>Ga0207652_10000912_pt1 | contig 27888 bp, 16 predicted proteins | sample KBSC63BmetaG_FD_184334 | JGI IMG/M metagenome (GOLD analysis project Ga0207652, IMG submission 184334) | Corn rhizosphere microbial communities from Kellogg Biological Station, Michigan, USA - KBS C6-3B metaG (SPAdes) (version 2) | ecosystem: Host-associated > Plants > Roots > Rhizosphere ...
ACAAGTCCGGCGGCGCGTGGATGAGCAACCTCGTCAACGAGTCCACGCTGCTTGGCACGAAACCCGTGGTGTACAACGTCGCCAACTTCACCAAACCCGCGGCCGGCCAGCCCGCGCTGCTGTCGTGGGACGACGTGATCACCATGTTCCACGAGTTCGGCCACGCGCTGAACGGCATGTTCGCCGACACCAAATATCCGAGCCTGTCCGGCGCCAACACCGCGCGCGACTTCGTGGAGTTCCCCTCGCAGTTCAACGAACACTGGGCGCTGTACCCCACCGTGTTCGCGCATTACGCGAAACACTACAAGACCGGCGAGCCGATGCCCGCAACGCTGGTGGACAAGATCAAGAAATCGCAGTTGTTCAACAAGGGCTACGACATGACCGAGGCCACCGCCGCGGCGTTGCTCGACATGTCATGGCACACCCTGCCGGCCTCCGCGCCGAAGGTGGGCAACGTGGATGCGTTCGAGGCCAAGTCGCTCAAGGACAACCATGTCGACCTCAGCTACGTGCCGCCGCGCTACCGCTCCAGCTACTTCCTGCACATCTGGGGCAACGGTTACGCGGCCGGTTACTACGCCTACAACTGGACGATGATGCTGGCCGACGATGCCTACGGGTGGTTCGAAGAACACGGCGGCCTGACCCGCGCCAACGGCGACCGCTTCCGCAACATGGTGCTGTCGCGCGGCAACACCGAAGACCTCGCCAAGATGTACGCCGATTGGCGCGGCCGCGCGCCCAACATCGATGCGATGAAGAAAGATCGCGGGTTGGAGGCGCCGAAGCAGTAGGAGCGGCCCATGGCCGCGACCGATTCGCCCGGTGGTTGAAAGAAAAGGCCCGCTTCGGCGGGCCTTTTTTAGTTTAATCAGCGAATCTGCACTGCCGAGATTACGATGCTACCGTTCGATAAGTCTATGGATGCCCTATGCAGATTTACATGCGTGTACTCCGGCGCATGCGACAAAACTTGACGAATGTCGTTCTCCAAAGTCGCGCTTGCCCGATGACCCAAAATAACGCTCCGTACGCAATCACGCGGAAACGTGATGAGATGAACCAGGTCAGGGGAACTGGCGCCTGTGTTGTCCAATGGGATCAAAATACGAGATTCTTGCTCATAGTCCCAACAAGCTTGCTTTGTGCATAAGAGGGCAACTCCGTCCAAATCCTCAAGCGATTCGTACTTACAAGCTGGAAGCCTGTAGTTCACAGGACGTAGATGAAAGAACTCGTCCTCAGGAGTTCGTCTCCTATCGAAAAAAGGATGAGTTTCATCGAATTCAATGACGAAGCCCTTGTGATCCCCAGCGTAGTGAGCCCACATCAAAGTACTCAATGGATCATTGGTAAAGCTTACTATTCCAACATTGCATTCCAGAGTCTCAAAAAGGACGTTTCTAAAACGCGTTGACCAATCAGGAAGCAAGTTGCTGGCCTCAGCCTCAAAAGCTTGACTGGTTTCTTCAAGGCCTTGCCTAATCTCTTTCCTTTGCAAAAGAATTGCGACATCATTCTCGGAGAGTTTGTTTCGTAATGGCGTTGGGAGTTTTGCATAAACAACATCTACGAGCTTTCCTTCCAGATTTTCCAAGGCCAGAGTTCGGTGAAGCCGTTCCGCGGTGAAAATTGTTCGAAAAAATGGCTTTAGCTCGAACGGATCGTTGACGGCACTAGCTTGGGTCGCTCGAAGCGTAGCGTTCTCGAGTGATTGAATTCGAGATTCATTCAAATACTTGTAAATTGGCATTCGTTGATCCCAAATTCGGCCCATTTAGAGGACCGGCGCGTTTGTATCCTGTCACAGGTGGCGCCAAAGCGTTGCCGCACTCCTGATCGGCGTGGGATCGGTGCGGTGCAGGTCCAGCACCAGCACCTCGTTGTTGCCTTCCTGCAACCACACGCCCGGACAGAACAGGCGTTGCTGCGGGCCGATGTGCCAGTAGCGGCCGAGCAGCCGCCCATTGACCCACAGGTAACCTTTGTTCCAGGCGCGCATGTCGAAGTAGCAATCGCCCGGGCGCGCGAGCTGCAGCGTGGCGCGGAAGAACGTGCCCGGTCGCGTCGGCGCACCGCGCAACAGACGCAGCGATGCCAGCCACCCATCGTCCAGCGGCAGGCTGAAAACCTCCCAACCACGCAGTGGTTCTCCGTCCAGCCGCACTTCGCCGACGATGCCCTTGCGGTCGGACGTCGCGTGGCCGTAACCGACGTGGCCGAAACTGTCGACCAGAATTTCGAGCGTTTCCGTTTCGCCATCGTTGCCGGGCAACGTGATCGCAGGATTCGAGTGCAACGACGGATGTTCCACACGTGACACGTAATCGACGAAGCGGTCGCCCTTGAACACCAGCGCGTAATCACGCACGCCATCGATTGCGAGTGTGCCGCCAACGCGGATGCGGCGGCGATATAAAACCATGCCTTGATCCTGTCCGAACAGCAGCTCGTTGCCTTGCGGCTTGTCCACGTGTTTTGATGGCGGCAAGTTATCCCAAAGCGACGCGTACGGCGCTGGCGTGAACGGCGTGAATTGAATGGATGGCGGCGGTGCCGGCACGTCGGGCAGTGGCCGTCTTGCGTGGCTCGCGAGCATCGCGCGAAACGTGTAGTAATCGGGCGTCGCCGCACCGCGTTCGTCGATCGGCGCGCCGTAGTCGTAGCTGGTAATCACCGGCTGGAAGTGCGAATCGTCGTCGTGCGCGTTGGCGCCGGCGCCGAAACCGAAGTTGGTGCCGCCGTGGACCACGTACATATTGAACGAGCGGTTTTCGTCGAGCAATTTGCGCAGCGTCGCCGCGAAGTCGCCGCGCGCGAAACCCTCGTCGCCCCAGTGCGTCAGCCAGCCGGGATAGCCTTCGCCCATCCACACCGGCAGCTCGCCCGCGAGGTCCTGCGCCGCCGCGAAATCGGTGTCGCCGTCGAGTCCCAGCGCCGCGCCGGGAAGATAGGTGCGCGCCTTGCGCACCTGGTCCAGGCCGTCGGAAATCGAGAACGGCCCGTCGATGCCGTGTTGCTGCCACAGCGCGCGCAACACTTCGAGATAGGCAAGGTCATGTCCGAACGATGCGTATTCGTTTTCGATCTGCAGCATCAGGATCGGGCCGCCGCTCGCCACCATCAGCGGGCGCACCGCAGGCGCGATCGTTGCGATGTAGCGGCGCACCGCGGCCATGTAATCGGGATCATCCTTGTCGCGCACCCGGATGTGCGGATGGCGCAGCAGATACGGTGGCAAACCGCCGAAATCCCATTCGCCGCAGATGTAAGGACCGGGCCTGAAGTAGACCCACATGCCTTCTTCCGCGCAGATGCCGATGAAGCGCGCGAAATCGCGGCGATCGGTCGTGAGGTCGAACACGCCGGGTTCGGATTCCAGCGCGTTCCACATCACGTACAGGGCGATGGTGTTGAGCCCCATCGCCTTCGCCATGCGAATGCGCTGCCGCCAGTACTCGCGCGGAATCCGGATCGGGTGCATTTCGCCGCTGCGGATCGCGAACGGTTCGCCGTCCAGCACGAAATGCTGGCCGGCGAACTGGAAACGGTGCGGCCGTCCATCCGGCACAATATCGGCGCGCGCAAGCGGCGCAGGGTGCGTCACCTCCGCGCACGCGGCGAACGCGGACAATGGCGCCAGCACGCTCAGGCGCAGGAAGTCCCGGCGCCGCATGCCATTACCCGCTAGATGCGGAACGCCATCACGCTTTTCGTCGCCCATGCCGATACGCTGCTTCGACTGCCAAGCTGCCATTATGCCAATGTTCGTATATGCATATACAATTCACGGATGAAACATGAGAGCAAGCTCGCCTTCCGCGGTGAAGAACCTCCCGCGATGACTCAACCATATCCGCTGCACGGTGATTTGGTCGGACCCGGACCCCTCGTGCTTGCGGCCGACGTCGGCGGTACGCACGCGCGCATCGGTTTGCTGCGGGCACGTGCAGGCGCGCAACCGCCGCTCGAAATGCTGGCGGGGCATGTCTACGAATGCGCGAAGTGGCCGGGGCTCGGCGAAATCCTGCAGGATTTCCTTGCGCATCATGCCAACGGCCGCGGCCACATTGCGCGTTGCGCGCTGGCGGTGGCCGGCTACCTGCGCGGCGACGAACTGGTCTCGGAAAACCTGCGCTGGCCGGTGCGGATTTCCGAATTGCGCGAGCGCCTGCAACTGGACCGACTCGACATCGTCAACGACTTCGAGGCGTTGGCCCGCGGCACGCGGTTCCTTTCCGCAAACGACAGCGTCGCGGTGATCGAGGCGCGGGGCACGACGGGACCCACCGTAGTGGTCGGGCCCGGCACCGGACTGGGTTGCGCGGTGTTGTTGCCGAATGGCGATGCGCCACTGGTGATGCCGAGCGAAGCCGGTCACGTTGCGCTTGCGCCCGGCAACGAACGTGAGATCGAGGTCCTGCGCCGGCTCGGCCACGAGCGCGGCTACGTGCATACCGGCTACGTATTGTCGGGTCCGGGATTGGTCAACCTTTATCGCGTGCTGGCGGACATCGAAGGCACCAGCGCCATCCACGCGGAGCCGGCGGCGGTCAGCGCGGCGGCGATGGCGGGCGACGACCCGCTCGCGCGCGAAACGCTGTCGACGTTCTGCGCGATGCTCGGCAGTTTCGCGGGCGACCTTGCGGTGATGTTCAAGGCGGGTGGCGGCGTGTACCTGGCCGGCGGCATCCTGCCTTTCATCCGCGATTTCCTGCTGGCGAGCGAATTCCGCGCGCGCTTCCTCAACAAGGGCGTGATGCGCGAATTCCTGAGCGCGGTGCCGGTGCGGTTGATCGAACACGGGCAGCTCGGGGTGATGGGCGCGGCAGCGATGGAGATCGAGGCTGTCGCACGTGCCGACTGAAGCTGATCGGATCAAGCCCTGATCAACTTCCCTGCTCGTCATTCCCGCGCAAGCGGGAACCCAGTGGCTTTTCCACAACACGGTACAAAGGTGCTGGGTCCCGGATATCGCTTCGCGATTCCGGGATGACGAGCAAAAATTTGCACTTGCTACGAATCTTCCTTCGCGGCTGACTGACCGAACGACGGCGGACGATCCTCCAACGCCGCGCCGAATTGCTTGTTCGGCGTGTCGCCCATCTCGAACGCCAGCGTGCCGCCCTTCGCGAGTTCGGCGTGCGCGATCCAGCTTCGGGTCCACGGCTTGCCATTCCACGTGACCGACTGGATGTATGGTCGGTCCCTGCCGTTCCCGCGCGCTTCCACGACCAGTTTCCTGCCGCCACCGACGTCGATCTCCGCGTGGTCGACCAGCGGGCTGCCGAATACCCAGTTCGTGCTGACCGGATCGACCGCATACAGGCCGAGCGCGCCCAGCACGTACCACGCACTCATTTGCCCGCAATCCTCGTTGCCCGCCAAGCCATCCGGCGCGGCGCGGTACATGGCTTCCAGCAACATCCGTACGCGTGCCTGCGTCTTCCAATGCGCGCCCGTGTACGCGTACAGGTACGCGACGTGATGGCTCGGCTCGTTGCCGTGCGCGTACTGGCCCACCATTCCCGCGATGTCGGGCGGCGCGTTGGGCGGCAGCGTGGATGCGGTGGCGAACAGTTCGTCCAGCTTGCGCTCGAATCCGGTGTTGCCGCCGAACATTTGCATGTACTGGTAAAGATCGTGCTGGTTGAGGAACGTCGCCACCCAGGGATTCGATTCGGTGTAGTCGCGCCATTGGTCCGAGTGGCCCATCTCGATCGGATCGAAGGGTTCCAGCCACGCGCCGTCGGCACCGCGCGACCGCATGAAGGTGAGCTTGCGGTCGAATACGTTGCGGTAATTGCGCGAGCGCTCGCGCAACGCCTTCGCCTCCGCGTGTTCGCCGACGCCCTCGGCAAGATGCGCCATCGCCCAGTCGTCGTAGGCGTATTCCAGCGTCTTGCTGACGGCTTCGGACTCCGCATCGCTGGGCAGATAACCGAGCTTGCGATACCAGCCGAGTCCGAGCCAGTCGGAACTCAGCGCGCGGTCGCGGTACACCGGCCACGCCGCGGCGTAATCGATGCCGGTGAAGCCCTTGGCCTGCGCCTCGGCGATCACCACGACAGAGTGATAGCCGATCATGGTGCCGGTCTCGACGCCCTGCAGCGGCCAGACCGTCGGCCCGTGCGGGCTTTCGTTGGCCTGTCGCACCAGCCCCTGCACCAGATCCGGCACCTTGTCGGGCTGGAACAGCGTGTACAGCGGATGCAGCGCGCGATAAGTGTCCCAGAGTGAGTAGGTGCTGTAGTTGTGCTGGCCCTTGGGCAACGTGTGCACCTTCAGGTCCATGCCGCGATAGCGGCCGTCCACGTCGCTGAACAGGGTCGGCGCAAGCATCGTGTGGTACAGCCCGCTGTAGAACGTTTTCCGCACGTCATCCGATCCGGATTCGATCCTGATGCGCGAGAGTTCGCGTTCCCAGTTCGCGGCCGCATCGCTGCGCACGCGTTCGAAGTCCCAGTCCGGCAATTCCGTTTCGAGGTTGCGCAACGCACCGTCGATGTCCACGCCGGAAATGCCGACCTTCACCAGCAGCGGCGCCTTCGAGGAATCGTCGAAATGCAGCGCGGCCTTGAGGTTTTTGCCTTGCGCATTCGTCGCGGTCGCAAGCGACTTGTCATCCGAATACAGTTCCGCGCGCGCGAACGGCCGCGACAGCTTCATCGCGAAGAAGAGGTAGCGGCCATCCGCCCATTCGTGCACGCGGCGACCGCCGACCAGCGTGTCCCGGCCGACCAGTTTCAGTTCGGCATCGGACACCTTGCAGGGTTCGTTCACGCCATCCTGGTAACCGTGCGCGAGATCGACCAACAGGTGCCCCGCACCCTGCTTGTTGAACGTGTAGCGATGCAGGCCGGCGCGCGCGGTCGCGGTCAATTCGGCAAGGATGTCGTGGTCGATGAGGCGTACCGTGTAGTAGCCGGGAGCGCCGTGCTCGGACGCCTTGTCGAAGCGCGAGCGATAGCCCTTGCCGGGGTGCGCGACCACGTCGGCCGCGAGGTGCTTTCCGCGCGCCGCGGCGTCATAGCGCGAGTAATAAAGTTCGTCAGGCAACCCGCGTGCGCCGGGATCGAGCAGCACCGAACCCTGCGCGGGCATCACCAGCAGATCCAGCATGTCGGCACCGCCAGTGCCGGAAAGATGCGTGTGCGAAAACCCCATGATCGAGCCATCACCTTCGTGGTAGCCCGAACACGCATCCCAGCCATGCGTGTGGGTGTCGGGCGAGAGCTGCACCATGCCCCATGGCACCGTTGCGCCAGGGAATGTGTGGCCGTGGCCGCCGGTGCCGACGAATACGTCGACGTAACGCGAAACACCGGCGGTCGCACCCGGCTTCGCGGCCTGCGCGCCGGCATCACCCGCCGAAGCCCAAGCCGCGCGTGGGTCGATGCGCTCCACCAACGCCAGCGCCACCGCGCCTTGCAGGAATCGTCTGCGTGTCACCATGTATGTGCTCCTCGAATCAGCGATGAATCTTGTCAACTCATGACCGTAGGTTGGGCTGAACCCGGAGCGTGCTCCGGGGAAGCCCAACGTCGCACCGTTGCGCGGAAGTGTTGGGCTTCCGCCGATGAAGCCGGCGTCAGCCCAACCTACGATCCTGCGTGCCCTCGCAATAATGTCGGATTCCGAGCGGCCACGTCGATCACGAGTTCACCGAACAGCGAGTTGGCCCAAGCGAACCACGCACGCGTGAAATGCGAAGGATCGTCCTGGTTGAACGCCTCGTGCATGAACCCGGTGTCGGCGTCGGTGGTCTTCAGCCAGTGCAGGCACTGGCGGATTTCGCCGGCATCATCACTGGTCAGCGCGCGGATCATGATCGACATCGGCCAGATCATGCGCAAGCCTTCGTGCGGGCCGCCGATACCTTGCGCCGCTTTGCCGGAAAAGAAATACGGATTGCGCCCGCTCCACGCCAGCGCGCGCGTCGTGCGATAGCGTGCGTCATTGCGATTACAACAGCCAAGATACGGCAGGCTCAGGAGGCTGGGCACGTTGGCATCGTCCATGAACAACTGGTTGCCGTAACCATCCACTTCGTAGGCCCAGAATGCGCGGCCCTGCGCATCGTGCATCAGGACGTATTGTTCGAGCGCCGCCTGCACTTCATCGGCGAGTGCGTCGCAATCGCGCGCGAAGGACTCGTCCGCAAACAGCTTGCGCGTCATCGCCGCCAATTGCCGCAACGACACCACCGCGAACGCATTGCCCGGCGCGAACAACGGATATTTGCACGCATCGTCGGAAGGCCGGAACATCGAGAAGATCAAACCCACCGGCTTCGCCGGCCAACCGTAACCACTCAAGGCCAGCGTTTCGGTAGGCGCCGCGGCCGCACGCTGGAAACGGTACGGCCCTGATCCTTGCTTGCGCTGTTGTTCGCGGAACGTCTTCAACACCAGATGCATCGCCGCGCGCCAGTCGTCGTCGAACGGCTGGCGATCGCCCGTCGCCCGCCAGTATCCGTGCGCAAGCCGGATCGTCCAGCACAGCGAATCGATTTCCCATTTGCGTTCGGCGACGCCGGGCTGCATGTCGGTGTCGTCGTGCTGCGCCCAAGACAGCGTGGTTTTGGCTCGCGGGTCGGCCATGAAGGCGTTGGCATACGGATCGATCGCGATGCAGCGTGCGTGCCGATGGATCAGGCCGCGATACAACCGCCGCAACGCTTCGTCGTGCGCGGCCAGCGGCAGGTACGGCCATATCTGCGCCGAGGAATCGCGCAGCCACATCGCATCGATGTCGCCGGTGACGATGAAGGTGTCCGGCTTCCCGCCGAGTGCCCCGGTATGGACGGTGGTGTCGAGCGTGTTCGGATAGCAGTTCCCGAACAGCCATGCGAGTTTCGGATCGCGGATTTTCGCCTTGACACGCGCAAGTTCCCGCTCCACCGCCGGACTCGTGAACTTGCGTTGCGAAGGCGGAGGGCGCTTGCTCACGAATTGCGCTGGCGTGGCTCCCTCGGCGAACCCCGACACAGACATGCCTAGCGCGCCGCATGCCGCGGCGGTTCCGAACAGTTTCAGGAAATCGCGTCGATCGTTCATTGCTCTTCCGGATCGCTCAGCGCGGCAGCACATCGCGACCGGTGATCGTGAACGCCGCGCTTTCGCCCACAGCGTAACCGGGCTGGCCGCCGCCAATGAAGACGCGGTACCGCCCCGCGACCACGGCGCGGTTACCCGCGGAGTCAACCGTACTCAACGCCCGCGGCGACAATTCGAATTCCACACGGCGGCTTTCGCCGGGTTCCAGATGCACGCGCTCGAATCCGACCAGCGCATGACGCGGCGCCATCGGGACATCCGGCGGCGCATCCAGATAGACCTCGACCACCTCGTCACCGGCGCGCGTGCCTGTGTTGCGCACGTTCGTGCTCACCTTCAGCGTCGCACCCGCCTTCAGCGACGTTGTCGACAGCGAGGAATCAGCGTAAGCAAACGTGGTGTAGCTTAGCCCGTATCCAAAGGGATACAGCGGCGTGCCCGTGAAGTAACGATAGGTACGATCCTTCATTTCGTAACTGACGTACGGCGGCAGGTCGCGCGTCGAACGGTAGAACGTCACCGGAAGACGGGCCGCCAGATCGTCATCGCCGGCCATCACCTGCGCGATCGCGGTGCCGCCGGACTCGCCGGGATACCACGCATCGAGGATCGCGTCGGCATGCTGCTGCGCCCAATCCACCGCCACCGCGCTGCCCGACATCAACACCACGACCAGCGGTTTACCTGTCGCGGCGACGCGTTCGAGCAACGCGTGCTGCATCGCCGGCAGCGCGATGTCGGTGCGATCGCCATGGTCGAAGCCCGCCACGTCGAGCGGCGACTCCTCGCCTTCCACATCCGGCGACAAACCGACGAACGCGACGACGACATCGGCTCGCTGCGCCGCAGCCTCGGCTTTCGCCAGTTGCGCCTCGGCCGGCGCCAGCCATTGCAGGCGGATGCCCTGGTCACGACCACTGTGCACCACTTCCAGTTTGATCGCATGCGGCGACGCATCCGCGAAATGCAGGGTCGTCTGCATGACCCCGCCATCCGAGCCGTCGTTGTCGATGAGCTTCTTGCCATCCAGGTACAAGCGCACCGGATCGTGCCCGCGGCAGTCGAAGCAGCGATCGACGTGCACCACCAGCGTGTAGTCGCCGGCACCCGGCGGGACCAACTCGCCGGTCCAGCGCACCGCGTAGTGGTTCGGATCGAGTGCACTGTACGGCGCGACATGATCCCAGTCGAAGTCGATGGTGCGATCGACGCGCGTGATGCGCGGCCTGCCATCGAAATCGGCATTGTCGAAATACTCGCCCTTCAGCCCGGGCCGGCCGTCCGTGCGCAACGCGGTTTCCGGAATCGGGATCGGCACGCCGGCCGCGACCGGCGACCCTTGCGCGTAGGTGACGTGATCGGCACCGAAGCGTTGGCGCAGGCCCTCCAGTGGCGTGACCGGATTGCGCGCGGTGCCGTGATAGTTGGCCTCGAGCGTTTCCACGGTGTCGGCGTCGGGCCCGATGACCGCGAGCTTGATGCCCGGGTGCAAAGGCAGCGTGGCGTGCGCGTTCTTAAGCAACACGATCGATTCCAATGCCGCTTGCAGCGCCAACTTGCGATGTGCGGCACTCCCGATCTGATCGGTACCAATGCGCGCATACCGATCCTGGCCGTTGCCGCCCATGATTCCGAGCCGGTAGCGCGCCGTGAACAAGCGCACCAGCGCGGCATCCAGCACGGATTCCTTCACGTAACCCTTGCGGACCGCATCGCCCAACGACGCGTAGGCGTCACCGCAATCGAGATCGGTTCCGGCTTCGATCGCCGCGGCCGATGATTGCGCGTCATCGGGTTTGTAGTGATGGAAATGGGTCATGTCGTCGATCGCGTCGCAATCGGACACCACATAACCCTTGAAACCCCAGTCGTCGCGCAGCGCCGTGGTGAGCAAACCCTGGTCTGCGCACACCGGCGTGCCGTGCAGGGCGTTGTACGCGCACATCACGGAGCCTGCATGGCCCTCGGTCACCACCGCGCGGAATGCCGGCAGATACGTCGCCTCCAGGTCGTGCGGCGACACGTCGACGTCGAAGCCGTGACGGCCGAATTCGGGACCGCTGTGCACCGCGAAGTGCTTGGGCGTGGCGATGGCGCGCGGATGCGAAGGATCACCACCCTGGATGCCCCGCACGAACGCGACGGCGAGCTGGCCGGTCAGGAACGGATCTTCACCGTAGGTTTCCTGCCCGCGACCCCAGCGTGGATCGCGGTCGATGTTGATGTTGGGCGACCAGAGGGTGAGGCCCTGGTAGCGTCCGTGGCCGTTGTTCGCCCCCACCGCGTTGAACCTCGCGCGCGCCTCGGTCGAAACCACCGCGCCGGCCTGGTGCAACAACGCGGGGTCCCAGCTTGCCGCCAACCCGATTGCCTGCGGAAACACCGTGGCGAAGCCGCCGCGCGCGAGGCCGTGCAGGCCCTCGTTCCACCACGTGTACGCGGGCACGCCGAGCCGCGGAATCGCGGGCGCGTTGTCCTGCAACTGCGCGACCTTTTCCTTGAGCGTCAGCTTTGCGACCATTGCCTGCGCACGTACCGTGGCATCGTCGGGCGCCGCGCGCACGCCCGCTGCAAGCAGGATCATCCCGATCGACAAACAGGCGCAGAGTACCGTTCTCATTGCGCGTGGTCCCGCATCGCATCGGCCACGTCCTGAAGCTTGAGTGCGTTGCGCAAGGCATCGAGGCCTGCCTTGCTGCGGATCGTCACGGTCACGCGCTGGCCGGGCGGGATGTCGAACGCGTTGTCCGAAACTTCGGCATCGATGTCGCCGAATGACACCCACACCTCGCGCGCCAGCGTGTCGCTGCCGAGCGTCAGCATGTAGCCGTCATTCGTTTTTGCGAGTTGCGTGTGGATGTGCGGCGACGGCAGTTCAAGATTCTTCGGCTCATCGAAGAACACAAGATTGCGCGACACCTCTTTATCGCCCACAAATAGTTCGAACACTGCGAACGCCGTGCGCGGATCGGCACCGTGCAGCAACTCAGCATTACTGAAGGCGCCGACGCGTGTCACCGACAGCGGCGACAGCGTGACATTCGCCTGCTTCTCCCCGATCACCTTTCCGGAAAAATCCATCACGCGCAAATGCCAGCGCGCGTGGCCCGGTGTGGTCAGGTCGGAAACCAACGAAACCGTCGTGCTCCCGCGGTTGCGCAACGCGGCGATCAACAATGGCGCGTAGAAACGCCGCGCGTGGTATTGCAGCGCCTTCCAGCGGCCGTACCAGTCGATGCTGGACCAGGTGACGCCGGGCCACGCATCGTCGAGCTGCCAGTACAGCGAACCCATGCTTTCGGAACGCGATGCGCGCAGGTGTTCGGCCGCCAACTGGATGCCTTCGGCCTGCACCACCTGGCTCAAATAGGCGAACGAAGCAAGGTCCTTCGGTTTGCCGAATGCGCGTTCGACATATTTCAGCAAACGCTGGTTGCCATTGCCCTTGTCGAATTTCTGGTGTGCGCGCATCACCTTCGAATCGATCGAACGATCCGACGGCTCGGTGAAGGCGTCGATCGTCGCCATCGAGGGCATCGACTGCAGGCCGTATTCCGACATGAAGCGCGGCGTCACGTCGAGATATGCGGTGACCGGCAGCGCATCGCCCGACCACACGTTCCAGTAATGGTAATCGCCATCATCGGTGACATTGACCGGACCGTCGTAATCGGTGCCCGGCGTGCTGGGCCAGTACGGCACATTCGGAGCGTGGGTCACAACCACCTCGCGCAGCGTGTGATCGAACAATTCGCGCATGCCCTGTTCGATGTGCTTGCGCTGCGCCGCCGTGATGGTTTTCTTGAACGCCTTGCGGTCGTCCCAGGATTCCCAGCCCGTCTCGACCTCGTTGTTGCCACACCACAGCACGATGCTCGGATGATCGCGCAGGCGCTTTATTTGTTGCGTGGCTTCAACGCGCACGTTGTCGCGGAACGCCTGGTTTGATGGCGGAATCGCACCACCGAACATGAAGTCCTGCCACACCATCAGGCCCAGCTTGTCGGCCGTCGCGTAGAAAGCATCCGGCAGGTAATAGCCGCCGCCCCACACGCGCAGCATGTTCATGTTGGCGTCGCGGGCGGATTCCAGAAGTTGCCGGATTCGAGCAGGCGTGACCCGCGTCGGGAAAATGTCGGGTGGGATGAAATTGGCGCCTTTGGCAAAGATCGGCACACCGTTGATCACGAACTCGAAACTTTTCCCCCATTGGTCTTTGCGGCGGCGCAATTCAACACTGCGAAGGCCGGTCCGCCGATCCGCATCCACCAACACGTTGCCATCTACCGTCACGTCGACATGGAAGTCGTACATGTTCGGTTTGCCGTAACCCGCTGGCCACCAGCGTTGCGGATGCGCGATCTGGAACGGAATCACGACGTGGTTGTCGCCGGCTTTCAACTCAACGTCGTGCGATAGCGATTGCGTGCCGCCGTCCGGCGCTCGCCAGCGCAACGCGATACGCGCCGATTCCGGCGCATCCGCCTTGATGTCGAGTTGCGCCTGCAGTTTCGCAATAACGGCCGTCACCTGCGGCTGCGCGACATGGAAATCGGCCAGCCGCAACGTATTCCAGCTTTCCAGCTTGACGCTTTGCCAGATGCCTTCGGTGACGACGCGCGGCCCCCAGTCCCAGCCGTACTGGTACGCGGCCTTGCGCACGTAGTTGGCGGTCTGCTTGCCCTTGGGTTCGTCGCCAAATGCCGAATCGAATTCACCCGGCAGCGCGTAAGGCTGCTTCAGCAACCACGGTCGCAGGCGTTCGATCGGCGAATACAACCGTACTTCCAGCGTGTTCGCGCCGGCGTGGAGCAGCGGTTTCACCGGCACGCGCCAGCGCCGGAACATGTTGTCGGCGGAAAGAATCTTGTGGCCGTTCAAGTAGACGTCGGCAAACGTATCGAGACCAGCGAACACCAGATCGACATGCGCACGCGCGCGCGTCGCGGGATCGACATTGAAGCTTTCGCGGTATTGCCAATTCGACAACCCCACCCACTGGATTTTCGCCTCGTCGTCGCGCCAGTACGGATCGGGAATCAGCTTCAACGCCGTCAGATCGGTCTGCACCGAACCCGGTACCGTCGCCTGCGACCATTGCATCGCGCGCGGATGATCCTTCGCGTGCACATCGCCCGGCGCAATCCGGAACTGCCAGCCCGCATCCAGCGATTGCGTCGTGAGTGCGCTCGCCAACGACGGCAACAATGCGATGACCGCCAGCGCGAACAGGCATCCCCATCGCCGAAGGGCGTGCCGCGCGATCATTTCACGATGATCTCGTCGGAGAAGATCCAGGTGTCGGTCCCGTTGACTTGCTGCCCGTAGCGCGTCGCCACCACCCGGAGGTAACGCGCCATGATGGGCGCCTGCGCGCTCCAGGCAATGTCGCGGATCGACGAGCGCATGTCGTTCGGATCGACCGTGATCGGAACCGACTGCAGCGTCGTCCACGTTTTGCCGTCGTTCGAAGTCTCGAAAGCCACGTTGCGCGGCAACAGGATCAACGCCTCCACATCCTGCAGGAAGCGCGCGTCGATCGCGTGCAGTGGGGTCGGCCGTCCGAGGTCGATCGTGGCGTCCATGTCCGCGCCCTGCCAGCCGGCCCACGCGCCGTCGTCATAGTCGCTGCCCAGGATGCCGTCGGTGAGGTCGGCGGAATAGCGCCCGGCCGGTGGCGTCGCGAAGGTGACGGTGTCGCCCAGCGCGAGGTTCTGCACGATCTGGAATGTTTGACTTGCCTGGTACTGCACATCGTTGCGGAACGGCGCCACCGTAATCGTCGCGGGCGCGTACAAATCCAGCACGTCGCCGAACGACGGCGACGTCGCGGTCGGCTGGCTGGTGTCGGTGGTATAGCGCAGGCGGATGTCGTCGAAGCCGCGCGCGGCGCGGATGCGCCAGCGTTTGTAGGTCGAGTTGAAGCTTATGCGCGCATCGACGATGTCCTTGTCCTCGGGACCGTAGGCGACGTGTTGCGACGCCAGCCAGGCTTCCTGCGCACGCGCGCGCAACAGAAAGTCGGGCCAATCGTTCGCACCCGGATTCCACATGTGTTCCCCAATGGCAAGCAGACGCGGATAAAACCGGGCATCGGCATTCAGCGGCGTCGCGCGTTCGCTCCACAGCGGCGCATCGCCGCCCAGCACCTTTCCCGGATACTTCGCGAACAGCGGGTTGTCGAAGGGGTCGGTGCGATACAAGTCCTGCAACGTCATGCGGTCGATCGGCGTGTCGAGGTAGAACGGACTGGCGACGATGATGCGGTTGCCGTTCGCCAGCGCCTTCTGCGCTTCGTCGGGTCCGCGCCAGACCTCCACGATCCCGTCGGGATCCATGCCGCCTTCCATGATTTCGTCCCAGCCGACCATGGTCTTGCCCTTACCCGCGAGGTATTGCTGGATCCGGCGCACGAAGTAACTGTGCAGACCCGCCTCGCCTTGCAAATCGTTCGTCCTGGCCAGTTGCTGGCACGACGCGCAATCGGCCCACACGTCTTCCGGCACCTCGTCACCGCCGATGTGCACGTACGGCGACGGGAACAGCGCGATCACTTCATCCAGCACGTTCTGCAGAAACGCGAACGTCGCGTCGTTGCCGACGCAATCCACGTCGCGGAACACCCCCCACGTCGTCGGCACGGTGATCGGCTTGCCGCTGCACGACAGCTCGGGATACGCCGCGATCGCCGCGCTGCTGTGGCCCGGCATCTCGATCTCGGGCACCACCATCACGTTGCGCGCGCGCGCGTACGCCACCACGTCGCGAATCTGGTCCTGCGTGTAGAAGCCGCCGTAGCGGCTGCCGTCCGCCTCGGTGCGCCACGCGCCCACGCCGGTCAATTTCGGATACTGGTTGATCTGGATGCGCCAGCCCTGGTCGTCGGTGAGGTGCCAATGGAACACGTCGAACTTGTAATACGACATCAGGTCGATCTGCTGCTTGATGAAGTCGACCGGATAGAAATGCCGCGCGGTGTCCAGCATCACGCCGCGCCACGGATAATGCGGCGCATCCTCGATGCTCACCGCCGGAATCGCGGGCGGTACCTCATGCTGCAACGGCAGCAACTGCCGGAACGTTTGCACGCCCCAGAACAGCCCGCGGCTGTCGGCCGCTTCGATGGTGACCCGCTTGCGCGTTACATCCAGCCGGTACGCTTCGTCACCGTGTACGGACGGATCGATGCGCAAGCTGATGCGCCCGCGCTCGGGCGCCGCAACCACCCGCAGCTTGACGCCGGTCTGCGCCTGGATCGCGTCGCGCAGGAATCCGGCGATCCACTGCGCGCGCGCGTCGGCAGGTGCGGCAATCGCTTCGTCATCCTGCAGTTCGAACGCGCCCTGCCCCTGCGTCAGATGCTGTGGCTTGGGCAGGATATTGAATTCCGCCCGCGCCGCCGACGCGTACAAAGCCATCGCGATGCAAAGCAGGATGCCGGCGATTGCACGTGGCATGTTTCGTCTCCCTCAACCTTCGATACCGTAAACCCGAACCGCGTTGCCGCCAAACAGGGCCGCGCGTTCAGCGCCCGCCAGGCCAGCGAATGTGTCGGCCAGATTCAACCAACGCGAATAATCGGCCGCGAGGTTGACGACCGGCCAGTCGCTACCCCACAGCAGTCGGTGCGGCCCAAACGTCGCGAGCAGATGCTCCACGTACGGCCGCAGATCGTCGAACTGCCAAGCGTCGCCGGCCTCGGTCACCAGACCCGACAGTTTGCAGGTCACGTTCGAAAGTTCCGCGAGCGCGGCAATCTGCGCGCGCCACGGTTCGAAGGTGCCAAGGGCGATATCCGGCTTCGCGGCATGGTCGATCACGATTCGCAATGCGGGATGGCGTTCGGCGAACCGCCACAGATGCGGCAGATGCCGCGGATGCACCAGCGCGTCGAAACACAGGTCGTGGGCGATCATCGCCTCGATGGACGGCGCCACCGCGGGTTGCAGAATCCAGTGGTCGTCGGGCAAGTCCTGCAGCATCGGCCGCAGGCCACGCAGTTTCGGATGCGCCGCCAACGCAACGATGCGATCCGCCGCATCGCGTGCAGCAAGATCGACCCAGCCGACAACGCCAGCGATACGCGCATCGTCGCGGGCCAACTCCAGCAACCATCCGGTGTCGCGTTCGCTGGGCTGCGACTGCACCGCGATCGCGGCGTCGACGCCTGCGGCATCCGCTTCGCGCCGCCAGTCTTCAGGAAGGAAGTCGCGATGGATCACCGCCAATTCCGGCGGCGGCCACGTGCAATCGTTGCGGCCGATCCGCCAGAAATGGACGTGCGCATCGACCCGCATCACGACGGGATCGCTTGCACCCGCCCGCGCCCCACCACCCTTCCATATGCGCGAACCACGTGACCTCGCGCGTCGAGAAGAGCCCCGGCATCCGCCGGGGCAAGCACTCGACGCTGGAGCTTCTCAATCAAACCGGTCAATCGAGTTTGTAGTTGATCTGCAGGAAGACCTCGCGCCCATCGTAGGTATCACCCTGTTGGGTCGGGATGAACTCGAAGCCGCCCGCGTAATAGGGAATCTCGCCCACCCGGTCGAAGATGTTGTGCACGATGAGCGTCATCTTGAGGCGCTTGTCGAACTGGTAGCCAACCGAGCCGCTCCATGTGATCCACGGCCTGATCATGCCGTAGTAAGGGGTGCAGGCCGGATCTCCCTGCGAGGGCATGATTCCGTTGGACAACGTCTCGCAACCACCGAAGTTGTTGGAACGCAGGGAGCCATAGCGCAGGCCGGAAACCGACACATCCCACGGGCCGCGGTTCCAGTTGACGATACCGGTCACCTTGCTGGCGACATTGTTGTAGCGCGTATTGAGCAGTGGATCGGTGGGAAGCGTGCGCTCCTTGAACGACAAATTGTCGGTGTAGTTGACCGACAGGTTGAAATTGCCCCAGTTGTTGGTCGTCCAGTGGTAATCGAGCGAAGCATCGACGCCGCTGACATACAGCGACGATTCGTTGATGGGGCCGGTGTGGATCGCGGTGATGTTGCCATCCGCGCCCCGGACGACGTCCTTGATCGCCAACTGGCAATACGGCGATCCCTGCGCGTGGGTGATGTAAGGCGCGCCCGTGATCGTCAAGCCGGTGATGCATCCCGCTTCATCCGCCAGCAGGGTGTCCGCGCCGATGTAGGCGATCGCATTGCCGACGCCGGTATGCCAGTAGTCGGCGGAGAACGACAGTCCATCGACCCAGGGCACGTCCCACACCAGGCCATACGTCCAGCCATGGCCGGTCTCCGGCAGCAGGTTGGGGCTGCCGCCCTGATACTGGGTGAAGTAGGTGGAATGCTGGGTCGCCTGGCAATTGAAGTCCTTGGCCTGGATGCACTGCAGATCATCGCGGTAAATGCCGACCGTCGACGCCGACTGCGTCTGGTAGATCGCCTGCATGTCCGGGGCTTTGAAGTTGGTGCCGTAGCTGCCGCGCAGCAGCAGGCTCTTGATCGGGCGCCATTCGATGCTGAAGCCCCACGTCTTGGCGATATCGGCGATGCTGGCGTCGACGTATTTGTCGGCGCGACCCGAAATGTCGACGTCCAGGGTTGAAAGGACCGGTATCCGGAACTCGGTCGCGAACGAATAGCGGTTGCGACTGCCGCCGCCGGTGTTGTGGTCCTGGAACGGATCGCCGAAGTTGAGGTCGTTGCCGCGCGGGTCCGGCGCGAGCTGGTAACCGTTGTGGTACGCCTCCAGCACCGCGGCCCAGCCGATCGGCTTGTCGTCCCATGGAACATTGAACAGATTGCCGTTGACATTCAACGTGGCGTTTTGCATCCAGGACCACGCGGTGTTCTCGCCGGCCACGCCGAACGTGGAGTACTGCGCCGGCGTGATCGGATACCAGAAACGCTGCTGATTGACGTCATACACCGGGTACGTGTTGCCGTTGATCGTCGTGGTGCCGAGCTGCGGGCCGAAGAAGAAATCGAACATGCCCTGTTCGTTGAGGCCGGTGTAGTTCTCGTGCACGATGTATTTCTGCGCGCCGAGATTGAGATCCCAGTTGAAGCGGCCATCGAAGATCGCGCCGCGCAAGCCGGCGTGGATGTTCCAATACTGCTCGTTGTCGTACGTATTGCCCTGGGTGCCCATCTCGGCGTACGTCAGCTGGCGCAGGAAACTGCTGACGACTTGGCCCGTGCCCTGGTCATAGAACGGCACCGGCAATCCGCCCATCGGATACGCGAAGGGCCGCTGGGTCTGCGAGACGCCGTGCGTGTCCCACAGCGACACCGAGCCATAGGCCTGCAGGTTGTCGTTCAGATCGTATTCGCCCGAAATGGCAGCGTCGTTGCTTTGCAATCCCGGCGTCAGCACCCAGTTGCGGAACAGATCGTGTTGCGTGCAGTACTGGCCGCTGTCCGTGACCGGCCCGGTCACCTGATCGCCGTTGGTCGCGATGGTCTTCTTCTCGCGCCGCGAGAAATTCTGGAACGACTCGCACGAGCCCGGCGGCGGCGTGATGTAGTTGCCATTGACGTCGTACAGCGACAGGGCGTCGTAGGTCTGGTAGCCGAACATCCGTGCGCTGGGATTCCACGCACCGTAGCCGGCATCCGCCTCGGAATCCGTGTACGGACGATCCTTGGCCCACAACGGCGTGCGATTGGTGTGCTGGAGGGTGTAGATGATGTGCCAGTGGTTTCCCGAGCGGCCACCAACCCAGCTGAAATCGCCGTACTGTCGCGCACCACGCGTCGCACCGCCGGCCGTGAGCTGCAGTTCGTCGCCCTGGTACTGCTTCTTCAGGATCACGTTGACCACGCCGGCCACGGCGTCGGCGCCGTAAATCGACGAGGCCCCCGATGCAAGAATCTCCACGCGGTCGATCATCCCGGTCGGGATGTTGTTGTAGTTCTGGAAGTTGGTCTGGCCATTGTTGGACTGCGGATAATCGACAACGCGATAGCCGTCGATCATCAACTGGGTGAATTGCGCCCCCATGTTGCGCAGATTGAGCTGCCTGGCATTCACCGAACTGGATCCCCAACTCGGCGGGGTCTGCGCCCTGCCGACCTGCGGCAATGAATTCATGAACTCCCAGAGTGTCGTGAACCCTTCCTTTTTGATCTGCACGCCGGTAATGGTTACCACCGGCTTGGCGCCTTCGATCTCGGTGCGCGGAATGCGCGAACCCAGCACGGTGATTTCCTTGAGGGTCTTCTGCGGCGCTGGCGCCGAAGACGGCGGCGGCGCGGATTGCGCGTCTTGACCGTTGCCCGCGGCAGTCTGCGCAACCGCGCCCAACGGCAGCAACAACGCGGCAGAAAGCGCGAGCGCGAGAACATTGCGTCGATACGTGACGTGTTGCATGGACGACCCTCCGCGAACGGTTTGAACCCACTGGTTCAATTTTGAGCCAGCGATGCACCCATGAAACCCCTGTGCGACGCATGGTAAAACCTCCGGACCGCCGTGGGAAGTCCCCGCCGGTGCCGGACGATGCTGCGATGCAACGAAACGGTGAAACTCAACTCCCCCGCACGACCGGAATGTGCAGCGTCCACGCCGGCGTGCCGTCCAGCCGGCGGCGCAAGGCCTGCGGCAATTCGACACGGAAACCACTCCCGCGCGATTGCCATGCAATCGGACGCGGCGCTCCCAGCACTCGTACCTGCGCATCGGGCGCGGGCTGAAGGCTGCGCAACTCGATGGCTGCAGGCGGTTCGCCTTCGCCGTCGGCAGCGAGGTAAATCGCGTTGACGCTGCCGTCCTTCGATTGCGTGAAACGGAACTTGCCTTCTGCGTACGGCGCCAACGGACGACTGGCATGGATCGCGGAACCGTTGACCTGCATCCACGCGCCGATCGCCTTCAATCGTTCCAGCGCGGCCGCGGGCAATTCGCCATTGCCTTGCGGACCGACGCCCAACAAGAGGTTGCCGCCCTTGGCCACGATCTCGACCAGGGTGTGCACCAGTTCGCGCGGCGACTTGTAGGTGTCGTGCGGATCCCATGACCACGACTTGCCAATGGTCATGCAGGTTTCCCACGGATACGGCAGCGGATGCTTCGGCACGGTTTGTTCGGGCGTGCGGTAATCCTCGTAAGGGCCGCCGTCGGCGCGATTGACCAGGATGATGCCGGGCTGGTTGCGGCGCGCGGTCGCGGCAAGCCGCGGCATGTCGATGTCCTGCGCCCACGGCACTTCCATGCCATAGGCCTTGGCGTCGGGATGGTTCTGCGCGTTCACCCAGCCCGCATCCAGCCACATGAGGTCGATGCGGCCGTACTGCGAAGTGATTTCCTCGATCTGCGTGTGGGTGAAATCGACGAAGCGTTTCCACATCTCCGGATACTTGCGCACGTCGTAGTTGTTGTTGCGCGTCGGCGTGGCCCAGCGCGGCGACCAGTAATCCGGCGTGTGCCAATCGGCCTTGGAGAAATACGCGCCGATGCCGAAGTTGCGCGCACGGAACGCATCGAACAACGCCTTTGCCACATTCGCGCGCGGATTCGTATGGAACGGCACGTCCGGCGCGGTGATGCGGTAATCCGTCGTCGCCGTATCGAACATGCAGAAGCCGTCGTGATGCTTGGTGGTGAACACGACGTAGCGCATCCCGGCCTTGTGCGCGGCATCCGCCCATTGCGCCGGATCGAACTTGACCGGATTGAACGTCTTCGGCAGTTGCTCGTAGCGCCGCTTCCATTCGATGTAGCCGACGCCGTCGGGACGCTTGCACCACGGCTCGTCCTCGGAACACAGCGACCACGACTCGACGATGCCGAGCTGGCTGTAAATACCCCAATGCAGGATCAGGCCGAATTTCCAGTCCGACCATTGCGCCAGTTTTTTCACCACCAGCGGATCGGTTTCCGGAATGTAGCCATCGCTCTTTGTTTTTGCCGGTGCCGCGGCCAGCGCGGTGCGCGGGTCGAGGCGCGCCAGCAAAGCCAGCGCGGCGGCGCCTTGCAGGATTTCGCGACGTGTGGGCATGGCGACTCCGTTACGCCGTCATTCCCGCGCAGACGGGAATCCAGTGACTTTAATCAGCAACAGAAAAGTCGCTGGGTCCCGGATCGCCGCTTCGCGGCGTCCGGGATGACGAACAAATATTCGATGCCTGAGATGGTTTACTGTTTTGCTTCCGGATTGAACATTTTGATCCGCCCATCCAGCTCCAGCGCGATCACCGTGACATCGGGATCGAGCGCGTAATCGGGAACATCGATGGCGAGCATCGAGGGCGCGCCGCCCAGCGTCGCACCCAGCCGCTGCGGATTCAGGATGGTGCCGTTGCCGACCACGCGCACGCGCAGCACGCGATTGGTCAACCCTTTCAGCAGGATCGCGCCGTTCGGCTTGCCGTCGACGAACAGGTACAGTGTCTTGTGGTCTTTCGAAAGCGTGCTGTCGCCGAGGTAGTAGTCGTGCGGAATGCCGGCGTCGCTGGCGTAGATGGCTTCCTCGTTCTTGTGCACCCAGCGCCCGACCTGCTTCAGGGTGTCGGCTTCGATCTTCGGGATCGTGCCGTCGGGGCGCGGGCCGATGTCCAGCAACAGGTTGCCGCCCATGTCGAGCGTATCGGAAAGAATCCGGATGACCTCGTAGGGCGTCTTGAAATGATCGTCGTTGGGCTGCCAGCCCCACGAGTTGTTCAGCGTCAGGCAGAGTTCCCAATACTTGTCGGGCGGCCGCGTGATCGGCACGCCTTGCTCGGGTGTGCCGTAATCGCCATAACCGGGCAAGCGTCCGTTGATGATGGCGTCGGGGTTGTGCGTCACGATCCAGTCGTGCAGGGTTTTCGAATGCCATTCGGCCGCCGAGTGTTCCCAGTCGCCATCGAACCAGTACAGGTCGGGGCGGAAGCGGCGTGTGAGGTCGTGGACCTGGTCCTGGTAGTAGCTGACGAAGCGGTTCCAGCGCGCCGGATCATCCTTGATCTGATAGCGCGTCTGGTCGTGGGTGAAAGCCGGATACAGCGGCGACGACCAGTCGATCAACGAAAAATACAGGCCGACTTTCAGGTCGTCCTTGCGCAACGCCTTCACGAACGGCGCGACCAGATCGCGGTGTGCGGGCGTGTCCTTCACCACGTTGAGGCCCTGCTTCGTATCCCACAACGCCATGCCGTCGTGGTGCTTGGAAGTCAGCACCGCGTACCTGGCGCCGCTGGCCTTGATGAGGTCCGCCCAGGCCTGCGGGTCGTAATGACTCGCGGTGAAACCCTTCGCCTGTTTCATGTAATCGGCATACGAAACGTAGCCGTCGAAGAACGACCACGATTCGGTGATGCCGTCCACCGAATAGATGCCCCAGTGGATGAAGATGCCGAACTTGGCATCGGCGAACCATTGCATGCGCGTGGCCTTGGCGGCCGCCTGGGCTTCGGCATCGCTCGCGGTCGCCGTTGTCTCGGCGGCGAATACCGGAATGGCCAGGCCCAACAACGCGCACGCCAATACGCCGATCAGGATTTTCTTCATGTTCGTGATCACGCCGTCAGGTCCTTCGAGATGCCGTCGACGGCCGCGCGCAGGCGTTCCAGCACGGTCTTGATCGGCACCTTGACAGGCCGGCGTTCGACGTAGGGAATCGTCAACGCGCCGGCGGCGGAGCCACGACGAAGGATCGGCGCGGAAAGATCGGTGACCGCGTCGACATCGCCGCTTGGCTGCATCACGTAACCCTGTGCGCGAATCTCGTCGGCGTGCGCGATGAAGCGCTTGCGTTTCTGCAAGGTACCGGCGGCGTCCATCAAAGCGAGCCAGTGCTCGCGCACCTCCTCGCTCTGGAATGCAAACAGGACGGCGCCCGAAGTGGAACGCGACAAGGGCAGCCGATGGCCGACGCGCACCACGAACCCGAGATCATCCGGCGGGTCGATGCGCGCGATCACCACCATCTGGTCGCCCGACGCAACCGCGAGGTGGCACGGCTGCAGGACTTCACGCGCCAACCGGTGCATCACCGGCAGCGCGGCTTCGACCAGCGACTTCACCGGTGGCCGTTCCATCCCGAGCAGGAACAGGCGATTGGTCAGCGCGTAGCCCGACTCGTTCTCGCGCGCGATGTAGCCGCGCTCCTCCAGAACCTGCAACATGCGGAAGATCTCGCCCTTGGAATAACCGATGGCTGCGGCGACCCCGGTCATCGAGAGTGGCGCGTGGGCGCGGGCCAGCAGTTCAAGGATGTCCAGCCCCTTGTCGAGGGCGGGCGCGCGATACTTGGCGGGCTTGTTGGTCATGATCTTCCGCTCGCGTCGGTGGCCGGCACGCAGGTCGCTTGCCGTGCATTGGCGAAGCTCGATTTTATATTTACAACGCTACAAATCACAAGCTAGTATCGGGCGCGAGCCGCCGGCGGGCAAGCTTCAAGGATCCTCTGGTTTTGCTCGTTATCCCGGAATCGCGAAGTGATATCCGGACTGCGGAGGCAGGATGCCGGAGCGAACATCGGCGTAGCCGATGGCCCGCAGGGCGAGCCGCAGGATGCGGCGAGTTTCCCAGCGCCTTCCAATCACCAGGAAGACACTGGATTCCCTTCGCGGGAATGACGACTCAAGTACCCGGATCTTCCCTAAGCCGCTGGTGATCGTTGGGCACCATGTCCGCAGGAACCGACCATGCAGTCCGCCGACGGCGCCGCCACACCGCACGACACCGGAACCACGTCGCCTGCGCGCGCTTCGCTGCTGGCGTTCGCGCTGATCGTCGGACTGTTCTTCCTGTGGGGCGTCGCCAACAACCTCAACGACATCCTGATCAAGCAGTTCAAGAACGCATTCACGCTGACCGATTTCCAGGCCGGGCTGGTACAGAGCGCGTTCTACCTCGGCTACTTCCTGCTGGCGATCCCGGCCGGCATGTGCATGCGCCGCTTCGGCTTCAAGAGCGCGATCCTGATCGGATTGATCCTCTACGCGCTTGGTGCGCTGCTGTTCTGGCCCGCCGCCGCCACGCACGCCTATGGGATCTTCCTGGCCGGACTGTTCGTGATCGCGAGCGGATTGTCGTTCCTCGAAACCTCGGCCAATCCGCTGGTCACGGTGCTGGGTCCGCCCGAGGGCGGCGCGCGCCGGTTGAATTTCGCGCAATCCTTCAATCCATTGGGTTCGATTGCCGGCATAGCGATTGGCCGTGAATTCATCTTCAACGGCGTCGAACACACCCCGCAGCAACTCGCCGCGATGACGCCCACGGCGCGTCACACGTATTTCGTCAGCCAGTCGCTCACCGTGCAGACGCCGTATCTCGTGATCGCGTGCGTGGTGATCGCGTTTGCGTTGATGATCGCGCTGGTGCGTTTCCCGGCGCACGGTGAGCATTCGGAGCACCACGCCAGCGGCGCACGGCACCTCGGACGCCTGCTGCGCAACCGGCAATTCCTGTCCGCGGTCGCCGCGCAATTCTTTTACGTGGGCGCGCAAGTCGGCGTGTGGAGCTACCTGATCCGCTACACCCAGGGCACGCTGCCCGGCACACCGGAGCGGCGCGCGGCCGATTACCTGATGGCCTCGCTGGTGTTGTTCACGCTGGGCCGATTTGCCGGCACCGCACTGATGCGCATCGTCGCGCCAAGAAAATTGCTGGCGCTGTTTGCGGCCATCAATGTGGTGCTGTGCGCGCTGGGCGTGGCGCTGCCCGGGCAGCCGGGGCTGTACGCATTGGTGCTCGCGAGCTTCTTCATGTCGGTGATGTATCCGACGATTTTCGCGCTGGGCGTGGACGGCTTCGGCGACAGCGAACGCAAGCTGGGCGCATCGTTGCTGGTGATGGCGATCATCGGCGGCGCGGTGCTGACCGCGGCGATGGGTGCGGTCTCCGATGCGGCCGGCATCGCGCGCGCGATGCTGGTGCCGCTGGGCTGTTTCGTGGTGGTATTCCTGTTCGCGATGCAACGTGTGCGCACGCGGCAGGCCTGAGCCATGCGCCTTTGTTACGCCCTCGACCTCAAGAACGACCCGGCACTGATCGCCGAGTACGAACGCTGGCACCAACCCGGAAATGTCTGGCCGGAAATCACCGAATCGATCCGCGCGGCCGGCATCCGCGACATGGAAATATTCCGCGCGGGCAACCGCCTGTTCATGGTGATGGAGGTGGACGAGGATTTTTCGGCCGCCACCAAGGCTGCTGCGGACGCCACCAATCCGCGCGTGCAAGCGTGGGAAGCGCTGATGGGCGAATTCCAGCAGCCGCTGCCGTTCGCGAAGACCGGCGAGAAATGGGTGCCGATGACGCGGATGTTTTCGTTGAAGGAAGCGTTGGCTTCGCGCAAGGGTTAGCTTTTACTCGTCATTCCGGCGCAGGCCGGACTGCGGAGGCAGGATGCCGAAGCGAACATCGGCGCAGCCGATGGCCCGCAGGGCGAGCGTCATGGATGACGCGAGTAATCCAGTGGCTTTGCTTCGAGTGTTGAAAAGATTCTGGATCCCGGCCTGCGCCGGGATGACAACAGCCATTTGGCCGGCGTTTCAGGAACGCCACGCCGGCCCATCCGGCCATGCAAACTCGCGCAGCGACGTTTCGTGCATCTCGGTCGAGAACCCCGCCGCCGCCGGTGCGAGGTAACGCCCGTCGCGAATCCGCACCGGATCGGTGAAGTGTTCGTGCAGATGGTCGACGTATTCGATTGCGCGGTCTTCCATGCTGCCGCTGATCGCGACGAAATCCGCCATCGCGAGGTGCTGCACCATCTCGCACAGGCCGACGCCGCCCGCGTGCGGGAACACGCGCACGCCGAACTTCGCGGCCAGCAGCAGGATCGCGAGGTTCTCGTTGACGCCGCCGACGCGCGTGGCGTCGATGTGCAACAGGTCCACCGCGCGCGCCTGCAGCAATTGCTTGAACATCACGCGGTTGTGGGTGTGCTCGCCGGTCGAAACCGGCACCGGCGCCACCGCCTCCCGGATCGCGGCGTGGCCGAGCACGTCGTCGGGGTTGGTAGGCTCCTCGACCCACGCGGGGCGAAACCGCGCCAGCGCGCGGATCCATTCGATCGCGGGCCCGACATCCCAGCGCTGGTTGGCGTCGATCGCGATCGCGACGTCTTCACCCACCACCGCGCGCGCGATGCCGAGACGGCGCACGTCATCGACGAGATTCTCGCCAACCTTCAGCTTGATCGTGCGAAAACCGTCCGCGATCGCCTGCCGCGCCAGCCCTTCCAGTTTTTCGTCGGAATAGCCGAGCCAGCCGGGCGAGGTGGTGTACGCCGGATAGCCGCGTTGCAGCAGTTCGCCGACCCGGGCTTCGCGATGCGGCCGCGCGCGCCGCAGGATTTCGAGCGCTTCGTCCCGCGTCAACGCATCGGTGAGATAGCGGAAATCGATCGCCGCGACGATTTGTTCGGGCGACATCCCCGCGATCAATCGCCACAAAGGCAATCCGGCGCGGCGCGCGGCCATGTCCCATGCGGCGTTCACCACGCCGCCGATCGCCATGTGCATCACGCCTTTTTCGGGGCCCAGCCAGCGCAGGTGCGAATCGCCGGTCAGGTCGCGCGCGAACGGGCCGAGATCGTCCAGCACGCTGTCGACATCGCGACCCACCACCAATTCCGACAACGTGCGCACCGCCGTCGTTTGCACCTCGTTGCCGCGGCCGATCGTGAATATCAGCGCGTGACCGGCAAGCCCCGAGGCGTCCTCGGTGCGCAACGTGACGTACACCGCCGAATAATCCGGATCATGGTTCATCGCGTCCGAGCCGATCAATCCGCGCGATGTCGGAAAGCGGATGTCGTCGGCTTCCAGGGCGATGATTCGTGCCATGCGATGCGTTTCCTCCGGATCAGGTCGCCGCGACGACCCGCTGGCGCTGCGCGCCCAGCCCGTCGATGCCGAGCTCCATCACG
>Ga0207652_10000913_pt1 | contig 27860 bp, 25 predicted proteins | sample KBSC63BmetaG_FD_184334 | JGI IMG/M metagenome (GOLD analysis project Ga0207652, IMG submission 184334) | Corn rhizosphere microbial communities from Kellogg Biological Station, Michigan, USA - KBS C6-3B metaG (SPAdes) (version 2) | ecosystem: Host-associated > Plants > Roots > Rhizosphere ...
CTCTCACGATTGTCGCCTTGCGGTTCACTCCGGTCGTTGCGATCAACTCCCGAGAGGACTTACACCTCCAAGTCGATGGTCATGCTGGGCACACCCAAAACAACACGGCCCCGGCGAGCGCCGAGGCCGTGTTGAAGCGAAGCGACTGTTGTGTTAGGCGAGATCGGCGGGAACGCCCTTCTTTCGGCGGCGCCGAACTTCCGCGACCATGGCTGCGATACCGGTTCCCAGCATGGTCATCGTCGTCGGTTCGGGCGTCGCCGTCGTCGGCGGCGTCGAGCATTGGAGACTGGCGCCGACCGCCGTTCCAGTTTCGCACTCGGTTGAACCCAGTGCGCCCTGCGCCTTGATGTAGACGTCGCCGATCTGGCTGGGATCGAAGTTCTTATTGATGTCGAACGAGATCGTGACTGGCGCGCTACCCAGGCAGGTGTAGATGTAGTTGTTCTGGCCTGAACAGGCACTCGAAGCGGAGAGATTGACGCCGTTCGATGTGTTGCCCAGCAGATCAACCTTGATTCCGCCTGCCGCTGACTGGTTCTGTGCTACGCTCCAGCAGTTTGCACCGCCACTCTGATTATTCGTGGGGTTCGAGCAGACAGTCGACGCGCCCTGCGTCACCACGACGTTCGAGATAGTTACGGCTGGCGGGGTGAAGAAAAGGTTGTCGAGTCCGATCTGTGCAAAGAGCGACCCGGCGTACGAGCCGTTCGTTCCGGACAGATTGGAGATTTGCATAGCGACGTTCCAGACGCCGCTGGCTTTGGCCACCACCGAGACCTGCACCGAGGCGCAGAACGCGAAGCCAGTCCAGCTGGCGTAACTACCACCGCAGACGTTGTACGTCTGGGTGCCTACCGCCTGGGCGGCCGAAAACGGCGACGCCAGAGAGGCGGCAAGCGCGAGAGAAAGGAGGCGTGTTTTCACGAGCAACAAGATACGGAAGTCAACAACAATCTCAATTTTTTTCGTATCGAATTGCCGATCAACAACTTACGATTTTACACATACGTGGGACCCTATCGTTTGGAGCGCAATTGTAGCATCCACGCAGCAACTACTCTCACTTTGACAGGCCACGCATTCCCGCGTAGATGAAAAGCCCGATGTAGGCCACCAGCAGCAACCCCGCCTTCACGATCGCCTTCTGCATCCCCAGCAACAGTGTGCCGTTCTGGGCGACGGCCTTGAGCGCCAGCGGAATCACCGTCACGTACAGGACGGCGAGCGCGCCGAGAAGTAGCGCGACGACGATCGCGAGAACCCCCATCACCCTCGTCAAAGCCACCCTGTTCGACGAGAGCAGCGACGACATCAGGAGATACCCGCCCATAGTGGGGATCGCAAAGGCGTTGAGGATCGACGAGATGACGCCAAATTCCCATTCCGGATCCCCGATCGCCATTGGATAGATCCCCAAAGCGATGTCGGCGATACCCATCACGACGAACGCACCGCCGAGTACCCCTAGCAGGCTCCAGGAAGATCGGGAGGCAGCGGTTTCCGGTCGGGAGACCTTATCGCTAAAGCTGCCTTGCGGCTTCGCAGCACCTACGATCGGCATAAACGATCAGCTCGGTTTTGTGGCGCAATTTGATTCGCGCCGAGGGTGGGATTGTCTGACGGGATCGACGGATCTACTGGCGCGGTCGCGGACGCACCGGCATGAACAACGGACCCCACTGCGGAACGGTCCACGGATTGTCTCGCAGTGAAGCTGGTTCGGTGCCCGATAGGAAATACTCGACGTACCGGTCCGACGGCAGTGTCTGCGGCGTCGCCAGCTGTGCCGTCGTCCGATCGAGCTCGGCGTAGACCAGACCGTCCGGCGCGGGCGGCCACGCGTTTGCGGACCGGCCGGCGTAGTAGCGACCGATCATCTGACCCCAAATGGGGGCCGCGAGGCCGCCTCCAACTGCGCCCTTCGCGATCGTCTTCGGCTTGTCGAAGCCCAGCCACACGCCGGCGACGATATCTGGCGTCATGCCGACGAACCAGACATCGACGTTGTCGTTGGTCGTGCCGGTCTTTCCTGCGATCGGGATGATCGTCGGGACCAGCTCGCGCGCGTGGACGCCGGTGCCGTGCTCTGCGCCGTCGCGCATCATGTCTCGCACGATGTACGCGACGCGCGGATCGAGCACCTGCTGCGGCGTCGACGCCGGACGCTCGAACATCTTTCGCCCGTAGAGATCTTCGATGCGCGTGATGAATCGCGGCTGCACCACTTGGCCGTTGTTCGCGAACGCCGTGTACGCAGCAACCAGCTCGATCGGGTGCACTTCCGACGCGCCGATCGCGCTCGACGGCACCGGCATCATCGGCGTCGTGATGCCCATGCGTTGTGCGAGCGCCGCCACCGAATCCATTCCAATGCGCTGGCCCAGCTGAATCGCAACCATGTTGCGCGAGTGCATGAGACCTTCGCGCATGGTCATCGCCGTCGTCGTCGGCCTGCCTTCGACCCAGGTCGTGTTGCCCCAGAATTTCCCGTCGTTCTCTTCGGGCTTGTACACGTCGCCCGACGGTAGGTCGATCGTGAGCGCAGTATCGGGAATGATCGTGTTCGCGGGAATGCTGTCTTCGATCGCCTTCGAATACACGATCGGCTTGATCGACGACCCTGGCTGCCGGATGGACGTAATCGCACGGTTGTACGGCGCACGCGCATAGTTGCGCCCACCCACGAGCGCGCGCACGTCGCCGGTGAACGGATCGATCGCGACGGCCATGGCCTGGAGATAGTCCGTCTCCGCGCCCCTGGCCGCGGCCTGCGTGAGATGCTTGTAGCCCTTCGTCGCTTCGATCTTGTTCGTGCCGTCGACGATCGCGGCGACCGCTTGCCGCTGGAGCGCGGGATCGAGCGTCGTATAGATCCGATACCCGCCGTTCATGATGGGAATGCCGGCGCGCTCCGCCTGCGATTTTACGGCGTCGACGAAGTAGCCTGACTGCGCCGACATACCTGCATTCGGCGAAGTGACGACCGGTTCGAGCTTCGTCTTGTCGGCAAGCGCCTGACTGATGAAGCCCTGCTCCGCCATCTTCTGCAGAATCAGGTTGCGCCGCTCCTTCGCCGCCGCGGGCTTTCCGATCGGATCGTACTGCGGCTGCGACTTCGGCAATCCCGCGAGCGTGGCCGCTTCGGCGAGCGTGAGCTTCGCCGCCGGATGACCGAAGTAGTGTCGTGATGCGGCCTCGACGCCGAACCAACCGCGGCCGAGGTTGATCTGATTGAGATAGGCTTCGAGAATCTGCTTCTTGCTGTAGTGGCGCTCCATCTCACGAGCCGCCTGCTGCTCGTGATATTTCCGGCTCACGCCCGATACGCCGCTCACCTCACGGCGGTCGATGAGATCCGGATGCATGTAGCCGACGAGCTGCTGCGTGATCGTGCTTCCGCCGCCGCGGTTGTTGCCGAGAATTTTTCCGACCACGGCTGAACCGACGGCCTTGATGTCCACGCCGTCGTGCTCATAAAAGCGCTGATCTTCGATCGCGACGAACGCCTGAGGAACGAACACCGGCAGCGACGCGATCGGCACACTCGTGCGAAACTCTTTGCCGATTTCGCCAATCAGTGTGTTGTCACGCGCGTACACGAGCGACGACTGCGGCAGCTGAATGATCTGCCAAGCTTCACCGGTTTTGTGCGCGGTGTCTTGGGCCAGCGCGGCGTGCGCGGCGAAAGCGGCGATGACAGCGAGTCTGGGCAGCATGTGGTCGCTCTAAGATACCCTGTTCTTTATTTGACGATCCTGTGGGCCATTGGGTGCGGCGCTACCTTTCCGGTATGGCCCCGCTTGTTCATCTGGCGCTGGCGCAGCTCAAGCCCCGAAAGGGGGACTATACCGGCAATCTCGAGCGGCTGAGAACGGTATTCACGCAACTCGACGAGCTCAGCCCTCGCCCCATGGTGCTCGCGCTCTCCGAGAGCGCGCTGACTGGTTATTTCCTGGAGGGCGGCGTCCGAGACAACGCCGTGACGGCCGGCCAGCTCGCGCATGACCTGGACGCTGCGTATCGCGCGTCGGTCCGCGCGCCGGCGCCGCTCGACGTCGTCATCGGCTTTTACGAGATCTGGAACAACAAGCTGTATAACAGCTCGATGTACGTGTCCCTGGGCGAAGGTGACCCGGTGATCCGGCATGTGCATCGCAAGGTATTCTTGCCGACGTACGGGCTCTTCGACGAGGAGCGGTTCGTCGAGCGCGGACGCGAGGTTCGCGCATTCGACACATCCTGGGGACGCGCCGCGATGCTCGTGTGCGAGGATGCCTGGCACAGCATGACGGCCACCATCGCGGCGCTCGACGGCGCGCAGATCATCTTCGTTTGCGCCGCGCCGCCGGCGCGTGGTGCGTGGCCCAAAGGCGACGACGTTCCCGGCCCGGCGAGTGCGAGCCGGTGGGATCGCCTCATTCGCGACATCGCCGACGAGCATGGCGTCTACGTCACGCTCACGAGTCTCGTCGGAAGCGAAGGCGGAAAGCTGTTCCCTGGCGGTTCATTCGTCGCGGGACCCAAAGGGGATTCGCGCGGACGCGCACCGCTCTGGCAGGACGCGATCCTGTCGGCCACGATCGATCTCGCCGATGTCACCCGCGCTCGCGCCGACATGCCGCTCATCGCCGATCTCGAGACGATGATCCCGCATCTGCGCGCGAGCCTCGACGCCGCGACGTCCGGCGCCCCAACCACGCTGTCGTTCGATCCTGCACCCGCGCCGGCGCCGCGCGAGCGCGCGAAAACGAGCGACGGACGCGGTCCGCTGACTGTGGTGCGCGTCGGTCCGTCCTGCGAACACGCGCCAGTGCCGCTCGAGATCGATGGTGCGTTGACGGAGGAATGGCTCACCGAGTTCCTGCGCGACGAGGTGGAGCGGCGCGGCTTCTCCTGCGCGGTGATCGGCGTTTCCGGCGGTGTCGACTCGGCGGTGACGGCCTTTCTCGCGGCGCGCGCGCTCGGTCCCGAGAACGTGCTCGGCGTTCGCCTCCCGTACCGCACGTCGAGCAAGGAAAGCCTCGATCACGCGCAGCTTGTCATCGACACGACCGGGATTCAGTCACGGACGATCGACATCAGCGCCGCGGTGGACGGCTACCTCGCGAACGAACCCGACGCAGAGCCCGGACGTCGTGGCAACGTGATGGCGCGAACGCGCATGATCACGCTGTTCGATCTCGCCGCGAAGCATCGCGGAATTCCGCTGGGAACCGGCAACAAGACCGAGCGCCTCTTCGGCTATTTCACCTGGCACGCGGACGATTCGCCGCCGATCAACCCGCTTGGCGATTTGCTGAAGACGCAGGTGTGGGCGCTCGCGAGGCATCTCGGCATTCCGGAAGTGATCATCAGCAAGCCGCCGACGGCGGATCTCATCGTCGGACAGACCGACGAAAACGATTTCGGCATCAGCTACTCGAAAGCCGACGAGATTCTGAATTGGCTGCTGCACGGCTACACGCCCGACGAGATCGCGGCGCGCGGCTTCCATGTGGAAGACGTCGCCACGGTCAAGCGGCGAGTCGAGAGCACGCACTGGAAGCGACGGCTGCCCACCGTCGCGATGATCAGCGGGACCGCGATCGGAGAGTCTTACTTGCGGCCAGTGGACTACTAGATCGGCGACGGGCGGCGGGCGACGGACGGAAGTCATGTAGTGTCGTCTGCAGTGACGTAGTCGTCGCCCGTCGCCGGTCCCCCGTCGCCGTCAAATTAGGCGGCATGAGCGTACGCCAAACTCACAGCTCGGCGTGCACACCGCTTCAACGCTCGATGCACTGTTCGCGCGTACATGATGAAGTTCGTACCCGCCCACGGGAATCGACCGAAGAACTCGGTGGGCAGGAGATCGCCCTTGAGTCGATTGCACCGTGCACAGGCGAGTACGACGTTCCCGGGAACGTGTGCGCCACCGCGCGAGAGCGGGTGGACGTGATCCAGCGTCGCAAAATCGAATTCAAGAGGCGCCGCGCAGTAGACGCAGCGGCGGCCACAGTCGCGCATGGTCGCGCGCTTGATCGCTCGTTTCTGATGTCCGGAGGGTATCGGTTTGGCCCGGCGGTTCGATCGCGGCAGGCGTGGGAGGGAGCTGCGGTGAAAATGCCGACGTCGTGACAATGTCACCTCGCTAAAAGGCGACACCCCGCCGCGGGAGATTCCCGTAGCGGGGTGTCGCGTCGATCAGTGATGTCGCGGCTCTTTGGGAGACAGAGACTCTCTCGCCGCTCGCGTGATCGCGGCGCTCGACATGGTACTCGATGTCGGACGAGTGGGCTCATTCGCCTCCGGTGGGCGCGCGGTGTCGATCGCGCGCGCCATACAGATGCATTCTTGTCGACGGACGCGCAAGTGGTCGTCCGCGCAACGTTACTTCTCACTACCCGGTGCGCCGGTGAACGATCCGTCGCGCAACAGTTCGCCCTGTGCGCCTTCTTCGAGCGGAAGCTCGGTTTCTTTGAGCGGCGTGTCGATCGGTGACGAGCGAGCATTCGCGCGAGCGCCGTTGTGCCCCGGCCAGACTGGATCGTCGAGCGCCGCGATGATGCGCGCCGCGTACGCATCGAGCAGCGTGCGATCCGGCATCGCCGAACCATCGAACGGCAGCGGAATATCGAAACCGTCCCCCGCTCGCCGCGGAATCAGATGCACGTGAAAGTGCGGTTCGTCCTGCCCCGCTTCAGCGCCGCTGCTCACGACGATGTTCAAATCCGTGCAACCCGTTACTTGGGTGATGGCATTCGCCAAGCGCATCGTGACTTTGAAGAGGTGCAAGCCGATCTCCTGCGGCACCTCCTGCAGCGATTCATAGTGTTCGCGCGGCACGATGAGGACGTGTCCATTGTTCACGGGCTGAATGTCCATGAACGCGATCGCGTCGCCGTCCTCATGACAGACCGACACCTCGCCGGCGCCACGGATCAAGTTGCAGAACGTGCAGTGCTCCAAATCTCGAGTCATCGAATGCCCTCCCGGTCGGTTGGCTCGCATGCGGGGTGCCAAGCATCGCCAACTTCAGCGGTCCGGCGGGAACGACGAAACTCCTTATGGAGGAAGCCGGATCGCCAATCGCAGCAGGCGCGTAGCGACGTTAGCTTTCCGGCGTTGGCCTGACACCCCGGAGAACCATGGCGACAACGACGCGTGCCGAACGGAAGAATGCCGCCGGCCTGACCCGCGACCAGCTCGTGGGCGCGTATCGCACGATGCTCTTGTCCCGTCGGCTGGACGACAAGGAGATCCAGCTCAAGGGACAGAACAAGATCTTCTTCCAGATCTCAGGCGCCGGCCATGAAGCCGTGCTGACTGCGGCTGGGTTCGTCTTTCGTCCGTCGTACGATTGGTTCTATACGTACTACCGCGACCGGGCGCTTTGCCTGATGCTCGGCATGACTGGTGAAGAGATGCTCCTCTCCGCCGTCGGCGCCGAGAAGGATCCGAACTCCGGCGGCCGCCAGATGCCGAGCCACTGGGGCCACAAGAAGCTCAACATCGTTTCGAACTCGTCGCCCACCGGCACGCAGTTCTTGCAGGCCGTCGGCAGCGCCGAAGCGGTGCTCCGGGCGAAGCAGCTCGGCATCACCGAAGGTTTCGAGAAGGACGAAGTCGTCTTCTGCTCCACGGGCGACGGCACCACCAGCGAAGGCGAGTTCTGGGAGTCGCTCAACAACGCAGCCAATCTCAAGCTGCCCATCGTCTATCTCGTCGAAGACAACGGCTACGCGATCTCCGTCCCGGTCGAGGTGAACACCGCAGGCGGCAGCATCTCAAAGCTCGTTCGGTCCTTTCCCGATCTTTACGTCGAGGAAGTCGACGGCTGCGATCTGATCGCGAGCTATCAGACGCTCCAGCGCGCCGTCGAGTATGCGCGCAAGCGAAAGGGTCCGGCACTCGTGCACGCGCACGTCATTCGCCCGTACTCGCACTCGCTTTCCGATCAGGAGACGAAGTATCGGGCTCCGGCCGAGCGCGAAGAGGAAGCCGCGCGAGATCCGCTCGCGACGTTCCCGAAGTGGCTCGTGGCCGAAGGGCACGCCACGGAAGCGGAGCTCGCGAAGATCAAGGAAGAAGTCGAAGCCGAGGTGCAGGCTGCGACGGACGCGGCGCTCGGAGCGCAGCAGCCGGGGCCGGAGACGATCGAGAAGTTCGTCTACTCGCCCGACGTCGACCCGACGAGCGAGCAGTTCGACACGGAAGACGATCCGCAGTTCTCGGGCAACGAGACCACGATGGTCGACCTTCTGAACGCCTGCATGCGCGACGAGATGCGGCGCGATCAGAAGATCCTCATCTTCGGCGAAGATGTCGCGGACGCGTCGCGCGAAGCCGCGCTCGAAACGCTCAAGGGCAAGGGCGGCGTCTTCACGGTCACCCTCGGCCTGCAGCGCGAGTTCGGCGCATCACGCGTCTACAACTCGCCGCTGGCTGAAGCGACGATCATCGGACGCGCGATCGGGTTGGCGATTCGCGGCTTCAAGCCGGTCGTCGAAATCCAGTTCTTCGATTACATCTGGCCGGCGTACATGCAGCTCCGCAACGAGCTCGCAACAATGCGCTGGCGCTCCAACGGCGACTTCTCGTCCGCGGTGGTCGTGCGCACCACGTATGGCGGCTACATCCGCGGCGCGATCTACCACTCGCAGACAGGCGCATCGCTCTTCACGCACTGCCCGGGCCTTCGCGTGGTGTGCCCCGCGACGGCGCTCGACGCCAATGGCCTTCTTCGCACCGCGATCCGCTGCGACGATCCGGTCATCTTCCTCGAGCATAAGCACCTCTATCGCCAGACCTACAACAAGGCGGCGTATCCTGGCCCGAACTTCATGATTCCGTTCGGCAAGGCGAAGCTCGTGCGCGAAGGGACCGATGTGACGATCGTGACGTACGGCGCCACCGTGCAGCGCGCGTTCTCGGCCGCCAATCAGCTCGCGGAAACTGGGCTGTCGGTCGAAGTCATCGACCTACGTACGCTATCGCCGTGGGATCAGGACGCGGTGTATTCGTCGGTCAAAAAGACAAATCGCGCGATCGTGCTCTACGAAGACTCGATCTCATGGGGCTACGGCGCCGAGATCGCCGCGCGGATCGCCGACGATTGCTTCCCGTGGCTCGATGCGCCGGTGAAGCGCGTCGCGTCGACCGATACGTTCGTCGGCTACGCGCCGCGGCTCGAGGACGCGATTCTTCCGCAGATCGACGATATCAAGAAGGCCTGCATCGAGATCGCGCAGTTCTAGTTCTTCATTGACTGCGCGGAACGACGTCGGAAAGGGGAGCCGTACTGCCCTCTGCACGCCCAGTCCAAACTGCCGATACTGCCGGCAGTTTGGCCTCGGCTGGTGCTCGGGCAGCACGGCTCCCCTTTCCGCGTGCCACCACCCGGCGGGCGAGCTAAAGTGTGCGCGGTGAGCGCTCGCGCGCTACCGGCCGCCAAATCGCGCACTGAACAAAGCGCCGCGCACCGATGCGGCCCGCCGCTCGGCGCGGGCGCTACTCGAAAGCTGAGGCGGACGTGTGACCGGAGCGCGAGCGCACACGGCCGCCTCAGCCCGCGCGAGAAGCCCCGTAGTTCAGGCGCCGAACACGGGACGCCCACCCACCACGGTCATCGCGACCCGAGCGTCCGCAATCTCCTGCGGCGGAATCCGCGTGATGTCGCGATCGATCATCACGAAATCCGCCAACCTGCCAACCGTGAGTGAGCCCGTGTGCTCGTCCTCGTACGAGGCATACGCGGCATCGCGCGTGTACGCCCTCAGTGCTTCCTCGACCCCGATGCGCTGCTCGGGAATCCAACCACCGGGCTTGTTCCCGTCGATCGTTCGTCGCGTCACCGCGGCGTAAATCCCTTCCAGCGGCGTCGGCGGAGCAACGAACCAATCGCTGCCGAATGCGAGTCGCGCACCAGCATCGAGCAGCGCGCGACAGGCGTACGTGAGCTTCGCTCGTTCAGCGCCGATCAGCCGCTCCGCCCATCGCCCATCGTCGATCGCGTGATACGGCTGCATGCTGGCGATCACGCCGAGCGTTTTGAAACGCGGCACGTCGTCGGCGTGAAGATGCTGCGCGTGTTCGATCCGGAACCGTCGGTCGCGCGGTCCATTCTCCGCAGCGACTCGCTCGTAGATGTCGAGCTGCGTCTTGATCGCCAAATCGCCGATCGCATGCACGATGAGATGCAGTCCGTTCGTGTCGCCATTCTTGATCCAGGCGTACAGGTCGTCGACCGAGTTGACGAACAGTCCGCGATCGTTCGGTGCGTCATCATATGGATCGAGCATCGCGGCCGTATGCGAGCCGAGCGAGCCATCGACGAATCCTTTGAGCCCGCCGATTCTGAGCCACCGATCGCCGAAACCCGTCGCGCGCACGTGCTCCGCCAGTCGCTCCCAGGTGTGGATCGGCACCGCGGCGTAGATGCGCGTTCTGAGACGATTCGCCGCATGCGCGCGCTCGAATACCGCGAGATCCTCCCACGTGCCCATGTGGTGCACGGACGTCACGCCATGGCTCGCAACGAATCGCATCGCCGCGTCGAGAGCGTGATCGAGCTCGTTGGCCGTCGGCGGTGGTACGGCGCGCGCCACGAGCCGTTCGGCATTGTCCTTCAGGATGCCAGTCGGTTCACCATGCTCGTCGCGCACGATGGTGCCGCCGTCCACATCGGCCGTCTCGCGCGTGACACCTGCGACTCGAAGCGCCGCGGTGTTCGCGAGCGACATGTGGCCATCGAGTCGATTGATCCAGACCGGATGATCCGGCGTTTCGGCATCGATCCAATCGCGGCGCGGGAGCTCGCCGCCCCACAGCTCGTGATCCCAGTCGCCGTTTCGAATCCACGTACCCGCTGGTTTTGTCCGAGCGAACTCGGCAATGCGACGCGAAAATTCCTGACGTGTTTTCGCGTCACGCAGCTGAACCGACGACAGACCAAATCCGCCGGCGAGAAAGTGGATGTGCGAGTCGATGAATCCCGGAACGACGAGCTTGCCGCGGGCGTCGATGACTCGCGCGGAGCCCGCGCGTTTCATGATCTCCGCGCTCGACCCCACGGCTGCGATGCGATCGCCGTTCGCGAGCAGCGCGTCGGCCCAGCGATGGCGATCGTCGCCGGTCCAGATGCGCGCGTTGACGATCGCGATCGATTCGGGTTCGGAAGACGAGCGTTCGGCAGACATGAGGGCGGGATGGTAGCTTAGTCCCCTCCGCCCGGGATCGGAACGGGTCATCCCGGCCTGCGCTCGCCCGGCCCCCACCCCGCCGACAACCCTCGGTCCAGTCGCGAGCTTTCAGCCATGGCTGACGCCCCGAGCGCATGGATGATCCGACTTCGCGTCGGAATGGTCGCGTTCGTCGCGTGGTTTGGCTTTTTCGCGCTGCAGGGCGCTGTCTCGCATGAGCTGAACCCAGCGCCGACGTCGAGACTTCACCAGGTATTGACCTTCGATGTGGCGATCGCCGTGCTGTGGACGCTGTTCACGGTCGGGATCGTTTGGTGGCACGAGCACGTCCGCGCTCGAACGCGACACCTCCTCGGCGCCATCTGCATGCATCTGCCATGGCTCGTGGTCGCGTCATTTCTCGATGCGTATCTCTCGCGCATCGCGGCGACAGCGATTTTCGGGATGGAGCCGCGCCTCGCCTTCTGGCCGTACCTGGTCTACTACGTCGACCTCGACATCGTCTGTTACCTGGTGGTCGTCGTCATCGGCGAAGCGCTACTGGTTCAGCGAGCGCTCATGGCGCGACAGCAGCTCGCCAGGCGGCTCGAGAGCTCGCTGAGCCGCGCGCGGCTCGACTACCTCGAGGCGCAGCTCCAACCACACTTTCTGTTCAACTCGCTCGGCGCGGTTTCCGAGCTCGCGTTCGACGCGCCGGCAACGGCAAGCCGCGTCCTTCGACAATTGATCGAAATCTTCCGAACCGCGCTCGCCCGCAAGACCGACGAAGTCACGTTGGGCGAAGAGATCGTCGGCATCGAGCCCTATCTCGACATCCAGCGAATTCGGTTCGCGGACTGGCTGACGATCGACTACCGCATCGACGACGCCGCGGTGGATTGCCTGCTCCCGCGCTTCGTGCTCCAGCCCCTGATCGAGAATGCGATTCGTCACGGCCTGAGCGGCCGAACGTCCGCGGGCACGATCGACATCACGGCAACCGTGTCCGGCGGCGTGCTGTTAGTACGTGTATCCGACAACGGTGCTGGGCTCGATCGTGCGAACTCGTCGGCTGGACGCGGGATCGGACTCGCGAACGTTCGAGACCGACTGGCGATTCTCTACGGAGAAGCGCGCGAGCATCTCCGACTGTCGAACAGCGAGACCAAGGGCGCGGTCGCCGAGCTTGCGATTCCTGTTCGAAGGCGCGGCGAACCGCTCAGTGCCGCGTTGGGTGAAACGTCCGTGGTGTCGATCGGTGATTCTGCATTCACTCCTCTCGAGGTGCCGTCATTGCTGCGGCGTTCGTGGGTCGCGATTCCGTCGATCTGGATTCTTTGGGGATTGGTCTGGACGCAGCAGAGCTGGCTGTACGACACGCTGCGTCATCGGCTCGACCGTACGTGGTTGTCGCTTGCGAGAAACGACATGACGTCGGCGCTCGTCTGGATGCTTTTTACGCCGATCATTCTTGCCGTTGCGAAGCGGTCTCCCATACGGCAGGGCCGTATCGCCGCCGGCGTAATCGCGTATTCGGCGGCGGGAATGTTCGTCGCCGTGACGCATATCTGGCTGGTGCAACACCTGACCAATCGCGCCGGCAACCTGTTCGCGCTGGAATGGCTGCCGAGTCTTTTCATCGACTGCTTGATCTTTCTGGTGCTCGCGACGTTGAGCCATCGTCGCCTGTTGCTCGATTGGCTGCACGAGCGTGAGGCGGATTCGGCGTCGCTCACCGCGGAAGTCGCCGCGGCACAGGAACGCGCCGCAAAGCTGCAATCGATTCCTCCGGTGCTCCTCCATTCGCTCGATGGCATCGCTGGCACGGTTCGTCGCGATCCATCGCTCACCGAACGTCAGTTGATGCGCTTGGGCGACTACCTGCGCCTGGCGCTCGAATGCACGGACGAGCGAGGCGTGACGCCGGAGCGCGAGCGCGCACTCGATTCCGCTGTCGCGGCGCTGCGAGACAGCGGCGCGTACAGCGTCACCCTGATTGCCTGATATGCTGACTGTCATCGTCGCGGACGACGAGAAAATCGCGCGCCGCCGCCTCGTACGACTGATCGAAGAAACCGGCGAGGCCGAAGTCGTCGCGGCGTGCGCTGGCGGTCGCGAAGCCGTCGCGCAGACGCTTGCTCTGTCGCCGCAGTTGTTGTTTTTGGACGTCCAAATGCCCGATCTCGACGGCTTCGGCGTGCTGCGCGAGCTCGCAAACGGCGTGACCCCGGCGACGGTCTTCGTCACGGCGTTCGACCAGTACGCCGTGCGTGCCTTCGATGTACACGCTGTTGACTATCTGCTCAAGCCGTTCGACACAGCACGTTTTCGCGAGGCATTCGAGCGCGCCAAAACGCGGCTGAACGGCGGATCAAAAGGCAACGGCGGCGACGACGAGCGGATCCGCGCGCTGTTGGCCGACTACATGTCGAACTCGGCCCCGCAAACGCGTCAGCCGCTCGACCGCGTCGCCGTGAAGGTCGACGGCTCGCTCCGTATCGTGAAAACGGCCGACATCGATTGGTGGGAGACCGACGGCAACTACATGCGATTGCACGTCGGCGCTGCGAGTCACCTCATTCGCATGACCGCAGCCAGCATCGAGCCGCAGCTCGATCCGCGCGCGTTCCTGCGCATCCATCGCCGGTACATCGTGAATATCGAGCGCATTGTCGAAGTGCAGCCGTGGTTCGCAGGCGACGCGATTGTGGTGCTGCGCAACGGCGCGAAGCTTCGACTATCTCGCACGTATCGCGAGCGCCTGCACGCTCGACTCGGTGCGCGGACCGAAGCCGAATAGTCATTCCGAGCGCAGCGAGGAATCTGCACTCACGTAGTTAATTGGTCGGTCAAACGACTCTGTAAGAGTGTAGACCCGTCAGGCTCCGCAACGCCTGACCGGCTCCAACAAAAATGATTTTCATCAAACCAAAACAATGACATCCAACCGCACGGGGTCTGACTAGCGTCGCGGCCACGACGCTAGTCTCGGCGCCAAGCGGTTGGATGAATTTTCTTGGTCCGATTCGTGTTAATCGTTTCTACTTTCCCGTCGGCGTGGCTTCGTCGGCGGAGTGGAGGCAGAACCGATCGAGCTTTTCGAGGATCGTACTGCTCGAACCGCGCGGGCAGTTAGCGTTTCACCCCGCTCGTCACCGACGGCGAGATCTTGAACGTGAAGGGCTGCTCGACGAGCTGACGCACCTTCTTGGTGCCGATCTTCGCCGGTGAAAAGCGCATGAACGGCAGCACGTCTCGAACGGCGCGCACAAACCCGGGATCCGTGGTTCGCACGACCGTGAATGACACCGTATCCGCGAAGCCCGTCGTGTCCACGACGTAGCGCACCACCACCACTCCCTCCACGTGCTTCGAGAGAAGATCGAGCGGATACGCCGGCGCCGCGCTGAGTTGTGAGCGCACGACGGCCGAATCGACCTGGATCTCGGTGAATATGGAATCCGTGTTGGGCTCCGGCGGCACGGGCGTCGATGGCGCTTCCGGCGGCGTCGAATCGCGCTTTGTCGCGCCAGCATCCGCCGTGAGCTGCACTGCCGTGAATGGCTTGGTCGCGTCGATCGTCGGCTTTCCCGGTCCACGCCCAGGGCCGTCGAGCGCGATGTACTGCACCGTCTCGTGGCTCTCACGACTCGGCGGCGGCTTGTCCGGCGGCGGAATGTAGTACAGTCGGTTGGCGATCCCCTCGGAAGGAAGCGCCGTCGGAGGCAACGTTCCGAGCACCCACGCGACGATGACGAGCGCATGCGCCGCCACGCTCGCAATACCTGCGAACCCGGCGCGCTGCCGGCGCGCGTACGACGTCGTCCATAGCCGCATCATACGCCCCAACGATCAAGCCCGGACCAGAGCGCCGGTACCATTCAGGTGCGAGCCGTTCGATCGCGAGGATGAAACGATTCGGCCCGAGTGCGACCTCTACGGCCCGATCCGCGTGCGGCTCATCCCGAATCGCTGTCCGCCGCTCGACGAATGGCCATGATGGACCATGGATTACGGAGCTCGAGTCGCGCTTGTCTTGATGGCTGCCTTTGCCGCCACGCCGAGCGCCGCGCAGACTGGAATTCCTGAAGTCGACTCGGCAAGCGCCGCACGTGGTGCGTGGGCGCGAGCAGTCGGCGAGCTCAGACAGCGCGACACAGCCGCGGCTCTGCGTGACATCGAACACGCCGCGACGGCGTGGCCGAGTCAACCGGCGTACGTGTGGGCGGCAGCGGTGTTGGCTGCGCGGACCGGCGACTCACGCGAGGCCTTCGCCGCGCTCAGTGAATACGCGGATCTCGGTCTGGGTCGAGATGTGAGTGACTCGATGTTCGCTTCATTGCACGTGCTTCCTGGGTTCCAAGAGGTTCGCGCGCGTCACGACACCAATCGATCGCTCGTCGTTCGAAGTCGAGCGCAAGCGGCGCTCGCGGACTCCACGTTCTGGCCGGAGGGCATGGATGTCGATCCGCGCAACGGCCGCATCTACGTCGCGAGTGTTCGTCATCGCACGGTCGCGGTCATCGAACTGGATGGAACGAGTCGAGAGCTCTGGCCGCGCGATGGCAATCCACTGAGCTCCGTGCTCGGCGTGCGAGTCGACACCGCTCGCAATGCGCTGTGGGTGACGACGTCGCCCATTCGCTCCAATCCCGACTTCGCGCGCGGTGATACGACTGACGCCTCGCTGCTTCGCGTACGATTGAGCAACGGAACCATCGAGCGTCGATGGCGGCTCGCGCGCGGAAATCACGTGCTCGGCGATCTGGCCATCGGCCCGCGCGGTGATGTCTTCGTGACCGACTCGAATGATCCAGTGTTGTACCGGCTGCGGCCGAGAGCCGATTCGCTCGAGGCGATTCGAGATGCACGCTTTCATTCACTGCAGGGACTCGCTCCGACGCCGGATGGCCGATTTCTGATCTTGTCGGACTACTCGCACGGGCTGCTGCGAGTCGATCTCCAGCGCTCCACCGTACGGCGGCTCGACGACGCGCCGCACTCCACGTCGCTCGGCTGCGATGGAATCGCATGGGACCGCGGTGCAATCGTCGCCGTGCAAAATGGTGTTGTGCCGAATCGTGTTATGCGTTTCATGCTCGACTCCGGCCTATCGCGGATTACGCGGGCCGACCTGCTCGATCAAAACTGGCGCGATGCCGACGCGCCGACGATCGGCGCGGTCCTGAATGGACAGTTCGTCTACATCGCGAACAGCCAGTGGGAAAAGTTTGACGACAGCGGTCGACGGATTCCCGGGAAGCCCCTGACCGCTCCCCGATTGCTCGCCGTTCCGCTTCCCTGAGGCAGCGTGGTCCATGGCTGTCGGGTAGCTTTCCGACAGCCATGATTCCAACGACCATCTGGTTCTGGGTGGGCTTCGTCGCGTTCGTCCTCGCGATGTTGGCACTCGACCTCGGCGTCTTTCACCGCGAAGCGCACGAGGTTCGTCCAAAAGAAGCCGCGATCTGGACCACGATCTGGGTCGCGCTTGCGCTCGCCTTCGCGGGCGGCCTCTACAAGCTCTACGGCCATGAAGTCGGGCTGACGTTCCTCACCGGCTACGTGATCGAGGAATCACTCAGCATCGACAACATCTTCGTCATCGTCCTGATCTTCGAGTTTTTCCGCGTTCCGAAGGTCTGCCAGCACCGGGTGTTGTTCTACGGCATCCTCGGCGCGCTGGCGATGCGAGGACTCTTCATTGGCCTTGGCGCTGTGTTGCTCGCCAAGTTCCATTGGATTCTCTACGTGTTCGGCGCGATGCTCGTCGTCACGGGCATTCGCATGGCATTCAAGAGCGACGACGAGTTCGACGGCAACGACAATCCGATCGTTCGGATGGTGCGTCGCTTTCTGCCGCTCGCACGCGACTACCACGGCAAGCGATTCTTCGTGGTGGAGGCGGGCCGCCGCGTTGCGACGCCATTGCTCCTCGTCCTGATCCTGGTCGAGTTTACCGATCTGGTATTCGCGGTGGACTCGATTCCGGCGATCTTCGGCGTGACACGCGATCCGTTCATCGTGTTCACGTCGAACATCTTCGCGATCCTTGGTCTTCGATCGCTCTACTTTTTACTCGCCGCGGTGGTGGACCGGTTCCACCTGCTCAAGTACGGACTCGCCATCATTCTCACGTTCGTGGGCGTGAAGATGCTCGGCGAGAAGTACTTCACGATCGACATCACGACCTCGTTGCTGGTCATCGTCGGCGTGCTGTTAGCCTCCGTTGCGGCCTCAATGATCTGGCCGAAGAAGGAGGAGGAGTCTCCCACGGCGCCGCGCAGTTAGCGCTTTTCGATTGCGTCCCTGACGTCGAGCAGGATCTCGAAGTAGAGCTGCTCTCGGCGGTATCCGAAGTCGAGGGCCGCCATCTGCGAATCGTCGCCCGTGGCCTTCGCCCGTTCGAATGCTTCGCGATACATCTCATCGAGGTTGGCAAGAATGCGTTCGCGCGAACGGGACATACGGATCTTCTCGAGTGCTTTGAGGGTCAAACGCGGAGGGTCGTCGTTGGCAGCCGCGGGCTTGTCTGGATCGAGTTGATCCAGCAGATACTTGCCCGCGCGGTCCATCAACATCCGTCGGGACTTCGGGAGATTATCCATTGAAGCGAAACCAAATCTTCGAACGCGACGGATACCGATGCGTGTACTGCGGAGAGCAGTTCGCCGCAGATGAGCTGACGCTCGACCACGTCCAACCCCGAATGCAGGGAGGCGACCACTCCGAGGGCAACTTAGTGACCGCGTGTAAGGGGTGCAACACGCTAAAAGGCCACCGCCGCCTCAGCCAATTCCTCAATGAATCGGCGGTCGCGCGTCGAAATTTTCAGAGCCACGCCACGCACGTGTGGCCACGCCTCTTGCGGATCGTGGAGCGCGAGCTCGCCGATCTGGATACGACGGCGAATTCGGTCAAGAAAGCTTAGCGAAGCCCCTTCGCGCGCAGCAGCTGAATGACCCTTCGGTCGTCGCGGGCCTGCGGTTCCAGCGCGGCCATCGCTTCTCCCTCCGTCGCCGCTTCGGAGTGCGCCAGTGCCGGCGGCGTTCCCTGTCCCTCTCGAGGCGTCCCCGCGCGCCGGTCGATCTCGAGCACCAAGGCGACGGGCGTGACACCGATCCCAGACGTCCTTCGAATCCGCACAGACGGGCCGTGGGGCATCACTCGGTGAAAGAGAACGTCCTCGCTCATCGGGGGAAGGTGTGGCGCGCCGGCTGGTCCCGCAACGTTAGAGTCGGTGAAACACGGCTTCATTCACGACTCGTCCACCGCGCAAATGCTCTACAACAATGCGCTCGAGCAACGCGGGCGTCACGCCGCCATACCAGATGCCGTCAGGATACACGACGACGATCGGCCCGCCGGTGCACACGCCAAGGCACGGCGTTTCTCCGCGCTTCACGCGACCAGGCCCGAACAGCAGACCTTCGCGCTGGAGCAAAGCTGGCAGAAGTTGGTAGAGCTCGCGGCCGCGATGGTCTGGCGAACAAAAACCGCCAACGCACACGAGCACGTGACGCGCGTACGGCTCCATGCTCGGACCAAGTCTCGCGGAACTCATGGCGGAAACCTAGTCTAGTTCGTTCGAATTCTTGGTCATAAATCGACGCGATGCTCGATACCGTTCGCGCTGGCGACATCACGATGCTTCACTCGAGTCCGGACACAGCCACATATCGTCCGGTGCTCTTCGTGCACGGCTATTTCGTCGACGGCTCCATCTGGACGAACTGGCTCGAACGCTTCGCAGCGCACGGCGTTCCGGCGTTCGCCGTGAACCTGCGCGGCCGTGCGGGAAGTCGGCCTGGCATCGATCTCGGCTCATCGTCGATCGACGATTTCGCCGACGACGCATCCGCGGCCGCGCGCGAGATCGGCGCGGCCGCGGTCGTCGGCCACTCGATGGGTGGCCTCATCGCGCAGAAACTCGCGGAGCGGCGCGACGTCGACGCCGCCGTTCTGATCACACCGGCGCCACCTCGCGGCATCAGCGTGCTCTCACCGCGCGTCGCTTTCCGTCAGTTGCGATACATGCCGGCCGTTCTGCGCTCGCGACTCGTGCGTCCCGGGCACGAGGATTTGCGCGCGCTCACGATGAATCGCGTGCCGCCGAGCGAACAGAAAGCTCTGCTCGACGCAACCATCCCTGACAGCGGCCGCGCTGGTCGCGAGATGTCAATAACGGGTGTCCCGATCGACGCGGCTCTCGTGCGCTGTCCCATGCTCGTCGTCGCCGGCGAGGACGACCACTTCATCCCAGCACGCATCGTCAAGCGTATCGCTCAACGCTATGGCGCGGAACTCGACATCGCGCGCGATCATGGGCACATGATCATCGCGGAACCCGGCTGGGCACAGCTCGCGGATCGCGTCGAGGAGTGGCTCCGTCAACACGCGTGACCCGCGTGCACCCGTCATCCCGAGCGCAGCGAGGGATCTGCACCTCACGTCGGGCATCTACGGTGAGATACGGTCAACTAACGGAGGAAACGGTCGGCTAACCGAACCTCAGAAAAAAAATCGCCGCTGTTCAGTTCGTGTCCGTCGCCCTTTGCGTTAGTTGCCCGTATCTCATCGTTGATGCCCGAATGCCGATCGCGCGAGCGTTTATCTTTTCCGCATGGCCACCGCTGACGACTTCTTCGCGATCGACATGCGCGTAGGAACCGTGCTCGCCGCGCAGGCATTTCCAGAAGCGCGGAAGCCGTCGCTGAAATTGGTCATCGACTTCGGTCCGGAGCTCGGGCAGAAACGTTCGAGCGCACAGTTGACGGTCCACTACACGCCAGAACAGCTCATCGGACGGCAGGTGGTCGCGGCGGTGAACTTGGGCCCGCGTCGAATCGCCGGCTTCAACAGCGAGGTGCTCGTCCTCGGCGCAATCGCCGACACCGACTGAAGTCGTGCTGCTCGCAGTCGACCGGTCGGTCGCGAATGGAACTCGTATCGGATAAGCCTCACCTACTGACTGAGATATGGAACGAGTAAACGAGGATCTTCCGCCCACGCGTCCGAGCGCCGCAATGCCCGGACCTGTCATCACGCGAAGCGAAGTCACGTGGCGTGGCGACCGCTCGTTCGACGCCGGTCCGCAGGGTCGCACACACCGCATCGACGTCGCTGCGAAGGAAGCGCCCGGTCCCGTCGAGACGCTGCTCAACGCGCTCGCGACATGCTCGGCCATCGACGTCATCGACATTCTCGAGAAGCGTAGAACGCCCGTCGAGAAAATGTCGATTCACATCGCCGCGGAGCGGCGCCCGCAGGCGCCACGGCGTGTGATGTACCTCGAGATCGAGTATCGAATCGACGGCGCCGACATCGAGCGCGAGCACGCGGAGCGCGCCGTTCAGCTCTCGTACGAGCGCTACTGCTCGGTCGCGGCGTCGCTCGCCCCGGACATTATCGCGGAGACCAGGGTTACACTCAACGGCGAAGCCGGCGCGGCGTCACGCCGTGAGGCGTGGACGCCGTGAGGCGTGGACGCCGTTGACATAGTCGCTCAAGCGGCCGACGTCGTCCTGACCGCCGGCAGTGCGCCGACCACGTCGTTGCGCACGAGCCCTGCGTCCATCGCGAACGTGCGAAGCTGTTCCTGCATCAATCGGCGTCCGCGAAACAGTCGCGAGCGAACGGTGCCGATCGGCACGCCCAGCGCTTCGGCCGCTGCCTCGTACGACTGATCCTCGACATCGACGATGATGAGCGTCGAGCGGAATGGCTCGGGGATCTTCGTGAGCGCGATGTCGATCGCAGGCCCGAGGTCCAGACGCGCCGACACGTCGTCGAAGCCTTCGCGAGACGTCGTCGCGTAAACCGAATTGGTGGCCGCGACATCGACCTCTGTACTGTCGAGATCCACCATCGGTCGCGCGCGCTCGCGCGAGCGCAGGAACACGTTGCGGCAGATCGTGAACAGCCAGCGACGACAATCGCTTCCGGGCAGATAGGTGTGCCAAGAGCGGAATGCGCGCAGGAAGGTGTCCTGCACCACGTCGTCAGCGTCGGACTCGTCCCGCGTCAGCGAGAGCGCGAAGCGATAGACATCGTCGATCCAAGGAATCGCCTCGTGCTCGAAAGCAGTGTGACGCTCTGCGAATGCGTTATTTGCGTACTGCACGTTAGTGAATAATTGATGGGTAAAGTATTAGGGCGAGCTTTCGGGCGAATCAGAGACGTTCCGAGCAGTCCTTGAACGCTACACAATAATCAACCCGCTCGCCAGGATTTTGGTCATATCCCTACAAAAAAACCATTAATGCCCAATATATGCACTTAACTTCCATCGCGCGTCGTTGTTTCGCTCAACCTGATGACACGCTAATCTTTCCCGACCCCCAGCCCACCGATTCGGCCGTTTCTTCGCCATGCACCTCGATCGCTCCGACGCGCCGAACCCGCTTTCCGAATCGCCGAATCTGGCTGAACACTACCGGCTTGCGCTTGCGCGCAGCGAAGCGCGCTACGCGTCGCTGGTCCAACGCATCGGCTACGGCGCGTACCGATCCAACCTCGCCGGCCGCTTTGTCGATGTGAATCTCGTGCTCGTCTCGATGCTCGGATACTCGAGCGCCGAGGAGTTGACGTCGCTGGATCTCGCGACGGACCTCTACCTCGATCCAGCCGAACGGGCGCGACTGATGAGCCGCAGCGCGCCCGCCATTCCGGAGTGGGTCACGACGCAATGGAAGCGGCGTGATGGAAGCGCGATCACCGTGCGCCTCTCCGTGCGTCGCGTGTTCGACGAGCGCGGCACCCTCGAGGCCTACGACGGTATCGTGGAGGACGTCACCGAACGACGGCGCCACGAGGAGCTCCTGCGCCGCAGCGAGCGAATGGCCAGTCTGGGCACCACACTGGCTGGCGTCGCGCACGAGTTGAACAATCCGCTCGCGGCGATCATGGGCTTTACGCAACTGCTCCTCCGAAAGCCATGGCCCTCTGAGGACCGCGCCGCCCTCGAGACGATCAACCACGAGGCGATTCGCTCGGCGGCCATCGTGAAAGACCTGTTGTCCCTGACGCGGAAACGTGACGTCGAGAAGCGCGTCGCGACCGACATCAACGACATCGTCGGATACATCGCGCGCACCCGCCGATACGCCCTCGAAACCGCCGGTATCGGCTGTGTCGTCGAGCTTCAGCCCGCGTTGCCCCCGGTGTTCGGCGATCGAGCGCAGCTGGAGCAGGTCATCCTGAACCTGCTGAGCAACGCCGAGCACGCGCTCACCAACGCCGACGTCGAGACACGCTCGACACCGAGAGTCACCATTCGAACGCGCCACTCTCGCGGCCAAGTCGTGATCGAGATCGAAGACAACGGCCCGGGTGTTCCCGAGGCAGCGCAGTCGCGAATCTGGGATCCGTTTTGGACGACGAAGGATGAGGGCGAAGGAACCGGGCTTGGCTTGGCGGTGGTACACGGAATTGTTGCCGATCACGGCGGGACGATCTGCCTGGAAACCACGGCAGAAACCGGCGCACGCTTCGTGGTGAATTTGCCGGTCGCTTCAGAAACGACGGCATGGCCGCAAACCGGACAAGCCATGCGGCCGCTCGACGTTCTCGTCGTCGATCCAGACGCGTCGGATCTCGTCTTCATCGAGCGTTTTCTCACAGCGCGAGGTCATGCGGTCGTGAACGCGGGAACTGGCGAGATCGCGCTTCGGCTCGCAAGCCAGACTTCGTTCGACGCCGTGCTGTGCGATGCACGTCTCGTGGGTCGTGATGGAACTCCGATCGCCGCCGCATTGCGGGCCAGCGACGGATGCGTCGAAGCGAGATTCGTTCTGTCGTCGCTCGAGCCGGACGATCGCGCTGTGCCCGTCGACGGCGCGGTAGTGGTCGCGCGCCCGTACGACGTCGAGGAGCTTCGTCGTTTGATCGAAGGCGAATGACGATCACCACGACGGATCGATGACGACTCTCGAGGTTGCCGCGACAGCGCCATCGCCGTCGCGATCGCGCGTCATCGCCGCCTTCGCGGCCGTGTACATCGTGTGGGGCTCGACCTATCTCGCAATCCGCTACGCGGTCGAGACGATGCCGCCGTTTCTCATGGCGGGCGCTCGATTCATCGCGTCGGGTGTGCTCCTCTACGCCTGGGCTCGTCGTCGAGGAGCACCCAAGCCGACGGGACGCGAATGGCGAGACGCGGTGATTACCGGAGTCCTGATGCTCTGCCTCGGCAACGGTGCGGTCGGTTGGGCCGAACAGCGCGTTCCCTCAGGCCTCGCGGCTCTGCTGGTAGCCGTCGTCCCGCTCTGGATGGTGCTCATTGATTGGGCTCGGCCGAAGGGCGAACGGCCGCGAGCACTCGTCATTGCCGGCGTGGTAGTCGGGCTCGCCGGTCTCTATGTGCTCATTGGACCGAGTGGGTTGACCGATGGCGGCGCCGCTGACTTGGTCGGCGCACTCGTTCTCGTCGCAGCGTCGCTTGCATGGGCGTGCGGCTCGATCTTCAACCGATATGGTGCTCGGCCCGAATCAGCGGCGCTGTCGACTGGACTGCAAATGCTTGGCGGCAGCGTTGCGCTGGTCGCGATTGGCTTGGCTCAAGGCGAGGGCGCGCAGCTCCACCTGAGCCAGGTGTCCATGCAATCATGGATTGGATGGATCTACCTCGTCACCTTCGGCTCACTCATTGGATTCACCGCGTACATCTATCTGCTGAAGACTGTGAGCCCGGCCAAAGCATCCACGTACGCTTACGTGAATCCACTCGTCGCGGTGTTTCTCGGCTGGGCGATCGCCGGCGAGTCGGTCACCATGAGAACGATCGCCGCGGCCGCGATCATTCTCACCGGCGTCGCGATGATCACCGTAAGCCAGGGACGCTCTGAAGCGGAGTGAAGTTCGGCTGACGGGAACGAAATTTTCGTCTTGATCGCTCCACACGCGATCATTGTCCCAATGCCACGTAAGCAACCACTCGCTGAATACCGGCGAAAGCGCAACTTCGCAAAAACCCGCGAGCCGTCGGGCGGCAGCACGCGACGCCAAACGAAGCGCCTGCGCTTCGTCATTCAGAAGCACGCGGCGAGAAATCTCCACTTCGACCTTCGCCTCGAGCTGGACGGCGTCATGAAAAGCTGGGCCGTGCCAAAGGGGCCGAGCTACGATCCAAAAGTTCGGCGCCTTGCGATGCAGGTCGAGGATCACCCGATCGAATACAATGCATTCGAGGGGACGATTCCCCAGGGTGAGTACGGCGGCGGAACGGTGATGTTATGGGACCGCGGAACCTACGAGCCCGAAGAGGGCGGCGGAGCCGACGCGGTCCGCGAAGGACTCGAGCGTGGCAACCTGAAGATCGTCATTCACGGCAAGCGGCTTCAGGGCGGTTGGGTGCTCGTGCGCACGCGCGCCGACGCGCGCGGTCGCACCCAATGGCTCCTGATCAAGCATCGCGACGAGATGGCAACGGACGACCTCGACATCGTCGACGAGGTGACTACGTCAGTCGCGAGCGGCCGAACGATGGAAGAGATCGCGGAAGGACGCGCTAACGTCCGCCGAACTCGGGCCGCCGTTTCTCGGAAAAAGCGGCCAGCGCCTCGGCGGCATCGCGCGACGCGAAGCAAGTCTTGATGTAAGCCAGCTCGCGCTCGAGTTGCGCTTCGAGGCTACTCTCGAGGCTCGTGGTGACCAAACGCTTCGTGAGTGCCAACGCGTTCGGCGGACCAGCGGCGAGACGCTCGGCGTACTCGTGGGCGTGATCGCTGAATCCATCGTCGGCAATGACCATCGACGCGAGGCCGATGCGCTCGGCCTCGGCAGCATCGACGTCGCGTCCGGTGAAGAGAATCTCAGTTGCGCGCGAAATCCCGATGATGCGCGGCAGGAGAAAGCTCACCCCTGCGTCCGGGCTCAGTCCGCGACGTACATAGCCGGCGGTGAGTCGTGCACTCGTGGCGACGAGCCGAATGTCCGCGGCCAACGCGAGGCCGAATCCAGCGCCAGCAGCTGGTCCGTTCACGGCGGCGATGACGGGCTTCTCGCAGTTCACGACCGACGTTACCCAACGACCAACCCACGCAAAACGATCGAGTCGCTCAGCGCGCGTCGCGTCGGGAAGGTGTGGCGGTGCGGAGAGATCGAGACCTGAGCAAAAGCCCCGCCCTGCGCCGGTGATCACGACAACGCGAATGGCATCTTCGGTCGCTGCTGCGTCGAGCGCACGCGGGAGCTCGTCGGCGAGCGTCTGGTCGACCGCATTCAATCGCTCAGGGCGATTGAGCGTGATGGTGTGAACACCGGTCGGCGACGTGCGTTGAATGAGAGATGGCATGTAGCTCGAGCTCCAGGCGAGTGCTGGCTTCGCATGGAAGCTAGCACCGCCTGACGCGCCATCATTTGTGGTGTCGCGCTAGTCGCCCGCTGCGGGCAGCCGGGAGCGCGGATCGCTCTGACGCTTCGTCACGCGAACGGCCATCATGCCCCGATCCGCGCGGTCGAGCATTCGCTGCACTGACTCGCCCGGCTCTCGCGCCGACCAGCCGAGCGAGAATGGCACCGGGGCATGCTCGAGCGCTTCGGCGCGGAAGCGATCCGCGACGATTTTCGTCTCCGACGCATCGGCTCCATGCAGGATGACGACGAACTCGTCGCCGCCGAGCCGAATGACTGCTTCTTCGCTGCGCGAGTAGCGCATCAGGAAGCGAACGAGACGCTTGAGCACCTCGTCGCCCTCCGCGTGTCCGTGGAGATCGTTGTAGACCTTGAAATGATCGATGTCGACGAAGACGCATCCGCAATGGAGCAACGGATCGCGCGCGAAACTCTCCTCGATCTCCATCAAGTAGCGGCGATTCAGCGCGCCCGTGAGCGGATCGTGCGTGCTCAACTCGCGCAGCTGCGCCTCGAGCTCCTTGCGGGACGTGATGTCGATCACGATGCCGTGGACGAACTCTTCGCCGGTCTCAGGGTCGCGGATCAGATAGCAGCTGTCGAGGACTGTTCGGCGGCCACCATCAGGGCGCGTGAGCGTGACCTCGAACTCCCGCACGGACCCATCGCGGTCGAGCAACGACATCTCCTCGGCACGGCGACGCGGATCTACGATCAGATCCACGGCGTTCGCGCCGAGCTCTATCAACGAGGAGACGCCGAGCATCGCCAGGAACGCGGGATTGGCGTCCAGGATGCGGCCGTCGCGCGAGAAGATGTAAATCCCCTCACGCAACTTGCTGGCGAACTCCCGAAGGCTCTCGGGATCGGAAAGACTGCGAAAACGTGCGCTGCTCACAAGGCGATTCTTTGGTGTTTCTTTGGTACTGGCCCTAAGGTGGGTCATGGCGTTCAGTATCGGCCGGCCATCGGTGCGAATTTCCCTGTCTGATTAATACTCGATCGTCAACCCGTGAGTTCTTGCGTTCAGGCAACGCAAACTGCAAGGTCCGCCGCAAAAAGCGTCGTTCAGTCGATCAATCGGGCAGGAAGGAGGCCCTTGTCGCCGAATCGCGCGCGGACACGGTCGACGGCGTGCGCAAGGACCCGATCACGATCGGTCTCCTCGGTTTTGCCGTCGCGCGTCTCGAACAGCGCCAGCTGGGTCGCGGAAGCATCGACAGTCAACGATGAAAGGCCGACGCCGAGGAGTCGTGCTGGAATGCGCCGCGCCGCTCTCAGCTTGGCGAGCAGCGCTCGTGCCACCTCGAGAATGACTCGATCGGAGATCACCGGTGCCTTGAGCGTTCGGCTGGCCTGCCGTGTTTTGAAGTCACGATCTCGTAAACGCACAGTGATCGTCCGAGCGGTCAAACCATCGGCGCGAAGGTCGGTTGCCGCACGAGTAACGAGGGCGAGCAGCTCACGCGCCAGCTCATCGTCTTCGTCGATGTCGACCGGGAACGTCTCGTCCCGGCTGATGCTTTTCGCCTCCCCGTGCGACTCCACGTCGCCGCGGTCGATGCCGCGCACGCGATCATAGAGCCACACGGCTTCGCGCTCGCTGAGCCACTGGCGCAGGGTCGCGATGTCGTACTGCAGCACATCGGTGACACGGCGCATACCCAGCCTGGCGAGCCGCTCCTGAAAGCGCGGTCCAATGAACGGGATGTCCGCCAGGTCGAAGGTCTCGAGGAACGCGGCTTCGTCGCCAGCCGCCACGACGTGAACGCCGGTCGCGCCGGAACCGGGTTTTGGCTTCGCGCGTTCGACGGCCAGCTTCGCGACGAGCTTCGACGTGCCGCCGCCAATGGAGACCGACAGCGTGGTGCGTTCGACGACGGCTGCTCGAATTCTCGCGGCCGTCACGGCGAGCGGCTCGTTGTGATAGATGCCTTCGGTTCCACCCAGGTCCATGTACCACTCGTCGATGCTCGCGCCCTCGACGACTGGAGCGTACTTCTCGAGCGCTGCGCGAATTTCGCGACTCTTCTCGGAGCATGCGCGCCGTGGGACCGGCACGCACATCGCGCGCGGGCACAAGCGGAGCGCGCGAGAGATAGGCATCGCGGAGCGAACACCGAACTTTCTGGCTTCGTAAGATGCCGAACATACGACGCCGCGGCTCTCGCGCGTGCCACCGACGATGAGGAGCGGCTCCTTCCCCGCCCCTTCTGGATCGACCATCCGCGCGACCGCGACGAAGAAGGCGTCGGCGTCGGCCAGCAGAATCCGTCGCGCGGTCACCGGACGTGCAGGTCCTGAATGAAGCGAGAGGTTTCCGAGTACCGTGTGATTCCGAGTGTA
>Ga0207652_10000917_pt1 | contig 27806 bp, 31 predicted proteins | sample KBSC63BmetaG_FD_184334 | JGI IMG/M metagenome (GOLD analysis project Ga0207652, IMG submission 184334) | Corn rhizosphere microbial communities from Kellogg Biological Station, Michigan, USA - KBS C6-3B metaG (SPAdes) (version 2) | ecosystem: Host-associated > Plants > Roots > Rhizosphere ...
CACGGGTCCCCCCGCTCCCCGCGACCCGGCCGTCTCGGCCACGGCCACAGCCTGCCAGGGCCGTGGACGAGACGGCCCGTCCCTTCCCAGGGCGCCAGCCTGAGGGGCCACGGCCCTTCCGGGCGCCAGCTTGCGGGGCCCCGTGCCTCCCCCGGGCGCCAGCTTGCGGGGCCCCGTGCCTCCCCCGGGCGCCAGCTTCCCTGGGTCCCGTCCCTTCCCCGCCCCGGAGCCCGCGGAGCGACCGTCTAGTAAGTGTTCGCCTCGGTCCAGATCCGCCAGATCGCGACCACCGAGGCCGCCAGCAGCAGGATCCAGAGCAGCGTCCCGCCGCCGCTCGACCAGAGTTTGTCCTGGCCCGCGATCAGGAGCGCCAGCAACCCGAACGCCCCGTAGAAGATCGCGCGCCGGCCGTCGCTCAGCGTCGCCAGCGTGAGCTGGTTCTGGCGGCTCAGCGTGTAGAGCATCCAGGTGATCCCGGCGAGGAACGCCATGATGATCGCGGTCATCACGGTGTCGACCGCGTTGCCTCCTCCCGGGATGAACGCAACTCCGAGCGCCAGAAGCATGATGATCGCGACGTTTCGCGCGGCCTTCACGTCACGAATCGTACTCCGACCCGCCGGCCGGTAGTCGAATTAGGTAGTCCAATTACTTACTGGTCATCACGATCACGCCGACGACCACGGCCGCCATGACCGCCAACAAGGCGAGCGCGGCGATCGCCGCGGCGGCCGTGGCGGCCACCGGGCGGTCTTCCTGGCTCAGATCGACGAAGCGCGCCACTCCCCAGATCGCCACCGAGAAGATCACCGTCACCCCGACCCCCGCGACGAAGGCGAAGACCACCGTCTGCAGCAGCTCCTTCGTCTCGACGATCTCCGCGAAGCTCAGCATCGTCCTCACCCGCTCTGCACCGGAACCGGCGCGCCGCGCTGGGCCCGCCGCACGAAGGCCGCCCCGATCCCCGCCAGCGCCGCCACCGTCACCACCACCGGTCCCACCGCGCCGCTGCCGAAGATGCTCGTCACCCCGTAGGTCGCCGCGCCGATCGCCGCGGCCGCGGGCAGCGTCAGCACCCAGGCGACGATGATGTTCCCGGCCACGCCCCAACGCACCGCCGAGAGCCGTTTCGCCGCCCCCGCCCCCATCACGCCGCCGTTGATCACGTGCGTGGTCGACAGCGGGAAGCCGAAGTGGGTGGAGGCGAGGATCACCGCGGACCCCGCCCCCTGCGAGGTGAACCCCTGCGCCGCGTCCATCTTGATGATCCGCGTGCCGGTCGTCTTGATGATCCGCCACCCACCGCTGTAGGTGCCGAGCGCGATCGCCGCCGCCGAGGATGCGATCACCCAGATCGGCGGGTCCGATCCCGCCCCGAGGCTGCCGTTGGCGATCAACGCCAAGGTGATGACCCCCATCGTCTTCTGGGCGTCGTTAGTGCCGTGCGCCAGCGCCAGCATCCCACCGGAGAGAACCTGCCCGTACTTGAAGCCGCGGCTGACGATCCCCGGTCGCTGTTTGCCGATCACCCGGTAGGCGAGGCCGATCGAGATGCCCGCGGCGACGAAGGCGAGCAGCGGCGCGACGATCGCCGGGATCAGCACCTTGCCGACCAGCCCTTCGGCGATCACCACCTGGAAGCCCGAGGCGGCGACGGCCGAGCCGACGACGCCGCCGATCAGCGCGTGCGAGGAGCTCGAGGGCAGCCCGAAGTACCAGGTGACGAGGTTCCAGGCGATCGCCCCGATCAGCCCGGCGAAGACGATGGTCGGCGTGATCACGGCGGCGTCGACGACCTCGTTGGCGACCGTCGCCGCGACCGAGATCGAGATGAACGCCCCGGCGAAGTTCAGCAGCGAGGCGACAGCGATCGCCACCTGCGGCCGCGCCGCCCCGGTCGAGATCGAGGTCGCGACGACGTTCGCGGTGTCGTGAAAGCCGTTCGTGAAGTCGAAGGCGAGGGCCGCGCCGACGACGATGACGAGGATGACGTCCGAACTCACTGCCGGAAACAAATACCCGAGACGGCGGCGTTCACGATTCCATCACGAGTTCTTGATCACGATCCCCTCGAGGATCTGAGCCGCCTTCTCGGTCGCGTCGATCGCCTCCTCGAGCACGCCGAAGATGTCCTTCCAACGGATCACGAACATCGGATCGATGGCGTCGGTGAAGAGCGCCGCGACCGCGTCGCGGGAGATCCGATCGCCTTCGTTCTCCAGTCGGTGCACCTCGATCCAGTACTGGTCGAGGTCCTTGAACGAGGGCAGGTTCTCGAGCCCCTCCGCGAGCGCTTCGCAGGAGCGCACCAGCACCCCGGTCAGCGCCCCGGCCTGGTCCATCGGCGCCTCGACCTGGTAGAGGCCGAGGAAGTCCGCCGCCTCCTCGGTGAAGTCGATGATGTCGTCGAGCTGGCTCGCCAGCCCGTAGATGTCCTCGCGGTCGATCGGCGTGACGAAGGTCGTGTTCAGCCTTTTGATGATTTCGTGGGTGACTTTGTCACCGCGGTGCTCGGCCTCGACGATGTCCTGGTGAAGCGTCCCGGCGTCGGGCCACTCCCGCATCAGCCGATCGAGAAGTTGGGCGGAATTGACGCTGTTCTTCCCCGCCTCCACGAATAGATCGAAGAAAGTCTGATCGTGGGGAAGAAGCGAGAAGCGCGCCACCGGCGACATCCTAGTCGCCATCCGGCGCCGCCCGTCAGCCCGTCACCGCGGTCGCGGCGGCGGGGCTCGTCGCCGTCGCCAGCTGCTCGGCGGCTCGCGACCCCGCCCGTTCGCGCAGTTCGGTCTGCACGTCGCACCGCGGCTCGCCCTCGCCCCGCCGGATCCGCGTCCACTCGCCGTCCGATCCCAGGTCCCAGGAGTTCGAGTTGTCGGCGAAGCAGCGCTCCAGCACGTCGATCATCTCCGCCCGCAGCCCCGCGTCTTCGACCGGCGCGACCAGCTCGACCCGGCTGTCGAGGTTGCGCGGCATCATGTCGGCGGAGCCCATCAGCACGCGGGTCTCCTCGCCGCGGTGGAAGGTGTAGACGCGCGAGTGCTCGAGGAAGCGACCGACGATCGAGACCACCCGGATGTTCTCCGAGACGCCCGGCACCCCCGGCTTCAGGCAGCAGATCCCGCGCACGTTCAGATCGACCGGCACGCCTGCCTGCGAGGCGCGGTAGAGCGCCCGGATGCACCCCGCGTCGACCAGCGAGTTCATCTTCAGCGCGATCCGCGCCTCCTCCCCCGCCTCGTGGGCGGCGATCGTCGCCTCGATCTCCTCGATGAAGCGGTCCCGCATCGTCGTCGGCGAGACCAGCATCTTGCGGTACTCCGCGGGTCGCCCGTAACCGGTGAGGAAGTTGAACATCTCGGCCACGTCGGCGCCGATGTCGGGGTCGGCGGTGAAGAGGCCGAAGTCGGTGTAGAGGCGGGCCGTCTTGGCGTGGTAGTTGCCGGTGCCGATGTGGACGTACTCGCGCACCTGCCGGCCCTCGCGGCGCGCCACCAGGATCGCCTTCACGTGCGTCTTCAGCCCGGGGATCCCGTAGACGACGTGGACGCCGGCCTCCTCCAGCGCTTTCGCCCAGTGGATGTTGGCCTCCTCGTCGAAGCGCGCTTTCAGCTCCACCATGCAGACCGCCTGCTTGCCGCGTTCGGAGGCGCGGATCAGCGCCGGCACCAGCGGCGAGTCGTCGCTGGTCCGGTACACGGTCTGCTTGATCGCCAGCACGTCGGGGTCTTCGACCGCCTGCTCGACGAAGCGTTCCACCGAGGTCGCGAAGGAGTCGTAGGGATGGTGGACGAGCAGGTCGGCATGACGGATCTCGCGGAACATGTCGACCGAGCCGTCCTCCTCCCCCTGCAGGCGCGGCTGGGTGACCGGCGTCCAGGGGGAGTAGCGCAGCTCGGCATGGCCGGGGGCGTCGGCGATCTCGGAGAGGTCGGCCAGGTCGAGCAGCCCGTCGACGTCGTACACCTCGCGGTCTTCGAGCCGCAGTGCGCCGATCAGCTCGTGCCGCAGCCGCGGGTTCATCCCGGTCGCGATCTCCAGCCGCACCACCTCGCCGAAGCGGCGGCGGCGCAGCTCGTCCTGGACGGCCTGCAGCAGGTCGTCGGCCTCGTCGGAGACGGTGAAGTCGGCGTCGCGCGTCACCCGGAAGAAGCCGCAATCGACCACCTCGGTGCCCGGGAACAGCGCGTCCAGGTTGGCTGCGATCACGTGCTCCAGCGGCACGAAGGCCCCGTCGTCGCCGACCGGCAGGAAGCGCCCGAGCAGCTCCTTCGGCACCTTGACGCGGGCGACGATCTCGACCTCCGACTCCGGGTCCCGCAACAGCACCGCGAGGCTCAGCGAGAGGTTCGAGATGTACGGGAACGGCCGGCCGAGGCCGATCACCAGCGGCGTCAGCGCCGGGAAGACCTGCTCGTGGAAGCGGCGGTGGATCTGGCGGCGCTCCTCCTCGCTCGCGTCCTCGAGCGAGACGATGCGGAGGTCGTCCCGCTCCAGCGCCGGGCGCAGCTCCCCGCCGAAGCAGCGGTGCAGCCGCTTGTCGAGCTCCAGCACGCGCCGCTGGATGCGGTCGATCTGTTCGGCGGGGCGCAGCCCGTCGGGCCCGCGGGCGTCGATCCCGGCGTCGAGCTGGTCGAACAGCCCGGCCACCCGCACCATGTAGAACTCGTCGAGGTTCGAGGCGTAGATCGCGCAGAAGCGCAGCCGCTCCAGCAGCGGCACGCTCTCGTCCTCGGCCAGCTCCAGCACCCGCCGGTTGAACTCCAGCCAGGACAGCTCTCGGTTGAAGTAGAGAGATGGATCCTCGAGGCTGATCACCGACTCGGCCAAGGGAACATCGTACTGGGGGGACGCTTTCACTTTGCAAGGGGACGCTCCGATGCTGGGCGAGGCGGGTGGTCCGATGGACCCCCTCTCTCACGAACGGCGGGGAGGTTCGTTCGGGGGTCCATCGGACCACCCTCGAGCGCCTCAGGGGCCGACGATCCCGATGGATCGTCACGACGTCCATCCCCCGCTTTTTCGCCAGCTCGTAGACCTCCCGCGGAGGCGTCGCGCACCCCAGGCAGCCCTAGGCTGCTCTGAACGCCGAGCCGCGAAAGCTGCGGTGCGGTGGAGTGGCAGTGCATGTCAGCGCGGGAAAGTCATCGGCGTCTCCCTTGTCTGGTCTCATTGGACGTCCATATTTCGTCATTTGCAGGGAGCACGTGAACCACCGGCAAAGGCGTGAACTTCGTGTGACGACGGTCGATTCCGGGGGCTGGGGAAGGGACGGGGGAAGGGACGCGGGCCTCTCGGGCTGGCGCCCGGAGAAAGGGACGCGGCCCTCTCGCCACGGCCCCGGCAGGCTGTGGCCGTGGCGAGAGGGCCGGGGTGCGGGTAGCGATGAACCGCGACGGAAACGTGACGAGGGCGCGACGGGAGGGGCACGGATCCGTGACGGAGATCGGACCACGTCACGGAGATGTCGGGAACGTCGGGCTTCCTCCCGTGTTGCCCAACAGTGACGGACGCGCTGCGTGGATTGGCCCCCCTATAGGGGCCCTAAAACACGCAGCGCGTTTTCGACCCCTCGCGTCCGCCCCGAAAAGGGCCCCTCAGGGCCGGAAAGTGTGACGTTCCCGGCATCTTCGTCGCCGAAAGGGCGGAGGTGTGGAATCCCTCGGACACGATCGTCACGTAAGTCCGACCTCCTCCCGTCCCTGTGACGCCTCCGTCACGGGAGCCTCACGTCCCGGGCGCCTCATGGGGGTCACAGCCTGCCAGGACCCCCATGAGGCGCCCAGGGCCACCACCAACGCATCTCGGACGGCCGGAATCTTGAGCCCCCGCCCGCCCCTCCAATCCCCCCGTCCCTCCCCGGCTTAACCCGCTAAGCCGCGAGGCTCGCGGGGCCCGAACCGTTCGCCGCGCCGTTCAGCAGGTCGAGGATGACGCCCTCGCGGAGGCCGCCCTTGCCGATCTGGAGGGGCTGGCCGAGGAGCTCGGCGACCTTCTCCAGGAGGAGGACGCCGGTGGTGAGGATGCGGACGCGGCGGGGGTCGAGCTCGAAGCGGCGGGCGACGTCGGCGGCGGGTTCGGAGGAGAGGACGCGGATCGCGCGCTCCAGGGTCTCGTACTCGAGCACCGCGCCGACGAGGCGACGCAGGCTGGTCGCCGAGCCGCCGACCGCCACCGCCTGGTCGGGATGCTCGATCTCGACGCCGGCGAAGAAGTCTTCGATGTGGTCGCGGACACGGCGGATCTCCGACGCCGAGGGCGGATCGGAGGTGATCAGCTCGTCGGCGAGGACGCCGGAGCCGATGTGCCAGGAGCGCACCTCGTCGGCCCCATCGGGCACCGTGCCGAGGATCACCTCGGTCGAGCCGCCGCCGACGTCGACGACGCCGACCTGACCCTCCGCCGGGTGCCCGAGCGCCTTGGTCGCGCCGATGAAGGAGAGCCGACCCTCCTCCTCCCCGCTGAGGATGTCGACCTCGACCCCGGCCGCGGCGGAGATCGCCGCCGCCACCTCGGGCCCGTTCGAGGCCTCGCGCACCGCCGCGGTCGCCACCGCGCGGATCTCGACCGCGCCGAGCTCCCGCGCCAGCCGCACCTGCGTGGCGACCAGCTCGCCGACCTCCTCGACCTTCTCGGGCAGGATCGCGCCCTCGTCGTCGACCGCCTTGGAGATCCGCGTGTAGGCGCGCTGCTCCATCACCTTCTTCAACTGACCGTCCATCGGCTCCGCGACAAGGACGCGGGTCGTGTTGGAACCGATATCGATCGCTGCGCAGAGCATCAGGCCGTCAGGCCTAATGTTCCCGGGCCAGGCGGATCTAAGCTTGCGCGTCCGGGTGCGAGGCGTCCTCGAACTCGCGGAAAAGGCCGGTGACCACGAACGCGACCTGCTCGCCGATGTCGACCGAATTGTCGCCGATCCGCTCGATCGCCCGTGCCGTAAGCATCATCGTCATCGCCCATTCGCGTTGGTCGACGTCGTCGCCGATCGCCAGCGCAAGGCGGAAGCAGTCGCGATTCAGCTCGTCGATGACGTCATCCCGGTCGACCAGGTCGCGCGCCATCTCGACGTTGCGCTCACAGAAGGCGCGCTTGGCTTGCGCGATCAGCGATTTCGCGTGCGTGCCCATGGTCAGGATCAGTTTCACCATCTCCTGGTCGGCGGGCGGCGTGTGCCCCGACATCGGGATCACCTTGCAGATGTTCACGCACTGGTCACCCATCCGCTCGATGTTCTTCAGCACGTGCAGGAGCGCCGAGATCAGCCGCAGGTCGGTCGCCACCGGCGACTGCGTCGCCAGCAGCGTGATCAGCGCCTGGTGCACCTCCAGGTAGCGGCCGTCGATCCGGTCGTCGTCGGCGACGACGATCTGCGCCAGCTCGATGTCCTGGTGCTCGATCGCCTCCAGCGTCCGGACCAGCTGAGACGTGACGAGGTTGAGCCCACCCAACGCGCTCGCTTCGAGCGCCTCCAGTTCCTCTTGATATTCGACCCGAATCCCCGGCACGTCCCCCGCCCCGTCCGGCCTAACCGAAGCGACCGGAGACGTAGTCCTCGGTCTCTTTCTGCTTCGGTTTGGTGAAGATGTCCTCGGTCGCGCCGATCTCGACCAGGTGCCCCGGCTTGCCCGATTCGTCGAGGTTGAAGAAGGCGGTGTTGTCGGACGCGCGCGCCGCCTGCTGCATGTTGTGGGTGACGATCGCGATCGTGTACTCCTTCTTCAGCTCGCCGATCAGGTCCTCGATCGCCAGCGTCGCCACCGGGTCGAGCGCCGAGCACGGCTCGTCCATCAGCAGGACCTCGGGGCTGACCGCGGTTGCCCGCGCGATGCAGAGCCGCTGCTGCTGGCCACCGGAGAGGCCCGACCCGGGCCGCCCGAGCCGATCCTTGACCTCGTCCCAGAGGTGCGCCCCGCGCAGGCTCCGCTCGACGATCTCGTCCTTGTCGGCCTTCCTGATCTTGCCCGCGTTGAAGTCGAGGCCCGCGGCGACGTTGTCGTAGATCGACATCGTCGGGAACGGGTTCGGCTGCTGGAAGACCATGCCGACCAGCCGCCGCACCGCGACCGGGTCCACCCCGGCGCTGTAGACGTCCTCGCCGTCGAGCTGGATCGACCCCTTGACGCTCGCCCCCGGCGTCAGCTCGTGCATCCGGTTGAGCGAGCGCAGGAAGGTGGTCTTGCCGCAGCCCGAGGAGCCGATCAGCGCCGTCACCTTGTTCGGCTCGATCGTCATGCTCACGTCTTCGACCGCGTGGAAGTCGCCGTAGTAGAGGTTGACTTCCTTCGCCTCCAGCGTCTTCGCCCGCCGCGCCGCGGCTGCGGCGCCCCGGGACTGACTCGAGGTCTCGGTGACAGGACCGGCTTGCGACATCGTGTTGCGGCCCTCCTCGGCCTCGGTTCCGGGCTTCGACGCGGACCCGAACATATCTCTCAGCTTCCTTCCCTCCACGGCAAAGCTCCTAACGGATCTCCGTTTTGTAGCGGCGGTAGACCAGTCGCGCGATCACGTTGAGGATCATCACGATCGCGATCAGCGTCAGCGCCGCCGCCCAGGCCCGGTCGTAGGACGCCTGTTTCATCACGCCAGGCGACCGGTACTCGTTGTAGGCGTAGACCGCGAGGTTCTGCATGCGGCCCTGGAAGGGGTTCGCGTTCAGCGAGTCGACGACGCCGGTGGTGACCAGGAGCGGCGCGGTCTCGCCGATGATCCGCGCGGTGGCGATCATCACCCCGGTGACGAGCCCCGCGAACGCGGTCGGCAGGACGACCTTGACGATCGTCTTCCACTTCGGCGTGCCGAGCGCGTAGCTCGCTTCGCGCAGGTGCTGGGGGACGATCTTCAGCACCTCCTCGGCGGAGCGGATGACGATCGGGATCATCAGCACCGAGAGCGCGATCGACCCCATGATCCCCATCCGGATGCCGGGGCCGAAGAAGAGCTCGAAGAGGGCGTAGGCGAAGAGGCCCGCGACGATCGAGGGGATGCCGGTCATCACGTCGACGAAGAAGGTGAGCGCGCGGCGCAGCGGCCCCCGCCCGTACTCGTTCATGTAGATCGCCGCCATGATCCCGATCGGCACCGAGATCGCCACCGCGCAGGCGGTGATCACGAGCGTGCCGACGATCGCGTGCTCGGCGCCGCCGCCACCGACCACGCCGCGCGAGTCGGAGGTGAAGAATTCCCAGCTGATGCCGTGGGCACCGCGCTTGATCACTTCGTAGAGCAGCGAGATCAGCGGCGCCATCGAGACGCCGAAGGCGGCGACGATCGCCATCGTGACCGCCCGGTCCTTGGCCCGGCGGGCCCCCTCGACCGGGCGCGACCAGGCGTAGATCGCGAGGATCGCGACCAGCGCGCCGAAGACCAGCATCAGCGCGATCGTGAACCAGCCGAGAGCCGTCTCGAGGAGGCCGCAGACCGCGAGCGCGCCGACGAAAGCAGCCCAGGGCGCCCAGCCCGGCAGCGTCCCCCCGTGGCTGCCCTCGCCGGCGAGCAGGGCGCGGGTCGAGCCGGTCGACAGCGCGGCGGCGTCGGCGGGCGGTGGCGTCATCACTTCTCCTCCGCGCGGGCGATGATCAGCCGCGCGAGGAAGTTGGTGGCCAGGGTGATCGCGAAGAGGACGAGCCCGGTGGCGATCAGCGCGTTGATCGCCAGGCCGGAGGACTCGGGGAAGTTGAGGGCGACGTTGGCGGCGATCGTCGAGGGGTTCGCCTGGCCGATCAGGTTGAAGGTGACGCCCCCGGAGACGGAGAGGATGATCGCGACCGCCATCGTCTCGCCGAGCGCGCGGCCGAGGCCGAGCATCGCGCCGGACATCACCGAGGAGCGCCCGAACGGCAGCACCGTGGTGCGGATCATCTCCCAGCGCGTCGCGCCGAGGGCCTGCGCGCCTTCCTGCAGTTTGCGCGGCGTCTGCGCGAAGACCTCGCGGGCGACGGCGGAGATGATCGGCAGGATCATCACCGCGAGCACGAGCCCGACGACCAGCATGGTGCGGCCGGTGATCGAGGCGGGCCCTTCGAAGATCGGGATGAAGCCGAGCTTTTCTTCCAGCCACCTCATCGCCGGGACGGCGGCCGGGCCGAGCACGAAGATGCCCCAGAGGCCGTAGATGATGCTCGGGATCGCGGCCAGCAGGTCGACGAAGAAGCCGAGCGTCATGGCGAGCCGGGCGGGCGCGATGTGGGTGATGAAGAGGGCGACCGCGACCGCCAGCGGGACCGCGATGACCATCGCGAGGACGCCGGCGAGGACGGTGCCGAAGGCCAGCGGCGCGACGTAGCTGAGGAAGCTTTCGTGGTCGGGCAGTTCCGAGGACGCGGCGGTGAAGGCCGGGAATCCCTCGGTGACCAGGAAGACGGCGACCCCGACGAGCAGCGCCAGGATCGTCACCGCGGCGACGACCGCGATGTTGCTGAAGACCCGGTCGCCGCGGCGGCGGCGCCCTCCGGACGCCGCCGCCAGCAGCTGGCCGGCATTGGTCGTGGTGTCGAAGTGAGCCACGAGCCTGGTTCAGTCGAGCGGTCGGTCGACCTATTCGATCGCGGCGACCGCGGCTTCGACTTTTTTGGTCAGCCCGGCCGAGAGAGGCGCGGAGCCGGCGGCTTCGGCGGCCAGTTCCTGCCCTTCCGGGCTGATCGCATATTCGAAGTAGGCCTTCACCAGCGCCGCTTCGGAGGCCGACTTATATCTGGTGCAGCCGATCGTCGAGGAGACCAGGATGATCGGGTAGACGCCGCTCGCTTCCGTCTTGCGGTCGATTTCGAAGGCGATGACGTTCTTCTGGCCTTCCTCCAGCTCCGGGTCTTCTTTCGAGAGATCCAGGACTTTGGCCGCGGCTTCCGCGGACGGTTCCGCCCACGTCTTGCCGACCTTGATCAGCGCTTTGCCAAGTTCGCCGGCCTGCGAGGCGTCGGCGTAACCGATCGCGCCTTCGCCGCTGGAGACGGCTTCGATCACGCCGGAGGTGCCGGAGGCCGCTTCGCCACCCTTCACCGGCCAGTCGCCGCTCACTTCGTGGGTCCACACCGCCGGCGCCACCTTTGACAGATAGTCGGTGAAGTTTTCGGTCGTGCCCGACTCGTCGGAGCGGTTGACCGGGACGATCCGGGTGTCCGGGAGTTCGACGCCTTCGTTCTCTTCGGCGATCTCCGGGTCGTTCCAGTTTTCGATTTCCTGGTTGAAGATCTTCGCCAGGGTTTCCGGTTCGAGCTTCAGTTCTTCGACGCCTGGCAGGTTGTAGGCGATCGCGATCGGCGAGATGTAGTTCGGGACCTCGACCAGTTCGCCCGGTTCACAGCGCTTGATCGCCTTCGCGAGCTCCCCTTCCGATTCGGAGAGGGGCGTGTCACTGCCGGCAAAGGCGACGCCGCCGGAGATGAACTGTTCGCGACCGCCGCCGGAGCCGACGCCGTCGTAGGAGATGGTGGCGCCGTCGTTGGCGTTCTCGAATTCGGCGATCCAGGCTTCCTGGGACGCCTGCTGCGCGGTCGAGCCGGCACCGGCGATTTCGCCGGAGGCTTCGGTCGAGGGGGCGCCCCCACCGCTTTCGGTTTCGCCGCTTTCGCTGGTGCCGGTCGCGCTGGTGGTGGAATCCCCGCCCCCGCAGGCAGCCACGCCGAACACGAGCACGCAGGCGGCCGCGAACACCGCAAGCCACTTAGAGCTGGACATCGGTCTCCTCTTCGTGTTGTTGACGAATTGCGACCGCGGATGGCGCGGTCATCGGGGCGAGCGTGTCAACGTCGCAAGGGGAGCTTGTTATCCCGATGTGGCGGCGATGTGAAAAGAATGTGAAAGCCCGTTATCGGCCGTCGGGTGAGAACCGGTAACCGATCCTGTTGTGGGTGAGGATCAGCTTCTGGTCCGGCAGCGCGGCGCCGAGCTTGGCGCGCAGGCGGCTCACGTATACGTCGACCGAGCGATCGTCGCGGCGCGGCGGCACGCCCCACACCGAGGCGTGGAGCTCCTGCCTGGTGAGGATGCGCTGCGGGTTCGACCAGAGGGCGACGAGGAGCTGCAGCTCTCGCACCGTGAGGCTGAGCGGACGGCCGTCGACCAAGGCCGCGTGCTCGTCCGGTCGCACCTCCAGCCTCCCCGCTTTGTCCGACGCGCTGCCTGCCGCCATCGTGGCGGAGGATGTCGATGAGCGTGCCCGGGCCGGTTACGCCGCGGTGAAGCTTTTGTGAACGACCTGTGATCTCTGGTCGTCCGAGGACGCCCGCAGGGACGGCGGCGGAGCATCGGGGATGGCGTCCGCGGAGGGCTCCGGGTCGAACCGGTAGCCGACCCCGAAGTGGGTGTGGATGTACCCCCAGTTCGGCGAGCGCTTCTCCAGCTTCTGGCGCAGCTTGCGGATGAAGACGTCGACCGAGCGGTCGCCGTGGGCCATCGCGTAGCCCCAGACCCGCTGGTAGATGGTCTCGCGCTCGAGCACCTGGCCCCGGGTGTCGGCGAGCAGGTGCAGCAGCTCGAACTCGCGGCGGGTCAGGTCGAGGCTGTCGCCGGCGACGAAGGCCTGGAAGCGGTCGGGGCGGATCTCGAGCTCGCCGGCGAGGACCGGTGAGGATTCGATCTCGTGGCGGCCGCGGCGGTGGCGGCGGGTGACGGCTTCGATCCGCGCGATCGCCTCCTCCGGGTGGGCGGGCTTGGTGATCCAGTCGTCGATACCGAGCCGCAGTCCCCGGACCCGCTGGGCCACGGTCGAGCGCCCGGTGCAGACGACGACGCCAAGGTCCGGCAGCAAGGTGCAGACCCGGTCGAGATAACGCCACGCTTCCTCGCCGAGCACCGCCGGGTCGACCAGGAGCGCGCTCAGCTTCATCGCGACCAGCTGGTCGGGCGGCACCGCGCCACCGGAGGTGCGCAGCAGCCAGCCCGCCGCCTCGGCGCGTTTGGACAAGACGGTGACGAACCCGGAATCGGTGTCGATCACCGCGAGACGAGTGGTCGGATCAGGGGCCAACTCAGTGTTGATTCTACGCACGCCGAGGCCGCATTTATCCGTGTTTACAGGTTTTTCACAAGTCCGCCACGCCCAAATTGCAGCGGAACGGCTCAGAAAGTGGCCGGGCGCAGGCCCGTGGCGATCACGACCAGGATCGCGATCCCCGCCGCGTAGCGGTAGAGGACGAAAGGGCGGTAGGAGGTCGTGCGGACCAGGCGGAGCAGGAAGACGATCGCGAAGTAGCCGGAGATCGCGGCGGCGAGGGTCCCCACAACCATCGGCCCGGCGACTCCGGATGGCAGCCCTTCGTGGACGGCGCTGATGCCTTTGAAGAGCGTGGCGCCGGCGACGATCGGGATCAGCAGCAGGAAGGAGAAGCGGGCGGCCGCGTCGCGGTCGAGGCCGAGGAAGCGGGCGGCGGTGATCGTGATCCCCGAGCGCGAGGTGCCGGGGGCGAGCGCCAGCACCTGGGCGAGCCCGATCCAGCCGCCGTCGCGAAGCTCGGTGCGCTCCAGCGGGCGGCGCTGCGGTTTGCGGTCGGCCCAGTCGAGCAGGGCGGCGAAGAAGATCAGCTGGACGGCGATCATCCACGGCTCGCCGAGGTGTTCGTCGATGAAGTCGGAGGCGAGGCCGCCCGCGATCACGGCCGGGACCGTGCCGATCGCGATCGCCACGGCGAGCCGCTCGTCGCTCGTCTCGATGGCCCGTTTGCGCACCGCCGTGACGAAGCCGACGATGAGACGCCACACCTCGAGCCGGAAGAAGGCCAACGCGGCGATCAGCGTGCCGGCGTGCAGGGCGACGTCGAACGTCTTGTTGAACGATTCGTTTTCGGTCAGGAAGGTGTAGTCCTGGAGCCAGGGGACGATGATCAGGTGGCCGGAGGACGAGATCGGCAGGAACTCGGTCAACCCCTGCACCACCCCCAGCAAGAGCGCCTCGAGGTTGGACACGGCGCGATCCTATGCCGGCTCGTGCGATAGATTGCCGACCGTGAAGCGCGCAGCCGCTCTTTTCCTGATGGCCCTGACGACGATGCTCGTCGCCGCGCCGTCCGCTTTCGCCGAGAACGGCGAGGGCTGGCTGGGCAAAGCCGACGACAAGACCGTCACCTTCTTCTGCTTCGGCGTGATGGCCTTCTTCGTCCTCCTCGTGATCGGCCTCTCGCTGGTCCAAGGCGCCCTGGAGCGCCGCAAGGAGAAGCGGCGCTACGACATCGAGCGCCTGGGCTAACCAGCTCCCCGCTCCGCCACCTCGCCCCCACTCCGCTCCCCTCGCCGCCGAGGCGACCGTCCGAGAGGGGCCCTGGCCCCTCGTGGCGGTCCTGCAGGTTGCCTCCTGGCAGGTTGCGGTGCCGCAGGTTGCGGTGCTGGCGGGTTTGTGGTGCCGCAGGTCGTGGTGCCGCAGGTTGCGCCAGGGCGGGCGGCCGTCCGAGGTGGGGTGGCGGGTGTCCCGGGCGCCTCATGGGGGTCCTGGCAGGCTGTGACCCCCATGAGGCGCCCGGGACGTGAGGCTTTCGTGAGGGAGGCGGCACAGGGACGGGGGGAGGTCGGACTTCCGTGACGGAGGCGTCACAGGGACGGTGCGAGGTCGGACTTCCGTGACGATCGTGTCCGGGAGATCCCACACCTCGGCCCGGTCGGTGACGAAGATGCCGGGAACGTCACACTTTCCGGCCCCGGGAGGCCCTTTTCCGGCCGGGATCGAGGGGTCGGGGACGCGTTGTCGACTTCAGGGCCCCTATGGGGGCCCCAAAGTCGACAGCGCGTCCGTCACCGTTGGACAACACGGGAGGAAGCGTGGAGTTCCCGACGTCTCCGTGACGAGGTCGGACCTCCGTCACGGATCCGTGGGACTCCAGTCGCGCCCTCGTCACGCTCCGTCACGGATCCTCCACGCCTCTCATACCCGGCCCTCTCGGCACGGCCACAGCCTGCCCAGGGCCGTGGCGAGAGGGCCGCGTCCCTTCCCCCGGGCGCCAGCTTGCGGGGCCTCGTCCTTTCCCCGGACGCCGGGCCGGCAATGGCCGCGTCCCTTCCCCACCCCGGGCTCGAAGCCCGACGATCCAGCGGACTAGACCAGCTCGAGGTACACCATCTCGGTCGAGTCTGAGCGACGCGGACCGAGCTTGACGATGCGGGTGTAGCCGCCGGGGCGCTCCGAGTAGCGGGGCGCCACCTCGTCGAACAGCTTGTGGACGATGAACTTGTCGTTGTGCAGGGCCGCGAGGGCCTGGCGGCGGGCGTGGAGGTCGCCGCGTTTGGCGAGCGTGATCAGCTTCTCGACGTCGGGCTTGACCGCCTTGGCCTTGGCCTGGCTGGTTTCGATCCGCTCGTGCTCGATCAGCTGCTTGGACAGGTTCGAGAGCAGCGCTTTCCGTTCGGCGGAGTCACGACTCAGCTTGTTGCGCTTCTTGTTGTGCCGCACCGTTTCTCCTCCGCCGCTCTCTTACCGGGTCCTAGGTTAGTTCGCTTCAGTCCTGCTGGAGGTCGAGGCCGCGGGCGTGCAGCGTCTCGATCACTTCCTCGATCGACTTCGAGCCGAAGTTCGGGATCGCGTTCAGTTCGGCGCGCGACTTGCGCACCAGGTCGCCGACCGTCTGCACCCCCGCCCGCTTCAGGCAGTTGTAGGAACGGACGCCCAGTTCGAGCTCCTCGATCAGGATCTCGTCGAGCCCGTTGTTGGCGGCACCGTCGCCGACCGCGCCGTTGGCGGCGAGACCGTCGGCCGGCAGGGCCGCAACCGGCTCACGCGCGGTCAGTTCCTCGACCCGGTCGGCGTCGGTGAAGATCGCCAGGCTTTTGATCAGGATCTCGGACGCCTCGCGCAGCGCGGCACCCGGCTCGATCGAGCCGTCGGTTTCGAGGTCGAGCTCGAGTTTGTCGAAGTCGGTCCGCTGCCCGACGCGAGCGCCGGAGACGGCGTAGGACGCGCGGCGGATCGGCGAGAAGATCGAGTCGATCGGGATCACGCCGATCGGCTGCTCGTCCGACTTGTTCTCTTCGGCGGGCGAGTAGCCGCGGCCGCGGCCGATCGTCAGGTAGACCTCGAGCTTGGTTTTTTTCTCGAGCGTCGCGATCGGCGCCTCGGGGTTGAGGATCTCGACGCCGGAGGGCAGGTCGATGTCCTTCGCCTTGACCTCGCCCGGCCCGGTCGCCACCAGCGGCGCCTCGACCTCGTCGGCATCGGTGTGCATGCGGACGACGAGATCCTTCAGGTTCAGGACGATGTCGGTGACGTCCTCTTTGACGCCGGGGACGGTCGAGAACTCGTGAGCGACCCCCTCGATGCGGACGCTCGTGATCGCGGCGCCGCCCAGCGATGAAAGCAACACCCGGCGGAGGCTGTTCCCGAAGGTGTAGCCGAAGCCCTTGTCGAGCGGCTCGATCGTGAAGTTGCCGCGACGGTCGTCGACTTTCTCGGCGGTGATTCTGGGGACCTGGAAATCAGTGGTCATGAGTTCCTTACGTTGCTTCGTTTCTGAATTGCGTCTGGCCCGGACTACTTGGAGTACAGCTCGACGATCAGCTGCTCCTGGACCGGCGCCGAGATCTCTGAGCGCTCGGGGTAGCGCAGGACCTTGGCGGTCAGGGCGTCATGGTCGGCCTGGAGCCAGGCCGGCACGGTCGAGACCAGTTCCGTCGCGCGGCGGACCGTGTCCGTCGCGCCGGAATCGGCCTTGATCGAGATGATGTCCTCGGGACGCACCTGGTAGGAAGGGATGTCGACGCGCCGGCCGTTGATCAGCCAGTGGCCGTGGTTGATCAGCTGGCGGGCCTGGCGGCGCGAGGCGGCGAAGCCGAGGCGCACGAGCACGTTGTCGAAACGGGACTCGAGCAGCCGCAGCAGGTTCTCGCCGGTGACGCCGTCCTGGCGCGAGGCGTGTTCGTAGTAGGAGCGGAACTGCTTCTCCAGCACCTGGTAGTAGCGGCGGGCCTTCTGCTTCTCGCGCAGCTGCAGGCGGTACTCGCTCTGCCGCAGGCGGCCGCGGCCGTGCTCGCCGGGCGGGTAGGAACGACGCTCGACGCCGCACTTGTCGGTGAAGCAGCGCTCGCCCTTGAGGAAGAGCTTCTGGCCCTCGCGCCGGCACTGCTTGCACTGCGGGGAAGTATCGCGGGCCACTAGACGCGCCTCCGCTTCTTCGGCCTGCAGCCGTTGTGGGCCTGCGGGCTCACGTCCTTGACGGTGGTGACGTCGAGGCCGGCGGCCTGCAGCGAGCGGATCGCGGTCTCACGGCCGGAGCCGGCGCCCTTGGCGAACACTTCCACCCTTTCGAGCCCGTGTTCCATGCCTTTTTTGGCAGCCGCGTCGGCGGTCACCTGCGCGGCGAACGGGGTCGACTTGCGCGACCCTTTGAACCCGGCGGAACCGGCCGACTCCCACGCGATCACGTTGCCGTCGGTGTCGGTCAGCGTGACGATCGTGTTGTTGAACGAAGTCTTGATGTGCGCCTGCCCGTAGGCGACGTTCTTTTTGACGCGGCGACGACCGCCACGCCCTTTGGCGGATTTTTTCTCGGCCATCTCTCCTACCTGGGTTTCTTCTTGCCGGCGATGCTGAGGCGCCGCGGGCCCTTGCGGCCGCGCGCATTGGTCTTGGTGCGCTGGCCGCGAACCGGCAGACCGCGGCGATGACGCAGACCGCGGTAGGAGCCGATCTCCATCAGCCGTTTGACGTTCTGCGACCGCTCGCGCCGGAGGTCGCCCTCGACTTCGCGGTTCTCGACCGCGTCGCGCAGCTTGATGGTCTCGTCCTCGGTCAGGTCTTTGCCCTGGATCCCGGAGTCGATCCCGGTCTCCTCGAGGATTTTGAGAGCGGTCGAGTGACCGATCCCGAAGATGTAGGTGAGGCCGATCTCGATCCGCTTGTTATCTGGAATGTTGACGCCGGCGATACGTGCCATTGCTCAGCCCTGACGCTGCTTGTGTCGCGGGTTCTGGCAGATGACGAGGACCGCGCCATTGCGGCGGATCACCTTGCACTTCTCGCACATCGGCTTGACGGACGCTCGAACCTTCATCGCTCCGGTTTCTCTTCGAATACAGGATCCCCGCACGCCCCATGAGTCGGACGGCAGGGTACGACCACGGCCCACTGGGCCGACCGAGAAAGATAGCAGGGACGGAAACTCCGCCGCGACCGCCTCGCCGAGGTCACCGTGGCAGGATTGGCCGCGTGCCGAAGCGGCCCGCCCAGGATACCTACAGCGCGGTCGACGCCTTCGTCGAGGCGACGCTGTTCGCCGCTCCCGACGAGCCGCTGGCGGCCACCATCGCCTCCACCGCCGCCGCGCGCATGCCGGAGATCCAGGTCTCGGCACCCCAGGCGCGCCTGCTGGAGATCCTCTGCCGCTCGGTGCACGCCCGCCGCATCCTCGAGTTCGGCACGCTCGGGGGCTACTCGACGATCGCGATGGCCCGCACGCTGCCTCCCGACGGCCTCCTCACCACGCTCGAGTTCGACGCCGACCACGCCGAGGTCGCCTGGGAGAACATCGAACGGGCCGGCCTCGCCGACATGGTCGACCTTCGCGTCGGCGCCGCCCTCGAGACCCTCCCCCTGCTCGCCTCCGAGGGCGCCGGCAACTTCGACTTCGTCTTCATCGACGCCGACAAGGTCAACACCCCCGCCTACTTCGCCTGGGCGCTCGACCACACCCGCCCCGGCGGCCTGATCTTCGCCGACAACGTCGTCCGCGACGGCTCCATCGTCGACCCGGAAGCCGACGAGGCGGCCGCCGCCCAGCGGACGTTCCACGAGTACCTGGCGGAAGAGCCACGGGTGACGGCGACGACCATCCAGACGGTCGGCTCAAAGGGCTACGACGGCTTCACCCTGGCAACCGTCCTCCCCCACTGAGTTCGCAGTAATCCGCGCTATCCGCGGGAAACTGCGAACTCACCGTTACCAAGGGCTAAGGGTTGGCCCGAGCGGGGTGCCCTGGGACCCGGAACCGGCGCGTTCGCACTTCTCCGCGCATACCGCGGTTTTCTGCGAACTCGCCGGTCGGCGGCCGGGGATCGATCGACTAGTTGCCGAGCTTCCGCGTCACCGTCACGACCTGTTGGAACGTCGGGCGGTTCTGGAACGGGAAGTCGCCCAGTTCGATGCCCGCGGTTTCGGTCGGGCGGTTGGCGTCGAAGCAGGACGGCTGCGGGTCGGAGGCGCAGGCACCGTTGCCGCCGCCGTACATCGTCGAGGGCTTGATCCGCAGGGCTTCGGCGAGGCTCTTTTCAAGGATCGCCACGCACTTCTGCTTGTTGCCGCCGCCACAGTACTTGCGGCTCCACGGCGCCTTCGGCTTCGGGCCGAAGACGTCGCGCAGATCCTTGGAGACGTAGCCCCACCAGCCGTCGTCGAAGCTCGGTTCGGTCGGCGAGCCGCCGGTGTAGCTCCCCGTCTGCTGCATCTCGACGAGTTTTTCGTAAGCGTTGGCGCCCAGCACCGGTTTGAACTCACGCTGCAGGAGGATCGGCCACCAGGCGTCCATCAGCTCGATCGCCGGCGTTTCCTCGTCTTCCCCGTTGCGGTCGAGGTCACGCCGGTGCGCGCCGTGCGCCCGCCACGTCTTCAGCTCCGCCAGGGCGCTCTTGAGCTTCGCCGACTTCGGCGTGCCGATCGCCTTCAGCAGCAGCGGCAGCACCTTGTCGCCCCGCAGATCCTCGCTCGCCGGTTCCTCCATCGCCTGCACCAGCTGGGCGATCGTCATCTTCTTGCCGCCCTTGAGGTCGGCGCGGATGTGGTCGGCGATCATCTGCTGGCGCTGGATCGGCCCGTAGTCGTACTTGTCGTCGGCCGCCGCCCACTTCGGCGCCTGCTTGTTGTTCCAGGACACCATGAAGTCAGGATCGACCGCCTGCGGGTGCTCCGAGAACGGCAGCCAGTCGGCGGTGTGCGTCTTCGGGTCGTAGCCCTTCCAGTCGTAGGCGCCGGTGCCGAGGATCGGGAAGTCCGGCGAGGTCCCCTTTGCCCGCTGCGGCATCGCCCCCGACAGCGCGTAGGCGATGTGTTCGGAGTCGACGTAGCCCCAGTTGAAGAGGAAGTTGATGTTGGAGACGGCTTTCTTGAAGCCCTTGACCCCGGTCACCTTCCCCGGTTCGTTCAGTTCCGCGAAACCGATCACCGATTCGGCCTCGTGGAAGTAGGTGCTGCGGTCACGCACGAACGCGACCTTCTTTCCCGCCGCCTTGCCGCGGGCGTAGACGATCCCGTGCACGGTCCGGTAGGCGGTCATCGTCTGCGAGCCGGCCGCGGTCTGGTCGATCGTGTTCGGCGTCCAGCTCTCCTTCTTGACCAGCTTTTCCATCGGCCGGCACTTGCCTTTGTAGAGGTAGTGGAACTTGTCCTTGCAGAGGACCTCGGCGAAGGTGTCGACGTTGTCGGAGGTCGCCGTCGTCGCGCTCCAGGCGTAATCGGTCCCGTGCCCGAGCTCGACGTAGAGGTTGATCCCCGGGAAGGAGGCGCCGCGGGCGTCGATTCCCGGCCCGTGCAGGTCCTCCTCCATCAGGACCTGCGGGACGTAGTAGCCGACCTGCGGGCCCATCACGGCGATCGGGTGGCCGCTCGCCGAGTTCTGCTTCGAGACGAGCTCCCAGTTCGAGGCGTGCCCCGCTTCTTCGAGCCCGCGGGTCAGCCGGCCGCCGACCGTGTTCAGGCCCGAGCCCGTCGCCCCGGTCGCCTTGCTGCCGTAGGCGATCGGCGGTTCGTAGACGCTGCCCGGCTTCGGCAGCGCCAGGCCCCGCTTGGCGAAGGCGCTTTCGGTCTCGTACGGGAAGGGCTTTTCGATCGTCGTCGGCGCTTCCGGGTCGTTCTTCGAGCGGAAGCCGAGCCAGGCCTTGCGCCCTGGGCTCTTGCCCATCCGTTCGACCATCGCCTCCATCGTCAGCGCCGAGTTCAGCTCGCTGCCGCCGCCGCGGCCGAAGATGCCGCCGATCAGCGAGGCGATCGCGATCACGTCGGTCGGCTTCCACGGTTCCATCGGTTTGTTGACGAAGGCGTACTCGGCGGGCTTCAGTTTCGGGTTGAGGTTGGCGGCGGCGATGTAGGCGTTGATGCCTTCGACGTAGGCGTCGAGGTCTTCGACCGCCTGCTTGCCGGCCGCGCCCCGTTCGGTTTCCATCGCCTTGATCTGCTTTTCGAGATCGGCTTCGGTGTAGGGCGCGAAGCCCCACTGGCCGGCGTCGGCTTCCGCGTTGGAGCCGCCGAGGAAGGAGGCCAGTTCGGCGCGGCCGGTGTGGCGCAGCACGTCCATCAGGAAGAGCCGGTCGTTCGCCCCCGCGTAGCCCGCGCCGTACATCGTGTCGGCGCGCGTTTCGCCGTAGATGTGCGGCACTCCGTAGGCCTTGTCGCGGAGGATCGTCACCCCCGGTTTCGGTTCGACCGTCGATTCGACTTCGCTCGGCAGCACGCCGAAGGTCGCGTCCTTGAAGTAGTTGGCGACCGTTTCGTCGGTCAGGGTCGGCGCGCCGTAGAGGAGGTTTTCGTAGAGCCCCTGCTGGTCGGCGAAGTGCGGCGGGATCGCTTTCGACGATTTGAAGCCGAGCACCTGTTCGAGGTTGTCGAGACCGTTCTCCCCCGGCGGCAGCACGTTGCGGAAGCCGCCCGCGTCATTCGTCCCGTAGGGCTGGACCGCGTTGGCGCCGGCGGCACCCGCGAAGACGGCGGCGCCGAGCAGCAGGCAGGCTAGTGACGAGAGGAAAACGCGCAGCAAACGGCGACCGGCCAAAGCAAACCTCCTCCTGTTCCCTGGCAGCCTCCCGAGCCGCCCCGGCAGCATATGCCCACGGTCGGACCGCCGCAAACCGGCGGCGCTACTCGGCCTCGTGCCAGGGGGTGAGGATGCGCGGGCCCTCGGGGGTGACCGCGACGGTGAACTCGAAGTGGGCGGCGAGGCTGCCGTCCTCGGAGAAGACCGACCAGCCGTCGTCCCCCATCCGCACCAGCGGGCCGCCGGCGTTGACCATCGGCTCGATCGCCAGCACCGTGCCGATCTCCAGCTCCGGCCCGCGGCCGGCCTCGCCGAAGTTCGGCACCTGCGGCTCCTCGTGCATCTCGCGGCCGATCCCGTGGCCGACCAAGGTCCGGATGACCGAGAGCCCGTTCGACTCGACCGAGCGCTGGATCGCGTTGGAGACGTCGCCGAGGTGTTGGCCGGCGACCATCTGCTCGACCCCGTCGAAGAGCGCGTTGCGGGTCACCCCGAGAAGCTGTTTGGCCTCGGTCGAGACCGGGCCGATCGGCACCGTCACCGCGGCGTCGGCGACCCAGCCGTCCTTGGTGACGCCGATGTCGATCGAGAGCACGTCGCCGCGCTTGCATTCGTAGGAGTCGGGGATCCCGTGGACGACCATCGAGTTGGGCGAGGCGCAGATCGATCCGGGGAAGCCCCGGTAGCCCTTGAACGACGGGGTCGCGCCCTGCGAGCGGATGAACTTCTCCGCCGCTTCGTCGAGCTCGAGCGTGGTGACCCCCGGCCGCGCCTTCGATTTGAGCATCGTCATCGTGCGAACCAGGATGTCGCCTGCCGCGGCCATCTGGTCGACCTGCTCAGGCGTCTTGCGGATGATCATTCCGTACACGTTAGACAGCGCAAGTACGCGACAGCATCATCATCAGACCGCGCCGTCGCTCTCCAGCCGCATCGTCGCCAGCGTGCGGCGCAGCTCCTCGGTCACCGCGTCGGGATCGCGCTCGCCGTCGACCCGGCGCAGCACGGCCTTGTCGTCGTAGTAGGTGACCAGCGGCTCGGTCTTCTCGTGGTAGGTAGCGAGCCGCCTGCGGATGACGTCAGGTTGGTCGTCGTCACGGACGATCAGCGGCGAGCCGTCGATGTCGCAGACGCCCTCCTCTTTGGGCGGGTTGAAGTCGACGTGGAAGACGTGCCCGTTCGCCTCGCAGGTGCGCCGGCCGCCGAGCCGTTTCACGACCTCGTCGTCGGAGGTGTCGATCAGGAGCACCGCGCTCACCTCCCGCCCCAGCTCGGCCAGCTTCGCGTCGAGCGCCTCCGCCTGCGGTGTCGTGCGCGGGAAGCCGTCGAGGATGAAGCCGTCGCGCGCCTCCTCGGAGTCGATCCGCTCGGCGATCACGCCGACGATCACCTCGTCGGGCACGAGGTCGCCGCGGTCCATGTACTCCTTGGCGCTCTTCCCCAGCTCCGTCTCGTCGCGGACCGCGCCGCGCAGGATGTCGCCGGTCGCGTAGTACGGCAGGCGCAGGTCTTCGTTGAGGCGCTCGCCCTGCGTCCCCTTACCGGAGCCAGGAGGGCCGAGCAGGACAAGGTTCAGCTCAGGCATCCGCGAAGCCTATTTGAAGCGCCGAGGAGCCGGCGCGCCGTAGATGTGCGTCGCTCCGGAGCGAGCGGGTCCTGACCCCCTCCTCTCTCAAACTCGGGCTGGGTCGCTTTCGGCGGAACAAGGATCTCTTCGGGCCCTCGTTACAAGCCGTTCGGAGGGGGTCAGGACCCGCTCGACGGGGGCAAATCCAGCGTCGATGCGGACCTTCGACCCAGCATTGCGTTCCGCTGTTCTTTATGGCCTTCTGGCGGCCATAAAGAACAGCGGAACGCACCCGGCCGTGGTTTGTGGCGGCGCGAGCGCTGGTTCGGGGTGGCCGGGTGATGCTCGGATGAGCCTCCACAACTCGTTGCGTATTCCTCGCGCCGAAGGCGCGATGCAGGTTCCACCGAGCAAAGCGAGGTGGTGCGCTCTTCCGAGCGTCACCCGGCCGCCCCCTTCGGTGGGCAACCGAACCCTCGGTTATTTCAGGAAGCCCTCGTAGTTGCGCATCATCAGCTGGGCCTCTAGCTGCTTCACAGTGTCGAGCGCGACGCCGATCACGATCAGGATCGAGGTGCCGCCGAAGTAGAAGTTCGCCGAGGTCTGGCTGATGAGGATCGTCGGCAACGCCGCCACCGCGCCCAGGTACAAGGCGCCGGGGAAGGTCAGGCGGGACAAGATCCTGTCCAGGTACTCCGCCGTCGGCCGCCCCGGACGCACGCCGGGGATGAAGCCGCCGTAGCGTTTGAGGTTGTCCGCCTGGTCCACCGGGTTGAAGGTGACCGCGGTGTAGAAGTAGGTGAAGACGATGATGAAGAGGATCTCGCCGATCACGTAGGGCACCGAGTTCGGGCTGAAGAATTCGGCGAAGTTGAGGGCAGCCGGGGTGTTCAGCAGCTGGCCGACCGTCGGCGGGAAGGCCATGATCGAGGCCGCGAAGATGACCGGGATGACGCCCGCCATGTTGACCCGCAGCGGCAGGTAGGTCGAGCCACCCGAGGTCATTTTGCGCCCGACCACGCGTTTCGCGTACTGGACCGGGATGCGACGCTGGCCCTCCTGGACGAAGACGATCGCGACGATCACCGCCAGGGCGATGAACGGCATCATCACGACGAAGACCTGGTCGGGGTTGTTCCACCACTTGGTGATCCCCGGCATGATCGACGAGGCGATCGAGGCGAAGATCATCAGCGAGATGCCGTTGCCGATGCCGCGCTGGGTGATGAGCTCGCCCAGCCACATCAGCAGCGTGGCGCCGGCGGTCAGGCAGATCACGATCAGCATGACCTTCGGGAAGGTCAGCTGGCCGACCACGCTGCTGCCGGTTTCGTTGCCGAACGAGCGGAAGAGGAAGACGTAGCCGATGCTCTCGAAGAAGGCGAGCACGACGGTCAGGTAGCGCGTGTACTGCGTGATTTTCTGCTGACCGACCTCGCCCTCTTTCTGCAGGCGCTCCAGCGAGGGCATCACGACGGTCAGCAGCTGCAGGATGATCGACGCCGTGATGTAGGGCATGATCCCCAGCGCGAAGAGCGACAGCCTTTCGAGGCTGCCGCCGGAGAAGAGGTTCAGGAAGCCGAGGACGTTGGAGCCGCCGAAGTTGCTGGAGACCCCCTGGATGGCGTCGACGTTGACGCCCGGCGACGGGATGAAGGCACCGAGCCGGTAGAGCGCCAGCATCGCCGCGGTGAAGGCGAGTTTCTTCCTGATGTCCGCAACGCTGAAGGCGTTGAGAATTGACCTGAGCATTACGGCTCCAGAGTGTGACAGGTCCCGCCGGCAGCCTCGATCTTCTCTTGGGCCGCCTTGCTGAAGGCGTGCGCACGGACCGTCAGCTTCGTCGAGATCTCGCCGCGGGCGAGGATCTTCACCGGGTCCGTCCGGGTCGCGAGACCCTTGGCCTTCAGCGTCTCAGGGGTCACCTCGTCGCCCGCCTCGAAGCGCTGCTCGAGGTCGGCCAGGTTGACCGGCTGAGTCTTGGTCCGGAAGTTCTCGAAGGGCATCGACTTCTTCATGTGCGGACCGCGCAGCTTTCGCATCCGCATGTGGATCGGGTTCTGCCCGCCCTCGTAGCCGGCCTTTTCCTTGGCGCCCGAGCGCGAGCCCGCGCCCTTGTGGCCGCGGCCGGAAGTCTTGCCGTTGCCGCTGCCCTCGCCGCGGCCGACGCGCTTGCGCCGGTGCGTGGAGCCCTTCTTCGGCTTCAGGTTGTGAAGGCCGATCTCCTCGGCGCGAGTCTGGTCTTTGTCAGCCATTGTCGACCTCGACGAGGTGCGAGACAACGCGAAGCTGGCCCTGGAGCTGCGGGGAGTCTTTGCGCTCTACGGATTTGCCGATGCGTCCCAAACCAAGCGCCTTGAGAGTCGCTTTCTGCTTCGGGTTCGTCCCGTTGGGAGATCTGGTCTGGGAGATCTTCACGACGCCTCACCCTCCGGCGGCGCCTCCTCGGTGGCGGTCGCCACGGCGGCAGGCTCCTCTTGCGGCTCGGCCTCGAGATGCTCGCCGTCGCCGGTGCCCTTCTCGCTGGTCAGACCGAGAACCTGGGAGACCGTCAGGCCGCGCAGCTCGGCGACCTCCTCCGGGCGGCGGAGGCGGATCAGGCCGTCCATCGTCGCCTTCACGAGGTTGATCGGGTTCTGCGTGCCGATGCTCTTGGTGAGCACGTCGCGGACCCCGCCGAGCTCGAGCACGGCGCGGACGCCACCGCCGGCGATGACGCCGGTACCGGGGCTGGCCGGGCGCAGGACGACGTGCCCCGCTCCGTACCGGCCGATGATCCGGTGGGTGATCGTCTGGCCGTATTTGGGCACGCGGATCAAGTTCTTGCGGGCGTCCTCGACGCCCTTCTGGATCGCCAGCGGCACCTCGCGTGCCTTGCCATAACCGATCCCGACCACGCCCTCTTCGTCGCCGACGGCGACCAGCGCGGTGAAGGAGAAGCGGCGACCGCCCTTGACCACCTTGGCGACGCGATTGATCTCGATCACGCGCTCCTGGAGGTCGAGGCCGCGCGGGCTGACCGTCTCGACGTTGTTCATGTCCATGCCCTTCATCAGCGGGCCACCGTAGCGGAAGTCGACAGCGAGCGGGTCCTCATCAGAACTTCAGCCCCCCCTCGCGCGCGCCTTCGGCGAGCGCCTTGACGCGGCCGTGGTACTGGTAGCCGCCGCGGTCGAAGACGCAGGCCTCGACCCCGGCCGCCTTCGCCCGCTCGGCCAGCAGCTCGCCGGCCTTCTGGGCCTGGGCCGAGGCGGTGAGGCCTTTCAGCTCCGGCTCGATCCAGTTGACAGCCGCCAGCGTGTGGCCCTTGCGGTCGTCAATAAGTTGTGCGAAGACACCCTTGTTCGAGCGGTACACGGAGAGGCGCGGGCGCTCGGCGGTGCCGGTGACCCGGGCGCGGACGCGGCGCCGGCGACGGAGTCGCCTCTGCTGCGAAGTGAGAACCGTCATGCGCGCTTACCAACCTTTCGCAGAACCTGCTCGTCGCGGTAACGGATGCCCTTGCCCTTGTAGGGCTCCGGCGGGCGCCGCTTGCGGATGTCCGCCGCGACCTGGCCGACAAGCTGCTTGTCGATGCCGCGGATGATGATCTCGGTCGGCTGCGGCACCTCGAATTCGATCCCCGCCGGAGCCTCGATCGAGACCGGGTGGGAGAACCCGAGCGCCAGCTCGAGGTTCTTGCCTTTCAGCGCGGCGCGGTAACCGACGCCCTGGATCTCGAGGCGCTTCTCGAAGCCGTCGGTGACGCCCTCGACCATGTTCGCGATCAAGCTGCGCGTCAGCCCGTGCAGGGCGCGGTGCTCGCCGCGGTCGGTCGGCCGGGCGACGAGGATCGTGCCGTCCTCCTGGGAGACCTTCATCTCCTGCGAGTAGGTCTGGGTCAGCTCCCCCTTCGGGCCCTTCACGGCGATGTTGCCGGGGGCGATCGTCACCGTGACGGCGTCGGGGACTGCGACTGGCTTTCTTCCGATTCGACTCATCTCAAACTTGATCCTGTTGATTGTCCGGGATCACCAGACGTAGGCGACAACCTCGCCGCCGACGCCCTGCTGACGCGCTTCGTGACCGGTCATCACCCCGTGCGAGGTGCTGACGATCGCGGTGCCGGTTCCGCCCTGCACCCTGGGCACGCTTTTGTGATCGACGTAGCGGCGGCGGCCGGGACGGGAGACCCTTTCGATCCCGAGGATGACAGGCTTGCGGTCCTCGGTGTACTTCAGGGTCACCTCGATCGTCTCACCGACGCGGGCGGGCTTCTTATGGAAGTCGGTGATGTAGCCCTGCTCCTTGAGGATGCGGGAGAGCTCCATCTTCTGGGTCGAGGCCGGGATCTCCACGTCATCGTGGCCGGCGCGGATCGCGTTGCGGATCCGGGTCAGGTAATCGGCGATCGGGTCGGTGTGCATCGCTACCAGCTCGACTTGGTCATGCCGGGGACGTAGCCCTCGTGGGCGGCCTCGCGCAGGCAGATCCGGCAGAGGCCGAACTTGCGGTAGTAGGCGCGCGGACGACCGCAGCGACGGCAGCGGTTGTATTCCCGGCTCTTGAACTTTGCTTTGCGGCCCTGGCGGACCTTCTGGGAA
>Ga0207652_10000919_pt1 | contig 27743 bp, 20 predicted proteins | sample KBSC63BmetaG_FD_184334 | JGI IMG/M metagenome (GOLD analysis project Ga0207652, IMG submission 184334) | Corn rhizosphere microbial communities from Kellogg Biological Station, Michigan, USA - KBS C6-3B metaG (SPAdes) (version 2) | ecosystem: Host-associated > Plants > Roots > Rhizosphere ...
AACTTGCTGTGCAAATCGGCCATCTCGCTGGAGTCGAGCTCCACCTTGGCGCTGTCCGCCTGGTGCAGCACGAGCTCGTTGCGCATGACGTTCTTGAGAAATCCGGTGACCTGACTGTCCGGCGCCTGGGCGAGTCCGTGCTCGATCTGTGCGCGCTGCGGGTAGGCGCTGATCCAGTGCACCAGCTTGGCCATGGTGAAGTTCCCGGCGGTCGAGGTGCCGAGCACGGCATCGTCCTTCGCGTGCGCGTCCAGATCCTTGGATGCCGCGCGCATGGTGCCCACGGCGTCATCCTTGATCTTGATGTCCGACGTGCGCTCGAGATTCGCGAGGTAGGTGCTGTCCGCCTGCTGCGTCGCCGTGGCGTTCACTTCCTTGCTGAACTCATCCTTGACCTCGGCAAACGTCGGGCGCCGGATGATGTGATACCCGAACTCCGTCTGCACGATCGGCGAGATTTCACCGGGCTTGAGCTTGAGCAGTGCATCCTGGAACTGCTTCGCCATGACCCCCTTCGGAAATACCCCCAGGTCACCGCCGTGCGCCGCCGAACCGGGATCCTGGCTGTTCGTCTTCGCGAGCTGCGCGAAATTCGCCGACGTCACCTGCGCGCGCACGGCTTCCGCCTTGCGGCGAATGGAATCGCGCTGCGCCGGTGTGGCCGACTGCGGGACAACGAACAGAATGTGACTGGCCGCGAGCATCTCGCCATTGGCGTAGCGCGTGGCGAGGTTGGCGGTGTCAATGCCCGGGAAGGTCTTCGTGAGCTGGTCGTGCCACTTGACTACGCGCTCCTGCGAGATGACGGGCCAGAGCGCGGCGTCAACGAGCTTGGGGTCGTTGAGCGAATCGTTGTGCGCCGCGGCCTCCCCCAGCAGCTGATAGTTCACCCACAGGTCGGTCACCGCCTTGGCCATGTCGGCGTTGGGCGGCACCTTCGCCTGCGCGAGCAGGGAGTCGAGCCGGTCCACGGAGAGCTCCTGCGAACCAGCCGACGCCACCACGTCGACATGGGCAGTCATGGCTTCCTTGAAGCCCTTGCAGCCGCCCAGCACCATGAGCGCGGCGGAGAAGACGAGGATTGGACGATTCATTGATGGCAACACGGGATTGAGCAACACGAGTATGGGTGGAGGCGCAGCGAGATCAGCGCGGATTGGCGAACGAACACAAGGACGCGGCGGCGCTCGGGGAACGACGGGCTGCGGCAGCACACCCTCGCCATCGCGCCCCCACGCTGCCACGTCCTTGCAGGATCATCCAGCCAGTCCCTTGAGCGCGCGAACGAGACCTTCGAGCAGCCCCGCTCCTCCGAGTCGAGTGAGCTTGAGCACCAGCGGTTTCGTGCGACGAACTTCCGCCTGGAACTGGACTTCATGAAACGCGGCATTGAGCCCCTTGAGGCGTGGTGTCGCGTCAGCCCGAAAGCTAATACGTGCCTCCGCGCCGTGCACAAGTATCCCTTCAATGCCCAGCCGGCCGCCCACGATCCGCAGCAGGGCCGCGGCGAAGAAAGCCTGCGCCGGGGGCGGCAGCGGGCCGAACCGGTCGCGCAGCTCGGCGCGCAACTCCTCCACGTGCGCCGGCTCGGTCATCCGCGAGAGCCGCCGGTACACATCCAGTTTGGCCTCCTGGATCGTGACGTAGTCGTCGGGGAGGTAGGTGGGAATGTCCATGGAGACATCCGCGGGGAGCAGCCTGGGACCCTCATCGCCGCGCATGAGGCGCTGCACGGTCTCGTCGAGCATCTTGAGGTAGAGCTCGAAGCCCACGGCCTGCACGAAGCCGGACTGTTCCGCGCCCAGCAGATTTCCGGCACCGCGCATCTCGAGGTCCTTGAGCGCCACGTGATAGCCGGAGCCCAGCTCGGTGTGGTGCTCGAGCACCTGCAGGCGTCGCTCGGCATCCGGGTCCAGCTCATCGGGGACGAGCAGGTAGCAGGTCGCCCGGCGGTAGGAGCGCCCAACCCGGCCGCGCAGTTGATAGAGCTGCGCGAGACCGAAGTGGTCCGCGCGATTCACGAACATCGTGTTGGCGTTCGGCACGTCGAGCCCGGACTCCACGATCATGGTGGACACGAGCACGTCCACCTCGCCGGTCACGAAGCGCCGCATCACCTGCTCCAGCTCGCGCTCGCGCATCTGACCGTGCGCGACGGCGACTTCCGCGCGCGGCGCCAGCCGGCGCACGTGGTCCGCTATGGCCTGGATGGTCTCCACGCGATTGTGCACGAAGAACACCTGCCCGCCGCGGTCGAGCTCCCGCGCGATTCCCTCTTCAATGAGCGCATCATCCCAGGGCTCGAGAAAGGTGAGCACGGGCGAGCGATCCAGCGGCGCGGTCTGAATGAGCGTGACGTCGCGCAGACCCGCGAGCGACTGGTGCAGTGTGCGGGGAATGGGCGTGGCCGTGAGGGTGAGGACGTCCGTCTCCAGCTTGAGCCGCTTGAGCCGCTCCTTGTGCTTCACGCCGAACCGGTGCTCCTCGTCCACCACCACCAGCCCGAGCTCGGCGAATCGGACGTCACTGCTCAGCAGGCGGTGCGTGCCGATGACGATGTCCACCTTCCGGTCGGCGAGGTCCGTCAGGATGGCCGCCTGCTCTTTCGCGGTCTGAAACCGGCTCATCGTCTCGACGCGAATGGGGAAATCCGCGAGGCGCTCGCTGAAGGTGCGGCCATGCTGTTCGGCCAGGATGGTGGTGGGAACGAGGACGGCCACCTGGCGCCCCGACTGTACCGCCTTGAACGCGGCGCGCACGGCGACTTCCGTCTTGCCGTATCCCACATCGCCCACCAGCAGGCGGTCCATGGGACGCGCGCTCTCCATGTCGTGCTTGACCTCGATGGTGGCGGTGCGCTGGTCCGGCGTGTCTTCGAAGAGAAACGACGACTCGAGCTGGCGCTGCCAGGTGGTATCGGGCAGCGCCGGCGCTTTCGTGGCCGTCCGGCGCCGCGCGTACAGCTCGAGCAGCTCGCCCGCCAGCTCCTCCAGCGCCGCGCGCGCCCGCGCACGCTGTTGAGCCCACCGCTTGCCACCCAGCGTGTGCAGGCGTGGTGGCGGCGCATCCTCGGACACGTCGCCCGAAGAGCGGTAGCGCTCGATGAGATCCACGCGATACAGGGGGACGTTCAACCGGTCGCCCCCCTCGTACTCGATGACCGCGACCTCGATGGTGCTCTCGCGCACGAACATGCGCTCGATGCCGCGATAAATGCCCACGCCGTGCTCGAGATGCACGACGTAGTCGCCGGGCTTGAGCCCCGTCAGTGTTTCCAGCGGCGTGCCGGTGACGTAGCGCCGTCGGCGCCGGATCCGTCGCTCGCGCCGGAAGATCTCGTGATCGGTGAGCACGCGAAGCCCGGGCGTCGTCGCGTCGGGCAGCACCGTGAATCCGCCATCCACGACGCCCACAGCGAGCGCCGCGCCAACCGGACGCGAGCCGTCGCCGTTCCCGCTGAGCAGTTCCTCCAGCCGTTCGGACTGTCCGGCGTTGTCGCACAGGATGAGCGTCGGAATCTCGCTGTCCACGATCCGGCGCAGGCGCTTGATGTCGCGCTCGATGGGCTCGGGCGGCCGAATCGGGAACGAAATCTCCGCCATGCTGTCGCGCGCGGCCTCGCCGGAGTCGTTGAGCAGGATCGCACCGAAGGCGCGCACGACCGCCAGGACGTCGTTCGGCGGCTGGTAGAGCGCGTCCCGATCGGGAACGTCCTCGCCGCGGCGACGCGCCAGTTCGATGTGGTGCCGCGCTTCCTCCCACGTGCGCTGCAGCTCCGGCTCCATTCGTCCCGCCGCGGTGTGCACCAGGAGCGTGTCGGGCGGCAGCAGTTGCGCGACGCTGCCGCGCGTGGTGGCGTCGCTCACCGCGCCCGCGCGACCGTCCACCGGAAGCACCAGCGCCATCTCGGCGTCACGAGTGGAGCGCTGCGTCGCCATGTCGAAGTGGCGGAGCGATGAGATCTCGTCGCCCCAGAATTCAACGCGTACCGGGTTGGCCATGCCGAAGCTGTAGATGTCCATCAGGCCGCCGCGCACGCTGAACTCGGCGACGTCTTCGACGAGCGGCACCCGTTCGAATCCAACGGCTTCCAGATGGGCGGCAACGTCCGCCGGACGTCGCAGGTCGCCGACGCGCAGCTCGAGGCGAGCCGATCGCAACGCGTCCGGTAGCCGGGTGCGCTCCTGCAGCGCGCGGAACGTCGTGACCAGTGTGCGTACGCCGCCGCGCGCGACACGCTCCAGTGTTTCCACACGCTCGCCCGCGACTTCCAGATGCGGCTCCGTTTCGCCGAACCCCTCGCGCGGCGGATAGAGTGCCACGACGCCCTCTTCCTGCAGCGTGGTGAGATCGGCCAGCCAGCGCTCGGCCTCCGGCAGCGTGTCGGTGACGACGACGAAGAAGCGCGTCGCACCCAGCGAGCGCGACAGTGTCGCGACGAGCGCGGCATCGCTCGATCCGGGCAGTCCGCTCACCCGGAGCGCGGCGCCGGGTGCGGGAAGCGCGTGCGCGACACGTCGAAACGCCGCCACTCCTTCAACCGCATCGAGGATTTGCGGCAGCGCCATCAGGTGCCTCCGCGCGACCGGCCGGTGAGCGTGCTCTCGGCAACGAGCGCGACGACGGCGAGCAGCAGGAGCGGCAGCACCAGCGGGCGGCGCGGCGCCGAATCGAAGACATGCGCGCGCACCGCCGTGCTGTCCTCTCCCGACCGGACGCTTGTCGCGCGAATGCGCGACGCCAGCGCCTGCGGGCTCAACCGCCGCAGATCGGACTCGGCGGGCTCGGGGTTCACCACGAGCGCGCCCGCCCGGACACCACCGGTGAGGAACGAATAGACGCCGGGTTTGTCGGGCGCGGCAACCGAGTCGCCGGTGATCGCCTGGCGCTGCCCCTCGGAAAGTTCGAGGGCATCCACGCCGGCCGGGCGCGCGAGCATGGCGCCCGGCGTGGCGTTGACGATGGTCCCCGCTTCCCTGCCGAGTCGCTGCGAGAACATCTCCGCCAGCCAGGGCACGAACGCCGCACGTATCGGGAGCGATGTCGCGTCGGGTGCGAGCGGCGAGGCCACGAGCACGTAGCCCGGCCCGCCGACGATCCACGGCTCACCCGCCGTCACGGCGAGCGTGTCGGTTGCCACCGGCGCACTGCCGGCCAGCCGATAGCGAAGCACGACGTTTACATCCTTGAAGGTGGAGTCATCGCGCGATGTGCTCTGCACGGAACTTTCCCCGCGCCGCAGATCACCGAAGCGCCACGGAATGTCGAGACGGGCAAGCGCCCGGTTGGCGGCCCCGATGTGCACCGGATCCGACGGTGCCACGAGCAGCGCGGGAAGCGTCGTGGCTTCATCCGCCGGGCTGAACGTGACGTCAGCGCCCAGCGTGGCGCGATCCGCCTGCACGAGTGCCTCGATCGCGATGGTGGCGAAGCGACCGAGTGCGGCAGAGACGCGAATGGCCGGCGCCGGTCCGATCCACGCCGCGAAATAGCGTACATCATCGCCGCGCAGCTCATCCGGTTCGACCTCGACGGTCCCGGTGCTCCACCCGCGCTCCGCGGGGGAGGCGCGAACGAGGACCTCCTGATCCTTCACCGCCGTCCCGCGCGCCAGCGTCCGGCCATCGATCGTGATGCGAAAGGCGGCCGAATCCGGCGTGAGCACGCGCGCGCGCACAGCGCCACGCGGCGTCCAGCGCGAGGGCAGCGCTTCCGCCTCGACCACGGCCGCGTTGCGCGGCGCCGCCTGACGCGACCGATACACCTGCACGCGCGCCTGTCCCAGTGTGATCGGTGCGCTCCAGGTTGTCGCCTGTCCATCGGTCATGATGGCAACCTCGCGTTCGGCCAGACCCGATCCTCCCACCAGCGACGCGGCGCGCACCGCGGCACCCTCGACGTCGCCCGCGCCGGCCAGCGGCTCGGTATGACTGATGGCCTGCGCCACGGCTGCAGGAGTGCCGCCATGGACCGTGCCGTCCGCCGTGATGAGCCAGAGGCGGTCCGTCACGGCCGCGCGCGATGCCACGGCGCCGGCGACGGCACGCAGTTCTTCCAGCACGGGGCGACCCGCCGCAATGGCCGCCGAGCTCAGCGAATTGTCGAGCACGATCGCCATTGCCGTGGGAGCATGACCGCTGCCCGCGACGCGAATGAGCGGGCGCGCCGCCGCGGTCGCGATGCAGACGATCGCGGCGACGCGCAGGAGCATCAGCAGCAGATTGCGCAGCTTCAGATTCCGGCTGTGCTCGCGCTCCGCGCGCGCCAGATAGCGCACCGCGGGAAACTCCACGCGCGTCCCGGTGCGGCGGCGGAGGAGGTGAATGAACAGCGGGATCGCGGCGGCTGCCGCCGCGACCAGCCAGAGCGGTGTGAGAAACTCGATCACGGCATTCTCTGGCGCGTGGCGAACACGCGGCGCAGCGGGACACCGAACGGCGCGTCCGTGACCACCGTTTCGTAGGCTGCCCCCGCGGCGGCCAGCGATTGCCGCCACTCCTGCAGCGCCGCCGTCACCGTGGCGCGATAGGCCCCGCGCACATCGGCACTGGCCGCGGGGACTTCGGCGCCGCTCTCGGGATCGAAGAACAGCGCGTCTCCTGCGGCGGGCAGATCGAGCTCGGCCGGATCGAGCACGTGGAGCACGACGAGCTGATGTCCCGCGTGCCGCAGCGCGCGCACCTGGCTCAGGATCTCATCGGCATCCATCAGGAGATCGGAGACGATCACCACGAGTCCGCGTCGCGGGATGAGTCGCCACGCCTGCTCGAGTGCCGCCGCGGCGTGGGATGCATGCCCGGCGCCCGGATCGTCGAGCGCCGCCACGATGCGCTGCCACTGTCCCGAGCGCACACGGGGCGCGAGCGATGTTCGCACCAGGTCATCGAAACGCACGAGCCCGACGGCATCGCGCTGGCGCAGCAGCAGCAGCGCCATGGCCGCCACCAGTCGCTCCGCGTACGCCAGTTTGGTCAGCCGCGCCGCGTCGCCGCGCCATGCCATGGACCGGCTCACGTCGAGCACGATGGTAGCGCGCAGATTGGTTTCTTCCTCGTACTGCTTGACGACCCAGCGATCCGCGCGCGCCGCAATCTTCCAGTCCACGTAGCGCAGGTCGTCGCCCGACTGATAGGGCCGATGCTCCGCAAACTCCACGGAGAACCCCTTGCGGGGTGACCGGTGGAGTCCGGAGAGAAAGCCGTCCACGATCCAGCGCGCCACGATTTCTATGCGGCCAAGCGCGGCGATGGTCGCCGGATCCAGCAAATCGGCACGACGCGCGCGTGCAGTATCCATTGAGAGCGTGGAAGCTAGAAAGCGCGCACCGCTGACGCCAGCGGGCCGCGGGTACCGGCCCGGACGGGTCGCGCATGTATATTTCGTGATTGCATCACCCACCCACAGCCGAGTTCCCGTTGCAGCTCGATCACATTCGCAATTTCTGCATCGTCGCGCACATCGATCACGGCAAGTCCACGCTCGCGGACCGGCTCATCGAGGCGACCGGCGCCATCGAGAAGCGCGACCAGAAGGATCAGATGACCGACACGCTCGACCTCGAGCGCGAGCGCGGCATCACGATCAAGCTCAACGCGGTCCGCATGACCTATGTGGCGCGCGACGGCGAGTCGTACGAGCTGAATCTCATTGATACACCGGGACACGTCGATTTCACGTATGAAGTGTCGCGCTCGCTGGCGGCGTGCGAGGGCGCCATTCTCGTCATCGACGCGTCGCAGGGGATTCAGGCGCAGACGCTGTCGAATCTCTTTCTCGCGCTGGACGCCGGGCTCGAGATCATTCCGGTGCTCAACAAGATCGATCTGCCGGGCGCGGAACCGGAGCGGCGCAAGCGGGAGGTGCACGATCTGATCGGCGCGAACCCGGACGACATCCTGCTCGTGAGCGCCAAGGAGGGCATCGGCGTGCCGGCGCTGCTGGAGCAGATCATCACGCGCGTGCCGCCCCCTCGCGGGCGCCCCGACGGCCCGCTGCGGGCGCTCATCTTCGATTCCCATTACGACCGCTATCGCGGCGCGATTCCCAGCATTCGCATCGTGGACGGCATGCTGCGACCCGGCATGCAGATCACGTTCGGCGCCAACGCGGAGAGCTACGAGGTGAGCGAAGTGGGCTACCTGCAGCTCCGCCAGGTGAAGGCCGCCGAGCTCGCGACGGGCGAAGTCGGATATGTGGTGGCCAACGTGCGCTCCGTGCAGGAAACGCGCGCGGGCGACACGATCTTCGACGTCGCGAACCGGGCGACCGAGCCGCTGCCCGGCTATCAGGATGTGCACTCGATGGTGTTCGCCGGTGTCTATCCCACGGACACGGGCCAGTACGAGACGCTGCGCGACGCGCTCGCCAAGCTGCAGCTCAACGATGCCTCCCTGCACTACGAGCCGGAGACGTCCACGGCGCTCGGATTCGGCTTCCGCTGCGGCTTCCTCGGTCTGCTCCACATGGAGATCGTGCAGGAGCGTCTCGAGCGCGAGTTCGATCTCGATCTCGTCACGACGGTGCCGAGCGTGGAGTACAAGGTGTTCCTGAACGACGGCGCGATGCAGTTGCTCGAGAATCCGTCGCTCATGCCGCACGGATCGGTCGTCTCGCACGTGGAAGAGCCGTTCGTGAAGGCCCGCATCGTGGCGCCCGCGGAGTACATTGGGCCCATCATGACGCTCGGCACGGAGCGGCGCGGCGTGTACCGGAACATGAGCTACATCGATGCCTCCCGCGTGGAGTTCGACTGGGAGTTCCCGCTGGGGGAGATCATTCTGGATTTCTTCGACCGGCTCAAGACGATCAGCCGCGGCTATGCGAGTCTCGACTACGAGATGCTCGAGTATCGTCCGAGCAAGCTCGTGAAGCTCGACATGCTGATCAACGGCGACGCGGTGGATGCGTTCTCGGTAATCATTCACGCGGACAAGGCGTACGACTGGGGGCGCAAGGTCGCCGACAAGCTGAAGGAGCTCATCCCACGGCAGCTCTTCGAGGTGGTCATCCAAGCGACCATCGGCTCGAAGGTGATCGCGCGGACCACGGTCAAGGCGCTGCGCAAGAACGTGCTGGCCAAGTGCTACGGTGGAGACATCACGCGGAAGCGCAAACTGCTGGAGAAGCAGAAGGAAGGAAAGAAGCGGATGAAGCAGGTGGGATCGGTGGAGATTCCGCAGGAGGCGTTCCTGGCGGTGTTGCAGGTGGACTGACGGGACGAGGGAAGCGGCGGCCTGCGGCCGCCTGCGGGAAGCGCCGCGCGGAGCGCGGCTGCGGGAAGCGGGCGGCTCCCTGGCGGGAGCGCCCTGCGGGATGCGGTGGGCGGCGGCACCCTGGCTGCAGGCCGGGTGCTGCCGCGGGGATCGTGAACGGGTAAGGGGGAATCGACTGTCCAAACTGGGGTACTGCGACGGAGCATGGCGAATCCGGAGAGCGGGCGTGGTAAGTGTTATTCTGGATCGCCTTGCCGTGTCCTCTCCTCGTACGCAGGCGGCCGGCCTGCGGCCGCCCGCTTCCCGCCGGGCGCTCCCGTGAGGGAGCCGCCCGCTTCCCGCAGGGCGCCGGCGGTGCCCGCTTCCCTCGTCATTCAGACGTCGTTCCTTGGCGACACAGTGCTCACGACACCGCTCATTGCGGAGCTCGCACGGCGGGGGCCGGTGGACGTGGTCGCGGGGCCTGGTGGCGCCGGGATGCTCGCGAACAACGGCGACATCCGCCGCCTCATCATGTACGACAAGCGCGACGCCGACTCGGGCATGGGCGGACTCTGGCGCGCGGCGCGGCGCATCCGGCAGGCGCGCGGGATTGGCGAGTCCTGTACGGCGTACCTCGCGCAGGGCTCCGTGCGCAGTGCCGTGCTCGCGCGGCTGGCGGGGTGCGCACACTCCGTGGGATTCGATACCTCGGCCGGACGCTGGCTTTACACCCGACGTGTGCCATATGCGGCGGATCGGCACCACGCCGAGCGTCTCTGGCGGCTGGCATGCGAGATGCCCGCCGATGCTCGGGCGCCCAGTGACGCGCTCCGCCCACGACTCTATCCGGGGCAGTCCGAGCGGCACGCCGTGGACGCGCTGCTCGGGCGGTCCGATGATTCGCGTCCGCTCATCGGGCTCGCGCCGGGCAGCGTCTGGGCCACGAAGCGCTGGCCGCACTACGCCGACCTGGCGCGGCGCATCGCGTCCATTGCCCGCCTGGCGGTGATAGGCGGCCGCGACGATGCCGCGCTGGCGGAGGAGATCGTGCGCGCCGCGGGGGCGGCCGATACGGTCAATGCCGTGGGGATGCTCTCGCTCCTCGGATCGGCGGAACTGATCGGACGCTGCGCGCTGCTCGTCACGAACGATTCGTCGCCGCAGCATCTCGCGTCTGCCATGGGCACGCCAACCATCGCGATCTTCGGCCCGACGGTTCCCGCATTCGGATTCGGACCGCTGGCGCCCGGATCCCTTACGCTGGGACACGAGAACCTCGACTGTCGTCCGTGTCATCATCACGGGCCGCCGGCGTGTCCGCTGGGCCACTGGCGCTGCATGAAGGAGCTGGATGTATCGGTCGTCGAGCGCGCGGTGCATGCCGCGCTCGGAGCGCGCACGGCATAACGCCACGCACCGCACGCGTCGGTGCACGGCACGTCGTCAACCGCTGGTCCAGGCCGGCGGCATGCACTTACCTTTCCACACGCTCCCGCGCACCCGGATCCACGCTTCACCACCGATTCGCACATGGCCCGTACCCGCACGCAGTACATCATCGGCGTCGACCTGGGCGGTACCAACATCGTGGTCGGGGCCATGCCCGAGGATGGCAGTCGCGAAATCGGAGTCCGCACGGAATCCACGAACGCGGAACGCGGCGCCGAAGCGGTGGTGGACCGCATCGTCGCCATGGTCGCGCAGGTGATGTCGGATGCGATCGCGAAGCACGGCGCGCAGCCCAGGGACTTCCTGGGGATCGGCGTGGGTGCGCCAGGGCCACTCGACCGCGAGCGAGGCCTCGTCGTCGTCGCGCCCAACCTGGGCTGGCGCGACTTCCCGCTGCGCGATGCGATCTCTCATCGCGTGCGCCTGCCGGTCACGCTCGACAACGACGCCAACTGCGCGACGTTTGGCGAATGGTGGCGCGGCGCCGCACAGGGCGCGCGTGACGTGGTCGGGCTCACGATCGGTACCGGGATCGGCGGCGGCCTCGTGATTGACGGCAAGCTGTATCACGGCTCCTCGGATGTGGCGGGCGAAATCGGCCACACCACCATTGACTCCACCGGGCGCTATTGCCGCTGCGGCAACTACGGCTGCCTCGAAGCGTATGCATCCGGACCCGCGATCGCGCTGCGGGCGCGCGAGGCGCTGGAGCGCGACGAAGCGTCCATTCTGCACAAGGCGGTGGATGGAGATCTCGACCGCGTCACCGCGGCGCAGGTGTACGACGCCGCCAATCGCGGTGACGCGCTGGCGCTCGAAGTCGTGCGCGACACGGCGAAGTTCCTCGGCACCGGGGTCGCCAATCTGCTCAATGTGCTCAATCCGGACGTGGTCGTGATCACGGGCGGCGTCACGAAGGCAGGCGACCGCCTCTTCGAGCCGCTGCGCGCCGAAGTGAAGCGCCGCGCCTTCCGACCGGCCGTGGACGCGTGCCGCATCGTGCCGGGCAAATTGAGCGGCACAGCGGGAATGGTCGGCGCAGTGGCCACGTTCAAGCAGCAGAAGCTGGGTGCCGTGTGATCGAGAGTCCCGTCCTGCCCACGGCTCGCACGAAGCGGCTCGGCGTGATCGGGACCTTCGTATGGGACACCATATATGGGCGCCATCCCGCCGGCGGTCCGGTGGACGAATGGGGCGGCATCACGTATGCGCTGAGCGGTCTCGATGCGGCGTTGCCCGAGGGGTGGGCGATCGTGCCGATCATCAAGGTCGGACACGATCTCGTGGATCGCGCGCGCGAATTCATCGCGACGTTGCCGCGCATGGCGCCGGATGCCGCGCTCATCGACGTGCCCCATCCCAACAATCGCGTGGAACTGCGCTACGAAACCTCGGAGCGCCGCTGCGAGCGGCTCACAGGGGGCGTTCCCGGGTGGAGCTGGCTTGGACTCAAACCGCTGCTCCAGGGCCTCGACGCCCTCTACATCAACTTCCTCAGCGGCTGGGAGCTCGATCTGGAAACGCTGCAGCTCCTGCGACAGCACTTCGCGGGGCCGATCTACTGCGACCTGCACATGCTCGTCATGGCAGTGCAACCCAGCGGCTGGCGCGAGCTGCGCCCGCTGCCGAATGTGGCGGGATGGTGCCGCTGCGTGGATATGCTGCAGGTGAACGAGGATGAAGTCGGCGCCATGGCGAGCGATGCGATGGCGCTCGCCGCCACCGCCATGAGCGCCGGCGTGCGCTGCCTCGTCGTCACGCTGGGCAGCCGGGGCGCGGTGTACTTCGCGCCTCCCGATTTCGACCGCCTGGCCGATCTCGCGCGCCCTCGCGCGCTCGGGGCGACCGTCGGTCCCGTCCGTACCGAGCTGATCCCGCCACCGCGCGTGCTGCTCGATGGCGATCCCACGGGGTGCGGCGACGTGTGGGGCGCTACATACTTCTCCCGGCTGCTCGCCGGCGACCGGCTGGGCGATGCCATGCGTGTCGCGCACGAGGCGGCCGGCCGCAACGTGGAACACCGGGGAGCAACGGGGCTCGCCCGGCACCTGCGCGGAGAGCTGAGCACGCGATGACCGAGGTCCTGAATCTCCCGCCGTCGCTGGATGACCGGACCTTCGAGAGCATCCTCGAGGCACTCGCGAGCGTGCCGCCGGACACCAAGGTCCTCCTCAACGCCCGGCATACACGCTGGGCGTCGCCGTACGGCCTGACGGCGTTGCTCACGCTCGCGCAGTCGCGCTCGGAGCCGCCAGTGCTCTACGTGCCCGAGGCGGAGGAAACGGCGCATTACTGGGCCCGCACCGGATTCTTCACGCACGCGGCCACGCTCTTCGAGCTGCACGGCCAGGTACCGCGCGTCCACGTGAGCGGCGAATCGGATGTGCTGCTCGAGATCACGCCCGTGTCCCGCAGCGAGGATGTGCACGAGGTCGTGAGCCGCATCCAGAAGAAGTCGCAGCAGATTCTCGTGAAGGAGCTGGCGCTGGACGCGAAGGCCACGATGGGATTCGCGATGACGCTGAGCGAGGCCTGCCAGAACATCGTCGAGCACGCCGGTCGCGGCGGATGGGTCGCGGTGCAGACGTATCGCTGGCAGAAGCGGCTCGGCCGCCGGGTCGTGGTCATCGCCGTCTGCGACGCGGGCGTCGGCTTTCGCCAGTCGCTGGAAAGCGCGCCTGGGCGCCATCCCGGCGACCGCTGGGACGATGGCATGGCGCTGGAAGAGGCCGTCATGCGCGGCGTGAGCCGATTCCGTGACTCGGGACGCGGCCAGGGGCTCGCTGGGATTCGCCGCTACATCGGACGATGGGACGGCAAGTTGTCGGTTCGGTCCGGAACGGCTAGAATCGCTATCATTCCTTCGTGGGATGACGACGTGCCGCTCCAGAAGGACCTCTCCCCATTTCCCGGGACGCAAATGCAAATCACCATCCCGGAACGACTCGCCGACCGGTGATCAATCACATCGATCTGAGTTCCGTGCTGCGTCGCACCGTGTGCGATCTGTATTCCGATCTCGTGACCCGGCCCACGGGCGCCGCCGTACGCGACGGCATCGAGCGGCAACTCGCCGAGCTGGGGGACCGCACGCTCACCGTCATTGACTTCTCGCACGTGGGCCTGCTCGACTATTCGTGCGCCGACGAGATCGTGGCCAAGCTGCTCATGCGTTACACCAGGGCGGACGCCGTGGATGCCACGGAGCAGCCGCCGCGCGACGCATACTTCCTGTTCCGGGGCGTGAGCGAGTCGCACCTCGACGCGATCGAAACGGTGCTCGATCGCCAGGCGCTCGCCATCGTCGCGCAGGCCACGAACGGCACCGTGATGCTCGTGGGCCGCGTGGGCGACTCCGAACGCCGGGCCTGGGAGGTCATGTTCCGTCTGGGGCGCGCGGTACCGGCCGAGCTGGCAAGGGAAGCGGGCGTGGACGTGCCCCAGGCTACCGAGCTGCTCAATGAACTCTGCCGGCGCCGACTGGCCATGCGCTTCGAGGAAAGCTACGTCGCCGTGGGCGGGACGACGTGAGCGACAGCTACAATCCGCCGCTTCGCGTCGTGCGACTCGTCGCGACGCGGCCGCCGGATCCCGAGCGCGGTCCCATGGTCTGGCTGCGCGGTGAGGACGCAACCTCGCGCCTGCTGGTGGAAGGCGAGCTGGTCTGGGTCGTCGGGCCGCGCCGCCGTGAGCTCGCCACCGTCGGCATAGACGACTCCCTCCCCCGCGGCGACGTGGTGCTGCGTGACATTGTCGGCGCGTCGCCGTCCGAAGATGTGAAGGTCCTGAAAGTCAACACTGATGAACCGCCGCGCCGCGGCATCCTCGCCTGAAGCCAGCCACCATGACACCTCGCCGACGCCGGCAGGGCTTTTCCACCACCGCGATACACGGTGGACAGGACGCGCCCGAGGTCGACACGCCCGTCGTGTCGCCGATCTATCAGTCGGTGAATTTTCACCAGGAGGTCGGCACCGAGGCAGGCTTGCGCTATGCCCGCTACGGCAACAATCCGAACGCGGAGCTGCTGCAGCGCCGCCTCGCATTGCTCGAAGGCGCCGAGGCGGCGCTCGTGCTGGGAAGCGGCATGGGTGCCACCGCGTGCGCGCTGCTGGCGCTGCTCCGCCCCGGCGATCACCTGCTGGCGAGCGACTGGATCTATGGTGGATCGAGTCGCCTCTTCAGCAAGGAATTCGACGCGCTGGGCATCGAGGTCACGCTCGTCAATCCGCTCGAGCCGCGCGTCTGGCGACGCCGCCTGCGCAAGCACACGCGCGCCATCTTCGTCGAAACGCCGGTGAACCCGTCGTGCCGCGTCCTCGATCTGCGCTCCATCAGCTACCTCGCCCAGGAAGCCGGACTCGCCCTCGTCGTGGACTCCACGTTTGCCTCGCCGGTCAACTTCCGCCCGCTGGAACACGGCGCGGACGTCGTGATCCACTCGGCCACGAAGTATCTCAACGGCCACCACGATGTGCTCTCGGGCGTCGTCCTGGGCACGACGCCGTTCATCGAGGAAGTCCGGCAGAAGATGATCCTGTGGGGCCAGGCCGCTGATCCGTTCGCATGCTGGCTGCTGGAGCGCGGGCTCAAGACGCTGGAGATCCGCGTGAAGCGGCAGAACGAGAATGCCATGCGCCTGGCGGAGTGGTGCAGCCAGCGCCCCGAATTCGCCGCCGTACACTATCCCGGCCTGCCTTCGCACCCCGATCATGACATCGCCAGGGCGACGCTCGACGGTTTCGGCGGCATGATGGCCGTGGTGCTCGCGGGTGGCGGCGCCGCCACCGAACGATTCATCAGCCGGCTCAGGGTAGCGGCGCACGCGCCCAGTCTGGGCGGCGTGGATACGCTGGTGTGCGAGCCGCGCTACACGTCACATTCCCATCTCACCGCCGCCGAACGCGCGGCCGTGGGTGTTCCGGACGGCTTTATCCGTGTGAGCGTCGGCATCGAGAATGCCGACGACCTCATAGCTGATTTCACGCAGGCTCTGCGATGATCGCACGAGCCGGACTGTTTGAGTGATGATTCGATTTTCCCACGTTTCCAAGGAGTATCCTCGCACCGGCCTCGCCTTGAAGGATGTGTCGTTCCGCCTCGCCAAGGGGGAGTTCGCCTTCCTCACCGGTCCGAGCGGCGCCGGCAAGAGCACCATTCTCAAGCTCGTGACCATGGAGGAGCGCCCCACCAGCGGTGAGGTGCGGGTGAGCGGCGTGCTCGGCACCCAGATCCGCCGCGCCGAAATTCCGAAGCTCCGCCGCAAACTCGGTGTCGTCTTCCAGGATTTCCGGCTGCTGGATGACCGTACGGCCGAACAGAACGTCGCGTTCGCGCTCGAGGTAACCGGCACGTCGCGCTCGGCGATCCCGTCGCGCGTGAGCCGGCTGCTCACGCAGGTCGGGCTCGCGTCCAAGGGCACGTCGTATCCGCGCGAACTCTCCGGCGGCGAACAACAGCGCGTCGCGATCGCCCGGGCGCTGGTGAACGACCCCATGGTGCTCATCGCGGATGAGCCTTCGGGCAACCTCGATGAGCGTGCCACGCGCGGCATCTTCCAGCTCCTGCGCGAGATCAACGCCTCGGGCACCGCAGTGCTCATGGCCACGCACAATCTCGAGCTGGTCCGCCGCCACGAGTACCGCGTCATCGAGATCAATCGCGGGCAGCTCGTCTACGATTCGGCGGAATCGTCGCCCGCCGGCGCGGGTTCGCCACCCGCCGGATGATGCGTCTCACCGTTCGCGAGGTCATGCTGGGTCTCCGGCGCGCGCCGCTGCTGAGCATTCTCAGCATCATCACCATTGCCTTCAGTCTCTTCGCGCTGGGGCTCTTCGGCCTCGTGGCGCTCAACGTGAGCCGGGCGCTGCGCGGGATCGAGGAGCGCGTCGAAATCCGCGCGTTCATCACGGATGGCGCACCGATCGAAGCGGTGGCCGCCGCGGTCGGAGACATTCGCGCGTTCCCCGAGGTGGCGCGGGTGGACATCATCACGCCCGAGGAGGCCCTGGCGCGCGCGCGCAAGGAGCTCACCGAGTTCAAGGATGTCTTCGACGCGGCGTTCCTTCCGATGTCGCTCGAGATCCGGCTCAAGCCGGGCCACCGCGATCCCGCCACGGTGCGCGCCGTCGCCGAGCGGCTGAAAACCTACACGTTCGTGGACGACGTGCGCTACGGCGAGGAGTGGGTGCAGAAACTCTACAGCATCCGCAACATCGCCGGTGCCACGGGCCTCGTGCTTGGCATCGCCTTCGCCGTGGTCGCCATCATCATCATCGGCTCGACCATCCGGATGACGGTGCTCGCGCGCGCCAGGGAAATTTCCATCATGCGGCTGGTGGGCGCCACAGATGGGTTCGTGCGTCGTCCCTTCCTGATCGACGGCTTCCTCAAGGGTGTACTGGGGGGTCTGGTCGCGCTCGCGCTGGCGTGGTTCGCGCACTCGCTCATCGATCGCTATCTCATCCAGACCGCGTTCTTCGCCAGCGGGACGGCGTTGCTGGGCATCGTGGGTGGTGGCCTCATTGGCCTGCTGGGCAGCGCCGTCTCCGTGGGGCGACATCTGCGGGATGTCTAGTGGTGCGAGGACTGTGCGGAACGCACCTGACGCCCGCGCCGGGTGCAACCAGCGGGGCGCGGGAGAACAGCTCTGTTCCGGATGCGGTCCGTTCCGGATATGGGCTTCCGTGTGGTGCTCCGAGTCATCACGTTGTGACGCCGGGCGTTCCGGGAGGCGGAGGATTGGCAGGATTGACAGGATTGACAGGTTTGGAGGAATTGCTGGAACGCAAATCGCCCACGACTGGCGCGTTGGCTACCGCACGGCCGATTCATCAGGAATCGATCGTGGCGCTCCTCCTGTAAATCCTGATAGTCCTGCAATCCTGTCCAGCAGTCGGCGGCGGCGCGCAATCCGCGCCTGGCGCATCGCGGCCCAATGCGCGATCGCGTTCTCCGCGGCGCTGGCCGGCAGCGCCGCACGGCCGGCGATCGCGCGCGCGCAGGATAGCGCCGCGGTAAAATTGCGGAGCGAGCGGCAGAAGCTCGACCAGTTGCGCCACGAGCGCGAGCAACTCGAGCAGCGGCGGAACAGCCTGCGCAGCACGGTTCATGATCTCTCCGACGAAGTGCAGAGCCTGGACCGCGAAGCGGACATGACGGCGCGCGTCGTGGCGTCACTCGATGCGCAGCTCGCCACGATCAACGGCGAGGTCGAGTCAACGACGAGTGATCTCATCCGCACGCAGGATGAGCAGACGCTCGGTCAGGCCATCCTGCAGCAGCGACTCGTGGACATCTACAAGCGGGGCTCTCTCTACTCCGCGGAGGTCCTGCTCTCCGCGAACAGCTTCGGTGATCTCGTCGCGCGCTACAAGTACCTGCACCTCCTGACGCTCCGCGATCGCGCCCTGGTGGAGCGCGTAGCCGGACTGCGTGAACGCATTGGCCGCCAGCGCGGCAACCTGGTGCAGTTTCAGCGGGACATGCAGGAGAGCCTGCAGGAGAAGGCGGACGAGGAGCAACGGCTGCGCGACCTTCGCGATCAGCAGGCTGGAAGCCTGAAGAGCGCGAAGGAGCGAGCCCAGGATACCGAGCGGCGGCTCGCGCAGATCAGCCGGGACGAGAAGCGGCTGGGCGACGTCATCGCCTCGCTCGAAGCGGCTCGCCTGCGCGCGGAACGCGCCGGGACGAACGCGTCGCGCGAGTCGAGCACACTCCGGGCAGGCGGCGCACGGTTCGCGTGGCCGGTGGATGGACCGCTGGCCTACAGCTTCGGTCGCGTGGTGAACCCGAACAACACCACGGTCCGCTGGAACGGCATCGGCATCGAGGCGCCCGCCGGGACGCCGGTGCACGCGATTGCCGCGGGCAAGGTGCTGGTCGCCGAATCGTTCGGCACCTACGGTCTCACCGTGATCATTCAGCATCCGGGCGGCGATTACTCGGTGTACGGCTCGTTGAGTCGCATCGCCACCGAGAAGGGCGCCGTGGTGGGCAAGGGGGAGGTGATTGGCTACGTGGGCTCGACCGATCCCGCGCTGGGCCCGCATCTGCACTTCGAGCTGCGTCCCGAGGGGCACGCCGTGGATCCGCTGGACTATCTGACGCCCAAGCCGTGACGCCGCTGCTCGGCGCGCACGTCTCCACAGCCGGCGGCATCGTGACGGCGCTGCCGCGGGCACGCGCGATCGCGGCCACGGCCATGCAGATCTTCACCAAGCCGGCCAATCGGTGGGCGGAGCGCATCTGCGACGAGCAGGAAATACAGGCCTTTCGGACCGCGCTCGCGGACACCGATGTCCGGGTCACCGTATCGCACGATTCGTATCTGATCAATCTGGCCAGTCCCGACCCCACCCTGCGCCAGCGCTCCATGCAGTCCTTCATAGCCGAGCTGCAACGGTGCGAAGCGCTCGAGCTGGATTTCCTCGTGTCGCATCCGGGGAACTACATGGACGACCGGAGCAGCGGCATCGCGCGCAACGCGGATGCCATCACCGCATGCCTGGAACAGGTGCCGGGCCGTACGGTATTGTGCATGGAGACCACCGCAGGAGCCGGAACGGTGCTCGGCGCGACGTTCGAGGAGCTGGCCGCGATTCTCGCTCGCGTACCGGCCGCGTTGCAACAGCGGCTCGGCGTGTGTCTCGACACGTGTCACGTCTTCGCGGCCGGTTATGATCTCGTCAACGACTATGCGGGCGTCTGGACCCGGTTCGCTGACACCGTTGGTGTCGACCGGCTGCGGGTAATGCATCTCAACGACTCCAAGGCGCCATTCGCATCGCGGCGCGATCGGCACGAACTCATTGGCGAAGGGGCGCTGGGCGAGGAACCATTCCGCCGGCTGATGAACGACGAGCGCCTCGAGGGCGTCGCCATGGTCATCGAGACGCCAAAGGGGGATGACCACACTGCGACGGATACGCGCATGCTGGACCGGTTGCGCGGCTACCGCCAGGCAGCGGGCGCAACGTGACACGGCCGCCAATCGTATTAGAATGATGGGCATGCTGAGCTTCCTTCGTCCGCGGAGCCGTTCCAGGCTCCTGCGCGTCGTCGCGCTGGTGGTGATCGCGGCGCAGGCGGTAAGCGTATGCCTGGCACCCAGCGCGGAAGCATTCGCGTCGCGCAGCGCCCCGGCGCACGTGGAAGAAGGCGGCACACACCTGCACCATTCCCACACCCCGGAAACGTGCCCCGCCTGTTTCGCCCTGCAGATCACGGGCGAACCCCCGCAGCATGATCCGTGGCAGGCCCGGCTATCCACGGTATTCGACGCGCCGCGCCCGATCGAGCCGCACGTCACGCCCTCCCGGCGCCTTGCGGCCAAGTCTCCCCGCGCTCCACCGCTCGTCACGCTCGCGAACGGCTAGCCGGCCCCGCCTGCACGGCGGCGGCTCTCTCCGGCGCGAGGCGCATCACTCTTCCGCCTGAACGATCTCCGGTACCACGCGGCTCGCGCTGCCCCGGATGCGTTCGGCCCGGAGCGCGCCCCTGCGTCAGTTCCGCGAATGACGAGATGGGAGAACATGCACCTGAAATTCAGTGGGATCACGCTGGCCCTGGCCTGCACCTCGTTCGCCGCCGCCGCGCAGCAACCCGTGGCGGCGGGAGCCGACACGGGTGTGGTGCTCAGGCTCACGCGCCAGCAGGCGATCAATCTGGCCCTGGCCAACAATCCGCAGCTTGCCGCGTCCCGGGAGCAGGTGGCACAGGCGCGCGCCCGCGTCACCGAGGCCACCGCCCTTCCCGATCCCAGCCTCTCGGCCACGATCGTCGGGCAGACTGGCGCCTTTGCACCAGGTAGCGCGGGCGAGCATGACTACGCGCTGGGACTGACGATTCCCTTCCCTGATCGCATCCGGCTCAAGGGAAAGGTCGCCTCGGCGGATGTGCACGCGTCGGAGTTCTCCCTGGACCAGCTACGGCAGAGCATCGCGTCGCAGACGTCGCAAACGTACGACTCGCTGCTCGTCGCCCTGCGTCACCAGGCGGACTTCCAGCAGGCGGGACAGCTCGCCCAGGATTTTCTTACGCGAACCGAGGCGCGCTTCAACGCCGGCACGACGCCCAGGCTCGACGTCATCAAGGCGAGGGTGGACGTCGCGCAGGCGCAGAACGACCTCATTGCCAGCGAGCGTACGGTGTCCAACGCGCGCGCTGCACTCAACCGCCTCATCGGCCGATTGCTCGGCGCGCCCGTGGAGGCGAGCGATTCGCTGGAGATTCCGCCATCGCTTCCTCCGCTCGACAGCCTGGAAGCGGCGGCGCTGGAGCATCGGCCCGAAGTGCACAGCCTGGATGCCCAGCGATCTGGCGCAAGCGCCGCGACGACACTCGCGAAGGAATTCTGGCTCCCGGACCTCAGCGTGTCGGTGTCACGAAATACCGTGGACGGCACGCCCGCCTCGTTCGACACCGGCTTCGGTATTGGCTTTCCGATTTTCTTCTGGCAGCACAGCGGTGGCGAGGTCGCCGAGTCACGGCATCACGAGCTGGAGCTGTCCGCCAGTCTGCGCGATCTGCGCGCGCAGGTCAGCCAGGAGGTACGCGTCGCGTACTCCGCCGCGAGTACCGCGCTGCGGCAGGCGCACTATCTCGAGGACGCGCTGCTTCCCGAAGCACAGCAGGCCTACCACATCGCATCCGTCAGCTACGGTCTGGGCGGCTCCTCGGCGCTCGAGGTGCTCGATGCCAAGCGCACGCTGCTCGATGCACAGAGCCAGTACACCGATGCGCTTGGCGCCGCGAATGACGCCGTCGCGCAGTTGCAGCTCGCTGTCGGCACGACGCTCGACGCCGGCACTTCCGGAGGTACGAAATGATCAGGCAGCATCTCTTTCGCAGCGCGGCGGCCGCCGCCGCGGTGACGTTCATGGTGTCGGGATGCGCGCGCGACAGCGCGTCCGGATCGGATGCGGGCGGTGAAGTGACCGCGACATCGTCCGGCGCCCTCGTGCTGCCGGCCGCGCAGCGCGAGCGTCTGACGGTAAAGGCGGTACAGAGCGTGGCGTACCGGCCCACGGTCCAGGTCACCGGGACGGTCGCCTTCGATGGCGACCTCTCCACGCCGGTGCTCGCCACGATTTCCGGACCCGTCACGCGTGTGCTGGTGCAACCGGGAACGCGCGTGGCGCGCGGCGCACCACTGGCGTACGTGTCCTCGCCGGACTTCGCGGCGGCGGTCGCCACCTATCGCAAGGCCGCCGCCACCGCGCGCAATCTGCAGCGCATTGCGGATCTGGACCAGAAGCTGTTCGAGAACGATGCGCTGGCACGGCGCGACCTCGAGCAGGCACAGACGGATGCCGTCTCCGCGAACGCCGACCGCGATGCGGCGCTCGAGCAGCTCCGCGCGCTCGGTGTCGAGGACCATACGCTGCAGGAACTGCAGGCGAATCATCCGGTCGAGACCGTGCAGGGCGTGATTCGCGCGCCCATCGGCGGCACGGTGGTGGAGCGCCTCGTGAGCCCCGGCCAACTGCTGCAGGCGGGATCCACGATGTGTTTCACGATCGCGGATCTCTCCCGCATGTGGGTGCTCGCGGACGTTTTCGAAACGGATTTGCCGGATGTCCGGCTGGGTGATTCGGCAAGTGTGGTCACCACCGCGTCGCCGCGCACGTTTCGCGGAACGGTGGACAACATTGCCGCGGAGGTGGATTCGAGCACCCGCGCCACCGCGGTGCGCGTGGTCGTCCCCAATACGGAGCGTCTTCTCAAGAAGGACATGTACGTGCGCGTGGTAGTCCATTCACGGCAGGCGCACACCGGCATGCTCGTGCCCGTCTCGGCCGTACTGCGCGATGAGGACAATCGGCCGTTCGTCTACATCCAGAACGCCTCCAGCGCGTACGAGCGCCGGTCGATCACGCTGGGCGCACGGGTGAATGACCAGTGGCAGGTCACTGCGGGGCTGATCCCGGGGGACAAGGTCGTGTCGGAGGGCGGACTGTTCCTGCAGTTCGCGCAGAGCCAGTGACGGAGCCCGAGCGCACCGAGGGCGCACCGGTCCGCAAACCGTCGCTGATCAACCGCATTATCAGCACCTCACTGGAGCAGCGATTTCTCATCTCGCTGCTGTCGCTCCTTCTGATCGGCGTGGGGATCTGGTCGTTTCGCCGGCTGCCGGTGGACGCCTACCCGGACCTTTCCCCGACGATGGTCGAGATCATCACCCAATGGCCCGGGCATGCGTCGGAAGAAGTCGAGCGACTGATCACGGTACCCATTGAAGTCGAGATGAACGGGATCGCCCGACTCAAGGTCGTGCGCAGTATCTCGCTCTACGGCCTCTCCGACGTCACGCTCACCTTCGAGGACAAGACCGACGACTATTTCGCCCGGCAGCGTGTCTTCGAACGCCTGCCGGACGTGGATCTGCCCGAGGGCGTATCGCCCAGCGTGGGGCCGCTGTCCTCACCGTCGGGGCTGGTGTACCGCTATGTGCTCGACAGCCCGGACCGGTCGCCCATGGAGCTGAAGAATCTGAATGACTGGGTGATCACCAAGGCGTACAAGTCCGTGTCGGGTGTGGCGGATGATTCGCCGCTGGGAGGCGAGACCATGCAGTATCAGGTCCTGCTCGACCCGGGGCGCGTCGCCGCCTCGGGCCTCTCGGTTACCCAGATCGCGGACGCGCTCGGCGCGAACAACGGCAACGCGGGTGGCGGATTCTATTCGGAAGGCGGGCAATTCTACTATGTGCGCGGGCTCGGACGCGTGCACACCGTGGAAGACATTGGCAACGTGGTCGTCGCGGTGCACAACGGCACGCCGATTCTCGTCAAGGATCTCGGCGACGTGATCATCGGCCACGCACCGCGACTCGGACAGTTCGGGTTCAACGGCCGGAACGACGCGGTGGAAGGCGTGATCCTCATGCGCCGCGGCGAGCAGACCCAGACCGTGCTGCAGGGCGTCGAGGCGATGACGCGCCAGCTCAACGATTCGGTGCTGCCGAAGGATGTCCGGATCCATCCCTTCTACGACCGAAGCGACCTCGTTCACCTGACCACGCGAACCGTCGAGGACAATCTCGTTCGCGGGATTCTTCTCGTCATCGTGGTGCTCATCTTCTTCCTGTACGATGTCCGGTCCGGACTGATCGTGGCAACGGCGATCCCGCTCTCGCTGCTGTTCGCGTTCATCTGTCTGGATGTCCGGCACATTCCCGCGAATCTGCTCTCCATCGGGGCCATAGACTTCGGCATTCTGGTGGATGGGGCAGTGGTGATGGTGGAGAACATCCACCGGCAGCTCGCGCTCCGCCACGGCACCGCATTCAGCATCGTCAAGGTCATCGTCAGCGCAGCCGCCGAGGTGGACCGGCCGATCTTCTATGCGGTCGCGGTGATCGTGGTCGGGTTCCTCCCCATCTACGTGCTCTCCGGTCCCTCGGGGCGGTTGTTCAGCCCCATGGCGGACACGACAATCTTCGCGCTGGTCGGCTCGCTGCTCGTGACGTTGACGCTCATTCCGGTGCTCTGCGCCTGGCTGCTGCGCCGTGGCGTCCGTGATCGCCGCAACGCGATCTTCGAATGGGTGCGCGATCTGTATGCTCGCGGCCTCGACCGGTGTCTGGCGCGGCCATGGATCACCACCGTTGTGTCCGCGGTGGTATTCGGACTGTCCATGCTGCTTATTCCAGCCATTGGCGCCGAGTTCATGCCAAAGCTGGACGAAGGCGCGCTCTGGGTGCGGGCCACCATGCCGTACACCATCTCGTTCGACGCCTCGTCGAAGATCGTGCCGCAGATCCGCGCCATTCTGAAGTCGTTCCCGCAAGTCACCGACGTAGGATCCGAGCACGGCCGTCCTGATGACGGTACCGATGCCACCGGATTCTTCAACGCGGAATTCTTCGTTGGACTCAAGCCGTACGCCGACTGGACCGGCCCCTATCACACCAAGCCCGAGCTCATTGCGGCAATCGACCGGAAGCTGTCCGGCTTTCCAGGCATCACCTTCAACTTCACGCAACCGGCCGAAGATGCCGTGGACGAGGCGGAAACGGGACTGAAGAGCGCCCTGGACGTGAAGATCTTCGGGCCGGATCTCACGGTACTCGAAGGCAGGGGACGGGAGATCGAGCACGTGCTGCGCGGCGTGCGCGGCATCACGGACGTCACACTCGTGCAGGAGCTGGGCCAGCCCGCACTCACCATTGACATTGATCGCGAGCGCATTGCGCGCTATGGGATCAACGCGGGTGATGTGAACGCGCTCATCGAGGCGGCGGTGGGTGGCGGCGTGGCCACGCAGGTGGCGCAGGGTGAACGGCTCTACGATCTGGTCGTGCGTCTCCAGCCACAGTTTCGCGAGACGCCGGAGCAGATCGGCTCGATTCTCGTGCCCGCACCGGACGGTCAGCAGATTCCGCTGAAGGATCTGGCCACCATCGCGGTGTCGAACGGCGCTTCGTTCATCTATCGGCAGGACAATTCCCGCTTCATCGGCGTGCAATTCTCCGTGACCGGCCGCGATCTGGCCGGCGCAGTGCAGGATGCGCAGCGGCAGGTCGCAGCCGCAGTGAAAACGCCCTCCGGCTATCGCGTGGTCTGGGGTGGCGAGTATTCCGAGTACACAGCGTCACGCGCGCAGCTCCGCGTGATCCTGCCGCTCACGCTGTTCGTGATCTTTCTCCTGCTTTTCGCGCTCTACGACAACTTCAAGTTCCCGCTGATCACCGTCGTGGGCGTCGTACTGTCCGCGCCGATTGGCGGCCTGCTCGCGCTGCTCGTCACCGGTACGCCGTTCTCGGTGTCGTCGGGAATCGGCTTCCTCGCGCTGTTCGGCGTGTCGGTGCAGACCGCCGTGGTCTACATCTCCTACGCGAACGAGCTGCGCAACGGGGGCGTGAGCATCATGGAGGCGACCCGTGAAGCCGCGCTATTACGACTGCGCCCCATCATGATGACGGCGCTGGTCGCCGCGCTGGGCCTGCTTCCTGCAGCGCTGTCACACGGCGTGGGGTCGGACTCGCAGCGACCGTTTGCGCTGGTGATCGTCGGCGGACTCTTCTCGCGCCTGCTCATCAGCGTGTTCCTCATGCCCGCACTGTATGCGCTCGTTGCGCGACCTGGCGATCGGCTGGAGGTCTGACGCGCGCCTCGCGCATGGCGTACGCCTGCGGTACAATTGAAAGGATGCCCGTGACGGGGCATGCCAATGCATTTTCCTGATTTCGACTGCAAACCGGACTTCGACTCAATGGCCACACAAACCAAGCCGCACAACGAGGCGGCAGCACGCAAGGGTACAACAGGACTGGAACAGCTCGGCCTTTCTCCCTCGGGAACGATCCACTGGAATCTGGTCGCACCCGAGCTCGTTCAACTGGCGGCGCAACACCAGGAAGGGACACTCGCGGACATGGGGCCGTTCGTCGGCATCACGACGCCGCATACCGGACGCTCCCCCAAGGACAAGTTCATCATTCGCGAGCCCGCCACCGAGGGAGACATCTGGTGGGGCAAGGTGAACCGGCCAATCGAAGCCGAGAAGTTCGAGCTGCTCCTGGCCGATGTGCAGGCCTATCTCGGTGCGCAGTCCGATCTCTTCGTGCAGGATTTGTGGGCGGGCGCTGATCCGCGCTATCGGCTCTCGGTACGATTCGTCTCGCCCAACGCCTGGCAGTCGCTGTTCGTGCGCAACATGTTCATCCGTCCCGAACTGTCCGATCTGCCCACCTTCGCCCCCAATTTCAGCGTGCTGCACACGCCGGAGTTCCAGGCGGATCCGGCACGCCACGGCACCCGCACGGGCACGTTCATTCTGCTCAATTTCGCCAAACGGCAGATTCTCATTGGCGGGACGCGCTACGCCGGCGAGCTCAAGAAGTCCATCTTCACAGTCATGAACTACTTCATGCCGAAGCAGGGCGTGCTCTCCATGCACTGCTCGGCCAACATCGGACCGACTGGAGACACCGCCCTGTTCTTCGGGCTCTCCGGCACCGGAAAGACCACCCTGTCCGCCGATCCCGAGCGCATGCTCATAGGTGATGATGAACACGGCTGGAGCGATCAGGGCGTGTTCAATTTCGAAGGCGGCTGTTATGCCAAGGCCGTGAACCTGTCGGAGGAAGGAGAGCCGGACATCTACCGGACGACGCAGATGTTCGGCACCGTGTTCGAGAACGTGGTTCTGGACCCCAACTCGAGGCGCCCGGACTTCGGTGACATCTCGCTCACCGAGAACACGCGCGTGTCGTATCCGCTGCACTACATCCGCAACCACGTGCCCAGTGGCCGGGGCGGTCATCCCCGCAACATCGTGCTGCTCACCGCGGATGCCTTCGGCGTTCTGCCGCCGATCGCGCGCCTCACGCCCGACCAGGCGCTGTACTACTTCCTGTCGGGATACACCGCCAAGGTTGCCGGCACCGAGCGTGGCGTCACGGAACCGCAGGCCACCTTCAGCGCCTGCTTCGGTGACGTCTTCCTGGTCTGGCCGCCTGCGAAATACGCCGAGATGCTGGGCCAGCGGCTGCGGGAGCACGGCTCTCGCGTCTGGCTCGTGAACACGGGCTGGACCGGTGGCCCCTATGGCGTTGGCACGCGCATGAAGCTCGCCGACACACGCACCATGGTTCGCGAGTTACTCAAGGGGACGCTCGATACCGTGCCGACGTTCACCGACGACATTTTCGGGCTCGCGGTGCCGAAGTCCGTGCCTGGGGTGAACCCCGCGATCATGAATCCGCGCGGGACCTGGAGCGACCCTGCCGCGTACGAGACCCAGGCCAGAAAGCTGGCCGAGATGTTCCGCAAGAACTTCGCGACGTTGGCGGGACAGGTGGACGAGCGCGTACAGAGGGCGGGACCAGGGACGCGATAGGGGCCCCTCCCACCGCCCCGCCGCCCCGCCCCTGGGAATGGGCAATCGGGAATGGGGAATGGTGGGAATGGTAAATCGGCCTCCCTATTCCCCATTCCCACCATTCCCCATTCCCGATTGCCCATTCCCAAGGGCGGGGCGGGGCGGCGGCGGGAAGGCCGGGAGCCAGGGTGGCGGCCGGGCCGCCCCCCGCTTCTCTTTCGTCATGCTCCCGTCCGAGATCATTCGCGATCCGCTCTGGAACAACATCCGGGT
>Ga0207652_10000923_pt1 | contig 27626 bp, 15 predicted proteins | sample KBSC63BmetaG_FD_184334 | JGI IMG/M metagenome (GOLD analysis project Ga0207652, IMG submission 184334) | Corn rhizosphere microbial communities from Kellogg Biological Station, Michigan, USA - KBS C6-3B metaG (SPAdes) (version 2) | ecosystem: Host-associated > Plants > Roots > Rhizosphere ...
GCAGTACGCCGGCGCGCACCAGGTGGACGCCGGCCAGGTCGTCGGTCACTGGACGCTGGTCCGCGACCATGACTTCGACCCCATCGGCAAGCACATGTCTCACGTGTGGGCGCCGGCCGATCATCCTGGCCAGATTCACGTCGTGGCCAAGGGAGCGCTGGAGGGGATCCTCGAGCACTCGACGCATTCTGCCGGCGAGCGCGCCACGATCCAGGCCGCCCATACGAGGCTGGCGGCCAGCGGCATCCGCGTGCTGGCGGTCGCGGGGCGGCCCCCGGCGCAACCTTCGGGCGCCACGAGAGCTGACGACGAGCAGGACCTGTCGGTGCTGGGCCTGCTGGGGTTCAGGGATCCGATGCGCCCCGAGGTGCCGGGAGCGGTCCGCGAATGCCACGCCGCCGGCGTCCGCATCAAGGTCGTCACCGGCGATCACGCCCTGACGGCGCGCGCGGTGGCCGAGAGCGCGGGCATCATCCACGGGGAGGCAGCGATCTGCTCGGGCGAGGAGCTGGCGGCGGCCGCGGACGACCAGCGACGCCGCATGATCCTGGACGCGGACATCCTGTCGCGCATCACGCCGGCGCAGAAGCACATGGTCGTCGAGACGCTGCGCGCGGCCGGAGAGATCGTTGCGATGACCGGCGACGGCATCAACGACGCGCCCGCGCTGCGGCGGGCCGACATCGGCGTGAGCATGGGGCAGCGGGGCACCGACGTGGCACGCGCGGCGGCCGATCTGGTGCTACTGGACGACAACTTCGCCTCGATCGTGGCGGCGGTCCGGGAAGGCCGGAAGATCTTCCTCGACATCCAGCGCGCGTTTCTCTACCTCATCGCGTTCCACGTGCCGATCGTCGGTCTGGCCCTGCTGCCGGCCATCCTGGGCATGCCCTTGCTGCTGCTGCCGCTCCACCTCGTCTGGCTGGAGCTGATCGTGCACCCCGTCTCGGCGCTGCTGTTCCAGGGAGATCCGCCGCCGCGCGATCTCATGACGCGACCTCCACGCGACCCGCGCGCGCCCATGCTGTCGCGCCGCTCGGTCCTCCGTTCCACGGTCTCGGGCGCGCTGCTGACCATCGCGGTGCTGCTGGTGTACCGCGCCCACCTGGGCGCCGGGACAAACGACGCCCGGGGGCTGGCGCTGGCGACGCTGATTCTCGGCTATCAACTGCTGGTGCTGATCGAGCGCGCCGGCACCGTGCGCTCGCTGGCCGACCTCCTTCCACGCTCTGTTCGCTTCTGGCTGATCTGGACGGCAGCCTCGGCCAGCTTGCCCATCCTCATGTACGTTCCAGCCGCCGCCGAGCTGATCAGCGTTCGCCCGCTCTCGCTGTCGGGCTGGGGGATCGCGTTCGCCGCCGCCGGGGTCGCCGTCGGCTGGCGATTTCTGGTCGGCGCGGGCCGGCGCCCGGTCTCGTGACCACGATCGGACTGCCTTATGCTGGGGCCGATGACGGTCTCGACTGATTCAGGCGGGAAGCGCCCGGTGACATCGCTCACGATCGCTCCCTTCACCTTCGTCGCGTTTCTGGTCGTGGCGTGCCTGCTGCTGTTCGCGCCATCGGCCTTGGCCCAGTCGCCCGAGCTCTCCATGCGCGAGTTCGCGTCCGGGCAGATCAAGAAGGGCGTGCGCTCGATCGGGTTCGGCGGCGACGGTGCGAGCTGGGGGAACTACGCGCTGGTCTACCGTGACGCCGGAGGGGCGCTGGTAGACGGCGGCCTCACCGCCTACACGAACGGCAACACCTTCACCTTCACGGCGGTCGGGGCGACGACGCCCGAGCTGTGGCACGGGCTAGCGGTGTACGTGATCGCGCTGTCGCAGCACGCCGACGACATTCACCTGTCCCTGGCGTCCCCGGGCCTGGGCCCGCAGGCGCGCGCCCTGGTCGGTGGCGGCGCGAATCAGGCCCTGTTCTTCAAGATCGCGATGCCCCTGGGCCACGGCGTGTCGGCGGGCGTCCTGGCCTCGTATGAGTTGTCGCAGTTCGACGCCCGTACCGAGGCAGGCGATCCCGCGCCCGCGGCCGTTCGCTACCAGACACGGTGGCGCCCCTCGGGGGGGTTCGGGGTCACCTGGCAGCCCCAGCCGCGCCTGCTGTTCGGCACCCGGGCCATCCTGAATCACGATCAGGAGGTGAGGACCGACGACGACGGCACCCGCGCGGCGCTGGCCCGCAGCTACGAGTTCCGTCTGGGCGGTTCCGTCTCGCCGTGGACCGGCGGTCTGGTCGACGTGGGCGGGACCTGGCTTTACCGCCGGAACGGCCTGGCCGGCACCACCAAGAGCGCGCTGCATCCGAACGTCGGGTTCGAGCAGACGCTGCTGGGCCGAGCGCTCGCGGTGCGGGCCGGCCTGGACGAGACGTCCTTCGGCGGGGGCGTCACGGTTCGCCGCCGGCCTCTTCAACTGGACGTGGCGTACGTCCGTGACCTGGGCAAGGCGCGCCTGGGGGACCTCTTCGGCGAGACCAGCAACTCGATCCTGGCGACCCTGACGTTCGACATGACGTGGCTGGCGGCACCCCACCCCATCGCGGGCGCCGAGACCGAACACCGCTAGTGCACCGCCCAGATGAACCTGATCGCGCCGACCGCCTTCAAGGGCACCATGACTCCGCTTCAGGCGGCCCGGCACCTCGCGCTCGCGGGCGATCGGTTGCTGCCGCTCAGCGACGGTGGCGACGGTTTTCTCGAGTGCCTTCACCACGGCCTGGGCGGCGCGTTCGAGGAGGTGCCGGCAGCGGACCCCTTCGGACGCACGCGTCCCGTGCCCATCTTGCGACTTGCTGGCGGCGGCGTGGCGATTGAATCGGCGAAGATCATCGGCCTGGCGACCCTGGACCGCCTCGACCCGCTGGCGGCCTCCAGCCGCGGACTGGGCGAGCTGTTGCTGCGGCTTCGGGATCAGCCTCGCCTGTGGGTGGGCCTGGGCGGCAGCGCGACCGTCGACGGCGGGCGTGACTGGCCGGCCTTGTCGCTGCCCCCCACCACCGTGTTCTGCGACGTGCGGACGGACCTGGCGGACGCGGCGCGGATCTTCGGCCCGCAGAAGGGGGCGCGCGAGCAGGACGTGCCGGTGCTGGCGCAGCGGCTGCTGGGCCTCGGCTTGCCGCGTGGGCCGCGCACCGGCGCGGCGGGGGGCCTGGGCGCGAAGTTGCTGGCGCTGGGGGCGACGCTGGTCGACGGCGGCGAGACGATGCTGGACGTGCTGGGGTTCAGCGACGCCTGCCGCGGCTGCGACGCGGTCGTCACCGGCGAAGGTCGTCTGGACGCCTCGTCGCTGGAGGGCAAGCTGCCGGTCGTGGTCGCGCGCCGGGCCCACGCGCTGGGGCTACGGGTCATCGGCCGGTTCGGCCGGCGCGGCCAGGGGTGGGAGCGCGCCGCCGTCCTGTTCGACGAGACGACGTTCGAGGAAGACGCGCTGCCCTCCCGATAACCGCCGGGCGCGCCTTCACGCCGCGATCGCGGCGGCCACCGATTGGGCCTCGATCCCGATCTGTCGCAGGTGGCCCGTGGCGACGATGCGGTAACCGACGAAGAAGACGTTGGCGGCGGCGCCCGTGCCCCTGCCGGCGGCGGGGTGACCTGCCTGGTCCAGGGCGCCGGGTACGGCCAGCAACTGGGCCAGCGCGGGGTGAAACCCGGTCGCCAGGATGACGGCGTCGAAGTCGGCCGCGCTGTGATCCGTGAACACCGCGCCCGTCGCGGTGAGCCGTGCCACCCCTGGCTTCACGGCGACGGCCCCGCGCCGGATCGCCGCGACGGTCCCCACGTCGATGACAGGGATGCGCCCGCGGCGCGCCACGCTGGCAAGCGGTCCCAGCGACGCGCGGGGAAGTCCGTGGCGACCGAGATCGCCGAACGACAGCCGCGCCACACCGCGCGCGATCCCGTCGGCCAGTGACAGGGGCAGCGCGCGCATCCATATGCTGGTGACCTGGATGGGCAGCCCCAGGAAGTCGCGCGGCACGACGTTCACCCCCGATCGCACCGACAAGGTCGGCGTCGCGCCGTGCTCGGCGAGATCCAGCGCCACCTCGGCGCCGGTGTTGCCGGCCCCCACCACCAGCACGCGCTGGCCGGCGAAGGGCTTGCCGTCGCGATAGCCGCTGGCGTGCAGCAGCCTCCCGCCGAAGGCGTCCTGCTCCGGCAGCCGAGCAGGGTTGGGGACGCGGTTGAAGCCGGCCGCCATGACCACCGCCCGCGCCCGATGTGCGCCGCGCGAGGTCTCGACGACGTAGCCGTCATCGCCTGCCACGGCGACGCGCCGGACCTCCTCGCCCGTGCGCGGCGTGATCCCGAAGCGGGCGGCGTAGCTTTCCAGGTACGCGACGACGTCCGCGCGCGACGGATAGCGCGGCACCGTGCGCGCGAAGCGCAGCCCCGGCAAGTGCGACCGGCCCTTCACCGTGTGCAGGTGCAGCCGATCGTAGTGGTTGCGCCAGGCCTGTCCCAGCGACGGCGCCGCCTCCAGCACCAGGGCGGCGACCCCTCGCCGTCCCAGGCACGCGGCGGTGGCCAGACCGGCGGGCCCCGCGCCCACGATCACGACCGGCAGGACCCCGGACGCGGTGGCCACCTGTGCCGGGCCAGACATCGGCGACATCATATTCGCGATCGCGTGGCCGCGTGACCGGGGTGGTCGCTCAACCGACGGCAGCCTGATCGAAGCGAAACGAGAACTGCCGCTGGCCGATGCGGACGTGCAGCCACAGATACCTGGCCTTGGGATAAAGGGGCGCCAGGACCACGCCCGCCACCGTCTGTCCAGGATCGATGGTGTTCCGGCGCAGGGCCGCGTTGGCCCAGAAGTCCCGGTCGTTCGCCAGCTGGCCCATGGCGTGGTCGTGGCTGGCGGCGCTGCTCTCCATCAGGCCGGCCGCCGCGGCGGTGCCTGATCCGGTGCTGCCGTCGGCGTGTCCGCTGGCCACGGCTCCGATGTCCGCCACCGCGTTCAAGACCAGCAGGACCCCCAGCGCCCCCTGCGTGGCGGCGGCCGAGGCCTGTTCGTTGCGCGCGCGCTGGTCCAGCGTGGCCAGCTCCCCCTCGGGATCGATCGCCCGGACGGTCGGCGCACAAGACGCGTTCATCGTCCCCGAGCAGGCGGTGAACGTCACGTTCTGCGCCGACACCTCGAACCGGTCGGCGCCCACGTTCGAGATCTGCACGCGAAGGCCCAGCTTGTCCCCGTCCGACTCGGCGAAGGCGGCGGCCACCTGGACACCATCCAGCTCCTGTTGCACCACCGGCCGACCGGCGCTCCAGGTGACGTCACCGGAGCTGGGAGAGAGTCGATAGACAGGAGGCAAGGTCGCACAGCCTTCCAGCAAGACCCCGATTCCGACGAGCACCAGCGTCCCCGCACGCGAAGAGTTCATGGCCGGCCTCTTCGCAACCAGCGTGCCACGCTCAAATTGTCGACCAGGCGGCGTTTGGCCGCCCGATTCGAGGGTTCACGGCGCCAGTGGCCTCCTGGTGTGGTGTGGCTTGCGCGACACGGCGGCGGTGCCGGACGGGCACGATGGCCCGCCCCGACCGGTCAGTCGCTTCCCTGTCGCGTCCCGCCCCGCGCGCGCTCGATGGCCTCCAGCAGGTCGCTGGCGCCGTAGGGCTTGGGAAGGAAGGCCTGGAAAGCTCCGGGCGGCAGGCGGCGCTCGATCGACGCGTCCAGGTAGCCGGACGAGACGATGACCGGAACTTCCGAGCCCGTCGCGCGGAGACGTTGCAGGACCTCGGCCCCGTCCATGTCGGGCATGGTCATGTCCAGGATGACGAGGTCCGGTGTGCCGGTCGCCACGGCGGCCAGCCCCGCCTGGCCGTTCTCGGCCTCGCTCACCGTGAACCCGCGCAGCTCCAGCGAGCGGCGCAGCTGCGCGCGCACCAGCGGCTCGTCATCGATGATCAGGACCCTGCCCGGCGCGCGCGTGGCCACGGGGGGCGCGTGCTGGCCCGGCAAGGTCGCGGCCGCACCCGACGCCGCCGGCAACACGACCGAGACGCAGGTTCCCCTTCCCGGCTCGCTCTCCACCAGCACGGCGCCCCCGTGCGACGTGACGATGCCCAGGCACGCGGCCATGCCCAGCCCGTGTCCCCGCTCCTTGGTCGAGAAGAACGGCTCGAAGATGCGCCCGCGGGTCGCCTCGTCCATGCCGCTGCCGTCGTCGCGCACCTCGATCAGCACCCAGTCGCCCGGTCGCACCGTGGCGCCCACGGCGGCGTCCCAGCGCGCGTCGACCGACTGGATCGGCCGCGCCCGCACCTCGATCACACCCGCGGCCTCACCCAGGGCATCCGACGCGTTCGACAGCAGGTTCATCACCACCTGGCTCAGGGTGGCCCGGTTCCCCAGCGCCACGCTGCCCGGCTGCACGTCGACGTCGATGCGCGCCTTCTTGGACAGCGTCGCCGCCAGCAACATGCGCAGCTCGCTGATCAGGCTGGCCACGTCGACAGGCTCGCGGCGACCGGGCTCGCGCCGGCCGGCGTAGGCCAGCATCTGCCGCGTCAGCGAGGCGGCCCGGTGCGCGGCGGTGACGATGTCGGCCGCGATCTCGCGGGGCGGGCCCGCCGGCACCAGGTCCTGCAGCAACTCGGCGTTGCCCATCACACCCGCCAGCAGGTTGTTGAAGTCGTGCGCGATGCCGCCCGCCAGCACGCCCAGGCTGTCCAGACGCTGCGCGCGCTCCAGCCGCTGCTCCAGCGCCCGCCGCTCGGCCTCCAGGCGCCGCACCGGCCTCAGATCGCGCAGGCTGGCCGCGCGCACCGGCCGGCCGTTCAGCGTGGTCGCGGCGACGGTGCACTGGACCGGGATGCCCTCGCCGGACGCGTTACGCGTCACGGCCTCGTAGGCGCCCACCAGGCCGTCCTGCATGCGCTGGCGGACCAGCGGCTGCGACGAGGTCGCGGTCAGGTCCATGACCGTGCGGCCGATCAGCTCGTCCGGATCCATTCCCAGGACAGGGCGCGGATCACCGTCCACATCGACGATCACCCCCTCCTGCGTGAACACGGTGAAGTCGAACGCGGCCCGCACCACGTCGCGGAAGCGGCGTTCGCTCTCCCTCAGCAGCGCGTTCGTGCGCTCGCGCTCGGAGACGTCGCGCACCGCGGCCACCCGGACCGGGCGGGCCCCGATGTGGCCCTGTTTCGACAGCAACTCGGCGGGAAAGCGCGAGCCGTCCTTGCGCACGCCGGTGATGACGTAGGCGCCCTCGTACTGGTTGGCGACGCGCTCCAGCACGCCCGGCACGTCCTCGGGCACCACGCACTTTCGCAGCGTCCCCGGTCCCAGCAGCTCCTCGCGCTGGTAGCCGAGCATGTCGCAGAAGCGCTGGTTCACGTCGATGACGACGTGGTCGACGTGAACCACGATGCCCTCGAACGAGGCGGCGGACAGCATGTCGCGGCGCTCGTCGGCGCGGGCCTGATCGTCGCGGAACTGCTCCAGCAGGCTGCGCGCGCGGCGGCGGGCTTCCTCGGGCTCGTCGCCGCTCAACGCCTCCGTCAGGCGGCTGTACCAATCCGTCCCTGGCGCCACGGCGGTATTTTAGCCCCAAAAATGCCCGGGCCCAGTGGCGGCCCGGTTCCGCCCCGTCCCGCGCTTCCAACGGACGCCGCTGCGCGACGAAGGGTCAGCGATTCCCGGGCCCGGGCGGCGCGCTGTCGTTCTCTGGCCCGCGCACCCGCGGGTGGCGGACGTCGAAGGCCGGCCGCTGGTTGGGGTCGCAGCGGGGGCCGAAGCCGGCCGCGTTGAAGTGGTGCGACAGGCGGCCCCGCTTCCCGCGCGCCACCGCCTCGACCTCGACGTCATGCTCGCCGGCGCGGGAAGGTGAGCAATACGACAGCAGGTAGAACCGCCGCGACGCCGCCTCGATGCGGTTGGCCACCTCGTCGAAGCCGCGCGCGATGTCCGTCCGGTTCTGCGAGGCGAACATCCCCGATCGGCCGATGACGGACAGCTCGCGCTGATCCACCTCGGCGCCCACGCCGATGGCGAAGGTGTCGAACGACGCCGTGTCCAGCGTCTTCTTCACGTCGTCCTCCGACACGCGATGCGCGCGGTCGGTGCCGTCCGTGAACACCACCAGCGTCCCGAAGCGCAGCGGCTGGGGCGCGGCGTCGAGCTGGCGGCCCAGGATCTGCACCGCCTCGACGACGGCGCCGTTCAGGTTCGTCGAGGGATCCTTGGGGCGATAGCGGCCCAGCGCCGCCACGCCGGCGCGGACGTTGCCCCCGAACGGGACCACGGGATTGATGTGCGGGCTGCCGTCGAAGGTGAAGATGGCGACCTTCTGGTAGGGCCCCACGCGATCGGCGAACGAGGCGGCCGCGCTCATCAACGCGGGCAAGTCGCCCGAGCCCACCACGCTGCCCGACATGTCGACCAGCAGCAGCGTGTCGTGCACCGCCGCGATCTCCTGCTGCAGGATGGTCTGCTGGCTCTCCAGCGTCGAGACGGGCTTGCCGTCCTCGTAGATGTGGAAGTCGTTCGGCTCGAGATCCGCGACCGGCTCGCCCGAGGTGGTGTCGACGGTGAAGTAGACGGCGACGTTCGAGGGCTTGCGCACGGAGGCGTCGACGAGCTGCAACTTCAACCCGCCGCAACCGGCGGCCGCGCCCGCCAGTGCCAGGGCGAGGGCGAAACTCGCCCCGGGGCGCGTCAGGGAGGGGGTCAACTTGGACTTCGGCATGGGCTCAGACATTGATCACACGAGGGCATGAGGACTGGGATACCGAGCAGACGGCCCCCAACGGTGTCGCAAAACATCGCGCTTGTCTATGCCGGCGCCGCGCCGGAAAGACGGCGCACGAAACGGCCGAGACGCGACCCGACGCAGCCGCGTCGCGAAGGACTGGACCCTACGACGACGGCAGGGGCCGCTCGGCGGCGGCGACGGGCGTCGGTGCGCGCAGGCGCTGCAAGAGCGATAGCAGCTGCTCGACCTGGATCGGCTTGACCAGGTGGGCGTCGAAGCCCGCCTCGGCCGACAGCGCCCGGTCCGACGGCTGCCCGTATCCGGTGAGCGCGATCAAGCACAGGTCGCCCTTGCGGCGGAATTCACGCACCCGGCGGGCCAGCTCGTAGCCGTTCATCTCGGGGAGCCCGACGTCCAGGATGGCGATGTCCGGGTGGACCTCCTCGATCAGCTTCAACGCCACCGCGCCGTCGGGAGCCGTCCGGCACTGGTACCCCGACAGCTGCAGCAACTCACAGAGCATCTCGCGGCTGTCCGGGTTGTCCTCGACCACCACGATCATCGCCCCGGGCGGGACGGCGCAGTGCCGTTCGGACTTGACCACCCCGTCGACCATCGGCGCGACGTGCTCGCCCAGCAGCGGCGAGGTGAAGACGGGCTCGCCGTCGCGCTGGACGGGCGCCAGGGGCAGTCGCAGCACGAACTCGCTCCCCTTCCCCTCCCCCTCGCTGTGCGCCGTCACGGTCCCTCCGTGCATCGCCGCCAGCGAACGGACCAGCGTCAGCCCGACGCCCAGGCCGCCCGCGGCCCGGTCCAGCGTGCTGCGCGACTGCACGAACAGGTCGAACACCGACTCGAGCATGTCGGGGCGGATGCCCACCCCGTCGTCCTTCAGCCGCACCACCGCCGCGTCCCCCTCACGCTCGACCCGCAACCAGACGTGCCCCTCGCGCGGCGTGTACTTGATGGCGTTGCTCAGCAGGTTGACCAGGATCTGCTGCAACCGCGCCGGATCGCCGTCGATCGTCATGGGCCGCGGGCTCAGGTCGACCGTCAGCAACAACCCATGCGCGTCCAGCGATCCCTTGACGGCGTCCGTGGCGTCCTTCACCACCAGGTTCAGGTTCAGCGGCTCCTTCTTCAGCTCGACCTTGTTCTGCGTGACCCGACTGGCCTCCAGCAGATCGTCCAGCAGCCTGGTCATCTGCTGCGATTGCCGCTCCAGCGTCGCCAGCAGGCGGTCGGTGCGCCGGCCGCCCCCGGCGCCGTCACCGTCAGCCCGCGCCCGGGCGACGTCCGCCTTGACGACGTCGACCTTCAGCAAGGCCGTCGCGGTCACGATGGCGCCCAGGGGATTGCGCAGCTCGTGCGACAGCATGGCCAGGAACTGATCCCGCCGGCGCACCGCCTCGCGTACGTCTTCCTCTGCCGTCTTCAGCTCGGTGACGTTCCGGAAGATCACGATGGCGCCCACGATCGCGCCCTGCGGGTCACGCAGCGGCATGCGCGTCACCAGATCCCACTCGGGCCGACCGTCGGACCGCGAGCGCTTCTCCAGGTTGTAGTACTGGGGCTGTCCGGTGCGCAGCACCAGATCGTCCTTGGCGTGGGCGGTGGCCGTCTGCTGGTGGTCGCCCAGCTCGGCGCCGCGCTTGCCCTCGAGCTCCGCCGGCGACTCCAGGCCCAGTCGCTTCGCCATGGCCATGTTGGCGCGGATGAACCGCCCGGTGGCGTCCTTGAAGTAGATGGCGTCCGGCACCGTGGCCAGCAGGCTGTTCAGCAGGTATCGCTCGTGGAACAGGGCGTCCTCGGCCTGCTTCAGCCCGTCCACGTCGATCAACGTCAGCACGACCCCATCGACGGACCCCTTGGCGCGGTAGGGCAGCACCCGCAGGAAGAAGGCCTTCCCACGCACGCCGCGCAGCTCGCGCTCGATGGGCTGCCCCGTGGCCAGCACCTGGCGAAGGTCCTCGAGCAGCTCGGGGTGGTCCATCTTGTAGGTGAACGTCTCGATCGACCGGCCCACATCGTGGGGCAACAGGTTGAAGGTCTCCGCGATCTGCGGCGTGAACTTGCGAATCTTCAGCTCGCGGTCCAGGAAGATGGCGCCCACCTCGGTGCTGGCCAGCAGGTTGTCCATGTCGTTGGCCAGCTCGGTCAGCTCGGTGATCTTGCGCTGGTACTCGGCGTTCACCGTGTACAGCTCCTCGTTCACGCTCTGCAGCTCCTCGTTCGTGCTCTGCAGCTCCTCGTTCGACGACTGCAGCTCTTCGTTCGAGGCCTGCAGCTCCTCGTTGCTGGTCTCCAGCTCCTCGATGGCGGCCTGCAGGTTCTCCTTGGTGTGGGACAGCTCCGTCTCCAGCGCGCGCAGCTGTTCGCGCGGGATCTGGTCGAGATCGATCTCCGTCTCGGCGGGCGGCGGGGGCGCGGGCTGGCTGTTCTCCGCTTCCTCGAACGAGATCAGCAGGTGGGGCGCGCCGCCGGTGCGGCTGCGCACGCGCCGGATCGTCACCTTGTACATCTTCTCGCGCCCCACGTCGGCGGGGTTCTCGCCGGGGGCAAGGTTGGCGGTGATGCGCACGCCCCGGAAGACGATGGTCGCGGGCTCGTTCAGCGCGCGCTTCAACCCGCCCACCAGCACCATCTTCAGGTCGCGATCGACGACGTCCAGCACATCCATGTCCTGCCGGCCGTCGCGCGGGCGCAGGAACCGACTGGCCCCGCCGAAGGCGTGGATCAGCTCGCCCCGATCGGTGACCAGCAGGCTGGGAGGCATCGTCTCTTCCAGCAGGGCGTCGTACGTCCCCAGAAGATGGGTCAGCGAGTAGCGCGCTCCCACCGCCGAAGGACTGGCCACGGTATTCAGCGCCGGGCGTCCCACCGGCTGCGCTGCCTCGGGCGGGGGGCCTACGCGTGGATCGACGCGCGGGTCGATCACCGGACGCGCGTCGGTGTGCTTGCGATACAGGCGCCAGTGCTTGTCGATGGTCTCGAAGTCGCGGCCGATCACGCCGGTGGTCTCACTGGGCCCCAGGAACAGCACGCCCCCGCGGCGCAGCGCGAATCGGAACAGGGACAGAACCTTCTGCTGGGCCGCCGGCTGCAAGTAGATCAGCAGGTTGCGGCAGCTGACCAGGTCGACGCGCGTGAACGGCGCGTCCTTGATGACGTTGTGCTGCGCGAACACCACCATCTGCCGCACATCGGGCACCACCTGGTAGGCGTCCCCCATACGCACGAAGTAGCGGGACAGCCGCTCCTTCGACACGTTGATGACAGCGTCCGCGTCGTAGACGGCGCGGGAGGCGCGCTCGATCGAGCCCCGGTGCACGTCGGTGGCGAAGATCTGCACCGGACGCTCGCCCAGCTTCAGCATCAGGTCCCGCAGCACGATGGCCAGCGAGTACACCTCCTCACCGGTGGCGCAGCCGGCCACCCAGATGCGCAGCTGCTCTTCCAGGGGCAGGCGACGCAGCAACTCGGGAAGCACCGTCTCCTCGAGGATGCGGAAGGCGTCTGGATCGCGGAAGAACCGCGTGACCCCGATCAGGAGATCACGGTACAGGACGTCCAGCTCCTCGCGCTCGTCGCGCAGCCGCTGCACGTACTCGTCGATGTTGCTGGACCTGGCCAGGGCCAGCCGCCGTTCGATACGGCGGGTGACGGTGCTGGGCTTGTAGTGGGTGAAGTCCAGCCCGAACTCGTCCTGCAGCATCCGGTAGACCGCGTCGAGGCCTTTCGCCTCGACGGTCTCTTCGGTTGGCGCACCGGGCGCGGCGGCCGCGGTGGCCCGCCCCTCGGCATGATCCAGCAGCGCGCTGGGCATGTCCTCGGGCGCCAGGATCCACCCGGCCACGCCGGCGTCGCGCGCCGTTCGCGGCATGCCGTCGAACTGCGCCGAGGCGTTGTCCTGCACCATCACCACGCCGCCGGCGGCGTGAACGTCCTTGATGCCACGCGAGCCGTCGGTGCCGCCGCCCGACAGCACGATGGCCACCGCGCGCGCGCCGCAGTCCTGCGCCAGCGAGCGGAAGAAGACATCGATGGGGAGCGGCGCCTCCTGCACCCGCTCGCGGTCGCTCAGCAGCAACCGCCCATCAGAGATGATCATCTCCTTCTTGGGCGGGATCAGATAGATGTTGTCGGGCTCCACGCGCATGCCGTCTTCGACCGGATGGATCGGCATCTCGGTGTGCCGGGCCAGCAGCTCGTCCATCAGGCTCTTGAAGTCCGGGGACAGGTGCTGGATGACCACGAAGGCCATTCCGGTATCGCGCGGCAGCTTGTCGAAGAACCGTTCCAGCGCGTTCAGACCACCCGCGGACGCGCCGATACCGACCACGAATCGAGGGTTAGGGGTGTTGCTCATCGAGGGTGAGGGGTGGGAGGGGAAGGCCGGGAGGGGAAGGGCCGGGAACCAGCGTTACAATTTCCCGAAATAAGTACGTGTCGCATCGGTGACAAGCCCCCCCTCCCCTCGCGCCGCTAGATTTTGCGGGCGGCCCGGGCGCCGCCGGCTTCGGGCCTAGATCGAGGCAGGCTGCGCGGTCTCCGAGGGAACCGACTGGCGCGGGTTTCCCTTTTCCTCCAGCTCGGCTTGCTCGGCGCTCATCTCCTGGCCGATGGCCTCCAGCTGCTCCTTGTCGAACAGGCGCTTGACCTTGGGGAACAGATCGGTCTCTTCCTCTTCCACGTGGTGCTCGACCTGCTCCTTCAACACCTTCACCTTCGCGTCGAACGTCTCGTCCTCGCCGTCCAGCTCCATCAGGTCGGCGATGACCCGCTTGATCCCCAGGTGCTCCTCCAGTGACTCGAGCAAGATGTCCTCGGTCCGCTTGGCCTTCACCGCGGGATAGAAGTGATGCTCCTCGATGGCGGCATGGACGGCCAGCTTGTCAGCGATCTCCTCGAACAGCTCGGTCTTCTCGGAGGTCTCGGCCTTCTCGATCTTGGAGAACAGCTTGGAGACTTCGCGGTGCTGGGACTTCAGCAGGTCGATGGCGTTCATGGCGTAACCTTTCGTTGAGAGGGGTCGTGATTCGTCGTGTGGGCAACGTCCCACTTGCCAGAGCCGTGCCGACAGCGTGATTGCCGCCGCTGGCGGCGCTTTTTCGCGACAACCGTCCGCTTTCGACCACGCCAGGCTTCCCTGGCGGTGACGGAAGATTTTTTCGCGTCCGGGTCTTGTGACGGAAACACCCCTCCTTACATTGCCCCGCACATGCGAAACGTCTGGCCAGGTAAAGCAAACCCCCGCGGCGCCACCTTCGATGGTAAGGGCGTCAACTTCGCCGTCTTCTCGCGCGTCGCCACGCGCGTCGAGGTCTGCCTCTACGACTCCGCCGCCCCCGCCACCGAGGTGGAGCGGTTCGACCTGCCCGAATCGACCGGCCATACGTTCCACGGCTACGTCCCCGGATTGAAGCCAGGCACGCTGTACGGCCTGAGGGTGCACGGCCCCTACGACCCCGAGCACGGCCACCGTTGCAACCCGAACAAGCTGCTGGTCGATCCCTACGCGAAGGCGCTGTGGGGCGAGATCGACTGGAAGCAGCCGGTCCTGGGCTACCGGACCGACGACGAGCGGGCCGATCTGGCCATCGACCAGCGCGATGACGCCGCCGGCGTGCCCAAGGCGGTCGTCATCGACGAGTCCTTCGACTGGGGGGACGACCGCGCGCCGGAGGTCCCCTGGCGCAAGACGATCCTGTACGAGGCCCACGTGAAGGGCATGACCCAGCTACACCCCGAGGTGCCGGACGCCCAGCGGGGCACCTACGCCGGCCTGGCCCATCCGGCCGTCGTCAACTACCTGAAGGACCTGGGCGTGACGTCCGTGCAGTTGATGCCGGTGCACGCGGCCGGGAACGACGGCTTCCTGGAGGATCGCGGGCTGCGCAACTACTGGGGGTACAACACCCTGGGCTTCTTCGCGCCCGAGCGTCGCTACGCGAGCGACCGGTCACCGCAGGGCCCCGTGCGCGAGTTCAAGACGATGGTGAAGGCGCTGCACGCCGCCGGCCTCGAGGTCATCCTGGACGTGGTCTACAACCACACCTGCGAGGGGAACCACGCCGGCCCCACGCTGAGCTTCCGCGGCATCGACAACGCCACCTACTACTGGCTGATGCCAGAGGCGCGCTACTACCTGGACTTCACGGGCACCGGCAACAGCCTGAACGCGTCGAACCCCGAGACGGCGCGCCTGATCGTGGACTCGCTGCGCACCTGGGTCACCGACATGCACGTCGACGGCTTCCGCTTCGACCTGGCCAGCGTGCTGGGCCGGGTCGGCGCCGGCCAGTTCGATCCCTACGCGCCCATCTTCCAGATCATCGGACAGGATCCGGTGCTGTCGTCCGTGAAGCTGATCGCCGAGCCCTGGGATCCGGGGCTGGGTGGGTACCAGGTGGGCAACTTCCCCGCCCCCTTCCGCGAGTGGAACGGGAAGTTCCGCGACGCCATCCGCCGCTACTGGAAGGGGGACGAGAACCTGGCCTCCGAGGTGGGCTACCGCCTGAGCGGGTCGGCCGATCTGTACCAGGGCGAGCGCCGGCAGCCCCAGGCCAGCATCAACTTCATCACCGCTCACGACGGCTTCACGCTGCACGATCTGGTCACGTACGGCGGCAAGCACAACGATGCCAACGGCGAAGGCAACCGCGACGGTGCCGACGACAACCAGTCCTGGAACCACGGCGTCGAGGGCGAGACGGACGACCAGAACGTCATCAACCTGCGCGAACGCCAGAAGCGCAACCTGCTGTCCACGCTCTTTCTTTCTCAGGGCGTCCCCATGTTGCTGGGGGGCGACGAGATGGGCCGGACCCAGGGTGGCAACAACAACGCCTACTGCCAGGACAACGAGATCTCGTGGGTCGACTGGAAGCTGGACGACCGGCGGCGGGCCCTGATCGAGTTCACGCGCAAGCTGATCAAGCTGCGCAACAAGCACGCCGTGCTGCAGCGCCCCCGCTTCCTGATGGGGGACTACGTCTGGGACTCGACGGCCAAGGACCTGGCCTGGCTGCGCCCCGACGGCGAGGAGATGTCGCCCGAGGACTGGCAGAAGCCCTGGATCTCGTCGCTGGCGTTCCTGCTGGGCGGCGACGCCTTGCACGCCGTCGACGAGCGCGGCGAGCGCCTGCTGGACGACAGCGTGCTGGTGCTGATGAACGCCTATGAAGATAGCGTCACGTTCAAGTTGCCCGGCGAGAGCAACAGCGAGGACAAGAGCGGTCGCTGGCTGGTCCAGCTGGACACCGCGGATCCGAACAAGGCGGAGGACACGCCCTGTGAAGGTGAGTACACGGTGTCGGGACGGGGGATGGTCTTCCTGCGCCAGCCGCTGGAGGCCCAGGCCGCCCGGGCCGCCGCCGAGGCGCCCGCGCGTGCGGCGAAGCGCGAGGCGCAGCGGCGCCGCCGGCGCGCCGGCGTCATCATGCCCCTGTTCTCCATTCGCTCGGACAGCGGGTGGGGTATCGGCGAGATCGCTGACCTGCCCCGCTTCGCCGAGTGGGCCGGGAAGGCCGGCTTCTCGGTGCTGCAGCTGTTGCCCGTCAACGAGGTGGGCGGCGCCGACGCCAGCCCGTACGCGGCCAGCTCGGCCTTTGCCCTGGACCCGGCGTATCTGTCTCTGGACGCCTGCGAGGACTTCAAGGCGGCCGGGGGGCGCGAGGCGCTGCCTCAGGAGGCGAAGGACTTCCTGGGCACGTGCACCAACGCGGCGCTGGTCGACTGGGCCGGCGTCCGCAAGGTCAAGAACATGGGCATCGACCTGGCGTTCGGGCGCTTCCTGCGCGACGAATGGAAGAAGCAGACCGGCCGGGCGCGCCAACTGGAGATGTTCAGCATCGAGAACCGCGGGTGGCTGGAGGACTACGCCTTCTACCGGGTGTGGCACGACAAGCTGGGCACCAGCTGGCTGGACTGGCCGGTGCGGGCCCGCGATCGCGACCCGGGCGCGCTGGCCGAGCTGCGGCAGAAGGAGAGCGAGCGCCTGCTGCGGGTGAAGTGGACGCAGTGGCAACTGGACCGCCAGTGGCGGCAGGCGCGGCGCGAGGCCAGCCGCTTCGGCGTCGACCTGATGGGCGACCTTCCCTTCGTGGTGGGCGTCGACTCGGCGGACGTGTGGTCACACACCTGGCTGTTCCGCACCGACCTGCACGTGGGCGCGCCGCCCGACGACTCGAACCCCGATGGCCAGGACTGGGGCCTGCCCCTTTACGAGTGGACGGCCCTGGCGCGCGATCGCTTCGGGTGGATCCGCGAGCGCGCGGCGCGGGCGGGGCAGCTGTTCGCGCTGTACCGCATCGATCACGCCATCGGCTTCTACCGGACGTTCTTCCGCTCGGCCGACGGCAAGCGGAAGGGGTTCTCGCCCGAGGGGGAGCACGATCAGCTGCGCCTGGGTGAGAGCCTGATGCGGTTGATGGGCCAGTTCGGCGAGGTGGTGGCGGAGGACCTGGGCATGGTGCCCGAGTTCCTGCGGCCATCGCTGGAACGGCTGGGCGTGCCCGGGTATCGGGTCCTGCGCTGGGAGAAGGACGGGGACAAGTTCCGCGACCCGGCCACGTGGCCCGAGTCGTCCGTGGCCACCAACGCCACGCACGACACGGAGCCCACCGCCGCCTGGTGGGAAGCCCTGCCGCTCGAAGAGCGGGAGCGGCTGCGTGAGGTGCCCGGCCTGGGGGGGCTGGAGGTGAACAAGCCTTATCAGGAAGGTCCGCGCGACATCCTGTTGCGCGCCATCTACGCGTCGCCTTCGACCCTGGCCATCATCCCCTTCCAGGACGCCCTTGACCTTCACGAGCGCATCAACACGCCCGGCACCATGGAGCCCGCGAACTGGAGCCTCCGCTCGCCGCGCTCGATCGGAGACCTGTTAGCGGACAACGGCACCACAGAGCGACTGGCCAAGCTGGCCAGCGAGACGGGACGCGCCGTGCCCCGTCCCCCGGCCGCCAAGAAGTAGACCTCGAGACGCCGAAGCGCGTGGCCCCTGGCCGTCACGGAGGGCTCCGTGACGGCCCAGGCCCGCCCGCGCCAGCCTTGACCATCTCGAAACGGCGCCGTCCGCGACGAGGAACGGGGCATTTTTCGCCACCGAAGTCAGGCACGGGACGCGCCGCCGCGCTACAAAGTGTGCGGCCGGGCCGGACATCACTCCGCCTGCGGCGGTTAGCAACGGATATCAGACAAAGGACAGCGCACCATGATCAACCCAGGCACTCCCCTTCCCGAATTCAAGACTGCCGCGTGCGTCGGCATCGAGGCCGACCAGGAGTTCAAGACCATCGGCTCGAAAGACTTTCCGGGCAAGTGGCTGGTCCTCTACACCTACCCGAAGGACTTCACCTTCGTCTGCCCGACAGAGATCGTCGACTTCGACAGCAAGGTCGACGCCTTCACCGAGCGCAACGCCGTGCTGCTGGGCGGCTCGACCGACAACGAGCACTCGCACCTGGCGTGGCGCAAGGATCACCAGGACCTGCGCGGCCTGCGCCACCCGCTGCTGTTCTTCACGCCCGCGATGATGACGTCGCTGGGGCTGCTGCACGCCGGGGCGGGCGTCGCCCTGCGCGCCACGCTGATCGTCGATCCCGAGGGCACGGTCCGCTTCGCCAGCGCGAACGATCTGGACGTGGGCCGCAACGTGGACGAGGTCCTGCGCGTGCTGGACGGCCTGCAGACGGGCGAGCTGGTGGCCTGCAACTGGAAGAAGGGTGACAAGACCCTGAGCCAGAAGCAGAAGGAAGAAAAGGCCAAGGCGAAGAAGTAGTCGGCCGGGATCCCGGCGCGCAGACCGCTGCCGCACGGCGGGGAGCGGGATCGGCGCGCCCGGTCCGGAGGAGGCCGCGGCGACGCGGTCTCACTGGGACGGGTCGAGTACCCGTCCCATGAACAGCGTGGCGCCCGCCGCGTCGTCGCGGATCAGGAAGAGAAACGGCCGGTCGACGCGCAGGGTCTGCACCACGCCCTTCCTGCCGATGATGACGGCCGTGGCGGCGGCCGCCTCGGTCCCCTGCTCGTCCACCGCCACGTTCGCCTGATGAATGACGTCCTGGACGAAGAGATCGGTGTCGCCGTCGATCCCCGAGAAGTCGGCCGCCGACGTGTCGAAGGCGTCGGTCATGCCCAGCGCCATCAGGGCGGTGCGGACGCTGAAGTGCTGTCCCACCATGAACCGCGGCAACGACACGCCCTGTGACGCCGCCGCCGCGGTCCCGGCCAGGACTGACTGCAACGTGTCGGCGGTCAGCGCCGCCTCGAACGCGTCGAAGGTGCCGGCGTCGGGCACGATCAGCAGCATGGACGTCGTCCCCCCGGCGTAGGGCAGGCGCGCCGCCGTGTAGCCCGACCCCGTCCACACCGGAACCTCGGCCGGTCCGGTCATCATCGGGACGCTGATGTCGGCCGTCGGCGCGTGGAAGGTCCCCATCGCGCTCTGCGCAGCAAACGGTGTGTCCCAGTCCGCCTTGAAGTAGATGGCGGTCGTCAGCACCATCTTGGTCAGCGTGTTGATCGAGCCCGCCATCAGCAACTCGGGGATCTTCCCCGCCGTCTGATCCGACACCCACTGGTTGATGACCTGGCGGGCCGTCTCGGGGGCCGTGGTGAAGTCGGCCAGCCGCACGCCGGCGCCGTAGTTCCGGGCCAGCAGATCCAGGAACGACGGCAGCACGGTGAACCCACGCTGGGCCCACACGGCGTTCGCCACGGTCAGCCGAAACGCGGCCGGCGAGCTGGGCGCGGCGTTCAACGCCAGGTCCAGCGCGTCGAACGCCGGGTGCAGGCGCTCGGGCGGCAACGCGTAGTGCAGCGTCGCCGCCATTTGCGCCGCGGTGGTCCCGGCCGCCCCGCCGAACGTCATCGCCAGCGCGATCGACAGGCTCTCGGGCGCGAAGACGATGTTGCCGGCCGACGGGCGCAGCGTCCGGTACAGGTCGACGGCGAAGGCGTCGTTGCCGGCGGCCAGCGCCGCCAGATCTTCGCTGGACACCTGCGGAGCGGTGATGCGCGCCTCGCTCGAGCGGGCTTCGGCCGCAGCCGGCTCACCTTCCCTGACGCCGCCGCTGCCGCCGCCGCAGCCGGCCAGGGCGAGGGCCGCCACCACGCTGCAAACGCCCGAGCGCGCAACGACCGATCGATCCGCCATGAAGCTCCTCCCGGGTTCCCGAACCAGAATTCATCACCGACCACCGGCCGGCAGCCCCCAGAGCGCAGCAATAACATTGCCAAGAGTCGTCAGCGCTTGTCGAGGGCGCAACTTTCGTTCGCCGCCAGCGACGCCGGCGGCCAGCGCGTCCCGGACCGTCCCGCGCGTCAGTTTTTCGAGGCTGACGATGATATTTCGGGGCGGCGATTTCCCGATTTACATGGTCGAATTGTGGTCCCCCAGACAGCTTCGCGCCTTCCCCTCGCGTCGCAGCGACCACCAAAAGAAAGCCGAGAAGAAAGCCTACATGAAGCGAACCACGGTAGCCGCCCTGCTCTCGATCTCCTCCCTCCTCGGCGCCGGTTGCGCCGACGCCCCCGCCATGGGCGTCCAGCCCCCCGCCGGGTCCGGCGGAATGACGGGCAGCGCTTCGGGCGGGGCCGCCGGCACCGGGGCCGGCGCCGGCGGTGGCACCTCCGGCAGCGGCGGCAGCGCCAACCTGCCCACGGATCCCAGCGCCGCCGACGTGCAGATCCAGATCCGCTCGGACGCCGACGTTCACCCCATCTCGCCGCTGATCTACGGCACCGCGCAGCCCGAGAACGCGACCCTGAACCGGTACGCGCTGCTGCGTTCGGGCGGCAACCGCATGACGGCCTACAACTGGGAGACGAACGCCTCCAACGCCGGCAACGACTACATGTTCCAGAACGACAACTATCTCTCCAAGAGCACGACCCCCGGCGACGCCCTGCAAAGCACGCTGATGGGGGCGAAGATGCTGGGGGGAACGGCCCTGCTGACCATTCCCATCGTCGATTACGTGGCCGGCGACGAGGGCGCGGACGGCGACGTACGCAACTCGGGGACGGATTACCTGATGACGCGCTTCAAGCAGAACCGCGCCACCAAGGGCAGCGACCTGTCGGCGACGCCGGACGCCACCGACGACTACGTGAACCAGGACGAGTTCGTGAACTGGGTGAAGACGACCACGGCCGGCGGCCCCCCGGTCTACTTCGCGCTCGACAACGAGCCGGACCTCTGGTCGGGAACGCACGCCGAGATCCACCCCAAGCCTGTCACCTACGACGAGCTGTGCATGCGCAACGTCACCTACGCGACGATGGTGAAGAACGTCTGGCCCGAGGCGAAGGTCACCGGCTTCGTGTCGTACGGCTACACCGGCTACGTCAGCCTGCAGAACGCGCCCGACTCCGCCAGCAAGGGAGACTTCATCGAGTACTACCTGGACCAGATGAAGGCAGCCGAGGCCACCGCCGGTCACCGCTTGATCGACTACCTGGATCTGCACTGGTACCCCGAGGCAACGGGCGGGGGAAAGCGCATCACGGTGTCCGACACGACCGCCGACGTGGTGGCGGCGCGCGTGCAGGCCCCCCGCTCGCTGTGGGACAAGAGCTACAAGGAGACCAGCTGGATCGTGAACTCGATCCACGATTCGATTCACCTGCTGTCGCGCATCGGCGACAAGATCACCGCGCACTACCCCGGCACCCAGCTGGCCATCACCGAGTGGAACTACGGCGGCGGGCAGGACATCTCGGGCGCGGTGGCCGTGGCCGACGTGCTGGGCATCTTCGGCAGCTACAGCGTGGGCCTGGCCAGCTACTGGGCGCTGGCGGACGAGACCTATGCCAACGTGGCCTTCCGCGCCTACCGCAACTTCGACGGCAAGGGGGCCGCCTTCGGTGATACCTCCATCCAGGCGACCTCCAGCGACGTGGCCACGGCGACCGTCTACGCCAGCGTGGACAGCACCAACCCCGACCGCCTGGTCGCCATCCTGATCAACAAGAGCACGTCGGCGAAGAGCGCGGGAATCACCATCTCCCACCCCTCCTCTTTCTCCAACCTCGCGGTCTACACGCTGACCTCGGCCGGCGCGAAGATCAACAGCGGGGCCCCCGTGACCGCGGCCGGCCAGAACAAGTTCGTGTACGGGATGCCCGCGATGTCCGTCTCCGTTTTGGTGGCGGGCACCGCGGCGCCCTGAGGCGGCGGACTGCCGAATTTCGGCGGCGCCGCACCGACGGCGCGGTGTAATCTCCCGCTTCCCCTCACCCCCCGCGTCCGGAGAAGTTCATGCAGCAGTTCCCCGTGGTGTCCTTGTCGACCGCGCTGGCCTTGTCTTGTGTCCTCGTCTCCGTAGGTTGCCGGCCCCAGCCGCCCGTGTACATCGGCGGCAGCGGCAGCAGCAATGGCAACGGTAGCGGCGGCACCGGCACCGGACAGACGGCGTCCGGCGGCGCGGTGGGCGCCGGTTCGGGGGGTGGCGTCGGTTCGGGCGGGACGGTCGGCAGCGGCTCCGGTGGACACGTTGGGGGGACGGCCAGCGGCGGCAACACGGCCGGCGGCAGCGGAGGGGCCAACGGCACCGGCAGCGGCGGCGGCAGCGGCAGCGGCGGCGGAAAGACGGCGTGCGGCGACACGACGCCGCCCGCCGATCCGAAGATGCCGGGCTACCCGGCCGATCAGCACACGAAGTTCGCAGGGATGGCCATGTCGCTGCTGGCCAACCTGTCGACCAGCGAGAAGGCGGACCAGATGCGGGGCGTCCCGCAGCCGACGTCATTCAACAACGACATCTTCCGCCAGCCCGACAACACCGCCCACAACATCAAGGGCTTCATGTTCCGCGACGGGCCGCGCGGCGTGAACCTGGACGCCCCCATCAACGGCGGCGGTTCGCGGGGACGCTCGACCGTCTATCCGGTGCCCGCGGCACGCGGCGCCACCTTCGACGTCGATCTCGAGTACCAGATCGGGCAGGCCATGGGGGACGAGATGGTCGCCTCCAACCAGACCATGCTGCTGTCGCCCACCACGAACATCCTGCGCCACCCGCGCTGGGGCCGCTCGCAGGAGACCTATGGCGAGGACGTGTTCCTGCTGGGCCGCATGGGCACCGCGAACGTGGCCGGCATCCAGGAGTACGTGCCCGCCTGCGCGAAGCACTACGCCGCGAACAACATCGAGAACTCGCGCTCGACGAAGACGTCGGCGATGGACGAGCGCACGTTCCGCGAGATCTACGCCCGCCACTTCGAGATGATGATCAAGGACGGCGGCGTCGCCTGCGTGATGGCCGCCTACAACGCGGTCAGCGTCCCGGGCAAGTCGTCCGCCAGCTGCACGCAGAACGGCTACATCCTAAACGACGTCCTGCGGAAGGACTTCGGGTTCCAGGGCTTCACCATGACGGACTGGTGGGCTCTGTCGGGGAACAACTCCGCCGCCACGGGCACCACCGCCACCGCCACGGCGGCCGTGAACGCGGGCCTCGACATGGAGTTGCCGAACAGCATCAACTACAAGCTGCTGGAGAGCATCGTCGGGTCGGGCATCCAGCAGTCGCAGATCGACACGGCGGCGGCGCGCGTCCTGGAGCAGAAGGCCCGCTTCAACGTCGTGACCGGAAACGGCCTGAAGTCGTCGTCCTCGTCGTACAGCGCCGGCTCGATCTCGAACCAGGCCCACGTCGACCTGGCCGAGAAGGCGGCCCGCGAGGGGATGGTCCTGCTGCAGAACAAGGGCAACGTCCTTCCCCTGAAGAAGTCGGGCAAGATCGCCGTCGTCGGCACCAAGGAGGACTACGCCGGCAATCCGGGCATCAACAACAAGGGCGACGACATCAACAACGGCACCATCGACTTCCCCAACGGCGTGCGCGTCGGGGACGTGGGCAGCAGCCGCGTCGACTTCGATCCGGCCAAGGCCATCGGTCCGGCCAAGGGGATCCAGCAGGTGGGCGGGTCCAGCGTCACCGTGGTCAGCGGCAACGACGCCGCCACCGCGTCGGGCGCCGACGCCATCGTCATCGTGGCGGGCCTGACCCCCTACGACGAGGGCGAGGAGTACAACGGCAGCGGCGATCGCACCTCGCTGGACCTGAACGGCAAGCTGAACTCCGGCATGCAGAACGGCCTGATCATGCAGGTGGCGGCGGCGAACCCCGGCAAGCCCATCATCGTGGTGCTGGAGGGCGGCGGCGCCATCAACATCAACATGTGGAAGGACATGGTCTCGGCCGTGATCATGGCCTGGTACCCGGGCATGGTGGGCGGTCAGGCCCTGGGCGAACTGCTATTCGGCGACCACAACTTCAGCGGCAAGCTGCCGGTCAGCTGGCCGAACAGCGTGAACGACTACCCGACGTTCGACTCGATGACCGCCACCACCCAGATGGATTACTACCTGGGCTACCGCTACCTCGAGAACAAGGGCACCCCGGCCCTGTATCCGTTCGGCTACGGGCTCAGCTACTCGGGCAAGTTCCAGTACAGCAACCTGCAGGTTCCCTGCAGCAGCGCCAAGGCGCCCACCGACAAGACCCCCGGCAGCATCGTCGACGTGAAGGTCGACATCACCAACAGCAGCGCCGTCGACGGCACCGAGGTCGCCCTGCTGTTCGCGTCGTCCGCCGAGGTGGCGAAGCAGCTGAAGGGGTTCGTCCGCGTCGACGTCCCGGCCGGCAAGACCGTCACGGCGACCATCCCGCTGCGCATCGTGGATCTGAAGTACTGGGACACGGGCAGCGGCGCGTGGAAGTACCCGGCCGGCCCGGTGACCCTGATGGTGGGACGCAGCTCGGCGGGTAGCGCCGACACGAAAGACGACCTGGCGCTGACGGACACCTTGACGATCGACTAGCCGCGCGCGAACGTCCTGTCCCCGCTCCCCCGAGCCAACGCGAATTCCCCACCCGCCCCGCCGGAGGCGATCGAGACATGACGAAGCCGAGCCCGCAGCCTGTCCCCCAGCCGCAGCGCGTATCCCCGCCCCGGTCTCTTCCCCCGTCCCACCGGCACGCGCCACCGAGGCCTGCGCAGCCCGCGAAGCGGCTGCTGGTCGTGCTGTCGTCGCTGGCGGTCCTCGGCTTCACGCCGGCGGCTCTGGCCCGGCCCAGCCACAAGAAGAAGGAGAAGGAGCGCACCGAGAAGAGCGAGCGGAAGGCCGTGCGCGCCTCCGGTCCTGCGTCGGGCCTGGTGCAGGCCGCGGTGACGACACCGGTCCCGTCGCCCCCGCCGCCGGTCGCCGCGCCGGCGATCCCGCCCGCGCCGGCCGGAACGCTGCTGGCGGCCAACACCGCCACCCCCGCCCCCGCGTCCACGTTGACCCCGGTGGCGCAGCCGGCGCCCAGCGCCAACCCGGTGCCGCCGGCCCCCGCCTCCGCGCCCGCAACCGAGTCGGCCACGCCGACGCCGGATGCCGTCGCCCCCTCGCCCTCCCCTGTCCCACCTGGCTCGGTCTTCTACGTCGAGCACCTGGGCGCCGAGGCCTATCCTGGCGACAAGCGCGGCCTCTACGGCGGCTCGCTGTGGCTCGAGCCGTCGTTCCACGGCCTGCAGTGGCCGTACATGCCCCGCTCGGGCGTCGGCATCTCGGGGTACGTCTGGGTCGACACCGGCTACGAGCGGATCACGCGCGGCCAGGGCGCCTTCGTCTTCGCCAACACCAAGGAAGAGGTGCAACAGGCCCGCGCCGTCCTGCGCGCCACCCCCACCTACTCCGACGGCGCGTTCTTCGTGCAGGGGCAGGTCGAGGTCGTCGGCAACGGTGATCAGATCCACTCGCAGAACGACGTGGGCGCCGGGATCGTCGACGTGGACGACCTGTGGATCCGCGTCGGCACCTGGAACGTCTGGGACCTGAAGGTCGGCCGGTACGAGGCGTGGGAGATGTATCACACGGGCATGGGCCTGGACATCAACACCATCGAGCGCCGCGGCGCCACGCAGAGCAGCTTCGGCAGCAACTTCGACCGGCCCGACTACTACGGCGTGACCTTCCTGCACGATCGGCCGGCGCTGCAGAACGTGGGGAACGTCGCCCTGCACCTGTACCCGACGTCGTACCTGCGCTTCGAGCTGCTGGGGCAGCTGGGCGCCGATGGCGTGCAGACGAACGGCGGGTCGAACTACATCGGCGGCCGCCCGGCCGCCATCCTGGACCTGGGGTGGCTGAAGCTGAAGGCGGCCGGCGAGTGGGAGAAGCGGACGCTCAGCGACACGCTGGTGGTCCCCGGCACCGACGCGAACGGCAACCCCATCCAGACGAACGCCGACAGCAAGTTCTCCCAGGTCGAGAAGGGCATCGGCGGCTCGATGCAATTCGTCTTCTCGAAGTGGGAGGCGGGCGTCAGCGGCGGCGTGGGCTGGCGCAACTCCAACCCGAACAACGAGGGCAGCCAGGATCCGGTGGGGACCGATCGCACGGCCAGCGTGGGCGTGTTCGCGAACGTCAGCGGCGACCTGGTGATGCCGCGCCTGAAGGATCTGCTGGTGGGCGGCGGCTTCAACTGGACCACCCGCACCGACGCGAACAAGGACACCCAGGGGCGGGTCGACTACACGGCCAACCTGCAGACGTTCGGGGCCGTGCAGTACCTGGTGGCGCACCAGCTGTTCGTGAAGGGCGTGGTGGCCTACGCCCGCTCGGACTTCGACCTGTCGGCGCTGAACGGCGGCAACGGCGGGCTGTGGAGCGACTACATGCTGAGCCTCCGCGTGCGCCTGATGTACCTGTTCTAGGGCCCCCGGACATCTTCGCCCGCCGCTAACGGGCGCGGCCCCCATCCGGCCGCCGGGACGGAAGCGCCCCGGCCTGGCTGTGCTAGCGTTGGAGGCTCACAGCGCCTGGAGGGACCGTGCGCGAACCTGCCCATTCCTGCTTCTCGTGCCGTCGGGCGCTGCTGCCCGGCGAGGTGCTGTACACGGGCGCGGGCGAGATCGCCTGCGAGGCCTGTGGTCCGGCGCGACCCACGACCAGCGCCGGGATGTGGTCCCGCGTGCTCGAGCAGCGGCGGCGCACCTATCATCGGCGCTGGCTGCTGAGCGGGATCGTCTTTGGCTGGATGGTGGCGGGGCTGTTCGTCGCCTGGCGCGTGCACGGGCGCACGACGGTGGCGACGATCGACGCGCCGGCGGCGCTGGCCACCGTGCCGGCGACGGCGCTGGTGCGCGGGCACGTGATCGCCGCGGGCCTGCCGCAGCCCCTGTGGCTGGTGGCGCAGGCGCCCGATCGCTGCCCCAGCGAGCCGTTCTTCGCGACGCGCGTGGTGGCGCACGCGGACGGCTCGTGGGAGAGCCCGGCGCGCTTCACCGGGCTACCGGGACAGCGGTTCCTGCTGACGGTCGTCGCCGCCGACGAGCTGGCGAACGCCGCGCTGGAGCGGATGGCCGAGGATGGCGCGCGGAGCGACCGCCCCGCCGCCGTGGCGCCGGGCGAAGGGCCGTGCCGTCCCCTCCCCGGCGGCTGGCTGGACCTGCCGTCGGGCAGCTTGCCGCTCGCCTCGCGCGAGGTGGTGCGCGGTGACGAGCTCGCCGCCCGCGGCGACGCTCCCTAGCGCCCCGCACGGTGCCGTCACGGCCGGCAGCAAGAGTTGCGGCAGACGTCTTCAGCGGCCTGCCCAGTACACCTGATCTGCGACGCATCCCGACGGACAGGCGCCGTCCCACCGGCCGCTTTCGTCTCGACGGGCCGTCGCCGACACGTACACTACCCGGATCATGAAAGCGGACAGGTCCGAGATCCTGGCGGCGGCGCAGCGTCTGGCGGGGGCAGAGCCCAAGGCGGTCCTGCAGTGGGCGAGCGAGCGCTTCGGCGGGCGGCTGGCCATCGCGTCCTCGTTCTCGATCGAGGACTGTGTGGTCATCGACATGGCCCGCCGCCTGAAGGCCGAGGTTCCCGTGCGCGTGTTCGCGCTGGACACCGGCCGCCTGCCCGACGAGACGTACATGACGGCC
>Ga0207652_10000924_pt1 | contig 27621 bp, 18 predicted proteins | sample KBSC63BmetaG_FD_184334 | JGI IMG/M metagenome (GOLD analysis project Ga0207652, IMG submission 184334) | Corn rhizosphere microbial communities from Kellogg Biological Station, Michigan, USA - KBS C6-3B metaG (SPAdes) (version 2) | ecosystem: Host-associated > Plants > Roots > Rhizosphere ...
CGGGACAGAAGCGGGACGTGGCGGGAGAGGCCATGACGTCGGCGCTTGCCGGCGCGGTCCCAGGTTGCGCGTGAGTGGCGGATCGGTCCGGTGGAAGGCTGGCCGTCATGGGCGGCCGGGCGATGTTCGTGTGGGACGACGCCTACGTCCGCTACGACTTCGGCCGACAGCACCCGATGCGGCAGGTGCGCGCGCTGCTCGCGAGAGATCTGGCCGCGTGCCTCGGCGTCCTCGACGGCATGCGGCAACCTGCGCCGACACCTGCGGACGATCGGCTGCTCGGCCTCGTCCACGACCTTCGCTACGTCAACACGCTGCGCGATGACCCGGTTTTCGCCGCTGGAGTGGGCCCGCCCGACAACCCGCCGTTTCCCGGCATGCACGAGGCCGCGGCCCTCATCGTTGGCGGCACGGTGACCGCCGCGCGGGCCGTCTGGCAGGGCGAGGTGGACCATGCGGTCAACCTGGCCGGCGGGTTGCACCACGCGATGCGTGACCGGGCCTCTGGCTTCTGCCTCTACAACGACCTGGCGGTCGCGATCGCCGATCTGCTCGACCAGGGCGCGAGATGCGTCGCGTACGTCGACGTCGATGCGCACCACGGCGACGGCGTACAAGCCGCGTTCGACGCGGACCCTCGCGTCGTCACGATCAGCCTGCACGAGTCGGGCGAGGCGCTGTTCCCGGGCACCGGGGCCCCGACGGAGATCGGCCGCGATGGCGGGCAGGGTGCTGCCGTCAACGTGGCGCTCCCGCCGGGCACCGGGGACGCGGGCTGGCTGCGCGCCTTCCATGCCGTCGTACCCCCGCTGCTGCGTGCCGTCCGGCCGCAGGTCCTCGTGTCGCAGTGCGGCACCGACGCGCACCGCCGCGACCCGCTGGCGGACCTCCTGGTTTCCGTCGACGCGATGGCGGAGGTGTACGCCGCGCTGCACGCGCTCGCCCACGAGATCTGCGACGGGCGCTGGGTGGCGACCGGCGGCGGGGGCTACGTGCACGCCGACGTCGTGCCGCGCGCCTGGACCCGGCTCGTCGCCGAGATGGCCGGCCGCCCGCTCGACGCTCACACCGAGGTCCCCGAGACCTGGCGCGCGGAGGCTCGCTCGCACGTTCCTTACGAGGAGCCCCCGACGGTGATGACGGACGGTGCCCCGGCGGTGTGGAATCCATGGCACGGGGGGACCGGCGATCCCGACGACCCAGTCGACCGGGCCATCGCCGCCACCCGCACCGCGATCTGGCCGTTGTACGGCCTCGACCCGTTGGACGCCCGTGACTGAGCCGACGCCTGTGACCGAGCCGACGCCGGGATCGGAGCCGCCGCCCGTGACCGAGCCGGCGCCTGCGAGCTACCCCGCGCACTGGGAAGCCGACGTCGTCCTCGCCGACGGCGGCACCGCGCACCTGCGGCCGATCCGGCCCGACGACGCCGACGGGCTGCGGGCGTTTCACAGCCGGCTGTCCCGCGAGACGATATATCTCCGGTTCTTCAGCCACCGCCCGCAGCTGTCCGATCGCGAGGTCGAGCGGTTCACCACCGTCGACTATCGCGACCGGGTCGCGCTGGTCTGCACGATCGGCGGCGAGCTCGCGGCGATCGGCCGCTACGACCGGGCACCCGGCACCAACGAGGCCGAGGTCGCCTTCGTCGTCGAGGACCGCCACCAGGGGCGCGGCATGGGATCGGTCCTGCTCGAGCACCTCGCGGCGGCGGGGCGGGAGCGCGGCCTGCACAAGTTCGTCGCCGACGTGCTGCCCGGCAACCGGGCCATGGTCGGCGTCTTCGTCGACGCGGGCTACGAGGCGAAGCGGTCCTTCGCCGACGGAGTCGTGCACCTGGAGTTCCCGATCGAGGAGACCGAGGAGTCGCTCCGGGTCATGCAAGCGCGCGAGCAGCGGGCCGAGGCCCGGTCGATCCAGCGGCTGCTCACGCCCCGCTCGGTCGCCGTGATCGGTGCGGGTCAGGACAAGCAGAGCGTCGGCCGGGTGCTGCTCGACAACATCCTCGCCGCCGGCTTCCAGGGCCCGGTCTACCCGGTGCACCCGCACCATCCCTATGTGGCGAGCATCCGGGCCTACCCGACCGTGCTCGACATCCCCGACGACGTAGACCTGGCGGTCGTCGCCACCCCGGCCGACACCGTGCGCGATGTGGTGCACCAGTGCACGCAGAAGGGCGTGCGCGGTCTGGTCGTCGTCTCCAGCGGGTTCGCCGAGACCGGGCCCGAAGGTGCGGCGGCCCAGCGAGACCTGGTGACCGACGCGCGGGCCAGCGGCATGCGCGTCATCGGTCCGAACTGCCTCGGCATCATCAACACCGACACCGCCGTCGCGCTCAACGCCACCCTCGCGCCGGTCGCTCCGGGCCGGGGCAACGTCGGCTTCTTCTGCCAGTCCGGGGCGCTCGGCATCGCGATCCTCGAGTCGGTCGCCCGACGCGGGATCGGCCTGTCGACGTTCGTCTCCGCGGGCAACCGGGCCGACGTGTCCGGCAACGACCTCCTGCAGTACTGGCAGGACGACGCCCCCACCGAGGTCGTGCTCCTCTACCTGGAGTCGTTCGGCAACCCGCGCAAGTTCGGGCGGCTCGCCCGGCGGCTTGCGCGGGTCAAGCCGGTCGTCGCGGTCAAGAGCGGCCGGTCGCTGGCCGGCCTGCCGCCGGGCCACGCCGGCTACGCGGTCGACCTTCCCGAGACCGCGGTCGACGCGCTGTTCGGCCAGGCCGGGGTCATCCGGGTCGACACCTTGGCCCAGCTCTTCGACGTCGCCCAGGTGCTCGCCTACCAGCCGCTGCCCGAGGGCCGCAGGGTCGGGATCGTCGGCAACTCCGCGGCGCTGGCGGTGCTCGCCGCCGACGCCTGCGAGACCAGTGGGCTGACCGTCACCCGAAGCGTCGACGTCGGCGCCACCGGCACGGCCGAGCAGGTGGGCAGCGAGCTTGCCGCCGCTCTCGCCGATGACGACGTCGACGCGGTCGTCACCGTCTTCATCCCGCCGCTGGTCACCCGCCAGCACGACGTCGGCCAGGCGATCGCCGAGGCGATCACCGGCACCACGAAGCCGGTCGTGGCGACGTTCCTCGCCTTCGAGGGTGTACCCGAGCAGCTGCGGCGCACGGGTGAGCAGGGCATGCCGGCGCGCGGCTCGGTCCCGTCCTACCGGTCGCCGGAGACGGCCGTGCTGGCCTTGGCCCGCGCGGCGGCGTACGCCGAGTGGCGGCGGCGTCCGGGCGGCCATCTCCCACCGCTCGAGGGCGTCGATCATGCGGCCGGCCGGCACGTCGTCGAAACCGCGCTCGCCCGGCTGGGCGGCGCCGGGCCGCTCGCCGCCGACGAGGTCGCGGAGCTGCTCGCGGCGTACGGCGTGCCGCTGGTCCCTGACGGCGACGGCGGCGCCGACGGGGTCGAGGCGGTCGTCGCCGTCACGGAGGACCCGTCGTTCGGCGCGCTGGTGTCGCTCGGGATCGGGGGCGTGGCGACGGAGCTGATGGGGGATCGGGCCTACCGCGCGGTGCCGCTCACCGACGTGGACGCGGCCGACCTGGTGCGGGCGCCGCGAGCCGCGCCACTCCTCTTCGGTTGGCACGGGGCACCACTCGCCGACGTCGCGGCGCTGGAGGACCTGATCCTTCGCATCGGGCGGCTCGCCGACCACCTGCCGGAGGTGTGCGGGTTGTCGCTCGACCCGGTGCTCGTGGCCGAGCGTGGGGTCGCGGTCCGGCAGGCGGCGGTGGAGGTCGCGCCACCCGGCGAACGGTTCGACACCGGGCCGCGTCGGCTGCGGCCGCCGGACGAAGAGGGTTAGGCCTGGGTCAGCCCAGCGACCAGCGCAGCACGAGACCGCCGCGGCGCATGCTCACCCGGAACCACACGAACGACCCCAGGGCGGCCAGGCAGGTCAGCGCCATCGAGCCGATGCTCTTCACCACGAGGAACGTGCCGATCCGCTCGTGGAACAGCAGCCACAGCGTCACGGTCGCGTTGATCAGGTGCACGAACCCCCACAGCACCGACAGCCGAAGGAAGAACCGTTCGACGTGCGGGTGCGTGCGCATCGACTCGGGCAGGGGGCAGAAGTCGTCGGCCAGCTTGGCGACGATCGGCCGGCCCATCGGCACCGAGAGCAGGAAGAGCCCGGCGATGACGAACGTGCCGAGCGTCGGCTGCAGGAAGTAGACGAACGCGCTGCCGGTCGCGAACGCGATCGCCGCCCGGGCCGTCACGAGCATCGTGGCCAGGATCAGCATGCCGGGCACCGAACGTCCGGAGACGATGCGGCGCAGCACTGCGGCGTAGGACCAGGACAGGCCCGCGATGATCCCGCAGCGGGTGCCGGCGGTCGCGAGCACCGCGTAGAAGAGTGCGAGCGGAATGATGGTCGACTCGATCAGGGTTGCCGTGGTGCGGCGGGCGATCACGCGCGCGGACGGCAGGTGGACGACCTGCTCGGCGAGGTGCACGGGTTCTGTCTCGGTCGACGACCCCCGCTGCTGGAGTGCCGGTCGCTACGGTTGAAGAGGCAAACGGAGCAGCGGAGGCGATTATGGGCGAGGCATTCCTGGTCGGCGGGGTGCGCACTCCGATGGGGAAGTACGGCGGCGCCCTTGCCGGCGTCCGTCCCGACGACCTCGCCGCGCTCGTTCTCCGCACGGCGCTCGACCGTGCCGGGGTCACCGACCTCGAGGCGATCGACGAGGTCGTCTTCGGCGGGGCCAACCAGGCGGGCGAGGACAACCGCAACGTCGCGCGCATGGCGGTCCTGCTCGCCGGCCTGCCGCACTCGGTGCCCGGCTTCACGGTCAACCGGTTGTGCGCCTCCGGCCTGACCGCCGTGGCGACGGCCGCCCAGATGGTGCGCGCCGGCGAGGCCGACCTCGTCGTCGCCGGCGGTGTGGAGTCGATGAGCCGCGCCCCGTGGGTGATGGCCAAGCCTGAGCGCGCCTTCGCCCGACCGGGCGAGGTCGCCGACACCGCGCTCGGCTGGCGGCTGGTCAACCCGCGGATGCGCGAGGTCGACGGCGGCGAGGCGACGCTGTCGATGGGTGAGACCGCGGAGAAGGTCGCCCGCCTCGACGGCATCACCCGCGAGGAGTCCGACTCCTTCGCGCTGCGTTCGCACGAGCGGGCGACGGCGGCGCAGAAGGACGGCTACTTCGACGCGGAGATCGTTGCCGTCCCGACCGGCGGTGGCGAGGTGACCGTCGACGAGGGGCCGCGCGCCGACACCTCCCCCGAGCGCCTCGCCAAGCTCAAGCCGGTCTTCACCGCGGACGGCATCGTGACTGCCGGGTCGAGCTCACCCCTCACCGACGGGGCGGCCGCCGTCGTGGTCGCCAGCGAGGCCGCCGTCGAGCGGCACGGGCTGACGGCACGCGCCCGTGTCGTCGGGTCCGCCAGCGCGGGCGTCGCCCCGTCGACGATGGGCCTCGGCCCGGTGCCGGCCACCCAGAAGCTGCTCGGCCGCACCGGCTGGAGCGTCGGCGACCTGGAGGCCGTCGAGCTCAACGAGGCCTTCGCCCCGCAGGCCCTGGCCTGCCAGCGCCGGCTCGGGCTCGACCCCGAGACCGTCAACGCCGACGGCGGCGCTATCGCCCTCGGCCACCCGCTCGGCTGCTCCGGCACCCGCCTCGTCGTGACCCTCCTCGGCCGGCTGGAGCGGGGTGGCCTGAGGCGCGGGCTGGCGACCCTGTGCGTCGGTGTCGGGCAGGGCAACTCGATGGTCGTCGAGACCGTCTGACGTGCTCCGCCTCCACGACACCCGCACCCGGTCGGTGCGGCCGTTCGAGCCGCTCACCCGCGGCGTCGTCACGGTCTACGTCTGCGGGCCCACCGTGCAGTCGCCGCCGCACGTCGGGCACGCCCGCAGCGCGGTGGCCTTCGACCTCCTGCGCCGCTGGCTGCTCGCCTCCGGCCACGAGGTCGTCTTCGCCCGCAACGTCACCGACATCGACGACAAGATCCTGCACAACGCCGGCCACGAGGAGATCTCGTGGTGGGCGCTGGCCGAGCGCAACACCCGCGCGTTCACGGCCGCCTACGACGCGCTCGGCGTACTCCCGCCCACGGTCGAGCCCCGGGCGACCGGCCACGTGCCGGAGATGATCGTGCTGATGCAGCGGCTGATCGATGCCGGGCACGCCTACCCCGCCGGTGGCAGCGTCTACTTCGACGTCCGGTCGTTCCCGTCCTACGGCGAGCTGTCCGGGCAGCGGATCGACGCCATGCAGGCGTCCGAGGACCCGGGCGACAAGCGCGACGCGCTCGACTTCGCACTGTGGAAGGCCGCCAAGCCGGGCGAGCCCACCTGGGAGACGCCATGGGGGCCGGGCCGGCCGGGCTGGCACCTCGAGTGCTCGGCCATGGCGACGAAGTACCTCGGACCGACCTTCGACATCCACGGCGGCGGGCTCGACCTCGTCTTCCCCCACCACGAGAACGAGATCGCGCAGTCGTGCGCCGCCGGTGACGGCTTCGCCCGGTTCTGGCTGCACAACGGCCTGGTCAACACCGGCGGCGAGAAGATGAGCAAGTCGCTCGGCAACTCCCTCGTCGTCGCCGACGTCCTCGAACGTGTCCGGCCGCAGGCGGTGCGCTACGTCCTCGGCGCCGCGCACTACCGGTCGATCATCGACTGGACGCCCGAGGGGCTGGCCGACGCCGACGCTGCCTACGCCCGGCTCGAGACGTTCGTGCGCAACGCGCTCGACCTGCTCGACGGCCCCGGTGACGCCGAGGCGCTCGCGCTCGAAGCCGGCGAGGCGACCGAGACCTGGCAGGCGTTCGCCGAGGCCATGGACGACGACCTGGCCGTGCCCCGCGCCCTCGGCGTGCTGCACGGCGCCGTTCGCGACGGCAACGGGCTGCTCGCCGGCGGCGACCGCAAGGCGCTGGCCGCCGTCCTCGCCGTCGTACGCCGGATGCTCGCCGTCCTCGGCCTGGACCCGGTCTCCCAGTGGCCGGCCGCCGGCTCCGACCTGACGCCCGTGGTCGACGCGCTGGTCGGGGTTGCGTTGCAGGCCCGGCAGGCGGCCCGCGAACGCAAGGACTTCGCCGAGGCCGACCGCGTCCGCGACGCGCTGACCGCCGCGGGGATCGTGGTCGAGGACACCGCCCAGGGCCCCCGCTGGCGCATCTCCTGATGGCGACGAAGAAGGGCGCCGGCAAGGGCACCGGCGGGCACGGCCGGCGCCGGCTGGAGGGCAAGGGCCCGACACCGCCGGCCAAGGAGCGCACCGGCCATCCGGCCCAGCGCCGGGCGGCCGCGGCAGCACGGCGCAACGTCAGCGCCCGAGGGGCCCGGGGCCGTCGCGACGAGCGGCCCGACGTCGTCGTCGGCCGCAACCCGGTCGTGGAGGCGCTGCGCGCCAGGGTGCCCGCGACCGCGATGTACGTCCTCGCCAGCATCGACACCGACGACCGGGTGGTCGAGGCGGTCCGCGCCGCAGGGGACCTCGGCATCCCGCTGCTCGAGGTCGGCAAGCCCGAGCTCGACCGGCTGTCCGGCCGAGCGGTGCACCAGGGGCTCGCGCTCGCGGTCCCGCCGTACTCCTACGCCGATCCGGCCGACCTGCTCGCGCGCGCGCTCGAGTCGCCCGCGCCGCTGCTCGTGGCGCTCGACGGCGTCACCGACCCGCACAACCTCGGCGCGGTCGTGCGCTCGGCGGCGGCCTTCGGCGCGCAGGGCGTCGTCGTGCCCGAGCGACGGGCGGCCGGCATGACCGCCGTCGCCTGGAAGGCCAGCGCGGGAGCGGCGGCGCGCCTGCCGGTGGCCCGGGCGACGAACCTCGTGCGTGCGCTCACGTCGTACGCCGACGCCGGCCTGCTCGTGGTCGGGCTGGCCGCGGGTGGTGACGTCACGCTCGACGACTTCGAGGCGGCGACCGACCCGCTGGTCCTCGTCGTCGGCTCCGAGGGTCGCGGCCTGTCGCGGCTGGTCGCGGAGCGTTGCGACCTGAGGGTGGCGATCCCGATGGCCGCCGGCACCGAGTCGCTCAACGCCTCGGTCGCGGCCGGCGTCGCACTCGCGGAGATCGCTCGCCGCCGCCGTCGCTGAGGCCCGTGGAACCGCTCTTTCGTGACCGAGCACAAGTCGGTCACCGCCCCCGCTCGGGCCGAAAGGTCCGGCTTCTATGCTCGTGCACCACTTCAGCCGACATGCGTAGGCGTCCGTAACCAGGGCGCCGTCGCGTCGTTGTTGTGACGTAGCCCGATAGCCCGCAGGTCGGACATCGCCGTACAGTTGGGAGCGAATCGTGACGAACGATGCATCCGACGGAAGGCGGAAGGCTGTGCGCTTGCGACGCCCCCGGCGTGACGACGCCAGCGCGGATGCGTCCGACGAGCAGCTGGTCGCGCTGGCCCGGGAGGGCGACGACGAGGCCCTCGGTGCCCTGCTCGACCGCTACCGCGGTTTCGCCCGGTCGAAGGCCCGCTCCTACTTCCTCGTCGGCGCCGACCGCGAGGACGTCGTGCAGGAAGGCATGATCGGCCTCTACAAGGCCATCCGCGACTACAACCCCGACCGCCAGTCGACGTTCCGCGGCTTCGCCGAGCTCTGCGTGAGCCGCCAGATCATCACCGCGATCAAGACGGCGACGCGGCAGAAGCACGGGCCGCTCAACAACTACGTGTCCTTCCACCGCCCGGTGCTCGCCGACGACGAGGGCGAGCGCTGCCTGGCCGACGTGCTGCCGTCGATCCAGATCAGCGACCCGGCCGAGCTCGTCGTGTCGGCCGAGCGCATCCGCGCGCTGCAGGAGCACTTCGACGAGGCGCTGTCCGACCTCGAGGCGGAGGTGCTGGCGCTGTACGTCGACGGCAAGAGCTACCAGGAGATCGCCGAGATGCTGCAGCGGCACGTCAAGTCGATCGACAATGCGCTGCAGCGCATCAAGCGTAAGCTCGACGCGCACCTGCAGGCCCGCCGCGAGGCCGAAGCCATCTGACGCGTGCTGCCACCTACGATGGCGGGGTCGCCTCGCCGGCGTGGCGCAACTGGCAGCGCAGCCGACTTGTAATCGGCAGGTTCCCGGTTCGAGTCCGGGCGTCGGCTCTACGAAGTGCCTGGTCAGAGGCATGATCACGGTTTCATGGCTCGCCACAAGATCGGGCGTGGTCACGGCGTGGTCACGGAACTGCTCAGAGAGGCACTCGGAGAGGCTGGCGAGACGCACCGCGAACTTCACGGTGATCGTGTTGCGCGACTAGCCTCGCCAACGCATCCATACACAACTCTGGCTAGATGATGTATGGTCGGTCTCATGGGAATGCGACGGTTCCAGATCTTGCTCGACGAAGAGCTGGACGACGCCCTGGAGCGGCAGGCGGCCCGCGAGTCGGTGTCGAAGGCGGAGCTGCTTCGTCGCTACGCGCGGGAACGGCTGCAGCGGCTGCCGCCCGTGGAAGATGACCCGTTGTGGCAGTTGGTCGGCGCTGATGACGATCCCGGGGACGCCGGCAAGCCGGTCGACATCGACGCGGTCGTCTACGGGGACCGGCACTGATCTTCGTCGACACGTCCTTCTGGTTCGCCCTGCGCCGGCGCCGGGACCCGAACCATGAGCGCGCGGTGAAGCTCTTGGCCGCGCACGCGGCTGATCCGCTGCTCACCACCAACCACGTCCGTGGCGAGACCTGGACGCTGGTCAACCGACGAGAAGGACACGCCGCGGCGGTGGCCGTGCTGGACGCGCTTGCTCGGTCCCCACGCCTGCGCGTTCACCATGTCGACCCGCGCCTCGAGCGCGAGGCCCTCGACTGGCTACGGCAACGCGACGACCGGGAGTTCTCCTTCGTCGACGCGACCAGCTTCGCCACCATGCGGCACTTCGCGGTCGACACGGCGCTTGCCTTCGACGGTGATTTCAGTGCCGCTGGCTTTACGGAGCTTCGCTAGTCCCGTGGCCCCCCGTGACGGCGTGACTTGTCAGACGCCTTAGGTACGGTCGCTACCCCTTCTGCGTTCCCGCATCGAGGCTCTCGAGAGACTCACCAGCGGTCACGTCGCCGGCACGTAGCAGTGCCGCCCGGCGCTCGGCGGACTCCTGCGCCAGCGCGGGACTGACGTGGGTGTAGGTGTCAGCGGTGATGGTGATGCTGCTATGCCCGAGCCGCTCGCTGATCTCCTTCATCGACTCCCCGGCGAGCAGGCCCACGCTCGCCGACGTATGCCGAAGGGCATGCAGCCGGATCACCGGAACGCCGGCGGCGCGGGCCAACGTGGCGAACCGGCGGGTGACGAACGCCGGGTCGAGCGGACGGCCGTCCTCGCGGGTGAACACCAGTCCGCTGTCCGACCAGCCCTCCCCCCACAACTCCTGCTCCTCCTGCTGCCGTTGCTGATGCTTGCGGAGCACGGTCACCGTGTGGGCGTCCAACGCGACCACTCGAGAGCCGTAGGCGCTCTTCGGTCTGCCGATGCTGAGATGACCGCCCACACTGACGAGCTGCTGCGACACCCGCAGTCTGGCGGTCTCCAGATCCGTGTCGGCCCACGGCAAGCCGCATGCCTCACCCCGGCGCAGGCCGACCGCAGCAATGAGGTGGTAGATGGCGAACAGACGGTCGTCAGCCGACGCCGCGAGAAAGCGCCGCAACTGGTCGACGGTCCAGACCTCGACCGGCGGCCGGTCGCCGCGGGGCAATTCCACGAACGACGCGACGTTCACGGTGACGTAGCGCTCGCGGATGGCCGCATTCAACGCCGCCCGCAGCGTGGCCCGAATCCGTTGCAGGCTGGCCGCACCCACCGGCCGGCGACGGTCGACGTTGGCCGCCTCGATCGCGGCGAACATCGCCGCGACGTGACCGCTGCGTAGCTGCGCGAGCGGGACCTCGCCCAGGTGCGGCTTCAGGTACCGCGTGATGTAGCCGCGGTAGGAGCGCGCCGTGTTGGCGCGCAGTTGCCGCTTCCCGGCGATCCACTCGTCCAGCCACCGGCCCACCGTGAGACCGTCGGCATCAGGCTCACCGTCGAGCACCTGCCGCCGGGCAGCGTCGAGCGCCTCCTGCGCCTCCCGCTGGCTGGCGAAGCCGCCGCGTCGTCGCTGCCGCCTCTTGCCGTCTGGACCGGGCGGCAACTCCAGGACGTAGAACCAGGATCCATGTCGAGCGTTGCGCAGCCGGGGGCAGCGCTGGTCGAGCCGGCGGCCCGTTCGCGCGTCGGTGCAGCCGCAGCGCTTGTACGTCGAACCGGTCATCGATCGCCTCCCTCCGCTCGCCGGGTTTCTGCCGATTCTTCGTGCCGATCCGCGGCCACCCCAGTCGTAAACGGGAATCTGTGGACAGGCGCAGCGAGCAAGCTGCTCACCGGGGTCTGGCCTCGCCCAGCAGCTCAAGCAGCGCGGCCGTGGGAATCCGGATCCGCCGGTCCAGCCGCAGCACCCGCGTCGGCCACCGGCCCGTCCGCACCAGCTCGTACGCCTTCGTGCGACCGACGCCGAGAATCCGGGCGGCGGTGACGAGGTCAATGACCGGCGGCAGCCGGCGCAACTCCGCCCGAGTGGGGGACCGGTCAGCCGGAGTTGCCCTGCGGCCCACGGCGAGAACGGGCGCGACGGGGGCGTCGTCATCGAACGGCAGACACAGCGGTTGGTAAGGCATGGCGCTCCTTCACCTCTCGATTCCGTAGCCCCTGGCGGGTGGTTCGAGGACGATCCGGTGCAGCCACTCGTCGGTGAAGGCGGGTTGCTGCTGGCTGGCGAGGGTGTGGGCGTGGGCGCGGGTGAGCCGGTCGGCGAGGGCGTCGAGGACGTAGGCCGGGTCGGGTCCGCCGAGGAGTTGGAAGCCGGGCTGGTCGGGGCTGCGGTCGGCGTCCAGGCCGGACAGGGTGGTGTAGAGGTGGTTGGCTTCCCGGCCTCGGGACAGGGCGACATAGCCGGCTTGCTGGCACAGCGCGCCGGTGCCGTAGAGCAGGCAGTCGGTGGTGGTCAGTCCTTGGGCCTTGTGCACGGTGAGCGCGTAGGCGTGGACCAGCCGGCCGGACGCCCAGCCGGTCGGCACGGTGAAGGCCCGGCCGTCCTCGGTCCGCAGGCCCAGCACGTGGGGGTCGGCGGTGGTGAGCTGGGCGCGGGTGCCGTTGAACAGGCCAGTGGCCGGGTCGTTGCGGGTGACCATGACCAGGTCCCCGGCCGCGAGCGGGATCGGCTGCCGGTCCCCGCCGTGCACGCTGACCGTGTCCGGTCCGATGGTGCCGTCGGCTTGCAGCCGGCCGCGGATGCTCTGGTTGAGCCGGTGCACGTCGGCGCGGCGGGAGGCGAGCGCGACCACACCGTAGGGGCCGTGCGCGGCGCGGCTGGTGGTGTAGTCGACGGCCATCCGCCAGCTCAGTTCGGCCGGGCTGTCCAGGACGTGGATGCGGTCGTTATCCAGGTAGGCGTCCAGTGCCTCGTCGATCGACCCGTCGCGCAGCGCGGCCAGGGCGTCGCGTTCCCAGTCGTGGTGCTGGCGGGCGTTGCCGTGCAGCACGTGACTGCGCAGCGGATCCGCGGCCAGGGCGGCGAACAGCCCGCCGGCCTCGACCTCGGGCAGCTGCGCCGGGTCGCCGACCAGGATCGTCTGCCCGTTGGCCGCGGCGACGTGGTCGAGCAGGCGGGTGAGCTGGCGGGTGCCGACCATGCTGGCCTCGTCCACGACCACGACCACCGCCGCCGGCAGGCCGCGCGCCCGGCCGGTGGCCGGGTCGGGCCGGTCGGCAGACGCGAGCAGCCGGGCCAGCGACGCCGACGGGATGCCGGTCGCGGTCTGCAGCCGCTCAGCGGTGGCCGCGGCGAGCGCGGCACCGAGCACCGGGCGGCCGTCGGCCTGCCAGCAGGCCGCCGCGGTGGCCAGGACGGTGGTCTTGCCGGAGCCGGCCGGGCCGATGAGCACCTGCACCGCCCACGCGGTGAACGCCAGGTTGACCACCGCCCGGCGCTGCCCGCGGCTGAGGTCGGCGCCGGTCGCGGCGACGGTGCGACTGACCAGCTCCGCTGCCGGCAGCGGTGCACTCAGCATCCGCCCGGCGTGGGTGAGGGCGCGCTGCTCGGTGGCGAGCAGGTCGGCGGTGGTCCACTGCCACTCCCCGCCGGCCGCAGGGGTGAGAAGGGGGATGGCGGCGGGATGAGTGAGCAGCCGGTCCGTCAGCCCTTCCAGCAGGTCAGCGGTCACCGGCGCGCCGGTCGGCAGGGTGTCGGCGAGCGCACGGGTCAGCTCCCGGCGGATGAACGATGTCTGCCGGGCGGTGACGCCGTCCGGGCCGAACAGCCGTTCCGCCAGCACCTCCACGTCCGGCAGCGCGGGCGGCACAGCCCGGTCGACCGCGCCGGCGACCAGCCGGTCGGGTTCATGGCCCTGGTCGTGGAGCCGTTCCTGCCAGCCGGCCCGCAGCTCGGCCGTGCTGGTGTGGGACTTGGCCGGTCGGGTGAGGTAGGCGGCGCGCTGCCGCGCCGCCCGGGACTCCGCCCCGGCCTGTTGGCATTCCCGTTCGATGTGCCGGCGGCGGGTGGAGAACGCCCGCAGCACCGGCTGGGGGATGCCGCTGATCTCGGCCACACTTTGGTGCACCGGCTCCCAGGCCACGCCGAGCCGGCGGGTCAGCTCCCCGCGCAGGCTCGCCTGGTAGACCGCACCCGCGGTGCGGGCCTGGCGGAACACCGCCCACGAGTCGACCGCCGACCAGGCCCCGTCCACCCCCCGCACCAGGTTCGCGATCACCAGATGGGTGTGCAGCTGCGGGTCGTCCGCCCGCGACGTCAGATGGGTGAACCCGGCTGCCACGAACCCGCGGGTGGAGATCCGGGTGGCCCGCTGCCCGTGACCCTGATGCCCGCGCATCCCGTGCGCCGTGTGCGTCTCCAGGTAGGCCAGCGCGTGGCCGACGGCCGTGTCGTGCGCCGCCCGCACCTGACCGCGGACATGGGCGTTACCGAAGGCGTGCAGCAGCGACACCGACTTCGGCGGGCTGACCGTCAGGTCGATCCCGGCACGGCGCCGATCCACCTTCCCCCGCGCATGTGGCAGGGCGGCGGTGTACCGGTCCGCACCGCCCGTCGTGTAGATCAGGTGCGGGTCCAGGCCGGCCGCCGCCGCCAGCTCGCCAGCGGTGCGGGCATCGACGCTCACCTCGGCCCGCCGGGTCGAGGCGTCCACCTCCGCCGCCAAGGCGATGAACGCGGCCCGGGCCGTCGGGTCGAGGAAGACCGCCGCCGGCTCCAGCCCGTGACCGGCCGCCTGGACGCGGACCGCGTCGACCAGCAGCCGCGCCGGCAGCAGACCCCGGGGGTCGGCGCGCAGGACCGGCCGGCCGACCTGGGTGCCATCCGGCAGCCGGCCCGCCAAGAGCCCGGCAAACACCTCCCGCGCCGCGCCCTCCACCGCGCCGGTCAAGCCGGCGGCCGCCGCACCCGAACCGCACCAACAGCCGGCCGTCTCCCGTTCGTCGGTGTAGTACTCCGCGCCGCAGTCCGCCCCCCGGTCCAGGTAGTAGCCACCCGACGTCCCCCCGGACAGCATCGCCACCGAGATCACTGCCACCACCCCCCGCCGGGGCCAGCCGGCAGGGCGGCGGTCACGTAGACCTGTCTCCTGTCAGTCACGCCGGCAGCACAGCGCCGGACCGTCACCACCAACGTCACCACGCGCGCCGCACAGGACGCCGGCGCCGGCGCGGACAGGTCCTTGTCTCGGTTCATGGCGGCAGCACAGTCCCGGGGCGTCCCCACCACCGTCCCCGCGCGCGCCCCACGATCGACGCCGGCCGGCCGGGGCGTCCCCGCCGACGTCCCCACCCGCGTCCCCAGCCCCCGGCACCAGCACCGGCGAGACAGAGACCGACGGTCCAGCCGGCAGGTACGACACGCGTCCCCACGGGCGCCCCAGCCGTGGGGACACGGGCGCGACACGCGTCCCCACCGGCGCCCCAACCCCGGGACGGGCGTCCCCGCCGGCGTCCCCGCCTGCGCCGGTTGCCGGTGCCGCTCATGCCGGTCAGGCTGCGCCGGAGCCCTGATCCGGATCCTCAGCCAGAACCTCGTCCACGACGGCCGGGCTCGCGTGACGCGAGCGGGTCAGGGGTGCTGCCGCCGGCGCACCTGATCCAGACCCTCAGCCGCCGCAGGGCTCGCCCTGCCGAAGGCTCGATGACCGCCGCGCGCCGCGGTTGCCCGTGACGACACCGAGGGGGCCAGCGCATGATCACGATCCCGACCCACAACTCGAAAGCAGCGATCAGAACAACGATCAAAACAGCGATGGGCAAGATCAACAACGAAGCATTAGATAGACCACGGAGACAAGATCAACGTCAACAGCAATCCACCAGACACAGTGGGATCAATGATCCGGAGGCGCTAGTCATGCCGTTTGCTCGGGCGTCGCCGGCCACGTCGCCGAGCCCCCAGTCGCCCACGCGCCCCACAGTGAAAGGCGGTCACAGTCGGCGCTCCGGTTGGGCTACTTCTGGGGAGACCCTCCAGGTCCTCCAATGTCCCCTCGAGCTGGATGCCGGCCGCGCAAGGTGCGTGGGCGTTCTCGAAGCCGGCAAGCTCCCGGCGCGCAACAGTCTGATGGGCGCCGTATCCTGCGCATTTCACCGTTACACCTGGCATTTCTACCTCCTCGCTCTGCTCGCGGCGACAGCTGCCCGCGCCGGGATGGGGCCGACAGTGAGCGCCGATTCGACTAGTGCGGCGGCTTCCGCGGTAGTCGGTAACTGGGGACGGCACAGCAGCGGCCACCACAGGATGCCGAGGCTCGCGGCGGCATGCACATCATCGACCGCGAACCCGCCGAGCATGCGGCGGACGCGGGCATCTTGGTCGCGCAGCCGCTGCCCGACGCGGCTGTGCGGGCTGACCGCGAGCTCGGCGGCGAGGATGCGCACGACGTCGGGATGCCGGCACAGCGCCTCCAGGTAGGCCGACAGCCAGTCGCGCACGGCGGGCGGGCTGGTCGGCGGCCGGGTGAGCAGGTCGTCGATCCAGTCGAGGACGGGTGCGACGCCGGCCGTGAGGATCTCTTCCTTGCTGGCGAAGTGGGTGTAGAGCGAGCCGGCCTTGATGTGCAGGTGTGTGGCCAGGTCCCGCATCGAGGTGGCGGCGTAGCCGTGTTCGGCGAACAGGCCGATCGCCGCGTCGATGATCCGCTGCCGGGCCGCACCGGCCATGGCCACCACCGCCCCTCCCGAGCACCCTACGAACGGTTGGTCGTCAGGAAACAGTCGACCGGATCATCCGAGGGACGAATCGCCCGTTCGGCCGATGCGCGAGGCGGCTAACGCTCGTTAGTTTCTGCCTGCGCGCTCGACCCGTCCGGAGTCGCGCGCTCACCTCCCTTTCCATTTCCCGCGCCCTGGCGCGTTTGCCTTTGAGGGGCTTTGGTGTCCGCTGCCGCGGTTCGTGGTTCGCTGCTGTCCTGGTTCTCCTCCAACTCGCCCCGCGCCAGGGTGGTCGCGTTCGGCTGCGCGGCGGCGGTGCTCGCCGGCGGACTGCAGATCGCGGAGGCCGCGGTGGCTCCGGCCCCTGCGCACGCGGCGGTCAAGCCCGCACCGGCCCCGCCGGATCAGGAGCCGGACGTCGCTTCCGCGCAGCTGGCCGCCCGCCGGGGCGGGCATCAGGTGGAGGTGACCGGCGCCCGCTCGCAGGACACGACCACCTTCGTGGAGCCGGACGGCACCTTCCAGACCGACTTTTACGCCGCGCCGATCCGGGTGCGCCGCGGCGCGGATCTGGTGGCGGTCGACACTGCCCTGGTGAGCGACAGTGCCGGGCTGCACCCGCGGGCCACCCCGGTGGCGACGCAGCTCGCGACCGGCGGCAGCGGGTCCCCGGTCGCGTCGCTGACCGCCGGGGACAGCTCCTTCGGGTTGGGCTGGCTGGGCAACCTGCCCGCCCCGACGGTGACCGGCGCCACCGCGACCTACGCCGACGTCGCCCCCGGCGTCGACCTGCACGTGACCGCGACGACGACCGGTTTCGAGCTGTCCGCGGTGCTCAAGAACCGCCCGTCGACGCCGGCGACGGTCCGCCTGCCTCTGCACCTGAAGGGCTTGGCAGTGCAGCGCGACGCGGGCAGCGGCGCGCTGACGCTGACCGACGCCCGCAGCGGGCGGGCGTTCACCGTGTCCCCGCCGGTCATGTTCGACGCGGCCCGCGACCGCAGCGGTGAGCCGACCCATCTGGGTCAGGTCGCCACCGCACTGACCCCCACCGGCAACGGCGGCTACGAGCTGGACCTCACCCCCGACGCGGCGTACCTGGCCGACCCGGCCACCACCTTCCCGGTCACCATCGACCCGTCGGTGCTCGGCGCCGGCGGGCAGGGCACGATGGTGCGCTCCTCCTACCCCACGACGAACTTCCAGTCCTGGGGGCAGACGTTCGTCGGCAAGGTGCTCTCCACCGAGTCCGACCGCTCCTACGCCCAGTGGACCAACCTGAGTTCTCTGCTCGCCGGCAAGCACATCCTGTGGGCCACCACCTCGATCTACAACACCTTCTCCTACACCTGCACCGCGCAGCCGGTGAACGTCTACCAGGTCACCTCCAGCTGGTCGGGCAGCAGCATGACGTGGAACACCCAGCCGACGGTGAACACCAGCTCGGTGAAGGCGACCGGGTCCGCCGCCTACGGCACGAACAGCGCCGGCGGCACCTGTTCGGCGGCGAGCTGGCTCAGCCTGGGCGGGTCGGGCAACCTGGCACAGCTGGTCGACGGCTGGGTCAAGGGCAGCACGGCGAACTACGGCATCGAGTACGCCGCGGACGAGTCCTCCACGTGCTGCGGCAAGAAGGCCGCCGGGTTCAACGACCTCAACAACCCGGAAAAGCTCACCGTCTCCTACAACTCCTACCCCGGCACCCCCGCCGGCCGGTCCATCACCCCGTGCGCGTCGGTCTGCGCCGGCACCGTGATCACCAACAGCGCCACCCCGACGCTGACCGCGAACACCACCGACCCCGACGGCGGCACCCTGCGGTATGACTTCGAGGTCTACCCCGGCACCAGCCCCACCCCGGGCACGACCCCGCTGACCGCCTCCGGCAGCGTGGCCAACGCCCCCTCCGGGCAGCGGGTGGGCTGGAAGGTCACGACCCCGCTGGGCGACGGGCAGACCTACAGCTACCGGGTTCGCGCCTACGACGGCACGGACTACGGACCCTGGTCCACCGGCTGGGCGTCGTTCACGGTAGACACCGTCGCCCCGGCGGCGCCCACGGCCAGCAGCGCCACCTACGTGCAGGGCGGCTGGAAGGCCTTGGCGCAGGGTTCGTTCACCCTGGCCGGCAGCGACACCGGCAGTGGCGTCGACCACTACGTCTACGGCCTGGACGTGGCGGTGCCGAACACCGCGATGGGCAGCGGCGCGATCGTCACCCCCACGCTTTACCCCGGCGACGGCTGGCACCAGTTCCTCGTGCAGGCGGTGGACAAGGCCGGCAACAAGTCGGCGATCACCACCTTCGCGTTCGGCACCACCCCCGGGTTGACCAGCCCCACGGCCGGTGCCAGCACCCAGCAGTCGGTGCTGCTCGGCTCCATCGCCCCACCCGCCAACACCGCGGTCACCTACTACTACCGCCGCGCCGCCACCGACCCGTGGACGCCGCTGCCGCCGCCCGACGTCACCGTCACCTCCAGCGGCGCCGCCGTGGGCGGCTGGCCGTACACGTTCAGCGCGGGCAGCGGCAACACCAGCCCACCGTCGCTGACCTGGAACACCGCCGCCACCCTGGCCGGCACCGACGGACCCGCGCAGCTCGCCGTCTGCTTCGCCGCCGGCTGCCCCACCGGCCCGGCCAGCAGCCTGCCCACCGGCAGCTCCTCCACCACCGGCGTGCCCCTGACCCTGGACACGAAGGCGTTCAACATCGCCGCCACCGACGACCTGACCCCGGGCAGCATCAACCTGCTCACCGGCGCCTACCAGGTGCAGGCCAGCGACGTCAGCGTCCCCGGCAGCAGCGACACCACGCTCACGGTTGGGCGCAGCCTGACCAGCACCAACACCGGCGTCGACGGCATCTTCGGCCCCGGCTGGACGGCAAGCCTGCCGGTCGACTCCGCCGGCGCGGACTGGACCGGCCTGACCGACACCGGCAGCGTGCTCACCGCCACCCACGCGGACCAGTCCACCACCAGCTTCACCGCCCAACCCGACGGCAGCTACGCCCCCACCGGCGACGACGCCGACTCCGGCCTGAAGATCACCACCACCACCGGCACTGGCTGCGCGGCCGGCTACCGCTGCTACGAACTCGACGACCTCGACGGCAACAGGGTCATCTTCCAGGCCACCGTCGCCCCCACCCCGACCGGCAGCCTCACCGCCCCGGTCGCCTACCAGGTGGTCCAGGTCATCGAACCCGGCACCCCCACCGCCACCAGCTTCACCTACACCGCCGGCCGTCCCACCCGGATCACCGCCCCCGTCCCGGCCGGCGCCACCTGCACCGACCCGACCGCGGCCGCGACCTGGATGCCGGGCTGCCGCGGCCTGTCCCTGGCCTACGACACCCACGGCCACCTGACCGCGGTCACCTACCTGACCAGCGACGGCAGCAACCCGCTGCAGGTCGACGTCGCCTGCTACGACTACAACGCGACCGGCCGGCTCGCCGGCACCTGGGACCCGCGCAACATCCCGACCGCCGGCACCGGCAGCCACCCGATCAGCTGCGCCAGCCCGCTGCGGCCCACCCACTACGACTACGACAACAGCGGACGGATCACCGGCATCACCCCGTCCGCCGGCACCAACAGCCTGGCCGGCTGGACCATCGGCTACGACCCTGTCACGGGCAGGGTCAGCAACGTGAGCCGCGCGCACTTGGACGGCAGCGGCACCGAAACCCAAACCGTGCTGTACCGGGTCCCGGTGGCACCCGACGCCACCCACCCCGAGTATCGGCCCGACCTGACCGCCGCCACCGCCGCCGGCTGGGCCCAACAGGACACCCCGGATCCGACGGTGGGCGCCACCGCGATCTGCCCACCCGGCGCCAGCGTCCCCGCGGACAGCAGCGGCGACCTGCGCGACTGCACCCTGACCTATCTGGACGCCAACGGCCGGGGGGTCAACACCGCCAGCTACGCCGGCAGCGGCGCCGCCGGCTGGCACATCACCACCAGCGAATACGACAGCGGCGGGCATCAGGTCCGCAGCCTGACCGCGGCCGACCGGGAAGAAGCCCTCGCCCCGACCAGCGGCGCCGGTGGTGCCCTGGGCCTGCCCGCCAACACCGCGCAGGCCGCCCTCGAGCTGTCCACCATCAACCTCTACACGGCCAACCCGACCGACAAGCAGCCCGACCTGACCGAAACCTTCGGCCCTTACCACCGGATCCAGCTCCCCGACGGGTCGATCGTGCAGGCCCGCGAACACACCGTGAACAGCTACGACATCGGCAGCGAACCCGGCCACCCCCTCGACGCCGCCGGCAACCAGGTCTCCTACCACCTGCTCACCGACACCAAGACCGGCGCCAGCGTCTCCCCGGACCCGGCCAGCAACGGCGACAGCGACGTACGCGAAACCAAGACCCTGTACTACCTGACGACCGGCGCCAGCACCGACTCCACGGGATGGACCTACCGCGCCCCCATGCAGGTCATCACCGACCCGAACGGGCTGGCCATCACCACGACGACCCTGTACGACCCGGCCACCGGACGGGTCACCCAAACCCGGATGCCCAACGACAGCAGCGGAACCACCGCCGGCACCACCAACAACGTCTACTGGACCGCCGGCGCCAACAGCAGCGACTCCACCTGCGGCAACAAGCCGGCGTGGGACGGGCTGCTCTGCACCACAAGCCCCGCCAGCACAGCACCGACAGACGGGCTACCCGCCCTGGCCGCCACCCGCGACGCGAGCTACGACTATCTCAACCGGCCCACCCAGATCAGCGAAAGCGTCGCCGCCTCCAGCAGCGTCAGCATCCTGCGCACGACCAGCACCCTCTACGGGTTCAACAGTCCCACCAGCGGCACCGCCAACCCCTACGCCACCACCGTTCAACAAACCCAGACCGGCGGCGGCACCGGCACCACCGTCCCCGCCCAAACCACCAGCTACGACCCGAACACCGGACTGCCCACCGCGGTCAGCAACGGCACCAGCAGCGACGCCACCGGCTACGACGACTTCGGCCGCATCGTCAGCTACAACGAGAACACCGCCGCCACCGGGGCCGCGGCGAACGCCGTCAGCACCCACTACGACCCGACCCACGGCTGGATCACCAGCAGCAGCGACGCCCACACCACCAACAGCTACACCTACAACGGCAGCGGCGAACACCGCGGCCTGCCCACCGGACTGACCGTCACCGTGACCAGCACCCCCGGCTACACCGGCAACTTCACCGCCAACTACGACCCCGACGGCCAACTCGTCAGCCAAACCGACCCCAACAACGTCACCACCGCGCTGACCCGCAACGAAGACGGACAGCTCGTCGACCTCAACGACACCAACGGAACCGGCAGCTGGCTTGACGACCGGGGCACCCCCTCCATTCACAGCCAGTGGCTCAGCCACACCGGCCCGGCTGGGTCCCAGACCTACACCTACGACGCTGCCGGGCGGCTCACCAAGACCGCCGACACTCCCACCGGCGGCACCTGCACCACCCGCACTTACAGCTACGACGCCGACAGCAACCGGCTCAGCTCCACCAGCTACGGGCCGGCGGGCGACGGCAGCTGCCCGACCGCGCTCAGCGGCGGCAGCACCACCAGCCACAGCTACGACACCGCCGACCGGCTCCTGCCCGCCAACGCCGACACCGGGATCACCTACGACACGTTCGGCCGCATCACCACCCTCCCGGCCGCCGACGTCAGCGGCGGCGCCGCCCTCACAGCTGACTACTACGCCAACGACCTCGTCCACTCCCAGACTCAGGCCGGCACCACCCGCACCTGGAATCTGGACGCGAACAACCGGCTCGCCAGCTGGACCAACAGCACCACCGGCATCACCAATACAAACCACTACGACGACGCCAGCAGCGACTCACCCGCCTGGACCGCCGAAAGCAGCGACTCCACCAGCTGGGACGCCAACATCAGCGATCTCCTGGGCAGCCTCGCCGTCACCGTCGACCAGACCGGCACCACCACCTACCAGTACGCCAACCTGCACGGCGACATCACCGCCACCGCCGCAGCCGGCGCGGCCACGCCCACCATCCAGCCCGACTACGACGAATTTGGCAACAACCCCACCGGCACCAGCAGCCGCTACGGCTGGCTCGGCGGCAAACGCCGCTCGGGCGATGACGCCGGCGGTCTGATCCTCATGGGCGTGCGGCTGTATGCGCCGATTCTTGGCCGATTCCTGCAGACCGACCCCGTCGCGGGAGGCAGTGCCAACGCGTACGACTACGCGAGGCAAGACCCCATCAATGGCCTCGATCTCGACGGGAGACGCTGGCATCCCGTGCGATGGCTGCGCCACCACGCGGCACCCCTGACCCGCGCATTGGGTCGGTACATCGCGGAAGGCCCATACTTCGGCCTCGATAGCCCGGTGTTTGGACGTAAAGGCATCTTGAACCGCAACCGATATTTGCGAATCGGGTGGGGTTGGAAAGGTACCAGAAAGCACGGACGCAACGTATTCCGAATCTCCATTGGCCACGGCAGAGGCCACCCCCACATAGATTTGTGGGATCCCTTCCGCTATTAGGTAGCTGACGATGGATATTTCTGACGACAGTTCCTTCATCCAGCAAGTGTGTGACGGCATCATCGTCCTAGCAGAAGAACTCGGAGTGAGCGCGTCCTTCAGCGTCGAGACTGGTTCAGCGACGGATAGCACGGGAAGAGAATTCGGCACGCAGTTGCTCTTGGAACCGCGTGACCCGGAGCCGGCGCCGATACAGGTTCACGCTGAACCCGATGGGTTCGTGACCGTCAGTGTGGGCGAACACGCGCGACTTGAATTCCCGGGCGGTGCCAAAAACGAATGTCGTGCGCAAACGGTTGGTGAGATTCTGGAGGTTCTTGGGCTAGTCTTTCGCTACGGACTCCGGGACGAGGTCTCAAAGAGAGTTGTGGGCGCGACCGTACGTTCCGTGGTCGAACTACCCGGGGGACGTCAGTCGCTGATTTCCTCAGTTTTCTTACTGCACGGGACCAAGCACCTCGGTGCCGAGCGAGTGTATGCGCCGTATTGGAAGGGGCTGGTCAGTTAGTCGTCTGGACCGCATCCCTAACTCCCGGATCGATCTAACCTGACTCTTATCAACTGAGGCCCGGCTCGACGCCCGTAGGCCTGTGACCTGCGTGTTTGTCCGTCGGGGTCGCAGGGTTTGCGCACTAATCGGGCTTCGTAGGCTGCTCGTTCGTGGCGTACGTGCGCACGGTGAAGACCGCGTCGGGAGCGACGGCGGTGCAGATCGTGCACGCGTCGCGGCGCGGGTCCCGCGACATCGAGCACATCGGCTCGGCGCATGACGAGGCGGAAGTGGCGGCGCTGAAGGCGGCAGCGCGGCAGCGGCTCGCGCAGGGGCAGGGCGTGCTCGATTTCGGTCTTGCTGTCGGCGCCGTCTCCGACGGGCCACTGGAGATCACGTCCTCGCGTGCTGGCCATCTGTGGGATGCATTGCGCCGCGCTTACGACCTGCTCGGCTTCGCCGCCGCGGCCGGCAGGGACGAGGTGTTCCGGCAGCTGGTGTTGGCGCGGATCGTCGAGCCGACCAGCAAGCAGGACAGCTTGCGGGTGTTGGAAGAAGTGGGCGTGCCGGCGCCGTCGTATCCCACGGTGAACCGTCGCCTGCCGGTCTACGCCGACCCGGCATGGCGGCAACGGTTGGCGGCGGCCTGCGCGCAGCATGCGGCGCTGGGACCGGCGTCGCTGGTTCTCTACGACGTGAGCACGCTTTACTTCGAGACCGACCAGGGCGACGGGTTCCGCGAGCCCGGCTTCTCCAAGGAACGCCGCCTCGAGCCGCAGATCACGATCGGGCTGCTCACCGACGCCGCCGGGTTCCCACTGATGGTCCAGGCGTTCGAGGGCAACACCGCCGAGACCAAGACGATGCTGCCGACCATCACCGCGTTCATGGCCGCCCACCGACTGTTGGATGTGACCGTGGTCGCCGACGCCGGCATGATCTCCGAGGCGAACCGCAACGCGATCGACGACGCCGGGCTGTCGTTCATCATCGGCGAGCGGATCCCGCATATCCCCTACCAGGTGCAGAAGTGGCGCAGAGAACATCCGGATGAGCAGATCCCGGACGGGCACGTGTTCACCCAGCCCTGGCCGGCCACCGACAGCCAGAAGGCCCAAGGCCGGCGAGACAAAGTCGTCTACTACCAGTACAAGGCCGACCGGGCCCGGCGCTCTCTGCGCGGGATCGATGAGCAGATCGCGAAGGCCGAGAAGGCGGTGGCCGGCAAGATCCCAGTCAAACGCAACCGGTTCGTGGCCTTGTCCGGCGGCCGCAAGACCGTGAACCGGGAGTTGGAGGCCAAGGCCCGCGGCATCGCCGGGTTGAAGGCCTACGTCACCAACATCGACCACCCGACGCCGGAGTTCGTCATTGGCGCCTACCACCAGCTCTGGCACATCGAGAAGTCGTTCCGCATGTCCAAGCATGACCTGCGGGCCCGGCCGATCTACCACCACAAACGTGAATCGATCGAGGCGCACCTGAGCATCGTGTTCGCCGCGCTCGCCGTCACCCGGCTGATCGAGGACCGCACTGGCTGGTCCATCAAGAAGTTCGTACGCACTGCGCGCCGCTACCGCACCGTCGAGATCCGCGCGGGCAGCCACGTCCTCACCGCCGAAGAGCCGCCACCCGAAGACCTACGCAGCGCACTCGCCGCGATCAACCAACCTGCCCCTGCGCACTAATTTGATAAGAGTCGGGTCAGGAGGCGGGACAGGTGCAGCTCCGGCAAACGCTCCCCGAAGTGTCGCCATGGACGCGCTGCTCAGTCATGGGGTCGTCCGGCATTGATGACTCGCGGGCGTTACCTCATCCCTGAGGCGACGTTGGTCCGATCTTCTACCATTCACGGCAATCGCCGTCTTTCATGCAAGGGTTCAGTGCCGCGAGGCTTACGGCAAAGTGACTCTCCTCTTACTTGCATCGCTTCACGATATCTCGAAGCCGACTTTGTGGTTTCCTCGGCTAGCAAACGCATCCGGGGAGGGGGACACCGTGGGGGCTAGCAGGGCTGTCGCTGGTGCTTGCGTCGTTACACTTGTCAGTCTTTCTACGGTCGGCCTTCCTATGACGCCTGCTAACGCCGCGCCTCCGCACTACTCCCACACCTGGTACGTAACGAACCCGGACGCCGTGCCCGCTCTCGGAGCCAGCGACGCCTTGTACAACAACCAGTTTTGCGCCACCGCGATGGTGATCTTAGACTGGGGTCAACTAAATCGCCATTCAACCGACACGGACACACAATATGACCACTACGGAATGGATGACTTCGCCGGCGGAGCTCCTTTCGTCGCGATGAATATCGTTGCCGATCGGTCGACGAAGTACATTGAGCAATGGGAGGCGAACGCAACGTGTGGAAGCCTTGACTTGGTGGTCGGCACAAACAATTCTGCACCAGAGTGCCCCACGTCCCCTTGCAACATCTACTATTACGGCGAGAACCTCGCACTGGCGATCTCAAACATGACTAATTGGATGAGTTCGCACGGTTACCTGAATAACCCATACTTCTTAGACCTCGCTGGGGGCAGCGACATCGAGGGCGACGGATTGCCCTACTGGGATACGGCCGCCAACAGCCGGCAGGCAGTTGACGGGTATAACACAAGTTGGGATTCGGTGGGCGCCCGCTTCGTCGACTACGGCGATCCTTTTACCAGTCAATACTTTGCGTCGGGTGACCAGTACTACGTGAACTGGCAGGCGACGCACGATTGGCCTCTGCCGCAGGATTACGGATCGGGCTTCTACCCTGCATATGACAGCCTGGATCAGAACAACGGCGACGACTGGGAGTTCCTCGGCGCTCTGTCGCAATGCGGCGGTGCAGATCCACTGCCCACCGGAACGTACTGTCTAGACGCATTGGGCCACAATACTTACACGCCAACGACCGCTTTCAACAACATTGCCAACACGGCACCGAACCTCCAGACTGAAATGTCGTACTCACCCAATATCAAGAATCAGTAGGGGGCGTGGCGCCATGCGACGCAAGCTGTTAGCGTTGGCCGCGACGGCCATCGCAGTTCCGTCGGTGATCTTTGCCGCAGTGCACTCAGCGGGTGCTGCGTCCGGTTCTCAGCAGGCATCCAAGATCCCGGCCGACAAGCAGGCTGCCGACGCCGCCCACGAGGCTTATCTCGCAAACGCCCGCGCCCAGTATGCGGGCGTTCAGCCGCCATCGCCGGGCCCGTTGCCAACTAGTTGCCCATATCTTTTGCCAAACGATCTTGCGAATACTGTGCAGCCCTTCAATTCGGCCAACTCCAATGAAATCGCCGATGCCTTGGAGATCGACACATCGGCTGAGGCCCTTGTGATGAAGAGCGGTTACACGTTTCGTGTTCTGGCGGGTACATCTGATGGAGGCGCCGGCGCCGTGCTGATCACCGGGGACCCAATCGACCCGTGTGCACATCCGGATCAGAATCACCTGAGCCGGTTGATCACAATCGCTAAGACCACACATTTGCGAGTCTCGCAGGTTGCACAGGGGCTGGTCGACGTAACTGACCAGGCGGGCCTCCAACACACAGTGGACCCCGCGACCGGAGACGCGCACTGAATGCGGTTGCCAGCGGTTGTGGTGGCGATAGGATGCGCGATCCTTGCGGTCGGTTGCAGCCCGTCGACTAACTCGACGCCAAAGACTGCTTCGAATACTCCCCGCTCGCCCTCCGCACCACAGAACGGCGTGGGCTTACCATCGATCTCCAGCCGTGCTAGCTGCGATATCTCGCAGTTGCACGGTGTCGTATCTAATATTCATAGGGGAACGCATAGCGGAGAGGCTTTCGCCAGCCTAGAATTGTCCTACAGCGGAACTGGATATTGTCAGTTCGGCAGCGGCATGGGTATTGAACTGCTCACAGGTTCCATGTGGCAGGCAGGAGCACTGGAGATTCCAACGTCGTTCCTCGTGCCGACTGGCGTTCCACGTGTGCACGTACTTTCTTGGACCTGGGCCCGCGCTCAGGGGCTCGACACCCTAACGGTCTCGAGGCTGCGTCTGACGCTTGACAGACACGCCAGCACCGTTATGTCCGGGCCGAACGGGGCGAGCTTCACTATGGAAATCCTGCAGGGACACGTACTTATCAACCCGTGATTGGTTATCGAAGGCAAGCCCGTCAACGCTGAGTGCGACCGGGCAACACCTGCCGGTACAGGTGTCCTGACGCGTTCGAATGTAGGACGCCTGTGCTGCCAAGGGGTAGCGATCACGGCGACCGCGTGGGCGACGAATCCGATGCCGTGTTGCCTGGCGCGGATGGCGTCGCCGGTGAACGGGTCGTACTCTATGCCCTGACTCTTATCAACTGAGGCCCGGCTCGACGCCCGTAGGCCTGTGACCTGCGTGTTTGTCCGTCGGGGTCGCAGGGTTTGCGCACTAATCGGGCTCTTCGCACCTGTAGTGGGGTCACGACAGGTTCGGGTGGCTGAGCCCG
>Ga0207652_10000927_pt1 | contig 27606 bp, 23 predicted proteins | sample KBSC63BmetaG_FD_184334 | JGI IMG/M metagenome (GOLD analysis project Ga0207652, IMG submission 184334) | Corn rhizosphere microbial communities from Kellogg Biological Station, Michigan, USA - KBS C6-3B metaG (SPAdes) (version 2) | ecosystem: Host-associated > Plants > Roots > Rhizosphere ...
CGGAGTGAGACAAGCCTGGCATTTTGAGGTCGGCGAGCACAACGGACGGCAACTGTGCAGGCTCGAGGCTCGCCAGCAAGGACAACGCGTCGTCTCCAGAGTGGGCTGTGAGGACGGTGTGGCCCTCGGCCCCCAGCAGTAACAGGAGCAACTCGCGCATAAGCGCGTCGTCGTCGATGACCAGGAGCCGATAGGCCGATTTTACAGTCGTATCCACAGCGCGCGTTTACCAGAGTAATAGGATGCGCGGCAGACGGGAAGAGCCTGTTTTTCGTACGACGTCGACCCGGACGCGATAAAGTAGGTGCCATGCAGGAGACGGGTGAAGAAGGACACGAACCGGGGCTGACGGAGCGCCTGTCGCGAATGGAACAGGAGTTGCGAGCGCAACGGACCGAAATGGCCGCCCTGCGCGCCGAGATTCTGTCGCTGAAGAACCTGGCAATCTTCCCGGAAACTGTCTCGGCAGAGCCTCCGCTGTTTGTGCCTCCGCTGACCGTAACGCACGTCCCTCCGCCTGCACCCGCGGTAGAGGCTTCCGCTCCCGCATTCGTTCAACCGCCGATTCCCGCGCCGCCAGTCGTCGCCCCCGTGTCGCCCCCGCTTGCGCCGACATTTGTTGCAGAAGCTCCACCGGAACAGGCTCCGCCGGTCGTTCAAAATCTGTTTTCGGAGCCAGCCCAGCCCAACGCCACGCCCGAAGTCCGCCGCTCGGTGGAGAACCGCATCGGCTCCGTGTGGTTTCCCCGGATCGGTGTCATGGCGATTCTGGTGGCTGTGGCTTTGGCTCTGAAGTACGTCTATGACAACCACTGGATCCACCCCACCCCGACAGGCAAGATCATCACTGGCTTGGTGGTGGGAGTGCTTGTCGTCCTCGGGTCGGAGTGGATCCGGCGCAAAGGCTACGACGCTTTTTCGTTCTCGCTCAAGGCCATCGGCACGGGAACGTTGTATCTGACTCTATGGGCGTCGTTCCACATCTACCACCTGCTGCCCGCCAGCGTGGCATTGGTCATGATGATCGCCGTAACCGCTTGGAATGCCATCATGGCCTGGGCGCAGGACTCCGAGTTGCTGGCGGTCTACGCGCTGGTCGGCGGATTCGCGACACCCGCTCTGCTGGGCTCCGGCGGCAATCACGAAGTCTTTCTGTTTTCCTATGTGCTGGCGATGGATGTCGCCGTGCTGTTCCTGGTCTCGAAGAAGCCATGGCAACGCCTGCTGCTCGGTTCATTCCCGGGTACTGTGATCTACTTCGCCGGCTGGTATACCAAATTCTTCACTCCGGACCAGGCGGGCATAACCGGTCTGTTCGCTGTCCTGCTGGCGGTCCCATTTGCCGCGATTGCGTTAACCGGCAAACAGCGCGACGATGCAGCCGAGGGCGTTCTCGCGCCGTTTGCAGCCGCGTCGTTCCTGGCCTGGGGCCTGTACTCCGTGCTCGAAGACAGCCACCATCATGCCTGGCTGCCGTGGTTCGCTGTTGCATTGGCTGCGGTGTATCTGCTGCTGATGCGTGTACGCCGCGATGGCGTGGCCGAGGCAGTGCACCTCGCGCTCGCCATCGTTTTTCTGACCATTGCGATTCCACTCAAGGCCGAGGGCCGCTGGATCACCATCGGCTGGCTCGCCGAGGGTGTGGTTCTGCTGTGGGTCGCTGCGAAGCTCCTCGGGCCCGATGTGCAGTCGAGGGTGCGCGCCTTGATGCGCTGGCTCGGCTGCGGTGCTCTGGCGCTCGGCGTCTGCGAGTCGCTGGTGTTCTGGGCGCAGCAGGACGCGCAGCATTCGTTCTGGAACGCACGCTTCGCCACAGAGATGTCGGCAGTTGCGGCACTGGTGCTGGCTGCGTGGCTCGCGCGTCATCCTAAGAACGAAGCAGAAGTCGAAGCTGCGTTGCAGGCCCAAGGCTGGCCGTTGATCGATCTGATGTGTACGCTGGTCTCGCATCTGCTCGCTCCGCTCGCCGTGGCACGCGAACTCACCGCATTCTGGTCCGTCGGCCCATCAGCGGACTACGCCTATCGTCAACAGCTGAATGCATTCTCCATCGCCTCGTTCCTGATGGTGTATGCGGCGTGCCTGATCGCATGGCTGGCATTCGGGCGCCCAGGACGTTCGACAAATGCACGTTCGGCAGACGCACGCGCGACGATGCTCGGATGGATCGCCAGAATCTATCTCGCACTCGGGTTCCTCACGATGCTCGCCACGCCGACCATTGGCGATGGCAACCCCGTGCGTGCCTTCTTCAATGAGCGCGTGATCTTCCAGATGTGCGGCGTCGCGGCGCTCGCGCTGGTAGCGTGGTTCGCGCGCCTGGTGGTACGCAGCCGCAAGCCAGAACCGGGTGAAGGTCTTTACTGGCCGTCGATCAACGTGCAATGCACTTTGGCTGCGCACCTTGCGGCAGCGCTCGCAGGCGCGCGCGAGATTTCCGCCTATTGGAGTGTCGGGGGAGTCCAAAGCTCGGCTTATCGCGACCAGTTGCATTTCATTTCGGTGGCCGCTTTTCTCATGGTCTATGGAGCCTGCCTGATCGGCTGGGTCGCGGTGCGCGAGAAGACCGACTTCGCGCGGTTGCAGCGCACCACGCTCCGCGTGCTTGGCGGCCTGTATCTTGCCATGGGCTCGTTGGTGATGATCGTGACGCCCATCGCAAGTGACGGCGGTCCGCTGAATGTGTTCTGGAACGCGCGCCTGCTGCTGGAGATGGTGGGGGCAGTGATGCTCGCTGCAGCGGCCTGGCTGGCCTGGCGCGCATGGCGTGTCCGCAAAATCGCTGATGAAGGGTGGCCCCAGATCGCGGCGGTCTGCCTGGTGACCTTCAACCTGCTGACGGTGCTCGCCGGTGTCCACGAAATCTTCACCTACTTTGGTGTGCGTGCCTCCGGGGACGCAAGCCTCGTGGAGGCCTTTTCCATCTCCGCATGGCTGATGGTCTATGCGGCGGCGCTGCTGGCGGCGGGGTTCTGGCGGCGGATGTCGTTTGTCCGGTGGCAGGGACTGGCGCTGCTGGTATTTACGATCGGCAAAGTACTTTTGTACGACATGCACACACTCAGTTCCGGCTATCGCATCCTGAGCGCCTTCGGGCTGGGCGCGTTGCTGATGACTGTCGGTTTTGCCTACCAGAAGGACTGGCTACAGTTGCGTGAAGATCCTATTGAGACAGACGAGGTCGCACCATGAAGCTTGCCGCGGTTGCGGTCGCGCTGTTCCTGTTGCAAGGCAGTTACGACCGCGTCAACGAAGTCGATGCTGCGCCCGAACGCTTCCAGTTTCAGCGCTCGCTCGAACCGTCCGCCGGAGCACGGGGGCAGGCATGCGCAGTGCTCGATGCTGCCGTGTTCGCCCATTCTGCCGGTCGCTTGAACGATCTGCGGGTGTATTCCGCAGGCCACGAAGTGCCATTCGCACAGACCACCAGCGGCGAGCTGGGGCAGCAGGAAGAGCCGGCGCGCGTAATGAATCTCGGCAGGCAAGGGAAGGCCATCGTGTTCGATCTCGCGATGCCGCAGCGCGCCTATACGGAGGTTGTGCTTGACCTCGATGGCAGAGACTTTTACGCCACCGCGAAAGTTTCGGGTATGCCGGCGACCGGCGGTGCGAAGACCGATCTCGGCCAGGCCGCACTGTTCGACCTGCGGTCACAAGGGCTTTCGCGTTCGACGACGCTGCCGCTGCAGGAGTCGAGCTTTCCTCTGCTCCACGTGGAGTTGACGGTGACACCCGCGCCCGGCGGCGACGCAAAATTGCTGGGGCCGGAGATTGTGCACGGTGCGTCCGTTCCTCCCAGCCGCGAGGCGCAAACGCTCTATACGACAGTTGCGTCGACGGGCACGTTCACAACAAAAGGCCGCGAATCGCTTGCCTCCCTCAACGTCCCGGCGCACGTTCCCGTGGAGCGGGTGAGCTTCGCCCTGCAGCCGGAGTTCGCCAAGAACTTCAGTCGCGAGGTCCGCGTGACAGCGCACTCCTCGACTACCGAAGATAGTGCCGCGGCAGAAACAATTCCTGGCGAAATTCAGCGTGTGCGTCTACCCGTCGACGCCTTCGGCCGCGCCGTAGACAGCGAACAGCTCAGCATGGAAGCGCTGCTCGCCGCAAACCTCCGCAGCGACGCCGTCATCGATGTAGCCATCGAAAATGGAGACGATGCGCCGCTTCCGTTGCGCACCGTGCTTCTGCAGATGAGGCAGCGCAAAATCTGCTTCGACGCGGAACCTGGCGTCGCGTACGTCCTGCGCTATGGCGATACAGCATCGGTGCGCGCACCAGTGTACGACTACGCTCGTCTCTTCCAGGCCAGTGCCACCGCAGCCCCGGTAACCATGGCGGCGGAGATGCAGAACCCGGACTTCCGCAGGGAAACTCCCAAACAAGCCTACAACGACCGCCACCCCGAGTTCTTGTGGGTAGCATTGCTTCTGGTCATCGCGGTGCTCGGAACAATCGCGCTGCACAACGCGAGGCGCGTCAGCCGAACGAAGTAGCGAAATTTGGCTCACCGCGGGTCTTCGTGTCAGTCTTCATAAGCGGAGGTTTTAATGCGGTGGATTTGGATGAGTGTGGCATGTGTGATGTTGAGTGCCGGCGCTCAGAGTGTGGCGCCTCCACCACCTGCGCCGACGCCGCTTGTGGAGGGCAAGCGCGCGTTATCGACGAAGCAGTTTGCGCGTGCCAAGGCCATCTTCACGGAGTACGTGCGCAAGCATCCTGACGATATCCAGGGCAAACTCGGGCTCGCCGACGCTGAACTCGGTTTGCATGAATATGAGGCGGCAGAGGGCAGCTACCGGCAGATTGTGGCCGCCCAGCCGCTGCTCTGGGCCGCGCACAAGAACCTGGTCATCGTCGAAGCCGCGCTCGGGCGCTGGGAAGACTTCGACGGCGAACGCACCGTGCTTCGTGCAGCGCGTGAGCGCAGCGCGGCGGGCATCAGCGCGCACGAAAGCGACGTCATCGACGTCATCACTGTGGCCGGACAACGCTGGATCGTCCGCGACTACTTCGAGCCGATGGGCCGGTCGCGCTCGCGTTACAACTTCGAGCGGTTCTCCGTTGACGGCCGTGTGCTGGCGTATGTTTCGCTGGAGTCTGCGGACGCTTTTCACAACCAGACGATCGGCGGCAACGTGGTCGTCGGGGTTCCGTCGCAGGGCGCCGATTCTCACGGCTTCGCGCTGGATTGGTACAACGGTAAGTCTCACGGCACGATTACGAAGTATGCCGTGGAGCCGAAGTATGAAAAAGTCCGTGCGGATTTTTTGAAGTGGCTGCGAGTTCGATAGAGCGGTGTCGTTGATGTAATCCTATGGGCGCTACTGCAGGGCTTTTCGTCTTGTTGTCATTCCCGAAGGGAATCTGCGTCTGTGCGGTAGCGACATTTCGCAAGATCAGTTACGAGCGCCTCGGCCGGCCAACGCATTTGGGCCCGATCTTCTGGCGGACAATCGGACGACCGATTCTCGAAGTGGCAATTGCATATACCCGCGTTCGCCACGGTGTCTATCTGCCGGACGCCGATCCCAAAGCGGCAGTAGAAAAGTCGCGTGTGTCTGCGCTGTTGATTGCTGGAACCATTGACGAAAATATTCCGATGCATCACACGCAGGAACTGGAAGCAGCATGTCCCGCGCACTGCACGCTGTGGATTGTGCCGGAAGCGGACCACGGTGGCGCGTCGACTGTGGCCCATGCGGAGTTCGAGAGGCGTGTGCTCGACTGGTTCGATCAGCACGGCCAGCCTTAGCGCAATGCGGCGTCAACTTCCGCGTAGTAGCTCGGAGCTTTCAGGATTTCGCGCGGCTTCGATCCATCCGCGGGCCCAACCAGACCGTCGCGCTCCATCATGTCGATAAGGTGAGCAGCGCGGCCGTACCCGATGCGCAGGCGCCGTTGCAGCAGCGAAGTCGACGCCTTGCCGAACTCGAAAACCAGCCGGACAGCGTCGTCGAAAAGCGCGTCGTTCTCTTCGCCGTCGTTGGCGCTGCCGCCTTCGCTGCCCTTGTCTTCTTTCGGCGCTTCGAGGAAGCCTTCGGCGTACTCCGCCTCGCCCTGCTTGCGCCAGAATTCCGTCACAGCTGAAATTTCTTTCTCTGTAACGAAAGGCGCGTGGATACGCTGCAAACGCGAGGTCCCGGGAGGGAGAAAGAGCATGTCGCCACGTCCCAGCAGGCTCTCTGCACCGTTGCTGTCGATGATGGTGCGCGAGTCGACTTTGGTCGCGAGACGGAAGCTCATGCGGGTCGGAACGTTGGCCTTGATAAGGCCGGTGATGACGTCGACCGAAGGCCGTTGCGTCGCGAGTACGAGATGGATGCCCACAGCGCGAGCCATCTGGGCGAGGCGGGTGATGGCCTCTTCAACGTTGGCGCGATCGAGCATCATCAGGTCGGCTAGCTCGTCAATGATGATCATGATGTACGGCAGCGGTTCCTGGTTCACGTCCTCAAAGAGATAGTCGCTGCCATGCTCGAAGAGTTTGTTGAACTGGTCGATGTTGCGGACATGATTGGCTGCCAGCAACTTGAGACGGCGCTCCATTTCGCGCACCGCGTTGCGCAGTGCATTGGCTGCTAGCTTGGCTTCGGTGATGATCGGCGTGAAGAGATGTGGAATGCCTTCGTACATGCCAAGCTCGACGCGCTTGGGATCGACGAGGATCATGCGCACCTGCTCTGGCGTGGACTTGAAGAGCACGGACATGATCATCGCGTTGATCGCGACGGATTTTCCTGAGCCTGTCGAGCCGGCGATGAGCACGTGCGGCATGGCGGCGAGGTCGGCCGTAACGATGCGGCCATTGATGTCTTTGCCCAGCGCGATCGCCAGCTTGCTCTTGCTTTGCGCGAACGATTCGCACTCGACGACGTCGCGCAGCCAGATGGTCTCGCGCTCGTGGTTCGGGACCTGGATACCGACCGTGGATTTGCCGGCCATGCGCTCGATGAGGATGGATTCGGCGGCCATGGCGAGGCACAGATCGTCGGCGAGGCCGGTGACGCGCGAGTATTTCACGCCCGAGTCGGGCTTGAACTCGAAGGTGGTGACGACCGGGCCGGGATTGATCTGCGTGACGTTGCCGTCGACGCCGAACTCGCCGCACTTCTCGACCAGCACCTTGGCCTCTTCGAGCAATTGCTCCTCGCGCGCCTGGACGTGCTCTTCGCTGCGGTAGAGCAGCGACGACGGCGGAAGCTTGTAGCCGCGGATGGACTTGGCCGCCATCGCGACTGCTTTGATGTCGGCGTCGGCGCGTTTGCCGAAAGCGATGTTCTGGTCGGCGATAGGCTGCATTGGCGAGGGCATCGGCGGCGTTGCGACCGCGCGGATCGGTGTCGGCGCCTTTGCCGGCGGTGGTTCGGGCACTGCTGCTGGTGCTGCAGGAAGAACGGTGCGTTCCGGGGAGTCGAGCCAGTCGTCGTCCGCGTTGTGAGGTTTGGGCTCTTCGAATAGGTGGAGTTCGTTGGACTGGGGGAACCCAACCGGCTGCGCTGCGGTGGCGAGAGCTTCGGCGAACGGCGCCGCCGCTGCGGTAGCCGTAGCGATTGCCGTGGGTGCGGGCGCATCGACCATGGTGCGCGGCAGGGTTTGCCAGACAGACTTGGGTTCGTCGCCGCTGGCCCACTTCTGCCGGGGTGCGGGCGAGAGGTCTTCGTTCTGCTTGCGCCGCGAGAACCAGCCGAAGAAGCTGCCCAACAGGCTGGTGTTCTCGGGTTCGGAGCCGGTCGCGTCGGTTGTCGCCGCAGTTTTCGGTTCGGCTTTGGCTGCGCGAAGGCGGGCCTTCTCGATGGCGCGCTCGCGCTTGGATTCGTAGGCGCCGATCAGCTTGTCGGCTTCTTCATCGCGCTTGCGCTGCTGGCGAGCGTTATAGCGGTCGCGGATTTTGCGCGCAAAGGCGAAGTGCGACGTAAACCACTCGCGCGCCGAACTTAGGGTAAAGGTGGTTGCGAGGTACAGCGAGATCAGCACCATCAGTGTGCAGAGAACGGAAGCACCGGGATAGTTGAGGACACTCACAAGACTGTCGGCGAGCAAACGGCCTTCGACGCCTTCGACGGGGATTGTGTGGCGCCACATGACGTGTCCCGGAAGGAGCCCGATCACCGGTGGAGCGAATACCAGCCAGAGCGCCAGGCCAATCGACTTCGCCATGGCCGAGCCCACGGCGCGAGAGCGCATCCACGAGATGCCGATGCGCAGAATCACCAGCGGGACGAAGAGTATGCACGCACCGAAGACCTGCAGCAGAGCGTCGGAAAGGTAGGCGCCGAAGAGGCCGATCGCGTTGTGCGCCGGTCGTGTGAGTGCTGTGCCTCCTACGGTGTTGAAGGACGGGTCGGATGGCGTGTACGTGATGAGCGCGAGGAGAAGGACGCCTGCGGATGCGAGCACGACGAGGCCCAGCATCTCGTTGAGTCGAGGGCTGCGCGTGGGACGGTAGACGAGTCGCTGTGGCTTCATGTCTTGGTGGCGGCCGCGGACGCTCTCGCTCGCGACTATCTATGCGGGACGAGAGCGGGCCGGAACCTCCAGAGCATCTCCATTGTTTCAGGCAAGGCTGTGCGGTGCGTGAGGGGGAACCTTAGTGGTGAACAGGGGAGGCGAGGGGTCAGGGGCGAGGGTTCAGGGTCCAGAGGCGTTAGCCTAAGTTCGAGGGACCATATGCGGCTTCCGGGTTTAGTGGTACTGGGTGTGATGATTGCGAGTGCGGGCAGCGCATTCGGGCAGGCGTTTGCGGTGTTCTCGCCGGCCGAAGTGAAACAGATCGCGGCGCAGAAGGAATCAGCCGTGGGGCTGAAGTTCGTGCGTGACGCAAACGGCACACTGAAGGACGATCCCCATCCGATGGGGCGTGTGCATACCGAGGGGACGCTGGCGCATCGCGGTATCCGCGACGAGAGCCAGGCTGCCGAGCGCGATTGGGACAAAATGCTCAACTTTGCGATGGCCTATCGATTGACCGGGGAAACGCGCTACCTGGCCGCAGCCGACCGTTTCCTCGGGGCCTGGATGAGCGTTTACCATGCCAGCTTCAATCCCATCGATGAGACGAACCTCGACAAGGTGATGTTCACCTTCGACCTGACTCGCGGCGCTCTGAAGCCTGCGACCGAGGCCGCGACTCTGGCGTGGCTGCACGATACTGCGGAGGGGTACACGGTGTGGATGGAGCAGCGCGGCGATAAGGACATCGCCAACTGGTCGAGCCATCGCGTCAAGCTGGCCGTTCTGGCGGCCTACGAGCTGGGCGATCCCAAGCTCGAAGCGCGATCTGCAAAGGTGTTTCGCGACCATGTGGCAAAGAACATGCACAAAGATGGATCGGTCGAGGACTTCTACAAGCGCGATGCGCTGCATTATGTCGTCTACGACCTGGAGCCGCTGGAGACTGCGGCCCTGGCGGCGCAGGCGCATGGCGAGCATTGGTTCGACGCAGGCGAGAAGGGCAAGACGCTGGCTCACGGCGTGGATTGGCTGCTGCCGTTTGCGACGGGACAGAAGAAGCACATGGAGTTCGTGCATTCCACGGTGAAGTTCGATGAACAACGCGACAAGGCGGGCGAAAAGGGCTATTCGGGAGAATGGGCCCCTGCGGCAGGCGTCAATACACTCGCTTTGGCTGCCCTGATGGATCCCCGGTTTGAAGCGCCCCTGACCCAGGTGGAAGCGTTGACCGGCCGCTCCTCGGCGAACTGGATGGCTATGTATTCAGTCGTACGTCCGGGGACAAAAATAAGCTCTCTGACAAAGTGAGTAACCATTCGGTCATTTTTGTGCATCTACAGAAGGGAACGAGTTTACGCGCGTCCTGAGCGCGCGTGGGCTTGGGGATGCGGTGCGCAGGGGCGTGGGATTTTCGCGATTTCTCCCGCTTGCTGCCGGTGAAGGAGAATCGCTGCAACCGGCGGACCCTGCGATCCCGTAACAGATTTTAGGCGTACTGAGCGATCTTGAGAGGAATTAGGGAACGACATGACAGAAAATGGATCTGATAAAAACAAGGAAATGGAACGCGTCCTGCTGGAAGTAATCACCACGTTGCAGGACGGGCAGAAGGGGTTTGCCGACATTGGCGAGCACCTCAAGGACGACACCCTGAAGCGCTACTTCCTGGCCGAGAGCCTGAAGCGCGCGAGCTTTCGCGCTGATCTGGAAGCCGAGCTGCATCGCGCCGGCATGCATGATGTGAAGGATTCCGGCTCTGTAAGCGGAGCGCTGCACCGGGCATGGGGCGACCTGAAGGCCAAGCTTGGCGGCGGCGATCACGCGCTGCTGGTGTCGGCGGAATCCGGCGAAGACACCGCTAAGGCGACCTATAAGGACGCTTTGGAACAGGACTTGCCCCTGCCCATCCGGCAGTTGTTGACCGAGCAGCAGGCGCACATTTTGACCTCGCACGACTATGTGAAGCGTCACCGCGACGAGTTGGCAGCAAAGTAGTTGTACTGAAAGCAAAGGGCGGCCGGGAGTTTCCGGTCGCCCTTTTGCTTTTGAATGACACCGGAGACGGCTTCCCGACATGGACTGGAGTGTTTCCTTGCGGGGTTTCCAACGACGCAATCTTCATGGGCGTTTCCGCAAAGAAAACGCCGCGGCCCATCTGTTCCGGGAACCCCGGCAACAGGGAAAACGCTCTAAAGTATAAGAATGACGACCAGACGGGGCCGGGTGGCGCGCGAGGGGGAGTATGCGAAGTTGGAAGAGCGGTTGGGCCATCGGTTCGCGAACACCGACTTGCTGCGCCTGGCGTTGACCCACCGATCGTTCGCGTATGAGTCCAGGGGCGTAGATGAGCGTTCCGCTGTGGCTGAACCGGGGATGGACAACGAGCAGATCGAGTTCCTGGGCGATGCCGTGCTGGGGCTGGTGGTGGCGGAGTCGCTGTACGGCGAGTTTCCGCAGTGTACGGAAGGTGAGTTGACGCGGCTGCGCGCCAGTCTGGTGAGCCGCAAGCGGATGGCGGATGTGGGGAAAGAACTGGGCCTGGGTGAGTTCCTGGTGCTGGGTAAAAGTGCGGAGCAGGTAGGCGGACGCACCAAGCCGGCGCTGTTGGCCAATGCGGCGGAGGCTGTGATTGCGGCCATTTACCTTGATGGCGGATTGAAAGCGGCGTCCGACCTGATTGAGAGGGCTGTGATCGCTCCTGAGCGGGAAGCGTTGCGCAAAGCGCTGGCCGGGTCGACAGGCGGGGCGTTGCGAGACCACAAGACACTGTTGCAGGAGCGGGTGCAGGCGACCGGGGCGGGCAAGTTGCGGTATATCGACGCCGGGCAGAGCGGGCCGCCGCATCAGAGGGTGTTTTGCGTCGAAGCCCAGCTTGAAACGGAGGGCGAGGGCCAGAACGGCATTCGTGCGCTGGCCTCAGCCGAGGGGGCGACGAAAAAAGAAGCGCAACAGCGGGCCGCTGAGTTAGCGTTGGAGCGTTGGGCGGACATCGTCGAGACGGAACAGAAGGGCATCGATTGAGCAGCGGGCCGAGCGAGCGCGATCTGAGAAGGGACGATGTGCTGACCGCCATACAGTCTCTCCTGCTGGTGGTCGTGATCGCGACGTTCATCGTTACATTTATTGTGCAGCCGTTTCGGATTCCATCGGAATCGATGGATCCGACGCTGCGGGTGGGTGACTTTCTACTCATGAACAAGCAGGCGCTTGCGCCGCACGGGGGGCTGGATGTGCTGCTGCCGAAGACCCCGGTGCGTCGCGGGGATGTGGCGGTGTTCCATTACCCCTTGCATCCCGAGGTGGATTTTATAAAGCGCGTCGTGGGACTTCCCGGCGACCATTTGCATCTGCGCGATGGGCGGCTGTTTGTGAATGGCAAGGTCGTCGACGAGCCGTATGCGTTTTATGGGGCGTCGATTCCGGACAGCTTTCGCGACAATTTTCCGACGCTGCACAGCATGGACTCGAACGTCGATCCGGCGTGGTGGATGATGATGCGGAGGGATGTGCGCGATGGGGATCTTTGGATTCCAGCAGGAAAGTATTTTGTGATGGGTGACAACCGAAACAATAGCGAGGACAGCCGGTATTGGGGGTTCGTGCCGGAGAAGGCGATGGTCGGCAAGCCGATGATGGTGTATTTTTCAGTGGCGGCTGGGCCGGAGAAGGCGACTTGGGGGGAGCGGGCGGCGCGGTTGTTTAAAAATGTGAGGCTGGTGCGGTAAGAAGAACGGGCAACGACACAAGCGGGTCCCCTGAGAGGACGACAAACAAGAAAGGCAACAGCAAAAGCAAAGGCTTTAACGCAAAGTTCGCCAAGGTAGCCAAGTTTCGCAAAGGGTTCCGTGGCGAAACTTGGCGCATTTCTTCGCGAACTGTGCGTTAAAGTGCTCCTATCCCGGGCACAACTTCCCCCGAAGGAGAACAGGCAAGAACAAGAGCGATACACTGACACAGCTAGCGACATGTGCGGAGTACGGACTTGAGTAAGGATGCTGACAAGCAGGGCGAAACGGCGGAGGAAGTTGTACTCGTTCGGACTCCTCAGGGGCGGCTGGTGAAGGAAGGCGAGCCGCTGGAGACGCCGCTGGAGGCGTTGGCCTCGCTGCTGGTTGTCATTGTGATTGCGATGTTTGCCTTCGCTTTTATCGGGCAGAATTTCATGATTCCGTCGCCGTCGATGGAGAAGACCCTGCTGACCGGGGACCATTTGCTGGTGGACCGGGCGACGTTTGCGCCGCCGACGAAGTGGGCGCCGTTTGTGCATCATCGGCCGGTGCAGAGGGGCGACATCATTGTGTTTTATAAACCGAACCCGGAGTCGCCGGACCTCGTGCTGGTGAAGCGGGTGATCGGAGTGCCCGGGGACCGGATTCACCTGGTCCACGGGATCGTCTACCTGAACGGTGTCGCGCAGGACGAGCCGTACCAGCAGCCGCCGCGTGACGACGGCAATCCACAGCACGCGTACATACCGTTTCGCGATGACTTTCCGGCAGATATTGCCGGCGCGGCCGCGGAGGCGAGGACCAACCGGGCTTCTTTGTGGGCGCTGGATCTGCCGAACCATGTTCAAAATGGCGAGATTGTTGTGCCTCCAGGGGGAGTGTTCGCGATGGGCGACAACCGGACCGAGAGCAATGACGGGCGCTTCTGGGGGTTCGTGCCGTTTGAAAACATTATGGGGCGGCCGACGTTTGTCTACTGGTCCTTCCAAACGCCGGTGGACCAGGAAAATAAGACCAGCATGGGCGACCAGATCGCGTTCATGTTCCATGTAGTGGTGCATATTTTTGACGGCACGCGGTGGTCGCGGATGCTGCATGTGGTGCGGTGAGGCAAAGAAAACGCAAGGGGCGCAAAGGACGCAAAGTTTTCGCCACGGGTGCCGTGGCGTGACCTTTGCGTCCTTTGCGCTCTTAGCGTTTTCCTTTGCTTTACTCGGTTTGCTCGGGATGACAAGTCTATAGGTCGCGATACACTGGCAGAGCCTATCGATAGCAGGAGATTACCGGACTTGAGTGACAACGTAGACGTGCAGGATGGAACGACACAGACAGAGGTTGCAGAAACTCCCAGCACGCCTAACCTCCACGGGCGGGTGGTGAAGGCAGGCGAGCCGGAGGAGACACCGCTCGAAGCGCTGGCGTCGATCTGCACGGTGATCGTAATTGCGCTGTTTGCGTTCTCGTTTATTGGGCAGAATTTCATGATTCCGTCGGCGTCGATGGAGGATACGCTGTTGATCGGGGACCATCTGCTGGTGGACCGGACGACGTTTGCTGCCCCGACGACGTGGGCGCCATTTGTGCACTACCGGCCCGTACAGCGTGGCGACATTATTGTGTTCCTGAAGCCGAACCCGGAGACGCCCGACCTGATTCTGGTCAAGCGGGTGATTGGAGTCGCGGGAGACAGGGTCCATCTGCAGCATGGCACTGTGATCCTGAACGGTGTGGCGCAGAACGAGCCGTATCAGCTTGGGCCTCGCGATGACGGAAACCCGCAGCATGCCTATACGCCGTTTCGCGACGATTTTCCATCCGATCTGGAGGGAATCGAGCAGCAGGCGAGCATGAACAATGCCTCGGGATGGGCCCTGGAGCTTCCCAGCCATGTCCAGAACGGCGACCTGGTGGTGCCGTCGGGCATGGTGTTTGCCATGGGCGACAACCGGACGGAGAGCCTCGACGGGCGCTACTGGGGGTTTGTGCCGGTGCAGAACATCATGGGGCGGCCGATGTTTGTGTACTGGTCGTTCAAGACTCCGGCAGACCAGGAAGACAAGAACAGCATGGGTGATCGCATCGCGTTCACATTCCATGTGATTTTGCACATTTTCGATGGCACGCGGTGGTCGCGCACGCTACATGTGATCCGGTAGAGCGATGGACGAGTTGGAGGAAAGCGCGGTCACTCCTGAACAGCGCCGCCGGCGCAAGCGGCGCGCGATCTGGGTGTTGGCTGTGGTGGTAGTTTTGATCGCGCTGGTGATCACGCCGCCGCTGCTCAATGTAAACCGGCTGCGAAAGCGCATTGCGACCAGCATGAGCCAGAGCCTGGGGCGGCCGGTGCATCTGGATAGCGTGACGCTGAACGTCCTGCCGGTCCCGGGGTTTACGCTGCAAAATCTGGTTGTGGATGAAGACCCGGCGTTCGGGTCGGAGCCGGTGCTGAGTGCGTACACCGTCAAGGCAAGCCTGCGGGCGAGCTCGTTGTGGCGGCGGCAGGTGGAGTTTGGGACGATCCACTTCGAGCAGCCGAGTGTGAACCTGGTGCGGCGGGCGGATGGGCGCTGGAACTTCGAGAGCATCCTGCTCCACGCGGCGCAGGAAGATGCGGCCCCGACGGCGCAGACCAAGCCTGGGCCGGCTCCGCGGTTTCCTTACATTGAGGCTACGGGCGCGCGGTTGAATGTGAAGCTGGGCGATGAAAAGATGCCGGCGGCGCTGACCGAGGCGGATTTTGCGTTGTGGCTGCCATCCCCGCAGCAGTGGAAGGTGCGGATTGAGGCGAAGCCCGCGCGCACCGACATGAATGTGTCGGAGACTGGGCTGCTGCATATCGAGGCTACGTTGGAAAGGGCGGCGCGGCTGGAGGATGTTCCGATTGAGCTGACGGCGGCGTGGCGGCAGGCCCCGCTGGGTGAGGCAACGCGGGTGCTGACAGGCAGCGACGCGGGCTGGCGCGGGGATGTAGATGCTTCCGCGACTTTGCATGGAACGCTGGGCGATGCGGTGCTGGGTGGGAATCTTAAGCTGAGAAATCTGCGCCGGGCGGAGTTCATCCCGGAGAAGATGCTGGACGTGAGTGTGGAGTGTTCCGCGCATATGGCGGTGAATGTGGCCGTGCTGCATCAGCCGGCATGTACGGTGTCGCCGACACCCATTCGTCATCTGGGTTTCGGTGCGGTGGATACGGCTCCTGAGAGCGCGGTGTATGTGACTGCCGATAAATTGGAGCTGACCGGGCTGAAGGCGGCCGGGGTGCGGGTGGGAACGCCAAAGGTTTCGCTGGCGTGGCTGATGGATTTTGCACGGCTGTGGTCGCAGAGGGCTCCAGCGACCGAAGTGCCGCAGGGAACGGCGAGTGGAAGCTTTCTGCGCGTCGAGAATGGATGGCAGGGCGAGTTGCATGGGACGATCCGGGCACGGTCGCTGGATAGCGAGGCCAAGGCGGCGGCTGCGGAGCGAGACTTTTCGATTACGTCAGATGGGGACCGGTTTACGCTAGCGCCGTTCAACGTGACGTATGCGGATAAAACTCCGTTGATGTTTTCGGCGACGGCAGGCACAGCGGGGATGACGCTGCGGCTGGCTGGATCGGGTACGCCGCATCAGGTGGCCTTCCTGCAATGGGCGATGCCGGCGCTGGCGGACGGATTTACGCAGGCGATGCCGGTGTTGGCGGGGGATTCGGTGGCACCGGTAAAGGTGGATTTAACCTGCACGCGCGAGTGGGGTGGGGAGCAGACGTGCGTGGCGGTGCGGGCTGCGGAGGCGCCGAAGCCAAAGCGGCGGCGGTGAACACCCCCCATACCAAGTCTGGGCCGAAGGCGCTGATACGTGGCTCGGATGAACAGTAACAGCCGCTCGTTTACCAAAGACTCCCCATGGCCGTGTTCAAGCAAAGGGTCCGGCAACTGACTCGTCGCTCGGGCGGTCGCAGTCTCGAGGAAGTGGTACGTAAGCTGCGACTCTATGTGTTGGAGTGGAAGGCCTATTTCCGGTTGGCGGATACTCCGGGAGTCTGGAGCGATCTGGACAAATGGATAGGCCATCGTATGCGGGCCATCCAACTCAAACACTGGAAGCGTGGTTCCACTATCCATCGGGAACTGCTGGCTCGGGGAGCTCCGGAACATGTCGCGGCACAGGTGGCGGTAATGCCGTCGATGGTGGCGCAACAGCGGGATGCTCCTGAACTCAGTGCTGAATCTGGCCTGGGCAGACCAACTGGGATACCGCGTCTCCGCTAACCTCAACTTCTCGAACCGCCCGGTGCGGACCCGGACGCCGGGTGGTGTGGCAGGGGAGAGCGGGAAACCGCTTCCACTATGCCGATTTCTCTACGTGGACAACCGGTCGACGTGCGCTACAGCCTTAACCAGGCGCGCCTGACCATGTTGGGCGTGGCGATTCTCGACCCTGATGTAGATGTACTCGATGCGGGTCACCTGATACGCGGCGTGTTGCGGCTCTTGCAGATCATGCGAACTGGTGCCGGGAAGGAAAACAACTTCCCCGGTTCTGGGCAGTGTGTGCAAGTTCTCCAGCGGGACCAGATTGATCGAATCTCCGTTTTCCATGATGAATTCGAGACAGTTCGCGCTGTACACCAGGCCTTCTCGCGCAAGCCGGCTCTCGTGGCGCGCTCTCCACGACTGGTAGTAGGCGCCCACAACCGTAGGGAGACCTATAAGAAAGCCAATGACATTCGCGTAAGACGAAAGCCCGGAGAGTGAGGGCATATGAGTTTCCAATAAGAGGGAGTCAGCTCGGTGTTTGAGGCAATAAACCCGGCGATGACACAGGATACCATTCGCTTTTGTTGTCATTCCCATAAAGGAATCTGCGTCTTTGCGCTACACCTGACCGAAAACCGCTCTAATTGGTGCGGATTGTGATGTCGCGCGAGTGGGTGGAGTTGCGCTGCTCGGGTGTGCCGCCGTCGTTGAGGACGACCTGGGTCGGCGGTGCCTCGACGACGATGCGCGTGGTGACGGTGGCAAAGCCGGCGATGCGCATGCGCTGCGTGACGCTGAAGCTGCCGGAGCGGATGACCAGGGGAACATCGGCGACGGCCGCTCCGTCGTTGCGGGCGGTGACCGAGACCAGCCAGCCGGTGCTGCGGCCAGCGGTGGCGGGGAGCTGGCGGGGTGTGACGTCGACCAGGGTGAGGTCGGGGAGACCGCGGTCGTGGAAGACCCAGTCGTCGAAGAACCAATGGAGGTTTTTGTCGGCGTTTTTTTCGAGCGCGGCTTCGAAGGCGACGGCGTCCTGCTCCGGCGTCTCGGTGGAGACAGGACGGTTGCGCCAGGCTTGCAGCGTGAGCTTGAGCGGGTCGTCGCCCGCAAGATCGCGGAGCATCCAGAAAACGGCTGCGGCCTTGCGACGATAGTAGAGCTCGCTGGTCGCGGTGGGTAGTGGCTGGCCTGTGGGAGTTGGTTTGTTCTGTTCCGGCGCAGGTTCCGCAAGGTTGAGTGGCTGAAGGAGGTCGCCAAGCTGGCCGATTGTGACGTCGCGGCCTTTGGCGCGTTCCAGGCCGAGCAGAACGAAGAATTGAGCGAGGCCCTCATCCATCCAGGGGCGGCCAGTCTGGATCCAGGCGTGGGTGAGGGAGTGCGTGAGGGCGGGGCCGGCGTCTGCGGCTCCGAGAGCGCTGAGAGGGGCGACGAGCAAAGGACCGTCCTCGAACGGCTGGCCTGGGTGGTCGAGGATGGTAAGCGAGGAAAGAGGCTGGGGGCCAAGCCAATCGGTGAGGAGAGCCGCCGCAGGTTTGGCGTTGGCTTCGACGAGGGGCAGAGCAGATTCATCGGCGGACTCAATGGCGAGCGGGGGTGCGAGGGTCTCGTGGGCGGCGATGAGGAAGAGGCTTGGGATGCGGAAGCCGAGCGGGACGGTGGCGAAGTCGGCGGTGGCAAGGCCGGGTGCGGTGGCGATGGAGGCGTTGGCATCGTCGCTAAGGGCGGTGAAGGCGGCGCGTCGGCCACAGAAGTAGGCGGCGATGGGCGGGTCACCCCGATACTCGACGGCGAGGCGAAGATGGATGGAGGAGGCGGACCCTCGGAGCTTGGTTTGGCCGACGGCTTCGAAGAGTTTGGCCCCTTCACCGAGGAAAAGCTGCGGAGCGGAAACGGGGTACCAGAGGACGTCCCCGAAGCCGCGAAGGGCGGTTGACTCGGGAGCGATGGCGTCCCAGTCGGTCTCGAGCGCGGCATCATGGGTAGCGCCGATGCGTTCGAGGCGGGCTGCGTCCTGTGTGAGGGTGCCGGAGTAGAAGGTGTCGAGTTCGAGCGACGCGCCAGGCGCGAGAGGCGTCGGTAGGGTAAGGACTGCTTCGCGGGCGTGACCGGTGTGGTCGGCGTCGGTTTCGATCAGGTGCTGGGCGAGGGGAAGATGAGTTCGGCCAGCGCCGGTGGTGAGGGTGGCGCTTTCCCAGGTGAGGCTGGAGGAGATTTGCAGAGCGATGTACGTGAGTGGTGTAGTGCTGTCGTTGCGGACCGTGATGCGAGCGCGCATGGCGAGGCGTGCCGATGCGGGGGTAAGGCGGGCGTCAAGGTCGTAAGCCGTGAAGATGAGGGCGGAGCGTTCGGCGTCGGTGATGTCGGGTGTGGCGTCCGCGGCGGGTTGGGTGGTGGATTTGGGGGTGGAGGCGGTCGGGGTGTCTCCGCTTTGGATGATGACTTCGCCCTTAGGCGGGTCTGGCGAGGGTGTCTGGGCGTGGGCGGTTGCGGCAAGGAGAGCGAGCGCGAGGAGGCCCACTTTGAATTTTGGCATCTTGGGTTGGACGTTTGTGGAGAGGAAGCGGTGGTAGCGGCTAGGAAACGAATGCTGTTCGGCTGCTGGGGAGAAGCAGATCTCTCCACTGCGCATCGCAAGAGCGCGATGCTTCGGTCGAGATGACAAGGTTGGGGGGAAGTTGGCGAGAGAGGGCGCACTTCTCGCGATACCCCACGCTTTCACAAACTGCGCGAAAGGATAGGCTACCCGGGTTTGTGGCCGGGTTGGCGAGAGACCAATGCTGCGATCTCTCCACTGCGCGCTATGCGCTCCGGTCGAGATGACAGGGGTGGAGGAAAGAGGCTTCACGAGCCGAGGCCTTTGAGGGGCTTGGATGGCTTGGCCGGTGGTGCGGGTTTGGGTGTGGAGCTTCGGCGCTGACGGGTGGCTTCGTACATGACGACTGCGCCGGCGACGGAGACATTGAGCGAGGAGACGCTGCCTGCCATCGGGATGCGAAGCAGGTGGTCGCACGTACGCTTCACCAGTTCGTGCAGCCCGGAACCTTCGCTGCCCAGGACCAGGCAGCAGTCCTGGCGGAAATCGAAGTCCATGTAGTCGGGAGTGCCACGCTCGTCGAGGCCGACGATCCAGATGTTGCGCTTCTTCATGGCTTCGAGCGAGCGGGTGATGTTGACGACCTGGGCGATGCGGGCGTGTTCGGATGCTCCCGCAGAGGTTTTGGCGACGACTCCCGACAAGGGGGCCGACCGGCGTTCAGGGACGATGACGCCGTCGATACCGGCTCCGTCGGCGGAGCGGAGCAGAGCGCCGAGGTTGTGGGGGTCTTCGACGCCGTCCAGCGCCAGGAAAAAATGGGTGCTGCCGTAGCGCGGTGGGGCATTGATTAAGTCTTCCAGGGCGAGGAACTTGCGCTCACGGAGGAAGGCGACGATGCCCTGATGGGTGTCGGTTTTGACGTGGCGGGTGAGCTGGTCGCGGGGTTCGGCAGTGACGCGGATATTGGCCTGACGGCAGAGATCGAGGATGGCCTCGAAACGCGGGTCGCGACGGGCTTCGCGCTCGCGGGCGACGCTGATGTGGTCGATCTGGCGTACGCCGGCTCGGATGGCCTCCTCGACAGGATGGAGACCGTATAAAACGTCCATTGAGGTAGTGTATCGCTGTGAGGGCTTACCTCAGTGATAATGGTCCTCGCGAAGATGCCCCCCAAAGTTGGTCTACACCGTACAATAAAGGGACGGCATCGCGAGATATTTTTGGAAGCGACCCGAGACTTTTGCCCGTAGAATTGCGTCCTTACGAACATGAGCGCCTCCATGGTCCTTTCCGCCGCCGCCGCGAAGCAGATCCAACGTGAAAACGCAGCCATTGCGCGCGGTCTGAAGCGCCAGGATCCCGAGCTGCTCGACCGGCTGATCGAGACCTATCAGCATCGGTTGATGCGCTATCTGATGTTCCTTACCGGCAAGCGCGAAGTGGCCGAAGACCTCTTCCAGGAAACATGGATCCGGGTGCTGCGGCGCGGGTCGCAGTACAACGGGCAGGCACGGTTCGATACCTGGATTTTCACTATCGCGCGCAATCTGGTCATTGATCTCTCGCGTAAACGCACCATGGCGAGCCTCGACGAGATGCGCGAAGGCGGCGACGATGAGCGGCCGTTCGAGATCGTCGAAGACGGACCGTCGCCACTGGAGCAATTTCAGGGACGCGAGAATGCGGCTGAAGTCGCCACCGTGATTTTGAAGCTGGAACCCAGCTATCGCGAAGTGTTGACTCTGCGCTTCCATGAAGAGTTGTCGCTGGAAGAGATCGCCGCAGTAACCCGGGCCCCGTTGTCCACAGTGAAATCGAGACTGTATCGCGGACTTGCTGCCTTAAAGCCGGAGTTGCTGGCACTGCGCTCACGCGCCAATGCGGAGGCGCGCTAGTGAACATTCCCGAGTCGAATACAAACGCTCGTGCGTCGGTGGTGAATCGTACCCATCGCGTGATCCGCGAACAAGCTTTGCATATGCGCGCGCAGCAGGAGCGCAAGCGCAGCCTGTGGGTCCCTCTCGCGATATTTTCGGTGTTGCTGCCGGTGATCTGCTATGCCGTATGGGCGATGCTCGATGGCTATGATCTGACGCCGAACGGCGTTCCCGACGCCAGCGATCAGCTCGTCGTCATGATGATGTGGTTCATTCCGGTGACTGCGCTTGTGCTGGGCACGGTTTGGCTGCGCCGCTCGCGTATGAATGAGGTGCAGCGTTGAGCATCTGGTCCCTGGGGCGGCAGGGAGATCCGTCATCGCGTGGGGACGATGAGCTGCGGATGATTCCGCAGTGGTCGATGGTGCTCGCGATCGTGCTGTTCTTCGCGATGCAGTATGTGTTCCACGTCGTGATGCCACATCACAAACATGAGTTGTTGCCACTGCGGTTGATGATGAGCTATGCGTGGGGAACGCTGCTGGCGAGCTATGCTCTGCTGTTGGGATATGTAAGCCGGGATGTGAAGCGGCGTGGCATGTCCCCGGGTCTGTGGATGCTGATGTGTGTGGTGCTGCCGGGTGGGATCGGTGCGGTGGTTTATTTTTTGCTCCGCCAGCCGGTGTTGTCGAAGTGCCCGAACTGCGCGACGTCGATTGCGGCAACGTATCACTATTGTCCGCAATGCCAGTTTCAGATGGCCCCGGTGTGTGGAACGTGTCACCGCGGTGTGAAGATCACGGACGTCTACTGCACGCAGTGTGGGCATGATCTGGCGCAGGATGGCTCTCCGGCGCGGCTGCGGTCGTATAGCGATTAGCTCGGCTTAGCGGATATATTGGCTCTAGCCGATGTCCGCACCTCTTACAGCACTGATTATCGATGACGAACCGCTGGCGCGGCAGGAGCTCCAGTATCTGCTGGATGCAGCCGGGGATGTGCAGGTGCTTGCCGTGGGAACCAACGGCATTGAGGCCGTACAGCTGATTCGGACACATAAGCCGGATGTGATCTTTCTCGACGTGCAAATGCCGGGGCTGGATGGCTTTGCCGTGCTCAAGAAGGTGCTGGCGCTGGATAAGAAAGGCCGGCTGCCGCAGGTGGTGTTTGCGACTGCGTATGACCAGTACGCGGTGCGCGCGTTCGAGGTAAATGCGGTTGACTACCTGCTGAAGCCGTTCGACAAAGCGCGGTTGGTGAAGACGCTGGATAAGGTGCGGGTGCTGGTGGCCGCCGGGGCTGAGAACGCGCCGAGTGGGTTGGATACCGCAGCCGAAGCCAAGCTGGACGCGCTGTTGAGGATGGTCGAGGAGCGGGGGGTGGCGCCGGTGGCGACGCCGAGGTCCGGCAAGGTGGTGGTACGGGCGCAGAACCGGCTGCTGCTGGTGGACCAGAAGGACGTTTGCTTTGCGTCGATCGAGGGCGGAACGATTTCGGTGGTGACCAAGACCGTTGAGGGCGACTCCAATTGCCGCACGCTGGAGGAGCTGATGGAGCAGCTCGATCCAGAGGCGTTCTGGAGGGCACACCGGTCGTTCGTCGTGAATATCCAGCATATTCGCGAGGTGGTGCCATGGTTCAAGTCGAGCTACCAGCTGCGGATGGATGATCGCAAAAACACCGAGATACCGGTGAGCCGATCGCAGACGAAGAGATTGCGGGAGTTGTTTAATTTGTAGGTTTGGCGGGGTGCCGAAAAGCAGGTCTCTCCACTGCGCATCGCAAAATCGCGATGCTTCGGTCGAGATGACAAATCTCTGCGCATCGCAAAAGCGCGATGCTTCGGTCGAGATGACGACGTTGTGGCGCGGGACAGCAGATTCTCTTCGAGAATGACAACAAGAAAAGCAGCAACAACAACGGCAAAAGCTTTAACGCAAAGTTCGCCAAGGTAGCCAGGTTTCGCCACGGCCGCCGTGGCGAAACTTGGCGCATTTCTTCGCGACCTTTGCGTTAAAGTCCTCCTACCCGAGGCACAACTTCCCGTTGAGGAAAGCCAGGCAACGACTTCTTACTTTGACACCTTCAACAGGATCGTGGCGTGACGTGGGATATCTGGTTTGTAGTTGGCGTCGAGGGTGACTGCCTTGTCGGCCCAGACGTCCCAGGCCTTGGCGCCCGAGTGGATGCCGGCGGCTTTGAACGGCAGGGGGATGTTGCGCAGGGAGCCCTGGTCTTCGCCGGTGTTGAAGATGGCAAGGGCCGTCGAGCCGTCGGCCAGGGGACGTGACCAGATCTGGATGGGGCCTTCCTGGTAGATGCGGTCGCCCTGGCGGCCGAGCTTGTCCTGGTCGATGGCGATGACCTGTTTGTTCATCAGCACGGAGCCGACTTCGGGCGTCATCTGCGTAAGGTTGTTGCCGGCCAGCAGAGGAGCGGCGAGCATGGCCCAAAGCGTCATATGGAAGCGGTTCTCGTCGAGTGTGAGCATGCGCATCTTGCCGTTGACCATCTGCCCATTGCCGACTTCGAGCATGTCGGGGTCGTTCCAGTGGCCTGGCCCGGCAAACTTGCCGAGACCCGCCTGGTTGAGGCCGATCACCGCCATGCGGTCGAAGTTGGCTTGAATGTCGCCGGTGGTGCGCCAGAGATTTCCGCCGGTGGCCGGCGCCCAGTCCCAGACAGCATCCCAGCCGTACTGGCAAAAGGAATAGACGATAGGGCGGCCGGTTTTGAGCAAGGCCTGGTGCATGAGTTCGTAGGCGTCACGCATCATTTTGTTACGGGCTTCCAGGTCGTTCGGGTACTTCTGCATCTGCAGCGGGCGCAAGCCGCAAAGGTCGTACTTCAGATAGTCGATTCCCCAGTCGGCATAGGTTTGCGCATCCTGCTCCTCGTGGCCGTAGGAACCTTCGAACTTGGCGCAGGTCAGCGGACCGGGCGAGGAGTAGATGCCGAGTTTGAGGCCCTTGGAGTGGACATAGTCGGCCAACGCCTTCATGTCGGGAAACTTTTCGTTGCTGTGGATGATGCCCTTGGCGTCGCGCTTACCTTCCCAGGTGTCGTCGATGTTGACGTAGATGTAGCCGGCGTCACGCATGCCGGTGGAGACGAGAAGGTCGGCAGTGTCCCGAATGTCCTTGTCGGTGACTTTGCCCGCGAAGAAGTTCCAGGAGTTCCAACCCATCGGCGGTGTGGCGGCGAGTTTTGTGGATGGAGTCTGGGCCGAGATGGAAGCGGTTACAGTGAGCAGCAGAGCGACGGCGCGAACAACGAGCTTCATAGGTTCTTCCTTTGGTTGAAAACTGACTGCGCCAGAATACACCGGCGGGATGTTCGCAGGAGTTCGGGTTCGGCATGAGCTTCCAACTGCTTGGAACGGCGGGTCTCGAGTGAAACGAGAGGTGAGCTATGAGGGTGTGCTGTTGCACGTTGTGGCGCTCACCGCGGATGCGACGTTGACAAAGATTGCGCCGGACCGTCAACTGGAATGCAGCAGGGCCATGATGACTGAACCGCTTGAGGAGCAAAACCAGATTGTTGAACCTGTCCCTGCGGAGGGAGAAGTCTGCCCGCCGAAGGAAGGCCATCACGATGCGCGCGCGCGCGGGCTGTTGGTGATTGGTGTATTCAAGCTTTTAAAGGCAGCTTTCTTCATCGCGGTTGGAGCAGGCGCTCTGCATCTGGTGCATCGCAACCTCGGCGAAATGCTGCTGCGCGCGACCAGCCTGTTTCACCTCGACCCGGAAGGCCGGCTGTTTGGAATGCTCTCGGACAAAGTCGATCTGATCAGCGGACACCAGCTTCGGAACGTCGCCAAGCTGAGTTGGGGATACGCTGCGCTTTCCACCGTGGAAGGCGTCGGCCTGATGATGCAGCAGACGTGGGCAGAGTATCTGACGCTGGCGCTGACGATCGGCGCATTGCCGTGGGACCTGACGGAGCTGGTGAAGCATCCGGGGCCGTTGCATGCGGGCGTGGTTGTGATCAACCTGGCGGTGCTGGCTTATCTGCTGTGGTTCGTCTGGTGGCACCGGCGGCATAAGGGGCCTGCGGCTAAATAAGTCCGGTGATGTATTCGGTCGATTGCATTTCGACCGAAGAGTAAAGCCCTTTCCTTTAACTTACATTGCCCTAATCCTTAGGGCCCGGTGGCCGCGAAGGCTTCGATAAGGCTCACATTCTTCAGGGCCTGCGAGGCTCGTGAGCGCATCTTTTGATCTCCGGTAACCAGCGGTTTCGGCGATAGTAACCGCTAGGCGGTTACTATAAGTTGCTTGTTTTCAGTGAGATGTGTGGCGAAATTCACATTCGCCACACGATATTTCGGCTACAGTTCTTGAAGGCCCCCACACACATATAAAACTTGAACGATAAGGAAAGCCAAAAATGAAACTGAATCTTCGTACGCATATTTCTGCTCTCTGCACCGTGGTAGCAATGGCTGCCGTCATGACACCCGCACACGCGACGGAGCTCGTCACCAATGGTGGGTTTGAAACAACCACCGGGCCGGGTATGGTCGACTACAACACCACCGTCACGGGCTGGACCAATGGCATTTCCGTCACCGACAACGCCGGACACTTCGGTTACAACTTCCTCTTTACTGCCGGTTCGGGCGATACGACCGGATCGAATGGCGATAGCGGCAACCTTAAGTTGTGGGGAACGAACAATGGTGGCAACGACGTGCTGACTGCCAGCCCGGACGGCGGCAACTTCCTCGTCATGGACGGCGCCTACCAGGAAGCCACCATTTCGCAGACGATCAATGGCCTGATTGCAGGGCAGCAGTACACCGTTTCGTTCTACTACGCGGGCGCTCAGCAGAGCGGCTTCAATGGCGATACGACGGAAACGTATACGGTCAGCTTCGGAGGTTCCAGCCAGACCGCCCCTGTTCTCCATAATGGAAGCCACGACTTTACTGGCTGGCAGCAGGAGACCATGACATTCACCGCGGACGGCACCAGCGACGTACTCTCGTTCCTCGCGGTCGGCACTCCGCACGGCGTTCCGCCGATGTCCTTGCTGGATGGCGTCAGCGTACAGGCGGCAGCTTCACCCGTGCCTGAGCCCGCTTCTCTCGCTCTGTTGATGACCGGCTTTGCCGGAATCGGCGGCATGGTGCGTGCACGTTTCAAGAAGTAGCTGTATTCAGGCCGTTCTCAGGAACGGACGATGGAAGACAACAACGCGCAGCCTTCGAATTTCCCGAAGGCTGCGCGTTTCGCTTTGGCGGTCAGCGCCCCACCGGACTCTTGATAGTCAACCTCCGTTTGGGCTTCCGCTGATATGGTGGTTGAGGTATACCGCCATCTTGATGCGTTTGTGCAGCCCGAACTGGTTGCGAGGAAAGAGCGATCTTCGCTTTTGCTTCGCTATCAGAAGGCCGGTGACGCGACAAGTAAGTGCTTCGGCATGGACTCACATTTGTAAACACAAGATGTAGTGTTACCAAGGCCGATACCCCCAATCGGCTGTTTTTTCCACACTGTGCGTGGAAAACGGTGATCTAATTCCCAATTTTTTCTTTGACATCGACCCTCTGACAGGCCAAGCTGGTGGAGTGATGTGGTCAGAAGTGGTCAAATCTGGCTAAAAGCAGTTGAAAAATGAGTTCCAGAGAGCAAAAAAGTACGACTCAGGGCTGATTCTCCTCTGCGAGGGATTTTTTGAAGCCCGTTTGAGGTTGGACATGTCGTTCCGGGGAAATAACCCAACACGCATCGATGAGAAAGGCCGGCTGAAGATGCCGGCCGATCTGAAGCGCCGAATCGATGAGGTGTATGGACGCCGGTTCTACATCACCAGCCGGACGGGCGAACGGGCTGAGATCTATCCGATGCGCGAATGGGAAAAGATCGAGGACGAGTTGGCCGCCAAGCCCTCGAGCGCGGCGAAGACGAAGTTTATGGACGCGACGAGCTATTACGGCCAGGTCGTAGACATGGATGATCAAGGCCGGTTGCTGATTCCGCAGTTGCTGCGGGAGAAGGCGAAAATCTCCGGTGATGTTGGCGTGCTGGGACGGACGACGTTCCTGGTGGTTGTGAATGCGGAGCAGCACGAAGCGAAGCTGGCGGAAAATCCGGTGACGGACGCGGATATCGAGTCGCTGGGCATAGCAGGTTTGTAGGAAGAGATGGATGTCCCCCAGGGGACGTTGTGAGGCGGAGTAATGGAAAGACCGCAGCACATACCGGTTCTTTTGGAAGAGAGTCTGGATTACCTGAATGTGCGGGCGGGCGGCGTGGTGTGTGACGCGACGCTGGGACTCGGAGGGCATTCTTCGGCAATCGCAAGGAAGTTGGGCGGGACAGGGAAGTTGATCTGCTTCGACCGCGACCCGGAAGCGATGGCCAAGGCGCAGGCACGGTTGGCGGCGCTGGCTGAGGAGCTTCAAGGCGAAATGCCGGAAGTGCGGTATGTGCCCAAGGCGTTTTCCGAAGCGCTGAGCGAGATTGAGCCGGGCAGCCTGGATGGTTTGCTTGCCGATTTCGGTGTCAGCAGCCTGCAACTGGACGAGGCGCACAGAGGATTTAGTTTTCGGGCCGACGGGCCGCTGGACATGCGTATGGATACGCGCAGCGGAGAGACGGCCGAACAGGTGGTAAATCAGGAAAACGAGGAGGTACTCGCGGACCTGATTTACGAATTCGGAGAGGAAAGGAGGTCGCGGAGAATCGCCAGAGCCATTGTTAGGGCGCGGCCGATTACGACGACAGCGGAACTTGCTGGCATCATAACGGCCGTCGCCCCATCAATGA
>Ga0207652_10000933_pt1 | contig 27486 bp, 23 predicted proteins | sample KBSC63BmetaG_FD_184334 | JGI IMG/M metagenome (GOLD analysis project Ga0207652, IMG submission 184334) | Corn rhizosphere microbial communities from Kellogg Biological Station, Michigan, USA - KBS C6-3B metaG (SPAdes) (version 2) | ecosystem: Host-associated > Plants > Roots > Rhizosphere ...
CACCCGCGGGCGCGGGCGGGATGCCGCGCTGGCCATCGCGAAAGTCCGCGACGCCATATTCAATGGAGTAGCGCGCGTCACAGACCGGACAGCCCAGCTCTCCGCTCACGATGTCACGCTGTTCCATGCGGTACGCCGACGCGACCAGCCAGGTGGCCTCGTGCGGCCGCACACAGCGCAGCGCACCCACGAGCTCGACGAACATGATGGGGTTACGCGCGGGACAGGCGCAGCTCGTCCACGTTGACCGCGGGCGGTTGGCTGATGGCGTAGAGCACGGCGGCCGCGACGGCTTCAGCGTCCAGCATGGCTTCGCGCGGCGGGAAGCGACCCGTCCCGGCCCGGTCAATGCTGTCCCAGATGCTGGTATTCGTGGAGGAGGGCGACACCAGCGTCACGCGCACGCCGGTGCCGCGCAGTTCCGTCCGCAGCACCTCGTGCAGCGCCCGAGCGCCGAACTTGCTCGCCGAGTAGGCCGCGTTTTCCGCCAGCGCGATCCGATCGGCCACCGATCCGATCGTGACGATATGACCGCTGCTCCGCGCGCGCATCCCCGGAAGCATGGCGTGCACCATGAGGAATGATGACAGGAGATTCACGCGAAGCGTGTTCGCGAACTCCTGCGGCGTCACGTCCTCGATCGGCATCGGATGGAAGAGTCCCGCGTTGTTGATCAGGATGGCCGGCGCGCCACCGAACGTCCGGGTGATCACGCCTGCGGCCCGCGCCACCGCGTCGGCGTCGGAGACATCGCAGGGGATGGGCATGGCGGCGGGGCCGATCTCGGTCGCTCGCGCCGCAAGTGCCTCGGCGCCGCGCGCCAGCATGGCCACGCGCGTGCCGCTTCCGGCCAGCGCGCGGGTAATGGCCAACCCGATGCCACGGGACGCGCCGGTCACGACGGCCGTCCGCGCGGCGGGCGACCCGTTCACAGCACCGACTGAGTGCGGCTGTGCGCCAGCGCCAGGAACTCTTCGCGCGTGCGCGCGTCGTTGCGGAAGATGCCCGTGACGGCGGAGGTGACCGTCTGTGAGTTCTGCTTCTGCACGCCCCGCATCATCATGCACAGATGGTACGCCTCGATCACGACGCCCACGCCGCGCGGCGCGAGCACATCCTGGATGGCTTCGGCAATCTGCTCGGTCAGGCGCTCCTGCACCTGCAGTCGACGCGCGAAGACTTCGACGATGCGCGGGAGCTTGGAGAGTCCCACGATCTTGTTGTCCGGGATGTACGCGATGTGCGCCTTGCCGAAGAAGGGAAGCATGTGATGCTCGCACAGCGAATACAGCTCGATGTCGCGCACCATGACCATGCTCGTGTGCTCTTCCTCGAAGACCGCGTCGCCGACGACGTCCTCCACGCGCAGGTCATAGCCGCGCGTGAGCCAGGAGAGGGACGCCGCCACGCGCTGCGGCGTCCGAAGCAGCCCCTCGCGCTCCGGATTTTCGCCGATCAGTTCCAGAATGGAGCGCACATGCGCCTCGAATTCCGGCGCGGATGCCGGCGGCTCCTCCCCGTTGAGCATTCGCCCGAGTCGAGCGGCGGGTGGCGCGCCAGCGGCGTGAAGGTGATCGTGTGAATCGGCCATGGTGAATTCCTCCGTCATAGAACGCGGCGCGACCGGCTCGCGTTCCATCCGGAACGGCTTGAGCCGGTCGCGCCGCCGCTCTATGTTTGCGCGTGTCCCTGCCCCGCGGTCGGGGCATTTCTCTAAATGGGACGCGCACCATTGAAAGTCAAGTTCGCGATGGAAGGCATGGCGAGTGCCGCCGCGTCCGCATGGTCGGCGGTGTGGACATTCCCCGCCATGCTCTTCAGCGCGTTCCTGATCACGTGGGGTGCCGAGGCCGCGCAGTTCCTCATCGCACAGGGACTCGCGCTCGCCATTCTCGCCTGGATCCAGACGCTCCCCGAGTTCGCGGTGGAAGCCGTGATCGCGTGGGCCGCGGGCGGCGATACCGCGCGCTGCTTCGTGTCGCTGCCGCCCGCGGGGTGTCACTCGCACCTGGCGATCGCGAATTTCACGGGAGCCGTCCGGCTGCTCATCGGGCTCGGCTGGCCCATGATCTACTTCGTGGCCGCCTTCTTCCGGCGCAGGTCGGAACGAGCCTTCGCGCCCATCGTGCTCGACGACGAGCATGCCGTCGAGGTGCTCGCCACGGTCCCGCCGGTCCTGTACTTCCTGTGGATCTGGTACAAGCGGTCCATTGGTCCGCTGGACGCCGTGATCCTCGTGGCGATGTACGCCGCGTATCTGGCCGTGCTCTGGCGTTTCCCCGCGCAGGGCGAGGAGTCGCTGGCCGATGCGCCGCGCGTGGCGCGATGGGCGTATACACGCCCCGGACGGTGGCGTGTTGCCGCCATTGCGGCGCTGTTCGTGGGCGGCGGCCTGCTGATCTACGTCACCGCCGAACCGTTCCTCGATTCCATGCTTGCTGTCGCCACGTCGGTCGGCGTCAGCCAGTTCGTGTTCGTGCAGTGGGTGGCGCCATTCGTGAGCGAGTTTCCGGAAAAGGTGTCGGCGTTCCACTGGGCGAGCCGGGTGAGCACCGCGCCCACCGCGCTGATGAACCTGCTGTCGAGCAATGTGAATCAGTGGACCGTGCTCGCGGCCATGATCCCGATCGTCTTCAGTGCATCGCGCGGCATGCCTGCCTCGCTGCGCTTTGACGGCGTGCAGCGCCTCGAAATCCTGCTCACCGTGATGCAGAGCCTGGTGGCGGTGCTGGTGCTCATGCGCATGCGGTTCAACTGGTGGAACGCGTCGCTGCTCTTCGGCCTGTGGCTGGCCCAGTTTCTCGAAGCCCACTGGCGCGACGAGATCACCTGGTTATACGGTATATGGGCGGCGGTGCTGGTGCTCTCCTGGATCTGGGCCCCGCCCACCGCACCGCACATCTTCTGGCGGCTCGTGCGTGAGCGGGTGTGGTCTTCCGCAGCGCGCCAGTCGTGAGGGAACAGCGAACGCCGCCGGGAGCGCGGGGCGTGCGAAAGGCAGGCCGGTGCATGACAAAACGAACCCCGCCCTGGGAGAGCGGGGTTCGGAGAGCAGGAACGAAGAGGATTCTTGAAGCCCCGTCGAATGACTGAGGTTCTCACCACAACTCTTCGTCTTCCCCGCACCGGGGCGTGACGTCGGTGATGGATTATCGAACCCACCCGAGAGACTTGTTGGCTCAAAAATGTGAGCTCTTCGTTCCGTGCTGTCGGGCAATGTAGTGTTCAACCACGAGCGAGTCAATCAGCAATGACCGAGACACCTTCGTCGAAATTCTGGTACGCGGCAGCCTATCCGATCGCCTTCGCCATGCTCGTGCTCTGGGCCATTGTGACCTTTGCGCTGGGCGGCCCGGGGTGGATTCACGCGCTGCTCTCCATTGGCGTCTTCATTCTCATCTGGCGTGTGACGGCTGGCGGAACGGAGAGTGCATGGCGGAAGTACGTGAGCCAGCGCGCGCAGCGAAAATAGGGCTTCCCCGTTTCCGCTATCCGTGCAGCAGCACGAGCATGGCAATGCCCCATGCCACCGTGAGCACGGTGATGGGGACGCCGGTGCGCAGGAAATCGCCGAAGCGCATGGGCACGTCGCGCGAGGCGGCCCGTTCGGCGACAATCAGATTCGCCATGGAGCCCAGGATGGTGAGATTCCCCGCGAAGGTGGAGCTCATCGCCATCACGAGCCAGATGAGCGGTGCGTTGGGCAACTGGGGAACCACCGGCCGCCAGAGAATGACGGCCGGCACATTCGACACCAGGTTGGAGAGCACGGTCATTGCGGCGCTCACCATGACCGCGTCGTGCCACGGATAGCCTCGGAGCCCGCCGGCCGCGCGCGACGTGAGGTCCAGGAACACCGGCAGGTTCTGGACTCCGCGCATCACCACGAAGAGCGCCGCGAAGAAGAGCAGCAGCGACCATTCCACGCGCGCGAATGCCTGCGCCGCATCGCGCCGGCCAACGGCGATCATTACCGTGCCGGCGGTGATCGCCACGAGCGGAAGCGAGAGTCCCGCGAGCCAGCACACGAGCGCCGCGGCAAAGAGCACGAGGGCCTTGATCACGAGCGGGCGATCGAGTGGCGTCTCCACCGCCAGCGGAGCGTCAGCCGGCACCACCCGCAGATCGCGCCGGTACGCGAACGCCAGCACTGAGTACACGATCACGAGCCCGCCGAGCGCGGGCAGTATCATCGCGCCGAAGAACGTGGCGTAGCTCAGATGGCTCGAAATGCCGATCAGCATGTTCTGCGGATTGCCCGTGATGGTGGCGGCACTCCCGACGTTGGCGGCAAAGGCGATGCCGAGCAGAAAGGGGAGCGGGCGCAATCCGAGCGCGCGCAGCGCGGGAATGAGCAGCGGCGTGAAGACGAGACAGATCGTATCGTTGATGAAGAGCGCGGAGAGCAGGCCGCTCGTCGCCACGATCGCCGCGAGCAGCACGCGTGGAGACCGCGTGCGCCGGACGATGCGGGCCGCGGCCCAGTCGAAGAAGCCGCCCAGTTCCAGGTATCCGGTGAGCAGCAGGACGCCCAGCAGGAAGACGATGACGTCAGGATCAATGGCGGAGTAGGCGTCCTGAACGGGCAGGCCGCCAACGACGACCATCGCCACCGCGCCCAGGAGCGACGCAGCCGGCCGGTTGAGGCGTATGCCAGGCAGTTGCTGCACGGCAATGAGCCCATAGGTGATCACGAAGATCACGAGTCGAACCGTGTTCACGAGGGGAGGTCCGGGTGAGTCAGACGGAAACTTACAGTGGCCGCGCCACGACGCAGCCCGGGACGCAGCCCGGGACACAGCCCGCGACCGCCCCCGCCCCGCAGCCGGAGCGACGCCGCGAGATCGCGCGCGTTCCCGTGCTGGTCACCGGCGCGAGCGGGTTTGTCGGCACGCACGTGTGCCACGAGCTCTGTCGCCGCGGGTGGACGATACGCGCACTGGCGCATTCCCCACAGAAGGCAGCGCAACGCCTGACGGGGCTGTCGCTCGAGATCGTGGTAGGCGATCTGCGCGATGAGAAAGTCGTACGTCGCGTGCTCGACGGCATGGGCGCGGTCGTGCATCTCGCGGCGATCGCGATCGAGCGGCCGGGGCAGAGCTACGAGCAGGTGAACACCGCGGCCACCGTCACGCTGCTGCGCGAAGCGACGAGCGCGCGCATCGAACGGTTCGTGCACATGTCACAGAACGGGGCGTCGAGCAGCTCGCCGCATGCGTTCCTTCGCAGCAAGGGTCTGGCGGATGCCGCCGTGCGCGCGAGCACGATGGGCTGGACCGTGCTGCGTCCCTCCGTGATCTTCGGTCGCGAGGACGAATTCGTGAACGTGCTGGCGCGGCTCGTCCGGCTGTCACTGCTCGTGTACCCCGTACCTGGCGGAGGGACAGCGCTGTTTCAGCCGGTCGCCGTGGATGATGTCGCGCGCGTCGTCGCGAAGGTGCTCGACATGCCCGAAACGGTGGAGCACGCCTACAGCCTGGGCGGCCCCGAACCGCTGACGTTGCGGGACATGCTGGAGCGCGTGCTGGTGACGATGGGCGCCCGCCGCTATCTCGTGAACGTGCCCGTGCCGCTGCTGCGTCCGCTCGTGGGATTGATGCAGCGCATGCTTCCCCGCCCGCCCGTCACGACGGGCCTGCTCGATCTGCTGGCACTCGACAATACGATCGCGGAGAACGCAATGACGAACGTGTTCGGCATCACACCGGTGCGATTCGAGACGGAGGAGCTGGAATACCTCCGCGAGATCACCTTCCATGCTGCGGTAAGGTCGCTGTTCCAGTGACGTCCATGTTCCGTGCCGGACGACGTTCCAGCGTCAGGCGTGAAGTTCCCGCACCGCTGGCACGACGCGCGCAATCTGGCGCAGATGATGCTCCAGGTGCGCCACGTAGTCCAGCATGAAGTAGTCGAGCGTCGTGGGTTCACCGGCGGGTACGATCTGCCAGGCGATCTGGTCGAGGTTGTGCCGCACGTGCACTTTCGTGCGGACCGCAACCGGTACGCCGGCCATCACGCGGGCGATGTGGTGATTGTAGCTCTGCCAGAGCGTCGCGAGCTCCGGCCAGGGCGCCGCCTGATAGTCCTGCGCGGCCACCCAGTCGTCCTGCGCATAGCCGGGGAAGATGAGATCGTCCTGCCAGCGGGCGCGCACGAACCGCTGATGGTTGTGCGCGGCGGAATCAATGAGATGGCCGACGATTTCCTTGACGGACCACGTGCCGGGAGCGGGTCGTGTGGAGACTGCCTCGTCAGAGGTCCCATGCAGCGCGGCGGCGGCACGATCCACGACGCGCACGAGGCGCACCGCACATTCGGGTTCTGTTGTCACGTGAAGTGTCACTCCGCCCGCATGGTGATCATCGGATCCACACGCGACGCGCGGCGTGCGGGAATCCAGCTCGCCAGGAACGCCACACCGAGCAGCGTCACCGTCACGCCGGCGAACGTGGGCAGATCGGTCGTGCCGACGCCGAACAACACGCCACGCATGAAACGCGTGAGCACGAGCGCACCGGCCAGACCGGCGAGAATCCCGGCCCCGGCGAGCGAGAGTCCGCGCGCAACGACCATGCGCTGCACCCGTCCGGCGTCCGCACCGAGCGCGACGCGCACGCCGATCTCGCGTCGCCGGTGCAGTACGAAGTATGCCAGCACGCCATACAACCCGATGCCGCCTAGGAGCAGGCCGAGTGCACCGAACAGCGACAGCAACGTTGTGAGCAGACGAGGACGCGCCACGGCATCGCCTCTCGCGCTGGAGAGTGTGAAGACGGACGTGATGGTCTGATCACGATCGATGCTCCAGATGGCACGCTGCACCGCACCCGCCATGGCCAGGGGCTCGCCACGCGTCCGGATCACGAGGTTCGTCTGCACCCGCGTGTTCTGCAGATTGTGGATGTACACAGCAGGCGTGGATGGCTCCTCCACCGATTCCTGTCGTACGTTGCCCACGACACCAATGATTGGCGTCGGTTGCTCGCTGAAGCCGGCGAGCGTACGCCCAACGGCGGCGCGGCCAGGAAAGAACCTCTGCGCGAACGCTTCATTGACGACCACCACGAGCGGCACCTGGCTGTCGTCGCCGCGCCTGAACTCGCGGCCCGCCACGACCGGGACGCCCAGCGCATTGAAGTACCCATCGCTCACGTGAATCACATGTGCGGTCGGCGACTCGGTGCCTGCCGGCACGACCATGCCCTCCGGAACGAAGGCCATGCGCTCGCCGCTGTTCCGAAATGGAAGCTCCTTTGCCGCACCCGCGGCCACTACGCCGGGAAGCGCGCGCACGCGATCGAGCACATCGGTGTAGAAGTTGCGCATCTGCGCCTCCGTTCCCTGATGCTGCGTGCCGATGGTGTAGTTTACCACGAGCACGTGATCAGGGCGGAAGCCCAGGTCCACGCGCAGCAGCCGCAGAAAACTGCGCGTCATGAGCCCAGCCGCCACCACGAGTACCACGGCGACCGCCACCTCGGCGACGACGAGTACGGCGCGCATACGCTGTCCCTGTGTGCCACTGCTCCCGCGCCCGCCGTCGCGCAACGCCGTCTGCAGGTCGGTTGCGGTGACACGCAGCGCCGGCACGAGGCCGAAGATCAACCCCGTAGCGACAGAAAGCGCGAGCGCAAAGCCCAGCACGGCGGGATCGAGCTGGATCTCTGCGGCACGCGGGAGCTGCTCCGCCCCCATCGCAACGAGCGCCCGCATGCTGAACAGTCCGAGTACCACACCGAGCGCACCGCCAAGGAGCGCGAGCACGAGGCTCTCGGTGAGCAATTGTCGCACGAGGCGGGCGCGTCCGGCGCCAAGCGCCGATCGTACGGCCAGCTCCCGTTCGCGCACGCTCGCGCGCGCCAGCAGCAGGCTTGCGAGATTGGCGCACGCGAGGAGGAGCACAAACGCGACGGCGCCAACCAGCACGAGAATGCCGGAGCGGGCGCCGCCCACGATGACGTCAAGCAGTGGCTCTACAGTGGCGCTGGTCCACGTCCGGTCTTCGGCGTACTGCTCGCTCAGACGGCCCGTGATCGCCGCCATCTCCGCGCGCCCGCGCTCGATCGAGACACCGGGCCGGAGCCGCGCGACGACGTCGAGCACGCGGTCCTGCCTGAGACGCGGGATGGCGTGGTCGGGAATCGTGGCATAGGGAATGTAGATGTCGATGCGATCCGCTGGATAATGGAAGTCGCGCGGCATGACGCCGAGCACCTCGTAAGGATCGCCGCCCAGCGTGAGGGTGCGCCCCACGACGGATGCTGCGCCGGAGAACTGGCGGCGCCAGAAGGAATACGACAGCACGACCACGTGGTCGGGCCCGCCGCGGTGCATCTCATCTTCGCGCGGGAGCCGGCCAAGCGCCGGTTGGACACCAAGCGTGGGAAAGAAACCCGGCTCAACGAAGGCCGCCGAGAGCCTCCGCGGGTCGCCTTCGCCAGTCATGTCGATGCCGCTGCCACCCTCCGTATACCAGTAGCCGCCGATGTCGGTGAACACCTTGCGCTGCGCCCGCCAGTCGTCGAGATCCACGGGCGAAACGGCAGCCTGTAGCGCGCCTGTCGCCTTGCTGGCCGACCAGATGCGGACGAGCTGCTCCGGCTGCGGAAAGGGGAGCGGTTTCATGAGCACCCCGTGCACCACGCTGAATATCGCTGTGTTGGCGCCGATCCCGAGCGCCAGCGTGAGCAGGGCGGTGAGCGTGAATGCGGGCGCACCGCGCAGCGTGCGCAGCGCGTAGCCCGCATCGTGGCGCAACTCGCCCACAAATTCGGTACGTCGCCGTGCGGCCTCGGTACCTCTGTCGAACCGTTGCAAGTAGCGGCGCGCGTCTTCCATGTCTCCGAACCGTCGCACCGCCTCCGCGCGCGCCTGTTCCGGGGTGAGGCCGCGCGTCACGAGCTGCTCCACGAGCATGGCGAGGTGAAAGTGCAGTTCGTCGTCCACGTCGGCGTCAATCCGCTGCGCGGTGCGCCAGGGAAAGTGGAAGAGCGAGCGCATCATGCCGGCTCCAGCACCTTGGCCACGGCTTCCGCGTAGCGCCGCCACGTCGATTCCCCGACTCGCAACTGCTGGCGACCGCGCCGCGTGAGGTGGTAGTAGCGCGCGCGGCGGTTGTTCTCCGAAAGGCCCCAGGCAGCTTCGATCGCGCCGGCACGCTCCAGGCGGTGCAGCGCCTTGTAGAGCGCCGCATCCTCGATCTCAATGACGCCATCAGTGCGATCATGGATCCAGCGTGAGACCGCGTATCCGTGCATCTCGCCCCATAGGAGCGTGCGCAGCACGAGGACGTCGAGCGTACCCTGGAGCAGATCGAGCGACTGGCCGGCCACGCGTGCCTCCCCTTACCAGGTATGTGGAGAGTATGCCGGCCAGGCCAGCGTCCGTCAAGTTGCTTGACGTTTGTTGTGCCCGCGCCGATAGTTCAGGTCGGTAACTTTTACGGCTTGAATTCCTGCTTCGGAGCGTCCGGTGCCAACCCCCGACGTCGTTTCCCAACTGCAAGCAGCGGTTGGCGATGTCTATCTCATCGAGCGCGAACTCGCGCCCGGGGGGATGAGCCGCCTGTTCCTGGCGACCGAGCGCTCGCTGGAACGGCAGGTGGTCATCAAGCTCCTTCCACCCGAACTGACCAACGAAGTCAGCGCCCAGCGCTTTCAGCGCGAGATGCTCATCACGGCGAGCCTGCAGCACGCGCACATTCTTCCCGTGCTCTCGGCCGGCGCGCACGGCAGGCTGCTGTACTACGTAATGCCCTTCATTGCCGGTGAGTCACTGCGGCACCGGCTCGCGACCGATGGGGCGCTGCCCATCACTGAAACGGAGCGCCTGCTTCGCGAAATCACGGATGTGCTCGCGTTCGCCCACGAACGCGGCGTCGTCCACCGCGACCTCAAGCCCGAGAACATCCTGTTGCAGCACGGCCATGCGCTCCTCGCCGACTTCGGCATTGCGCGCGCCGTGGAGCAGGCCACGCGCGACTCGTCCAGCGACCGGCTCACCGCGGTGGGACTGGGACTCGGCACGCCCGGCTACATGGCGCCCGAGCAACTGGCCGCCGAGCGTGAGGTGGACGCACGCGCCGACGTCTATGCCGTGGGCGTGATTGCATACGAGATGCTGGCGGGGCATGCGCCATTCCCCGGACTCTCTCCCGCGCAGCTTCTGGTCGCGCATCTGACGAGGGATCCTGTGCCCGTCACCGAATGTCGTGCGGGCATTCCGGAGCAGCTCGGCCAATTGGTAATGCGGTGCATGGCCAAGGATCCCGCGGACCGGTGGCAGACCGCCCGCGATCTGGCCCGCGAGCTCGACGCACTCGCCGTGCACACGGCCAGGCGACAGCAGGCCGAACCCGAAGCACGCGCGAGCACAGGTGTGACGGCATCATCCAGCGTGGCGGGCGGCTCGCTTCACACCGGGCTGCAGGCATATGCGCACTGCAACTGGAGTGACGCATATACGGCGCTGAGCGCGGCCAACACGGAGGTCACGCTCTCACCAGAGCACCTCGAACGACTGGCCGAAGCCGCCTGGTGGATTGGTCGCGGCGATGAATGCATCCGGATTCGTGAGCGCGCGTATGCACAGTATCTTGCCGCGGGGGAGTTGCATCGCGCGGCAGCGGTGGCGATTGCGGTCGCGGAAGATCATTTCCACAAGCTGGCGCGATCGGTCGCGCACGGCTGGCTGCAACGTGCCGAGCGGCATCTCCGCGAGCTGCCGGAGTCCATTGAGCATGGCTGGATGGCGCGCACGCAGGCAATGCTCGCGTTCGAGGAGGAGCGGAACCTCGAGCGCGCAGACACGCTGGCCACGCAGGCGTACGAGATCGGGCGGCGGCTCCACGATCGTGACCTGCAGATGCTGGCGCTCCAGGACCGCGGGCGCATCCTCGTCTCCCAGGGGCGCGTTGCCGAAGGCATGCCCCTCATTGATGAGGCCATGGCGGCCGCCACGAGCGGACAGCTCGGTCCGCGCACCACGGGCCGCACGTACTGCAACATGATGAGCACGTGCGAGAAGCTGGCCGACTACCGGCGCGCCGGCGAGTGGAACGAGGAGGCGCGCGACTGGTGCTCGCAGCACGCGGAATCGGGATTCCCCGGCATCTGCCGCGTGCATCGGGCGGAGCTGCTGCGACTGCGCGGTGCGTGGCCTGAAGCCGAGGAGGAGGCGAGGCGCGCATCGGAAGAGCTGGAGGACTTTCTCGCCGACGTCGCCGGTGAAGCATACTACGAGATCGGGGAGATCCGGCTCCGCATGGGCGATCTCGACGAGGCGGACAAGCTGTTTCGTCAGGCGCACGAACTGGGGCGCGATCCAGTTCCCGGCCTGGCGCTGCTTCGCCTGGCGCAGGACCGGCCGGAGAGTGCGCGCGCGCTGCTCGACCGGGCGCTCTCTGATCCGCTGATGTCACAGCTCGATCGGGCGCGGCTGCTGCCCGCGCAGGCGGAGCTGGCGCTTGTCACCGGTGACCGGGAGGTCGCGCGAGCAACCGCGGATGAACTTTCCGCCATTGCGGAGGCATACGCGTCACCCGCGCTGGCTGCCCGTGCCGCTTTCGCGCAGGGGCTGCTGGGCCTTGGCGAAGGCAATCTCCCGCTGGCCGCCGTGTGTCTGCGCCGTGCCTGGCGGCTGTGGAAGGACAGCGACCTGCCCTATGAGGCAGCGCGTGCGCGGATGCTGCTGGGTCAGGCATACCGCGACAGTGGCAATCGGGAGGATGCCGAGCTGGAACTGCAGGCCGCGGCTGTCAGCTTCGAGCGACTCGGCGCGGCCACGGACATGCGCCGGACGGCGGCGCTGCTGGCGACGTAGCGCGGATCGCTCAGTGTCGCAGGAGAGTCAGATCCTCGACGCCTGGGGGGTCTGACCCTTTTTGCTTCAGGGTCTGACCCTTTTTTCCTTCGCTTCGCAGTTGTCCGGGAATCGTGTGAGATAGGCGTCCAGCGTATCGGTGCGCCCCGCGGACAGGGTCACCGAAGTGTCCGCGTGTCCGCAACGGATGCAGCGGATCGAGACTCCATACGAGCCTGCGCTGTCGGCGAGCAGGAACGTCGAGTCGTTAATCGCGGAACCAATTGCCGCGACAGCGCCGGCCCGCGTGAGCGAAACATGGAACGGCGCGTCGAACCGCTCCGAGGCCACGATGGGATGCGTACGGACAATGAGCTGACCGCGGCCGGTGCGGCTCAGCTCATCGCTCACTGTCGGACTCCCGTGAAAGGCGAAGCGATTGGTGTCTTGCGATGCGGTGTAGACGATCTGATCGCACGAAAGATCGAGGATGCCGGACCGTGGCCGATGACAGGCAACCAGCGCCGCACACGCCGTAGCGTACGCGATCGTCCGCCATGGCAACCACACCCGCTGGTCCATTTCACAATCACGCATAACCGGTGTGCTCCCACTGCGTACGATCGGGGGTGACGTTGACGGCGCACAACGTTCAGGGCGACGGCGGCGTTCCCGGTGACCGGTCCACTCCGCGCACGATCTGCAGGCGGAGTTCCTGCCAGCCGTCGATCTGGTAGTACAGCACGCGCAGATCGTGCCGCCCTCCCGCGATCGTCGCGAATCCCAGCGCCGACTCGTGCGGTTTCCATTGATCGATCTTCAGTGTGCCATCCACCCACACGCGCATGGCATCGTCGCTGATCGTGCGCAGGGTGTAGGTGCCGGGGGTCAGCGCGACGGTGCCGGTTGCCTCCAGCGCGAAACGCTCGGCGGGAACACCCGGAATCAGCCGGCCATAGCCTTCAACATCGAGACGCGAGAGGCGCAGCGTGGCAAGCGGCGCGCCACGCAACAACGCCGCGAACGCATCGGGCTGGCTGCGCGGATCGGTACTGTCGCTCCACGCGAACAGGCGTGCGGTCCACCGCACGGCAGGCTCATAGCGTGCGTATGCAACGCGAATGGGCGTGCCGGCAGCATGATGCACTCCGCGCGGTGAGACCGTGGCGGCGCCCTGATATTCCACGACGAGCTCCCAATCCGTTCCCGCCGTCCGCCCGGGGGTCACGCTGATCGTATCCGGCACGCGTCCACTGGTGCGCGAGATGCCAGCGAGCCCGCGCCGGCTGACGACATGCCACGCGCCCGGCGGGCCGAGCATCTGCAGCCGCAGCGGAACGGATCGCACACTATCCAGCGGCCACAGCTTTGGCGACCGGAAATCGTAGGGACCCCATTCGTCCACGACGATGGACGATCGCGGCCGCCGCTCCACGGGCGCCGTCGCTGGCAGGATGCCGCCGCTATCCGCGCGGGGCGCAAGATGCGCGTACTCGGCGGGAAGCGCCGGAGCGGGATCGTCCTCTGCCATGGCCTCGCGCGTGTCGTTGTCCGCCACCCGGGTGTCTGACGTGTCGCGCAGCACGGCCAGCGAGTCCACACCGGTCATGACGTTCCGGGTGACGTCGAGCCCGGTGGTGTTCCGCGCGCGCACCGCCACGCGGTTTCCGTCGAACAGGTTGTGCTCCATCTGGTAGTCGCGGCTTCGCGTGTCGTGATGCTTCGGATAGCCCCAGTCGGATGCCGCGATCGAATCCGCCCAGACGTGCACCGCCGTCGAGTCGCCGGTGAAGGTATTCCACGCGACCAGGTTCGTCTGGCCGTGCTCGATGCCGATTCCCGTGCGGTTTCGCACGAACCGGTTACCCACCACTTTCGAGTCGTAACTGTAGCCGCCCCACAGCCCGTATTCGCAGCCTTCGAGGCGGTTGGCGACGAAGGTGTTGCGACTGAACGTGGCTTCCATGCAGTTGGCGGGTGCGAAACTGAAATCGTTTGCAAAGAACAGATTGTCGTTCGCACCGCCGGTGCCAGTGTCCAGCGTGCTCTGTCCCGCCCAGAGAAAGAGCCCATCGCCGCCATGTGTCACGGAGTTGTACGCGACGACGTTGCGCATGCTCTGCTCGTAGATGAGCAGCCCCGCCGAGTCCTGGCCACGCCGGTAGAATCCATTGCTGTAGCCACGCACGTCATAGTCCAGCCGATCATGCAGGATGACATTGTCGCTGCTCCGATACAGGCCGATGCCAAGGCCGGAGTCGAAGGAGAAGTCGTTCTCCGTGATTCGGACGCTGTCGCTCCGCACCATCAGGAGCCCATTCATCCCCTGCTGCACACGGTTGTCGCGGATGTCGCCGCCCATCACGCTCGACAGATAGATGCCGGCACCGTAGCGCAGCCATTCGTCGTGCTCGTTGTGATGAAATGACAGCCAGTCCACGAGGCTCTCGTGCTCCACGAGACTGTACAGCCGCGGCTTCCAGTTGTAACTGAGGTCATTCCCCTGCAGCGTGAGATCACGGACATCACGCGCGAGAATGCCCACCTTGTAGCCGCGCACGCGCGCGTTCAGCACGCGCACGTTGTGCCCGCCCTCGACGCGAATGGCCACGCCCGCGGCACGATCGGGATTCGCGGCGGGATCGGTGCCTTCGAGCACGGCGTCGGCGAAATCCACGGTGACATCGTCGCCGCGTATGACGATCGCCGCCGTGTCGAGTGCGGTGGGCGCGATGAGCCGATAGCGCCCGGGAGCGACGCGAACCGAATGGGTGATCACCATCCCGGAGTGCAGCGCGATGGGCCGTGCGGTATCAGCCTGTGCAAGCAGTGTGGCGGCGCTGCATGAAAGCGCAATCGCGACGACCGCCCCGAGGCGCAGACTCACGATGCGTCAGGCCATGCGCCGAGCAGGCGCCGCACGAGCACGATCTGTCCGACGTGATACGCGTTGTGATCCACCACGAGGAGCAGCTCTCGGACATACGTCTGTCCGTCACCATGCGGAATGGTGGCGAACAGATCCACCTTCGAATCGGCCGCCAGTTTCTGAAGCTCCTTCCGGTCGCGCTGGATCGCGGCCAGGCTGTCTGTCCAGGCTTTCTCGCTTGGCGGTTCAGGCGCAGAGGGCCAGTAGTCGTCGGGCCACTTCATGCCCTTGTAGTCAGAATTGCGGCAGAAATCGAGAATATCGTATTGCGCGCGCCGGATGTGTTCGAGCAATTGCCAGACGGAATAGGGCAGTCCCGCGGGTCGGGTGCCGCGCAACGCGGGCGCCAGTCCATCCACTGCCTGCTGGAGCGACACATGCGCATCGTGCCAGTCCAGCAGGCGGCCGAGCTGAGCGCGAAGGGGATCTTTGGACATGATCAGATTTCCCAGTTGCTGAACACAAGCCCCTCCACCGCGATCGGTTCGGGGTAGCCGTCGAGCGTCATGCGCAGGTCCGTCCAGCGCACGCGCCCGCCCAGCGAAATGATGTCGCGGTACGATGACGCATAGTCTGTTTGCACACGAAACGCCACCCGGCGTGTGCTGGTCCGGCGCGCATACTCCGCCAGATCGCGAACAGCCAGCGGCAGGTCGCGTGCCCGTGCGAGCACGAGCTTGAGCACGCGCGTCTCTTCGCGCGCGCGACCCTCGACGAGCGGCACTGTATGGCAGAGCGCGTAGCCCACCACGTTCCCCGCGGCGCGAAAGAGCAGGGTGTCGCCGAGACCGAGCTCGTGCGTGAGCCGCAGTTCCCGCGTGAAGTCATAGCCATCGAGAATTCCATTGAGAAGCTCGCGACACTCCACAATGGCGTGGTCCTGTTCGTCGGGCGCGAGACGCGACAGGAGCGATGGCGGCCGCTCACCATGTGCGGCGTCCACCGTCACCGTGATCGTCAGCCGCCCCGGTACCAGGCCGAGCGACGAGTAGAAGCCGATGTTGTCCATCGTGCGGGGCATGGTTTCCAGCCCGATCGTTCCGGCCTCGGCCTCCTGCAGCCAGCCGATTCCCGCTCGCACGACACGCTTCCCCACGCCGGTGCCCTGGAGATCGGGTCGTACGGCCAGCGGACCCATCCACCCTTCGCGTCCCGAGCGGTGGACGACGTTGAAGGCCGCGATCTCGCCGCGATCATCGCGCCAGAGCAGCGCGCCGCCATTCGCGTCGGACATGGCATACTGCCAGATGGCTGGATTGAGGTGCGGCACCCGTACACCGGTGAGCCCGTCGCGCCGGTACCGCTCGGTGAAACTGTCGGAAAAGATGCGGTTCAGCGCGGGGATGTCGGTGAATCGCGCCTGGAGCGGTCCCTCCGGCACCTGATGCGCCCTCCAGTTGCGAGCGATGGCCATCAGTCTGGTGCTCCAGCGTTCTCGAACATGTCCGGCAGCTCCTGCACCGCGACTGCAGGCCCCGTTCCATCCATCGCGCTGACGACGGACGCTCCGCTCTCGTAGTCGAAGCGTACCGAGACGACGTGATCCAGCATCTCCCGGACCGACTCGATGTGCGTGATGAGAATGACCTGCTCGAACCGGTCACCGAGGTGGCGCAGCAGATCCACCACGGTGGCACGATGCACCTCATCCAGCGAGCCGAAGATCTCGTCGAGAATGAGCAGGGAGAACGGCTGCCCCGCGCGCTCCGCGATCATCTGCGAGATGGCGAGTCGGAGTACGAGACTCGCGAGGTCCTCCTCACCGCCCGAGATGACCGGCTTCACCGCGCCATCCTCCAGTACGACGATGTTGTAGCGATCGTCGAGTTCGAGTTCGCCGTAGCGCCCATCCGTGAGGTCGGAGAGGAACGCGCTGGCCAGCTCGGAGATTTCTGGGCGGAGCTGGAAGTTCAGGTCGGTCCGGAGATCGGTGTAGGCGCGATCGAGCTCATCGTGCAGGCGCTTGCGCGCGTTGAGCTCCCCGAGCAGGCGCTGTCGCGATTCCAGCTCCTGAGTGGCCTGCTCGGCACGATCGAGCGCACTGCGCGCGCCGATGGCATCGCTTTCCGCCGCGGCGGCGGCCAGTTCGGCCGTACGCAGCTGCTGCGCCGCGCGATCGTAATCGGCCCGCAACGCCAGGAAGTCCGTTTCGGATACCGTCATGGCATCGCGGCGTTCGCGCAACTGACGCAGTCGCTCGGTCAGCGCGAGCACGCTGCCGCGCACGTGCTCGCGCTCGCGCGACACGGAGGGCTCACGCTCGATCTGCGCGCTCAACCGCGTGGCCCGGGCGTCAATGGGCATGAGCCGGTCCAGCTCGCGGCGCAGCGTCTCGTGTCGCTCGGCATCGTAGCCGGCCGGCAGCGCATCGAGCTCGCGGCCCAGCGACACGTGGCGCGTTTCCTTCTCGACGATCTCGCCGCCGAGCTGCGCGAGTTCCTGCACCGCGAGCTGCACCTTCATCAGCCGGCGCTCGAGCGTGGTGACTTCCTGTACGAGCGCGCGGCGGCGCTCATCGAGCTGCTTGACGTCGTCCGGCATCTCGTGGAGCTGCTCCACCCGCCCCTTGAAGTAATTGCCATCCACGCGAACGGTCTCCAACTGGCCGTCCAGCAGTTCGAGCACGGAGCGCAGCGCACCGGCGAGCGGACGTGCGCAGGTGGGACAAGCGCCGTCCTCGCCGGCGGAGGCGAGCCGGTCGCGCTGCTGCTTCAGCTCGGAGAACTGGTCGCGGAGCGCCTGCCGCTTGGTTTCCGCTTCCTGCCGGTCGCGCACCCACTCGGTGCGGCGTGCCTCGAGCTGTCCATCCACCAGCTCCAGCTCCTCCCGTTTCTCGCGTTGCGCGAGCGAGATCTCCTCCTCCAGTCGCGGCGCGCTCTCGATGCGCGCACGACGATCACGCAAACGCGCCAGCTCCTCATCCAGTGCCTGGCGCGTCGCGAGCAGCGCACGGCGACGACCCTCCTCGCGCGCCAGCGATTCCAGGTGCTGGAATTCGGCGTGATAGCGTCCGTACGGCTCCAGGTCGGCGCGCAGCGCCTCGCGCTCGGCGCGCGCCGCGGCGATTTCCGCCAGGTCGCGCTCCAGCCGCTCCGTGTCGCGGCGGAGCGCGGTCTCCTCGCCTTCTGCCACCCGCAATTCCGAGAGCACCGCCTGCAGCTCGTCGCGCTCCCGCTGCATGGCCTCCCAGCGTGGCGCCACGCGCTCCACCGCCGCGATGGCCCGTTCGCGCTCGGCGGCCGCGGCGGCCGCGACGCCGATGGCCGCCGACAACCGCGCCTCCGATTCGGCGAGCTGGCGCATGACGACGTCGGGATCCGGCATCCCCTGGCGCAGCCCCGTGATGCGCGCCACGATCTCGGCGCGCCGGCCGCGCACCAGGATCTGCGCCGCGCGCAGCCGTTCGTACCCCAGGACGTGCGACAGGAACTGCGCGCGCTCCGACGGCCCCATGGCCGACATCACGCTCAGCTCCTTCTGTCCGGTGAAGTACGTGTTGAAGAACTCTTCGCGCGTCATCCCGATGCGGCGCGCCAGGAGATCGGTGACTCCGCTGATGGAATTGGCGATCGGCGTCGCGCCGCCGTCGAGATAGAGCTCCGCGTTGGTGAGGCCGCGGACGATGCGATAGCGATGGCCGCCGAGGTCGAACTCCAGCTCCACCCGCACGGCAGCGCGCCCACCGGCGCGCGCGAAGCGGATCGAATCGCGGGTGCCGCGCGCGGCGGCATTCCCGTAGATGGCCCACGCGATCGCTTCGAGGATCGTCGTCTTTCCCGATCCATTGGGACCAATGATTCCCGTGAGCCCCGTGTCGAACTCGATGCGGGTGTCCGCGTGCTGCCGGAAGTTGGCGAGCGCGATGTGGTGTAAGCGCACTAGCCCGCCGCGGTTGCCGTTGCCGCGGCCTGGTCGGCGGCCGCGTCCGCGTCGCGCAGGTACTGGACGCCGAGCTGCACGAGGGCTGCACGATCGAGATCGGCGTCCAGCACACGGCGACCGAGATACGACTCCACCAGCTCCATGAGCGTCGCGCGGCGGCCCGGCGCGCCGCTCGCGGATTCGCGAATCAGCTCCGGCCGTCGCGCATCGAGATTCAGGTGCAGCGCCCGGCGCTTGTAGTCGCGCAGCGCACGGTGATCGAGCTCGCGAACGATGTGCCGCGGCACGTCGCGCACGACGAGACGCACGACGCTGTCGTCAATCCCACCGTCGCACGCCTCGATGCGCTCCCTGATGGCGGTGTCGAGCTCCGCAGCCGTCATGCCGCGCGCATGAATCGTGGCGAGATCCACGAGCCGGCGGTTCGACGGAACGGGGTGAAAGATGTGCGATCCGGACTCGAGGTCGCGTTCGATGAACCCCTTGCCGGGAAGACCGGCGTCGTGCTCTTCCTGCAGTTCCCCCCAGGGATTCGACGACGTGTACTCGATGGAGCCCGAGTAGTACGCGTTGGACGCAACCTGGCGGTGCACGTGCAGATGCCCCAGCGCGATATAGCTCCACTCGGACGCGCGCAGCGCCTCGCGCGGGATTTCGACCGCGGCGCGCTCGGAGGCAGCGATCTGCGGCGGCAGCACCCCGGCCACCTCGCCATGCAGCACGAGCACGTTGTGCGTCGCGTCCGGATCGGGCGCAAGCTCGGGGATGCGGCCCGCCAACTCGGGGACCGCGAGAACAGAGAGCTCGTACTCCGGGAACGACAGGCGTTCGGGTGCATCCACCACGACGTGAATGCCCAGGCGCGAGAACAGCCGCAGGATGCAGCCGGTTTCGGTGGCGCGCGGCTGATCGTGATTGCCGGCGACCATCACGATCGGGGTCCGGGGAAGCGCCTGCACGAGCCGCTGGAACTCGCGGAACGCGCTCACGATCGCCGGGTTCATTGGCCGAACGGAGTGAAACACATCGCCGGCAACCACGATGATCCCGGGCTCCAGTTCGATGATCCGGTCAATCGCGCGGCGAAACGCGTCAGCGACGTCCGTCTCGCGCTGGTTGATCCCGGCAGGCGTGAGCCGGTGATATTGCCGGAAGCCGAGGTGCAGATCGGCCAGGTGTACGAGGCGCACACCCCAATCTATCGGCGCGCCCGGGGTATCGCCATCACATCTGGCGGTAGCGCCGGGCTGCGACCAGGGGAGAACCGGCGATCAGTGGCTCGGTCGCGCGCGCATCTGCTCCGTGATGCGAGTGTCAACCCGGACCGGGTGCGACGTGCCCGGAATGCCGGGCGTGAGTGTCGTGGTGAGCGTGATCGTCGCGTGCGATTCCACCCACCATCCCAGGGCCCGGTCGAGCTGCATTCCGCCAGTCACTTCGCCCGTGGATTCCACGCGCGCGCTCTGACCTCCGGACGACGGCGCCGAACGCGAGATGGTGCCGTGCATGGAGATCCAGGCCTGGCTGCTGTCGACCGAGAGCGAATCGAGCCGGTAGATGGCGCTGAGCATGGCCACGTGCTCGGCGTCGCTGGCGCCGGCCACCGGGACGGCCATGGCGCGGCGCCAGGATGCTCCGGGCGCCACGGGTGTGCCGGGCAACGTGGACTGCAGCGCCGAGACGAGGGCGCCCAGGTCGGGCATGTCCGACGTGGTGCCCTGAAGGACAGTGATGGCGCCATCCGGCGTGATGCGGAGCTTGACGCGCCGCCCCTGTGCCGCCCGGCGAAGCTGTTCGAGATTCATCCCGACGTTCATTCCGCGCAGCGCCACGGAGTCCACGACCATCGTGAGTTGCGTACCGTCCTCGTCGCGGCCCTGTACCATGGCACGGGACAGCATGAGCATGGAACCGCTCGTTCGCCTCGTAGTGTCCGCGCCATTCAGGTGCGCGGTCCCGGTCATCTCGAGGTTCTGCTCGAAGCGGGTCACAAGGGTGTCCCCGAGGCGGGGCCTGACGGCCAGGACCACGCCAGCACCGGCCTGAGCCATGGCGGGCGCCGCCAGCGCACACGCCAGGATCAGGGGAAGCAGATGAATCCGTGCGCACCCGTGCGAGCGTTGCATCCGCCCTGCCCTCTGCGTCTATGAGATGCGGGAATTGTGGGCGTCCGTGCCCTGGTGGCGCGGAATGCCCCGGCGCGTCTTCTACCCGTGACTCACGGGATCCGCACAACATACACCACGGTCACACCGCGATTCGTCTGCTCGTGCGCATACCACCGGCACTGTTCGCCAGCATCCTAGTCGTCGCGACAGGCTGCGACAAGGCACGTGCGCTTGGCGCGACCCGGCAGTCGGAAGAGATGCCGGCGGCGCGCATGGCGAACGAGCTGAATCTCTCCGCCCATCCCAGCATCCTGTTCCAGGTGTTCGGTGAAGTCAGCGATCCGCGCATGGTGCCCATCGCGGTCATCGAAGGCGGCGCGCTGCACCAGATCGATCTGTCCGAGGAGAGCTGGAAGCGATTCGACGAGATGTATCTGCGACCCAGCCAGCACTACGCGCTCTATCACGACGGCGCGCCGGACGGCACGGTGGATGTGCGGCGCGGAATGTGGGAACCGGGGCGCGTGCCCTTCTACTCGTTGCCTGGCTGCCAGACACTCACACCCGTTGCCTCCGTGGCGCTCCAGCGCACGGTGGCGGGGCCCGATTACACACTGCAGTACCTGGCGGCGAACAGCGGCCTCACGCGCGCACGAAGCGGCTTTCCGCTCCCCAAGGATGAGCTGGATCGCATCGCGCACGCGATGGCGATGGAGGCGGCGCCGGCCGCGGACATCTCGCAACGCGAGCTGGATTCGCTCGACATGCACGCCGTGTCATTCCCGAGCGGCACGACGCGCTGGCCGACCATCGTGGCCACGTTCATCGATGCGACGGCGGAGAACACGACCCGGCCAGACGCCCGGACAGCGCACATGCTGATCGTCGCGGACGCCGACTCCGGCGGGCGCTATCGGCCGAGCTACGTGCATCGGGTGAACGGGCCGCTGGCGACGGCGGAATTCCGGCGCTACTACGACCATCTCGACCTCACCGGCGACGGGATTGACGAGATCGTGCTCGAAGGGTGGCGGTTCGGAGGCGACACCTTCCTGACCGTGCTGCAGTGGAAGGGGGATCGGTGGGAGGAGGTCTTTCGCGGAAAGGGGAGCTGGTGCCTGGACAGCTACGAGGCGCGGAACGGGGAGTAGGCGGGGAACGCCCGGCGCTCACTCTCTACGTCGTCGTTCCGTCCGCGCGCAGCACGCCAATGCCCACGCCGTCGCCAATGGGAACCACGAGACCGGTCACGCGCGAGTCGGTGGCCAGCTTGCGATTGAATTCGCGGATGCCGCGCAGATCCGGGTCGTCGTCGCGATCATCGAGTACACGGCCGCCGCGCAGCGCGTTATCGGCGATCACGAGTCCACCGGGACGCAGCAGTCGCAACGCCCAGTCGAAATAGGCGGGGAGCGAAGCCTTGTCCGCATCGAGAAAGACGACGTCAAAGCGCTCTCCCTCGAGCGCGGGAAGCAGATCGAGCGCGGCGCCCGTCCGCACTTCGACCCGGTTTGCCACACCGGCGCGCTCGAGCTGGCGCCGCGCGAAGGCAGCGTGCTCCGGACTGATCTCGAGCGAGAGGATGCGGCCATCGGCGGGCAGCGCCCGTGTCATGCAGATGGCGGAATAGCCACCCAGCGTGCCCAGCTCCAGCACGCGGCGCGCACCTGCCGCGCGCAGGAGGACCTGCAGGAAGCGACCCGTCTCCGGGACAACGGCAATGGGCGGCATGCCCGCGCGCTCCGCCGCAGCACGAACGGCGCGCAGCACGTCGTCTTCCGGCGAGAAGAGTCCGGCGAGGTAGGCCGCGATGTCGTCGCTCACGGTACGCGCGTGCCGCTACTCGAGTCCGATGTCCCAGGCCTGCTCGAGATCGCCCTTCGAGTAGGCGCGGAACGCGGTGAGCGTCTGCGTCCGGTCCACGCCCGGCACGCGCGCAAACTCCTCGGTGACGACGTGCGCGATCTGGTCATACTCCGCCACACGCACGATGGCCACGAGATCCCACTCGCCCGAGACGGAGTACACCTCCGCGACCCCGTCAATGCCGGCCAGCTTCATCGCGGCCTGCGGAATCAGCTTGGGATCGCACTTGATGAGAACGATGGTGGTAATCACTCGACGACGGGAGAAGGTGGAACGTTCAGGAATCGGGCCTGTGGCGCGACGGGCCGGCTCAGGGCACCAGCTCGCCGAACGCCGTGATCACGCGCCCCACGCCTTCCATCACGCTCTCGCGCGGCGCGGCGTACGACAGACGGATCCATTCCGGTGTGAGAAACGCCGCGCCCGGGACGACGGCCACATCGTGCCGCTCCAGCAAGTGCGCGGCGAACGCCGTGCCCGCGGCGCCATCCGGCTGCACCGCGGCCACGTTGATGTACAGGTAGAACGCGCCCTCCGGATGCACGTAGCGCAGCCGCGGCTCGCGTGCCATGGCGGCCACGAGCAGATCCCGGCGGGCCTGGAACTCGCGCACCATGCTGGACACGGCGTTCTCCGCCGCGGCGCGATCCGAGAGCGCGGCCAGCGCCGCATGCTGTGACACCGTCGTGGCGTTGGATGTGGTGTGCGACTGCAGCGCGCCCATGGCCTTCGTCACCGCGCGCGGCGCGATCGCCCAGCCAATGCGCCAGCCCGTCATCGCGTACGCCTTGGCCACGCCGTCCACGACGACGAGCCGGTCGCGGCTCGTCGCGACGTCCAGCACCGACGTGGCACGCCCGCGGTACGAGATGTCGCGGTAGATCTCATCGCTGATGAGCCACCATCCGCGTTCGTCGCACAATGCGACTATTTCCTCGAGCTCGGCGCGACTGTACACCGCCCCGGTGGGATTCGACGGCGAATTGAGCATCACTCCGCGCGTGCGCGGCGTGGCGGCAGCCTCGAGCATGGCGGCGCTGACCTTGAGCCCGTGCGCCGCATCGCCCATCACCGGCACCGCGGTCGCCCGCGCGAGCGTGACCATCTCGTAGTAGCTCGTCCAGCTTGGTGTCGGAATGAGCACCTCGTCGTCCGGACCGAAGAGCACGAAGCAGGCGTTGAACAGCGACTGCTTGGATCCGGTGGAGACAATGATGTCCGTGGGCGACACGGCGTCCTCGCCGTGGTAGTCCATCGCGACGCGCTCGGCGATCGCCTGGCGCAGCGGCAGAATGCCCTCGGTGGCCGTGTAGCGCGTGGCGCCCGCATCGATGGCGCGCTGCGCGGCGCGGCGAATGTACTCCGGCGTATCGAAGTCCGGCTCGCCCGCGCCGAGGTCGATGATATTGCGGCCCGCGGCGCGCAGCGCCTTGGCGCGGGCGGACACGGCGAGCGTCGCGGATTCCTTGAGCTTCGCGATGTTCAGCGACGGGGAGAACGTGCGGGAGGCGGTAGCTTGTGCCACGGGCAATTCCAGCGTGTGGAGTGAACGTGCCGATCCTGCTATACTTTACTCGCGGCTCGATCGCCGCGCCATTGAAAACCGGAGGCAGGGTGGAGCATCAGAGCGAGGAGCAGGACGAGCGCGAGCACAGCGGCGTCGCGCGGAATCAGAACGTTTTGTACGTGCTGCCGCACGACGCGCTGGCCATTGCGCGCTTCCTCGAGCCCGCGCTCGAGCGACTCGACGCCGGCGCCGAGGGGACGCAGCTCCTCGTGCTCACGCCGGACACGGCGACAGCGGTGGAGATCGTGGATGCGGTCGCACGGCAGGCGGTGCGCGTGCCCGGTCGTGCCGTTCCCGTCACGAGCGTGCGGCGCGCCGCCCGGCTGCTCGCCGCGCAGCCTGCCACCGTGGTCGCCGGCCCGCCCGCGCTCATCCTCGAGCTCATTCAGAGCGCCACGCTCAAGCTGCAGACGCTGCGCGCGCTCGTGCTGGCCTGGGTCGATGTCCTGGCGGATCTGGGGGAGACCAGCGCGCTCGAAGCCGTCCTGGCCGAGGTGCCGAAGGACATGCCGCGCGCCGTGGTGGCCGCGCAAATGACACCGGCGGTCGAGGCCGTGGTGGAGCGGTATGCGCGCCGCGCGCGGCGTGCGGCCGAAGCCGACCCCTCGACCGGTGAAGCGGTCAACCTCCGCTATGTTCTCGTCGCGGCGGGCTCGCGCGCGACCGCGCTCGGTGAGCTGCTGGATGATCTCGACCCCGAGCGCGCCGTGCTGTACGCCGCGAGTGATGCCGGTGCAAGCGCGCTGGAATCCTTCGCGCGCGCACGCGGATTTCAGCGTGAGGACGCCGGCCTCGTGGTATCGCGCGGCGATGTCGTCCAACCGGCCGATCTCGTGATCCTGGCCGAGCTGCCGCAAACGCGGGATGCGTTGCGCGCCGTGGCGTCGGGCGGAGCCGTGATCGCGCTCATTACGCCGCGACAACTCCCCGCCCTGCGGCTGCTGGCCGGTACGGGAACCCTGCGTCCCTACCGGCTGCCGGAGGCGGCGGCCCGGGCCCGTACGCGCGAGCGCCGCGTGCGTGATGAGCTGCGCGACGTCCTGCGGGCCGGCGTCCCCGCGCGGGAGCTGTTGGCACTCGAGCCGTTGCTGGAGGAATACGACGGGGCGGAGCTGGCTGCGGCCGCCCTGCGCCTGCTGGAGCGGGAGCGGGACGCGCCCACGCATGCACCCGTGGCGGCGGACGCCGCTGCCTCAACCGCGACCCGGCGCGTATTCGTCAACGCCGGCACACGCGACCAGGTTACCGCCAGCGATCTGGTGGGCGCGATCGCCAATGAGGCCGGCGTGCCCGGCAACCGGATCGGGCGCATCGAGCTGCGGGAGGGGCACGCAATCGTGGAAGTGAGCGCCGAGCTGGCGGAGCAGGTGGTGGCGCGCCTGACCGGCGTCACGGTGCGTGGCCGCCGGCTGCTGGCGCGGATGGATCGCGAAGGCGGCGAGCGTGGCGAGCGCGGTGAGCGTGGGGAGCGTGGGGAGCGCCGTGAGCGCGGCGAGCGTCGTGAATCCGGCGACCGCGGCGAGCGTGGTGCGCGTCCATCACGCAATGATCGCCCGCCGCGGCCGGCGCAGCCATCCCGTCCACCGCGCCCCCCGCATCGATGACGGAGCAGATGTACAACGGCGCGCGCACCGGTTGGATCGAGGTGGTGGCCGGAGTGATGTTCAGCGGCAAGAGCGAGGAGCTCATTCGCCGCGTGCGTCGCGCCGTCATTGGCAGGAAGAAGGTGCAGGTGTTCAAGTCGCACCTCGATGACCGCTACCACGGAGTGTTCAGCATCTCGAGCCACGACGGACGTACCGTTGAAGCCCTGCCCGTGGATTCGTCGCTCCAGATCGCGCAGCAGGTGCATGCACTGACCGACATCGTCGCGATTGACGAGGCGCAATTCCTGGACGCCGGTATCACGCCACTCGCCGCGTCATTCGCCGCGCGCGGCATCCGCGTGATTCTCGCAGGCACCGACACCGATTTCCGCGGTGAGCCGTTCGGCCCCATGCCGCAGCTCATGGCCATTGCCGATGTGGTGGACAAGCTGCACGCGATCTGCGTGATCTGTGGCGGTCCCGCCAGTCGCAATCAGCGACTCATCGAAGGGAAGCCCGCCCGCTACGACTCGCCTGTGATCATGGTGGGGGGTCGGGAGTCCTATGAGGCACGCTGTCGCCATTGTCATCAGCTCCCGCGGCTGGACGAGGACCAGGTTCCGCTCCTGTGATCAGTGGTGCGGCGCTGTTGACAGCGACATTCGTGGTTCCCTAGCTTCGCACACCCTGTCCGCTACCACCCCGGTTGCCACCATGCGCGTCCCCCTCTCGCTGCTCGTACCGCTCGCGCTCATACTCGCCGCCTGTCAGAGCGACTCGCCGGTTCAGCCGTCCACCCGTGCGAGTCTGACGATGCAGGTGAAGATGCAGCAGGCGCCGGCGGGATCCACCGTGGAGCTGCAAGTCTTCGGCTTTGGCGGCTCGAGCCAGCAGGAGCTGCCGCCGCTCACGCTGTTCGATGGCACCTTCCCCGTGACGACCGGACTGCAGCAGGTGCCCATCACGTTCGATCTGACGCCGTGCCTCGCGCTCAACGCGCCGGACGCCAACGGGCCATATTGCCCCATCGGCGTCTTCGGGATTCTGCGTGGCGCACAGGGCGACACGCTGGCGCTGAGCAGCTCCGGCCAGACCTACCTGGCGCGTCCGGGACAGGTGACACAGGCCAGTCCGATCTATCTCGTCACGGGAAACAATCCGCCGGTGCTGGATTCCGTCAGCTCCGCGATCGAAGTGGAGCCCGGGCTGCTCCGCTTCCAGCTTGGCGGCTCCGACCCGGATGGCGACCTCTCGTCCGTGGAGATCAACGTCGACGCGGGCCAGACAGGCGTGTCCGTCCTGACCACCACGACACTGCCGCTTCCGGTGCCATCGTTCGCTGGAACGTTCTTCGCACTTGGCCAGCAGAACCAGGACTCGTTCGTCGCGTCGGTGACGCTGTTCGACACGAAATTCAACAGCAGCGGCAGCGACAACACCACCGGGGTTTCCCCGGCCATTCTGGATTACGGCATGGTGGACTCGCTCACTACCTCGCTCACGGCTGATTCGGTCGTCATGGCGTTCAAGGACGTGATTGGCGTTGCCGACAGCGCGGAGGTGGTGGTGCGCAACCGGCTGCCGTCGGACGAGGCCACGGGGGACTCGATCTACTTCGTGTGTGGCGGGCGATTCAGCAATCCGGCGGCTGCACGCGTTGCCTGTGGGCGACAGGTTCCCTTCGCGAGTGCGTCCGTCATCGTCGTGCCCATCAACCCGAACGGGCAGCCGGGCGTTGGGCTGTTCTGC
>Ga0207652_10000934_pt1 | contig 27484 bp, 27 predicted proteins | sample KBSC63BmetaG_FD_184334 | JGI IMG/M metagenome (GOLD analysis project Ga0207652, IMG submission 184334) | Corn rhizosphere microbial communities from Kellogg Biological Station, Michigan, USA - KBS C6-3B metaG (SPAdes) (version 2) | ecosystem: Host-associated > Plants > Roots > Rhizosphere ...
GACGGCGCCCGTGGAGCCGAGCGCGACCACGGTGACCCCGAGCAGCGTCGCCAGGACGAGAGCTCGACGCGGCAAATGGAGCCGGGCGATCACGCGGGCTCCTCCATGCACGAGCAGGCGCCCCACTCGGTGCGCTCATAGAGGCCAGGGGACTCCTCGAGGCGCTCGCGGAACTCGCGCAGGGTCAGTGGCCGGGTGTGCCCGCCGCTTCGGTCACGCAGGATCGCGACGTCGCGGCCGAGTCGCTTGCGCAGCTCCTGCTCGCGCGCCTCGTGGTGGCGGTAGCGGTCGGGGTGGCGTTCCAGCAGGAGGGCGAATGACGCCTGGCCCGCCTTGCAGCAGAAGCCGCCGCAGTCGTTGTGGGCGAACCCTTCGGCGTAGAGGCGGGGCGGCTTGATCCCCTCCGCCCGCATCCAGTCGAGGACCTCCTCTTTCCAGAGGTGCGGTTTTTCGGTCAGCGGCGCTTCGACCCGCCACGGCGACCAAAAGCCATCGGCCCGCTGCATGCGCTGGACCTCGGTCCAGTCGTAGCCGAGGACGCAGACCGTCTCGGCGGGGTCGCGGTGGCGCTCAAGCCAGCGCCGCAGCAGCTTCCGCTTCAGGATCGCCGAGCAGGGGTCGACCCGGCTGTTGCCGAGGAAGCGGACGTCGCTGTAGACCTGATGCGGGTTGCGGCCATCGGCGATCCATTCCAGGCCGGGCAGCGCCTCGCGGGCCGCAGCGGCGAGCCCAAGCAGGTGGCGCCGGCGGCGTCGCATCTCCCGAAGCGAGGGGATCGCGACGGTGCGGGCGAGGAGATCGATCGGAAGCGGGAGATCGAGGAGCTTCGCCGCTCCCTCGAGCAGGAAGCGATAGAGATCCTCGTCCTCGATCAGCGTGTCGCTGAAGAGGAACGTCGTCGCCTCGCGGCCGTGGGACGCCACGGTGCGCATCGCTGCGCCCCACGAGCCAGCGCCGCCGGAGAGCATCACGACGCGACCGGCGCTCACGACGACGCTCCCGTGAAGCTGCGACTCGCACAGCTCGAGCAAAGGACGCCGACCCGCTCCTTCGAGGCGCCTGCTGCCTGTTGACCGGCGAGGTCATGGCCGCCCCAGCGGCACCAGCGGATGCCGAGCGACTCGGCCTCGGCCTCCAGCTCGCCGATCGTCCGCTCCCACCAGCTGGGCCAGAGCGAGGAGAGGAGCTTTCGCTCCTCATCGGCCTGGGCGAAGGCGCCGCAGTTGCACTCGCCACTTCGGTGCATCAGCGCGGCGACGTCTGAGAGCGGCAGCTCAAAGCGCTCCCGGTAGGCGGTGACCTCGGCGCCGCTCCAATCGATCAGCGGGTTGCAGAACTTCGCCGAGCCGCGCTCGCTGAAGGGCTCGCGCCCGGCGCGCCGGCGACTCTCGGCCCGACGGATGCCCGAGAGGAAGAGGACGGCGGCGCGGCGTGGGTGCCCCTGCTTGGCCTCGCGCAGAGCGTCTTCGAGGCGCCGCTCCTTGAGGCGCGAGTAGCACTTGGCGTGCTGGCCCTTGCCGGGGAAGCCATACGGCGCCTCGCCGAAGAGACTGGCGGTGGTGCGGCCGGCCGCGCGGTCCTCGGCCCGCATCTCTTTGATGCCGAACGGTCGCCGCCGCTTTGCCGCTGCCTCGCGGAACCGCGACCACCACAGCTCGTCGCCCAGCACCATCGTCCGGTAGACGCCGGTCGAGCGGCGGACCGTGAGCGGCTTGCCGAGCAGCGCCGCGAAAGCACGGACATGCTCCTCGACGCCGGGGACTGCGGTGCCGGTGTCGACATAGAGGAGCTCGTCATAGTGGTGGGCGCAGCGGTGGGCGAGGGCGCCGGAGTCCGCGCCGCCGGAGAAGAGGCAGATCGTCCGGATCGGCGCCCAGCGCTCCTTCGCCGCGAAGATCAGGGCGTCGGGGTCGCGCCCGGCTGCGGCGCGCGCAGTTGCGGCCCGTGCTGTGCTCACGATGCCCTCTCCCAGCAGAGCCGCTCGCAGAGTCGATGGCGGTCGCTGCGCGGGCGCGAGGGGGCGCTCCAGGACTTCCGCGGCACCGTGCCGATCACCCGGAAGCCGGCGGCCTTGAGGCTGGCGCCGGTCTCGCTCGCCAGGGTGTAGGTGACCAGGCGCTCATAGCCGAGCGCCCTCCCCGCCCGAGAGCAGGCGCCGTAGAGCAGCGAGCAGGCGTTACGCGGCGCGCCGTCGATCACACAGAGGCGCAGCACCTCCAAGGTGCGCCCGTCGTCGCGGTGGCGGGCGACCGGGCGGCCCGCGATCACGACGCCGATCAGGCGTCTGCCAAACGCGGCGCCGACGCTGAACTTGTGCCCGACGGTGGGCCGCGAGTGTCGGTGGTGGCGCGCGACGAAGGCGTTTGCCTCGCGCAGCGTCAGCGGCACCAGCCGCAGTCGTGCGGCGCCCGGGGCGCCCCTCCGCTCAGCCACGAAGGCCTCCGCCGGTCCGGAAGCGGGGGAGGTAGGCGCGGCCATCGTCGCGGTAGCGGTGAAGGAACGCCCGCCACCCTCGCCGTGCCGCGGCGAGGGTGGTCGCCCGCACCGCCAGCACGGCGCGATTGCCGTGGGCGCCGACGATGTCGATCGCGACCCCTTCTGCCCGGTAAGGGACATGCTGGAGGGCCCGGTGGTCGGCGATCTCCTGGAGGGCGCGACGGTGCGCGGCGCTTCCGGGGCGGTCCTGGGGGTCTTGGCGCATGGGCGCGCCCCCCGCTCGCGGCGGGGGGGAGATGGCTGGCGAGGGGGCGGGCGCTGAGCGGCCCGACGAGGCGCCGCGTCCGGCGGCCGGGCGCTCGGCGGTGGGCTGCGCCAGCACCACCACCACGGCGAAGCCGAGCGTCACGCCGCAGGCGAGCAGGACGACCACCCGGGCGAGACGGGAGTCGACCGGGTGCTCGAGCAGGGCGCGGAGGCGCTCAACCACGGCCACCGCCCCCTGCCTCGGCGCCGGGCCCAGGCGGCTCGGCGTAAGCGAAGATCGGGGCCGGCTCTCCGTCGGCCCGGGCGAGCGCCGGCAGGAATGGTCCCACTCGGGAGACCCGGTCGCCCCAGTTGCCCTCGATCGTCGTGATCTCGGACCCGAAGACCGATTCGACGATGCCGACGTGCGCGCCCGCCCGCGGCCCCCAGCCGTAGACCACGGCGTCCCCCGGTGCGGGGGTGGCGGTCGGGGGAAGGTCACGACCGCCGTGTTCCTTCACCCATCCGTAGAAAGAGGCCGAGTTGGCGTAGGGGGCGGTGCCGCCGGCCATCTCGATCCCGGCGTGCTGCCACACCCACGCGACGAAGAGGGCGCACCACTCCTCGCACGGCCCGTACCTGGTGCAGTTGGAGCCGGGCGGGAACTCCGAGGTGCCGAGCTGGCTGCGGGCGATCCGCACGATTGCGGCCCCCGAGGCGCCACCGCCGCCGGAGGCTCGGGCTCCGCAGATTGGGCCGGCAGGGGTAGGCGGGGCGGCTTCGCCGGCACCGGCACTTTCCCGGCCGAAGCCGTAGCGCTCGGCGCGCGCCATCACCTCGTTCGCGTAGTCGGCGGCGGAGTCCGCGCAGGCGCCGTAGTAGCTGCAGGCGACCCGGTGATAGCCGGCGTAGGAGCCGCCGGCCGGCGGGGCGCCAAGCCCCGCCCGCATGAAGTGCGCGGCGGTGTAGATCGAGTCCGCTGGGTCGAAGATGCTGGCGCCGCCGCCGTCGGCGTCGACCTTGAAGCGTTCCCAGAGCGTCGGGGCTGTGGGGTCGGGGCTACAGGCGGAGCCCCGCACGTAGGCGATCTCCATCACCCCCGCGCAGCCCGAGGGGGCGACACCGCAGTGCCCGTCGGTCCCGCACTCCTGCACCCCGACGCTCGCCAGGAAGGGCCAGCTAAGGTCGAAGCGCCGGGCGGCCCCTATATATAGACGCAGCCTCGGGGCGGGGATCTCCCGCGCCCCGCCGTCGGGTAGCGGCCCCGTCGCAAACGCTCCGCCGCCCTGGCAGGAGGAGAGATCGGCGCCGAGGACTGCCATCAGCGTCGCGAGCAGGACCGCGGCGATCGCCACCACGGCGATGGCCAGGGCCGTGGCGAGCCAAGGCAGGCGCCTTCGCGCGAGGCTCACCTCTTGCCCCCCTGTCGGCCGCCTCCGCTGGGGCCTTTGCGGCCCCCCTGGCGCGCGCCTTTGCGCGCAGGCGCTCGCCGCGCCTCGGCGCGAGCATCCTGATCCTGGGCGGGCCTTCGGGTGGTCCTCGGCGCGGGTGCCTCGGCGCGGGCGCGCTCATGCTCGGCCTGAAGCTGCTCGGCGAGGCTGCCCTCTTCGTCCTGCGGCGTCTGACCGGATACCGGCCGGGTTGCTCCCGCGCTCTCGGCCCTCTGCTTCGGCGTCTTTGGGTCGCGCGCCGCCCCTGCGCCCGTCTCGTCCTTCCGCGGTCTCCGCTTCCCCGGCTGCCGACCGCGCTCCTCGCTGGGCCCACCGGCTCCGGCGCGAGCGGGCCCCTGTCCCTGTCCGGCCCGCTCCCGGTCGGGTCCGGGCGCGTCGCTCCCGTGCGGGCTCGCCTGGTCGGCGCCATGCAGCCCTTCCCCGCGCCCGGCGCCGGAGGCGGGGTCCGAGGGTCGGCCCGGTTGCTGCCGCCCCCTGGCACCGTCGTCCCCCGCGACGGGCCCGATTGTCTGCCGGTAGCGCAGACCGCCGAGCGGGACCCCTTTTACTCGCAGCGGCGCGACCTGCTTGCGAGGGGCATCCCCGCCGCCGCGCAGGCGCGCCAAGCCTCGGGCCATCCTCTTTGGGGCGCGCAGGACCGAGCCCGCCGCCCGCCTTGGCCCACGCGTTACCCGGCCCGCGGTGCGCCCGCCGTAGTAGAGGGCGAGCACGCTGAGCGCCCGATCGCGGCCGGGGGCGGCGGGCCCGGTGACGATGCCGAGGAGGCCCTCGGTGAGGGTGTGCCTCTGGACGAAGACCGCCCAGAAGAAGGCGCATTGCAAGCCGAAGGAGAAGAACCAGCCGAGCTCGGAGGTGGCCGCCGAGATCGCCGCGCAGACTGCGAGCAGGATCGCCAGCAGGAGGCTGTAGGCGGCCTTGCGTAGCAGCAGGGAGGCGAGCTTCTGGAGCCAGTCCTTGAAGAACTGGTGCCCACGCCCGGGGATCACCGCCGCGACCAGCGCCACCGGGGCGAAGGCGAGGACGAGGAGCAGCAGGATCTGGGCGAGGATCACGCCGAGGCTGAGTGCGCCAAGCAGGCAGAAGGCGCCGAGCTCGCAGATGAAGACGAGGAGTGCGACCAGCACGCGGTCGTACTGGCCTTCCTCTTCCATCGCCGCCGCCGCTGGCTCATCGGCGGGCCCGAGCCTGTAGTCCCCCTTGGCCTTCGAGGGATCGGAGTCGGGAAGCTTCGAGGCGTCACCCTTTTGCAGGGCTTCGAACTCTTCGTTTCGTTCATCGGAGCCCGAGCCGAAACGCAGGAAGTGGGCGCCGTACTTCTTCAGGTTGTTGATGCAGGTCTTGCCGCCGGCGGAGACCTGTTCCCCCGATTCGAGGCGCCGAGCCGCGCCGGAGGGCAGCGGCTGAACCGCGACCGATTCCGGTTCATCCCCACCGTCCGCCCGCACGCAGTGCTCGAGGCCGCCGAACTCGAGCACTGCCCAAGGCTGGGCGACCAAGAGGCTGAAGAGCTGGTCGGCCCCCGCCTGCTTGGTCTCCGCCTGGCTGCCCGGCTCGCCGTCCTTAGCGATGGAGAGGAAGGCGCCCGACATCGCGTTCGTCCACTGGCTCGCCCGCCCGATCGTCTGCGCCGGCTGCCAGACGAAAAGAAGGGCGATGGCGATGTAGGCGAGGGAGAGGGCGAGCTGACCGGCGGTCTCCGCGTAGCGGCGCTGGATCAGCGCCTTCCACATCGCCCACAGGCCGGCGGCCGAGATCGCCAGCACCATCCAGGGGCCGCCGAAGACGGTCGCGTAGAGCGAGTGGATGGCGCGGGCGACCGGGCCGAGTGCCCCGGCCCCGCCGGTCGCCCCCGAGCCGTTCAGCAAGTCGAGGCTGAAGGCGAAGCCGAAGAGGTCGATCAGGGTCCGGGCGAGCCAAGCCGTGCCCTGCCAGGCGAGATCGGCGAAGAAGTAAGCGATCATCGGCAGCAGGCCCGAGACGTCGACGCCTGAGAAGACGCCGGCGCTGATCGCCGTGAAGTGCTCGTCGAGTTTGTAGTTGGAGAGCGGGTAGCGCCCGTCAAGGCCGCCAACGCCGAGCGGTGAGGCGGGGCCGACGTTCGACCAGATGTCCGCGTGGGCCACCGGGTTCGCGAGCGCGAGGAGGAGCGCGCCGAGGCCGACTCCGGCCCAGAGCACCCGCCGTCGTGGCATTCGCAGGCGCGCCCTCACCCGGGCACCTCGCGCGGCGTCGTGTCGAGCCTCGCCAGCAGCGCGGGCAGCGGGTCGACCTGGGCCTCGCCGACCCGGCCGCGCAGGTCGCGGACCAGGCAGCGGCCCCGCCGGAACTCGGTCAGCCGTGCCGCCAGCCCGCCCTCCTCGGGGTCGAGGCCGATCTCCTGCACGCTTCGCCCGGCGGCGCGGATCGAGTCCTGCCCGAAGAGCCAGACGTCACCGACCAACTGGGAGAGCTCGCCTAGATCCTCGACCTGCTGGGTGACCAGCAGGATCGTCGCGTTGAAGGCACGGCCGAGGCGGACTAGCCGGTTAAGCAGCGCCCGCCCCTGGGCGGAGTTAAAGAACGCCCAGGCCTCGTCGAGGATCACCAGCTTGTGGCGCGAGCGGTCGCCGGAGATCAGCTTCAGGGCGAGCGCCGCGACCAAGGCGAGAGTCGCGACCGAGACCCGCTCGGTGCGGCTGTAGGTCTCACGCGCCGTTCCCGGCTCGGGGAGCTGCAGGCCCGGCGTGCGGATCGTGATCAGCGAGGGCTCCGCCGTCACGCCGCCTCCTCGGAGGCGAACCCGAGTCGGGCGAGGCCGAAGTCGGAGACCACCTCGAGCGCCTCGGCGGCGTCGCGGGCGCTGGCGTCCCCAGCCTCCCGCAGCCGCCCGATCACGCAGGCAAGGCTGCGCTCGCCGGCGCGCACCGCGTCGCGTACGGCGCGGTCGATCGCCACCTCCCACGAGGGCGGCGGGTCGCGCAACAGCTCCAGCAGGTAGGAGGAGGCGAGCTCCTCGCGGAGCTCCGACAGCCCGATCGCCAGCGGATCGAGCTTGCCCCGGTGCTCGGGTGCCGCCGATAGCTCCACAAGCTCCGCCTCGCCCGCCAGCTCGGACAGCTCGAAGAGCCGGTGGTCGGGCTTCGGATCGAAGTCGATGACCTGCGATCCCCGCAACAGGGCCGCGTGGGCAATCGCCTCGGCGGCGACCGTCTTGCCGCTGCCGAGCGTGCCGGCGATCAGCACCGCTGAGGGGCGCGAGTCGCGTGGGGCCTCGGTCGGGTCGTAGCGGACCGGCCGACCCGCGACCGGGTCGTAGCCGAGGTAGATGCCGGCCGGCGAGCCGACCTCGGCAGTGGCAAGAGGCACCATCGCGGCCGCCTGCTCGACGGTCATCTGTTGGCGGTAGTCGCCGACGGCGCCGCCGTCGGGGCGCGGCAGGTGGTCGAGGAAGAGCGCGTGCTGCAGGCCGCGTGGTCGGTGCAGGGCGACGGCGCCGTAGCGCTCGCGCAGCAGCGCGACCCGACCCTCCAGCTCCTCGCGGTCGGCTGCGCCAACCGCGAGGGAGACCCAGGCTCGCAGCATCGGCGGCCGCGCGGTCGAGGAGAGGGTCGCCTCGTACTCGCGCGCCAGCTCGCGGTCCTCCTCGGCCAGCAGGCCCGGCCCGGCCGGCGAGGAGAGCTGCTCGCGGTAGGAGTGCTCGACATCGAGCACGCGCCGGCGCACCTGCGCCAGCGCCTCGCGGTTGCCGACGAGGTCGGCGTGAAGGACGGCGTCGACCGGGCCCGCCCCTTCGAGTGGGTCGAACAGCAGCTCGGCGGCGCCGGGGAACTCCGACTCCTCGGGCAGCGAGCCGAGCGCGAGGAAGGCCTGGTAGGAGGTGCCCTCCTCGGCCTCGACGACCAGCGAGGCGGGCTCGCCGGGGTCCTCGCGCATCGGCGCTCCGGCGAAGCGCCAGAGGTCGGCCTCCAGCGGTTCGTAGGCGTGCGGGCCCTCCTCGCCCCCCAGGATCAGCGCGTCGGGCTCCCAGTTGGGGTCGAGCGCGGGCTCGGCCACGCCGCGGCAGGCGCCGCGAGCCAGCAGCCACTGCAGCTCGGCGGTGCTCGCGCGGCGCAGGTCGAGCACCGAGGCGGCGCGCTCGAAGGCGCGCTGCTCGGCGTCGGCGAGGGCGCGCAGCTCTCCGGCGCCAATCGGGCGGGGCCCGGCGACACCGGCCAGCTCCTCAGCCCGGCGCCGGGCGCGGTCGAGGCCGCGCAGCATGCCGCCGCCCCGCCGCGGCCCCGAGAGGGAGATCGCGACGTATACCTCCGGCACGTGGGAGTCGAGCGAGGCGAGCTGGCGCTGCTGAGCCTCGAGGAACGAGCGCCAGCGCTCCACGTCGGCGTGGCGGCGGTCGGCGAGCCAGACGAGCTCCTCCGCGTAGCGCTCGGTCGGGTAGGAGCGGGCGAGTCGCCAGATCGAGACGTCGGCGCCGACCACGGCGAAGAAGCGCTCCAGACGGTGGAGGAGCGCCCACTTCTCCCCGGGGGAGAGGAAGGGATAGGAGAGCGTGCGGGCGCGGTAGAGCGCCGCCGCCTCGCCGCTCGGCCCGATCATGACGTTGGCCCGCGCGTAGCGCAGCGGCCAGCCGTTCACGGCCTCACCTCCAGCGACTCCCCCGGCGCGAGAGCCACCCGTGAGGCGAGACGGCGGGCCGGCGTCAGGCGACCTGGGGGCTCGACATGGAGGCGGCGGCGACGCAGCGCCCGTCGGCGCAGCGCGAGCGGGTGGGCGAAGTGGACGACGGCGGGGCCGGCGATGCGCGCGCCCCGCAACCGCGGCCCGCGCCAGTCGGGCTCCACCCAGAGCTCGCCGCCGAGCACGCGCGTCCCGTCGGCGGGAAGCGCCCGGCCCAGCGAGCGCCGCGCCGGCAGCAGTCGCAGCGCCAGCCAGGAGGCGGCGAAGCGCTCCGCCCGGCGCCCGTCGGGGGTTGCCTGGGTGGCGAGCGTCGCCACACAGACCGGCACCAACACGAGACGAAGCGGCCAGCCGAGAAGGCCCAGCACCACCCCGGCGATCCAGGTCCCCGCGAGCGCCGCGGCGGCGGCGAGGAGCCCGGCGGTCCTGTCGGCGATCACGAGGCCGCCTGCTCCGGCCGCCGCCGCGGCGCCCACGGGGACGAAGGGCGAGCCCGACGCGAGGGCCAGCACCGCCGCCAGCGTCCCGGCGGCCCAACCGAGCCAGCGCAGCGGCACACCGCCGGGGACCGGCAGCGGCCTGCCCTCGATCTGGTGGATGCGCCGCTGCGGGGAGAAGACCCGTTGGTAGGAGCGGATCGGCTCGTAGGCGCTGCTCAAGGCAGCACCCGCTGGGCGATCACCTTGGCCGCTTCGGCGACCTCTCCAGGCGCGAAGACGAGCCAGCCGACCACCAGGGCCGCGCAGAAGAAGATCACCAGCTCGGTGAACTTCCTGTTGATCAGGAAGCCCAGCGAGAAGATCGCGACGACGCCGGTGTAGAGAGCGGCGGCGGTGTTGCGCAGCAGCGAGCCGAGGTTATGCCCGATGTCGTTGCCGCTCGCCGCGAGCGCCACCGCGGGCGCGAGCAGGAGCACCCCGGCGGTGAGGACGGCGAGCGCGACGACGCGAAAGCGGCGCTTCACGAGGCCGCCCCCTCGACGGCTGCCACGTACCAGCGCCCGCCGCGTTCGCGGACCTCCAGGCGGTAGGCGAGGGGGTAGATGGCACCGCTCGCCGGGTCGCGGCCGCGGGCGGTGGCGAGGACGCTGCGCTCGGCCCCTTCGCCCGAACCGAGTTGAGCTATACCCGAGACCCCGATCAGGCGCAGGGCGCCGCCCAGCGGCACCACGCTCGCGCTGGGCGCGAGGTAGTAGCGCAGGTCGGACTCCTCACCGGCCGCGAGATAGGCCGGCAGGAACTTCTCGACCAGCTGCCTGATCTGGGGGGCGCCGGATCCGGCCGGCGGCCGGGGCCGCTCGGGGTCGGCCCCGGCCACGGCCGGTACCGCGACTATCGAGGGCGCGCCCAGGGCCGCCACCTCGCCCGCCCGGAAGCGGACGATCGGGACGGCCAGGTAGAGGGTGCGCGAGTCGCGGAGCTCGCAGGCGACGGTGATGACAGCGCGGCCGTCGCCGATGTCCGAGGAGCGGACGACCTCGGCCTGGGCGACATCAGCGCCGCGGGCCGGGGGGCGGCGGCCGGCGCCGACCTTGGCGCCGGCCGCCAGGAAGGGGGTGAGCGCCCTGGGTTCGGGCGCTTCAAGGTAGGTCCGGGCAAAACGGACGGCGAAGGCGGCGCCGGCGGGATCGACCCCGCCCCGCGGGCGACTCTCGCTGGGCCCCGGCCGGCCCGGCGAGGCGAGGATCCCGGCGGCTCCCCTGACCAGCAGGAGGCCGACCAGCACCCAGAGCGCCATGCGCCCCGCCGAGCGGAGCGCCGCCGCGAGCGTGCGGCTGCCCTTCTCGCCCTCGCGCCGCCCGAGCCGTGAACCGAGACCGTATGACACCTTCTGACCACCTCCGTCTTTGCTCGTTGGTCCGGCCCTCTGGCCGGTTCACAAAGACAGGGCGACGAGGAGGCAAAGTGGTCACAAGCGCACAAGTAGGTGCTTGTGTGTTGGTATGGGGTTGCGGGCCTGTACATCGGCACACACACTCCTGAGAACGGGGTGGCGGGTTCAGGAGTCGGCGTCGGCGAGGCCGCCGGCAAGCTGCTCGACCAGCCACCACCCGGTCCAGTCACACAGTTCGTAGTTGACCCAGACGCCTTCGCGACGGCGCCGCACGATTCCCGCCCGGCGTAGGATCCCAAGCTGGTGGGAGACGCCCTGCTGGGTCAGGGGCAGGCAGGCCGAGAGGGCGCTCACAGTTGCATGGCCGCGGGAGTTCAGCACCTCGAGCAGGCGGATCCGGGTCGGGTCGGCGAGCACCCGCAGCGTTGCGGCGAGGGCCTCGATCATCTCCTCGGAGAGTGCCGAGCCTGCGCGATCCGAGGTCCGGCGCGCTCCGCTGCCCTGCTCTTGATGACGCTCGATCATGGTTCTCTGCTCTTACAGGGCGACGGGGCCGGCAGGTGGTCCCCCCATCCGGGGGAAATCGTCGGGGTGGGCGGGTCGCTCGCGGGCACGATGCGGGCCGCGTGGCCGGGTACTGCGCCGAGCTTTCTGCATGATGCGGCGCCCCTCAACGGCGCCGACGACGATCCTGTCGACGGACCGCCGCTTCACGGATCAAGCGGGCGAGGGCGGCGATCTGCTTTTCATGGCGCTCCGTGGCGTCAACCTCTGAGGCCCGGCGCACTTGCACGCTCAGCGCTAGCTTCCCGCCTTGGGTGCCGCGGGCGGTTTCGCCGTTACCCCCTGCCGTTCTGGCCGGCTTTGATTGGAGCGTCCAAGGCTCTGGCTTCGCACGTGCTTTCGGATGCATCTCCCTATACAGGGCGTCGAGCGGCGAAGCTGGTCCCCCCGTTCGCCGACAGCGCGGCGCGACCGCGCGGTCGCCGCACCCCCGACTTGCTGCTGTGTGGCTGGCCGATGGAAGAGCGGCAGCTTGGCTGCAGCGCCGCCAGCCGCGAGGCGCGGTAGCCGTTACTCGGCGGCGTCTGCGATCGCGCCGCCGAGGTAACTCTACTCCGACTCGAAAACCGGGGCGCTTGGTCAGGGCGAAGCGGACGTCTGAGGTGATGCCATGATCCCTGCTCGAAGCAGAGGATGACCACCTCGGCGTCGGTCAACCTCCTGTGGGCGTTCTTCGGCCTCATGGGCAGGAGATCGTCAATGGTGAAGAACACGGAGAATGCGGAAGTAGGTCGAGGTCGGCGTCCATCAAAAGGACGCTCGGGGTCGAAGAGAGAACCGGCATGAGATTTCTCCTCGTGCCGGTTCTCCTCGGGGTCTGAATCGACTTGTCCCATGAAATTCGCTGCACAAGCAATGACGTGTAGACGGACGGGCCTGGCTCCTTCTGGTCCTTGGTTGCTAGCTGACAGGGTGGTACGTGCGGCCCTTCTTGTTGAGACGACCTTCCTTCTCTAGTTCGCCTAGGACCCGATAGAGGTAGTTCGGGCTAATTTTCCACTCTTTGGCGATCTCGGATGCGGAGATGCCAGGTTTTTTCTCGACTAGCTTGACCGCCTGATCAGCACGGGTTCCACCCCGACGGCGGCGGCGTTTGCGTGGGGATGACCCGTTCGATGCTGCTTTGGACGGACGGCCGGGATTACGCCCACTGCCGGGAGGGCGACCCGGTCGGCGCCGGGCGCCGCTGCCACCAAGCTCAGCGAGAGCCCGCTCCAGGCGCTTGCGCTCTTCCTCGAGCTCGGCGAGCCTTCTCTTGACAAGATCCAGAGCCTTGTCGAGTACTGGTGATTTGCTGGCCATATATCTCCTTCGTTTGAATCAAACAACGGAAGTGTTCCATGCATCTTGGGACATCCTACGCGGAAAATCGATATCGAATGCGCGATTGTTGCCTGGGCTTATCGGCTCCCTACCGTTAGGCTTCGACGCGTGAGCACCAGCCATCGCGCGGATTTGAGGGCATTGCGGGCGTACGAAACCATCGCTCCAGCCTACGATTCCTTCACTGCGCACCATAAATATGAGCATCTGATGGGAGAACTGCTTCCAGCGCTTGAGGCTTGTGGCCTAGCCGGTAATCGACTTCTTGACGTGGCGTGTGGGACCGGAAAGAGCTTTCTACCAATGTTGGCGCGAGGCTGGAAAGTGACTGCTTGCGATATTTCGCCCGCGATGGCAGGCTTGGCGCGAAAGAAGGCAGGGGGTGCGGCAAGAGTCGAGGTCGCAGATATGCGTCGACTGCCCGTGTTCGGAGAATTTCACCTCATTTGGGCACTCGCCGATGCTGTGAACTACCTGCTGGACCCCGAGGAACTGTCTTCAACGCTTAGAGGTATGCGAGATAACCTTGCGCCCACAGGTCTTTTGCTATTCGATGTAAACACCATGCTTGCCTATCGCATCTTTTTCGCAACCGATGAGACCATTGAACTAGGAGACACATGCTTTCGCCGTCGGAGCCTTTCGTCGGCTGACGCGCCGCCGGGAAGCTTATGGAAGGCTGAGTTCGAGGCCAAGGGGAGGGAAAGGCAAGTGACGCCACATGTGCATTGCCAGCGCCACTTTCCGGAAAAAGACGTGTTGGCGACTCTATCTTGCAGTGGGCTCGAGATACTTGATGTTGCCGGACAGCATGTTAAAGGGATTGGCTTGCAGCGACCGCTCGATGAAAGCAAGCACACCAAGGCCGTCTACATCGCTCGTCCATTGCGGGCGTCATAGGAATCGGGTTCATTCGGCCTGGCGAGGTCGGCGCAGACGGGACAGGTCGGCTCGGGAGTTATCTCTTCGTGCTTACACTGCATCGTCCGGAGGTCGTAGATATGTCCGGTGCCTAGCGTTGATGGCTTTGCGAGGCCAGTGAGGTAATGCATCACATCCAAAGCGACCTGCCCACCGATCAGCGCGCACGCAGGTCCCAGGGTTGCTGCTGGAGAAGATTTTGCGCGCAGCTGTTGAACAACAGCGTCGAATAGCTCGTAGGAGCGTCTGTAACTGATCTCTTGACAGGCATAGCATCCAGTCTCGCCAGGGATATAAAAGGGCCCGACCCGAGCAATAGGTGGCGAGTGACTCATGGCGATGAATGGGATTTTCGCCGCGAAGCACGCAGCGTTGACCCAATGCTCGATGTCATGCGCCGGCCAATCGATTGCGTCGATTACGACGTCGTAGCCGTCGATTGCGGCCGCTATCTCCATTTCGTTTTCGAGCCGGGTTGACAGGGTCTCGAGCCGCATCCGCGAGTTAAAGGATTGAAGACGTTCCGCGGCAGCGTCTACCTTAGATCGGCCTATGTCGACTTCGTTGTAGAGGACTTGTCTATTGAGGTTCGTGAGCTCCACGTGGTCGAAGTCGACCAACAACATTTCACCGATCCCACAACACGCGAGGGCAAGAGCGGACCAGCCCCCTAGCCCCCCAGCGCCTAGCACCGCAACTTTCGCGGCTTCCAAGCGACCTTGGCATTCAGATGGTGGAGGCCCCATCGAAACGTCGCTGAAATAGCGCAGCTGACGATCAAAGCGAGCCATAACCTCGGAATCGATCAGGTCGTCGTCAGCCGCATCCTCGATTACGCCCAGAGAGCCGAGTCCTTCCAAGGCGTCTCCAACCGCCTCCTCTCCAAACTCTTCCTCAAGATCCCGTCGGGTGCGGGAACCGTCCAGAGCTCGAATCAGGCGTCGACTTCCCTCGTCAGGTTGCTCTATCTGAACGTCCTCGTCGAACGCTGAGCGAATCAAATAGAGATCGCCGTTCGGCGACTCGACTCGCTCAGTACTGCGCTTGATTCTCGGTCGATGCATAGGTCTCCTGCCAGCGATCCCAACGCTGACGGCCAGAATAGCCTTGGGCGAGCCTTTTGGTCAAGTTGGCTGTAGCGCAAAGCGGTGACTTTGCTGCTCAAGGTCGGGGCCGACCCGGAACGACCCTTCAAGGCGACGATCAGGACCGGCCCCTGTCTCTAAATGGCGCTCATTCGCCTAGTTGTTCTTGAAAATGAGCGCAGGGGTGACTGCCTTTACGGCCTTGATCCTCACGTAGCTCACCTCCCCGTTCGAGTGAGTCGCCCGGCCCGTCGCCGGACGGGGGAGGTCAAGCTACAAAGTAAACGCTTTGCGCAAAGGAGTCGCTTACCGCAAAGGGGTCATTCCAAAGCGGCGCGTGTCTATGGTTTGGGTCGTTCGAACGCCTTGAAAGCCCCCGATCTGAAGGAGAAGACTTGGCGACGAAAGCGACGCGACCGCGCAAGACCCTGGTTGAGCTTGCGGCCTTTGCCGTTGGCAGCCGGATTCGGATCGACGCGCTGACGATCTTCAACGAACGAGTTGCGAGCGTGAGGGAAGTCGCCGGCGAAATCGATGAGGGGCTCGAGCTGGTCGGGCATCACGTCAAGGAGCTCGTTAAAGCCGGCTGCCTGGAACTCGTGAAATCCCCGCAGCGAGGGGGGGCGGTTGAACACTTCTATCGAGCGCTCAGACGCCCCGAGATGAGTGACGAGGAATGGTGGGCGTTGAAAGATTCCGACCGGAAAGAGATCTCCACCGCGGGCCTGCGGAATCTATTTGCCGAGGGATTGGCCTCTATTCAAACGGGCAAGATGAGTGCCGATCGTCAAATACGCATCTGGTGGAAGGCATCACGTCTCGACGATCAAGGTCGGGAGGAAGCCGCAGAAGAGCAGGAACAGCACATCAACCGACTTCAGGAGATTGAAGCTAAGTCCGTTGAGCGTATGGTCGAGAGCGGCGACGACAAGAAAGCCGCCTCTACCGTTCTAGCTGTGTTGGGCTTCACGCGAAGTCGTGCAGGCCAACCAGCAGGTCCTCACATCGCAAAGTAACCACTGAGCGCATAGCGAACGCTTTTTGACGCTCGTTCGTTGATCTGAAACTGTCTTAGTAGTCAGGATCAGATAACCGCCTTCTCGAGGCGTCCTCACCCCGACGCGAGGAACGGCAGTTCTGATGTTGGCAACGCATCGTGCCGGGGGCATCGTCGTCAGCAGCCCCCGGCACGCGAATCCAACACCATGCCCACTCGCTCTAAAAAACGCTTGGGGACGCCGAGCTTCGGCCAAGCGCTAGTTGGGCGTCTTCGGCATGGTCGCTGCAACACGCACGAGCTCTTGGACGTCAATCCCGAGCGCGTCGCAGATCGACGTAAGTACTCCCCAGCTCGGATTGGCGGCAGTTCCGCGCTCGATACCGGAGAGGTAGGTCGGATGAATGCCCGCCTCGCCGGCAAGGCCCTCGATGCTCAAGCTCTCGGTGCGTTCGTTGCGCAGCTTGCGTATCGCGGATCCGATCTGGGCAGCGGTTGGCGACGGCACGGGGGCGGAGCCTTCCGTGGTCGCCTTGACTTGACCATAGAATATATTCTGTGAACGAGCCGAAGCTACAGAGCCGCTGGCATACAAGCCGCAAGTTCTTGACCGATCTGTTGGACCTATCCGCATTGGAGGAGCGCCAACTCCGACGCCTCGTCCAGGCGCAGCTTGCTTCGTTCTCGGGTGACCTGCTGGTCTTCGCAGCGATGCCGGCAGCCGTGACGGCGATCGGGGGATCCGCTTCATTACTTGGAACGGTGCTGGGGGCACAGGCCCTCTCCCTTGCGTTCTTTTTTGTGGTGGGCGGGGTTGTGGGCGACCGATTCAATCGCCGAACGGTTGCCGTCTGCGCCGACGTAATGTGTTTCGCATCTCAGCTAGCGATGGCGTTGCTGTTCATACTTGGAGACGCCACTTTCTGGCAACTCCTGGTCGCCCAGGTGATCCAAGGGGCCGGACTAGCTTTGTCTCTGACCGCGCTCAATGGGCTCATACCAGAAGCAGTTGCGTCTTGGAGGTTGCAGGAGGCAAATGCCCTGCTTGCCGTGGCGAGAGCGGTCGGAGCATTTACCGGCCCACTAGTGGCGGGAGGGATCTTGGCGCTTGGCCTTGGCCCGGGATGGGCGTTCGTCGCTGATTCCCTGACATTCCTGGCGAGTGCGCAATGTCTCGGGCGGATAAAACTTCGCTGGCGTGGGCGGGGTGACTCCCATTCGCTGGCTTCAGATCTGCGAGCTGGTTGGCGAGAGTTTTGGAGCAAGTCGTGGATTTGGGCAGTGGTGATGGAGTTCGCGCTGCTCAATGCAGCAGCCATTGCCCCCTTCTTTGTTATCGGCCCGACGTTGCCCGAGGAGTTACTACCTGGACCAGGGGGGTGGCCCGTCATCCTTGCAGCGATGGGGTTGGGGGAGATTCTGGGCGGCCTCGTCGCAAAGGTGTGGCGACCCGATCGCCCGCTACTTGCAGCGGTGCTTGCCGCTGCAGCGTGGGGACTTCCGTTGGCCCTAGTGACTCTCCTTGCACCTGCTGCGGTCGTCGCAATCGGGGTTGCGATTGGAGGTGCCGGTCTAGTCCTGTTCGAGGCACTCTGGATGACCACGCTCCAGTCCCAAGTCTCGTCGGGTTTTCGCTCGCGCGTTGCTTCATTTGATTTCCTCGGCTCAAGAGGATTGGTTTTCCTGGGTTACGTGCTTGGCGGCGTTGCAGCGGATTCTGTCGGACCTCAGTTGGCTCTTCTAGGATCGCTCGTGGTTCTGGCGGTGGCGACTTGCCTAGTCGCGTCACTACGGAGCATCAGAACACTTACGGTGGATATAGAGACTCAGTGTGAAAGTAATGATGATTTAGCTGGCGCCGATCAGTCCCGAGCGAGCGCGGCCGGTCGCGCGGCAGTCCTACATGGGGCCGGGTTGTGAGCCGCGCCACCGCACTGGCCCGACGGGAACGATTGGTTAGGGGTCGGGACGAATTCTCTGTAGACGAGGCGAGTTTTATCCTGACGCTGATTCGGATAGGAGCTTTGTTTGAGTGTTGGGCAGCTGACCCGCGGACCGTGACCATTGGAATGCTCGTCGACGCCTGCGCTGAGATTCGTGATCCTTACGCTCTGCCTGGGAACGTATGAAGTTCAACGGCGACGAGTCGTTAGCAGGGGTCAAGGCGGATGTCCTCCGCCGGGTCATCGTGCTTGACGCTATCGGTCGTCGACTAACGATTCCCGCTTTGGTTCAGGAGATGATCGATGACATGGGGGGGGACGATTCTGGGGTGGCACTTGAGTGTGCTGTGAGGGATCTGGATTGCGAAGGATTGGTGTCCTGCAGAAAGGGCCGGATCTTTCCGACCGCCGACGGATTCCAAATCAACGGCGAATCCCCGACTCCCTGCGGTGAACCGGTAGCCCCGGCCGTGCTGAGAGGAGGACCCAGGGCACCGCGAGGCGCGCTTATTGACCCGCCGTAGCTTGCCGCCTAGCGTCCTCAGGCTGGCGCGCGACCGATCAGGTCGGGGTAAAGGGCAAGGAGGGGCATAGGATGGCTGTTACACAACGACAGCGATGGACTTCGACGGCCGAGGTGCGGCTTGAGCTGTCGGTGCGCTTGCGGCACCGCCAACACGAGATTGAGAAAGCTGTACTTGATCGTGTCGTAGAAATAGAGATTTCCGAGGCGGTGGCGGATGCTGAGTATGTAGTCGGCGTCCGGGGAGCGGCTAAAGAGGCAGTTGACTACGCCTTGAGCGGAATTGAAACAGGCGAGGTACCCACCAAGACAGTTCCACTTGCGGCAAGCGCCCAAGCCAGGCGAGCGGCGCGAAACGAAGTTCCCCTAGACACCGTATTGCGTCGATATCACGCCGGCGACCGTGTTCTCTCCGAGGTGATTCTGGGAGAGGCACACGAACTGCCTTGTGAGGCCCTCCAAGATATTCTCAGGGACCACGGACCCCTCGTCGACCAACTAACCTCCGGGATTGCAATGGAGTACATGCATGAGGTAGAACGCATTACCCGGACTCCGAGGCAAAGGCTAAGCGAGCAGGTGGAAAAGCTACTTGCAGGCTCAACTGGGGGAAAAGCTGACATCGACTATCCCTTGGAGGGGTGGCATATTGGAGTTATTATTCGTGGGCCCAAAGCGGACAGGGTCATCCTGAGAATTGGCAGCGCTCTTGGGCGCCTAGTGCTCTGTGTACCGGCAGGAGGCCCAGATACCTTCTGGGCCTGGTTTGGTGGCCCACGTTCTTTGAAGACGGGCGATCTTGACGCTCTCTTGACCAGGGAGCTCCCAGAAGGAGTCTCGGCGGCGCTCGGGGAGCCGCGTAACGGCCTTGATGGATGGCGGCTAACGCACAGGGAAGCTCAGATCGCCCTCCGGGTCGCGCTCTATCGTCCCCGACGTATCACCAAATGTCGAGACGTTTTGCTGCAGGCGGCGATGATCCAGGATCAGCATGTCGCCGCCGCATTGATTGCAACCTACCTTCTCCCCTTGGAAGGGCGAGCCGAACATGGAAAGATACTCCGGCGCACACTTCGAACTTATTTCAAGACCGGGCGAAATGCCGCCAGCACGGCTATTGCGCTAAAAAAAACCCGGCACACGATCGAACGTCATCTTCGGACCGTGGAGTTAAGAGTAGGACAGAATCTCGATGTGTGTGGCACGCAAGTTCAAGTCGCGCTTTGGGCTGAGGACTTGCTGGGTGTCGATGATAAGAGGCCCTCCTCAAACGCTTGAGGCATCTCTGAGCCGGACCAGGTTTGACGGAGACCGTTTTAGTTGGTTTCCAATTTAAGAGGGATAGCTCAGTTGAGCCCCCGGTCGAACGTATAGGTCCTCGAACTCAGTGGGTGAGATGTCGCCGAGGGATTCGTGCAGGCGCATATGGTTGAACCAGCTGACGTATTCGACCACCGCCAGCTCGAGCTGGGAGCGAGAGCGCCAGGAGCGGTCGGCGACCAGCTCCGTCTTGAAGGTGTCGACGAAGCTCTCGGCCATCGCGTTGTCGTAGGCATCGCCGACCGATCCGACCGAGGCCAGGACGCCGGCGTCGTCGAGGGCCTGGGTGTAGTCGGCCGAGGTGTATTGAGAGCCGCGGTCGGTGTGGGCGACGAGCTCGAAGTCGGCGCCGTGGTCACGTTGGCCGAGGGCCATCCGCAGGGCGTCGAGCACCAGGTCGGTGCGCATGTGGGAGGCCAGCTGCCAGCCGACGACCTTGCGGGAGAAGGCGTCGATCACGAGGCGAAGTAGCTGATGCCCTCCCAGGAGCGCAGGTAGGTGAAGTCGTCGACCCAGAGTCGGTTGGTGCGGCGGCGTTGAAATCACGTTCGACCAGGTCGGGGCGGCGCTGAGCCGCCGGATCGGGCGTTGTCGTGCGCCACGGCTTGCCGCGCCGCTTTGCGCCCTGGATGCCGGCCGCCCGCATCAGCCGCTGCACCCGGCCGCGACCTACCTCCTCGCCGGCCCGGCGCAGGGCGATCCAGGTGCGCCGGTAGCCGTAGGCGGAGTAGTTGGCCTTGTGGATCTCCTCGATCCGGGCCAGCAGGCGCTCGTCCCAATCGCCCGAGCTGAGCGGTTGCCCTTTGCCCGCTCGTAGTAGGCGGAGGCCGACACCTCCAGGGTCTTGCAGATCGGCTCGACCCCGAAGCGCTGGCGATGCTCCTCGATGAAGGCGCTCACTTCGTTCGGCGTGGGTCGAGCTCGGCGGCGAAAAACGCTGAGGCGGACTTGAGGATCTCGTTGGCCCGGCGCAGTTCGCGGTTCTCGCGCTCGAGCGTCTTCAGGCTCACGCTCTTCGCTGCTCAGCAGCTCACTGCGCTTGCCTTCATCAGCTTCGGTCTTGCGAACCCACTTGCGCAGCGTCTCATGGTGGACGCCGAGGTCGCGGGCGACGTGGGCAGTCGGGCGGCCGGAGTCGAAGACCATCCGGGCACCGCGATCGAGCAGCTCTTCGGGGTATTTCTTTTGTCGTGGCATGGGTTGATCGGTTCCCTTCCACCAGGAGGAATCCTGGCTTCGAGGTCTCCGTCAAACCCGGCCTGGCTCATCTCTGGAGCGACGAATAGGCTCCACAGCCGCTCTTCGATGGCCGGAGGCCGACGCGAGGAGCCGCCTACCAAGACGCAAGCACGCCCTAGGGCTCCGCTCCGACCCAGATGTTTATTTAGGCCTATATGCCACATGCTGGGGGCAATAGTGAGGCATATAGGCACAGGTACGTGCTCTGATTGGTTGAGAGGATCTTGTCGTGGAGGGGACGGCAGGAGTCGATGTGGCAAATCACTCGGTCGGCCGTGCTCATTGGGCACGCGACTCAGGCCAGCGCCGGTATGAATCGACCAGGAGTCGCCTCGCAGACTTGTTTGCAGCGGCGACGCCGCGCGGGTTGATCTGAATGGCAACCGTGGCAACAGTCGACCGATCTCAAGCTCCAGCGTCCGATGAGAGGCACGTCAGCCACCTAATCTCCTGGAACCCAAGCCATGAGCTTGATCCCCATGAATGGGCAGCGGTTGGACGTCGCATTGGGGCTGTGGGGCGATGCATCCAGTGGTTGCTCGGCGACTGGATTGCCTATGGCAACACGAAGTTTGGAGAGCGTTACGCGAGGGCGTCAAAAATTACGGGCTATGACCCGCAGACTCTGATGAATATGGTTTATGTCGCCTCGCGGTTCCCAATCTCCCGACGCCGGGAGAAATTGTCATGGAGTCATCATGAGGCCCTGGCTTCGATGGATGCTGATGAGCAAGACCGGTGGCTCGACGAAGTGAGCGAGCACCGTTGGTCGGTCTTAGATCTTCGGATGATGCTGCGCGCAGCACGAAAGGAACGCGTGGAAGAAGACGATGAGCTTTCTCTAGGGAAAGCCAGTGTCTCAGCTGTGGGGGACCCTCAGGGGCACGCTCAGTCGGCAGCCCTATCCGCTAACGGATCAGCGATAGCAGGAAAACTCGAGGGACAATCCGCTGGTGCGGCGGTGATTTGTCCGCATTGCGGTGAGCAGGTCACCCTTGGCGCACCATAACCATGGTCGAGAGAATGCGATGTCGCACACTTCACGCCGCCGATCGCAGCGGCTGGTTGTAGCGGGCAGCCAGCATTACAAGCTTGTTGAGGGGGGTCGCCTTGGAATTCCTAGCCGATGACCGACACGCCCTTGAGGACTTCCTGCCGGGTTTCGATGCCCAGATTGCATCGATCCCGTTGGCCGAAATGGAGGCGCGGGACAGCCATGTCATTGAGCTGTTTCGGGATACAGGAGGCGCGGGCCTGGTCGTTCCCAAAGACTTCAAAGGTCACGGCGCCTCCCCGTCAGCTGCAATCCGGGTCCAGCGTGCGATCGGTTCGCGCTCCCCGTCTCTGGCGGTGGCGACGACGATGCATCATTTCTCGACTGCAAGCCTGATCGAACTTCAGAGGGCCCAGAGCGGCTTCGAGTGGCTGCTGCTGCAAGCGATCGCCGAGCAGGGCCGGCTGCTTGCTTCCGGATTTGCGGAGGGCGTCCACGGCCAGGGAGTCTTTTCACCGGGGATGCGCGCCAGGCGGGTTGATGGGAAGTTCCTGGTCAGTGGTACGAAGAAGCCGTGCAGCCTGTCGCGGTCGATGGACGTGCTGACGGCGTCCGTGGCAGTCACCGGCGGGGTCCCCGACGCGGAGCCGGGGTTCGCCATCGCCCTTGTGCCCGCCGGCGCGCCGGGTCTGGAGGTCTCCGATTTCTGGGGATCTTCCGTCCTCGCTGGTGCCCAGAGCGAGGCGGTGACTCTAAGTGACGTCCCTGTGGACCCCGATCTAGTGGTTGCGGTCGACGACGTCGACGCAGTGCAAACCGCGAGCTTTCTGTGGTTCGAGCTCTTGATCACAGCGTCCTACATTGGCATGGCCAGCTCGCTGGTCGAGCGGGTGATTGCAGCAGAGCGTGGAGATCCCGCGCTTCGCATAGCGATGGTGGCCGACCTCGAGTCGGCGATGGCAAGTCTCGCCGCGGTCGCGCATCGGATGGAGCAGGGGGATCGCAGCGAATTACTCTTGGTGCAGGTCTTGCTCCACCGCTACGCGGCCCAGGATGCGATCAGCCGTTCGGTGACCTCGGCCGTCGAGCAGCTCGGCGGCATGGCGTTCGTCGGCGGGGAAGACGTCTCCTACCTCGCGTCCGCCTCGCGGGCGCTCGCCTTTCATCCCCCGCAACGGCAATGTGTCGGCTCGCAGGCGATTCTCGCCACCCTCGCAGGCGCGCCGCTGAAGATCGACTGAGCGACCAGGTTCACCGACTTCAGCCAAGCTCGGCCTGGCTCGGTGTGATCTCTTGCTTTTGGAACGCTGCTCGGCGCGCTGGTCGCTTTGGACACCGTGTCCCCCGAAGGCTACGTTCTCACTGTGGTCGAAATCCTCTATTACCAGATCCCCGCGTTCGCGCTGCTGCTCATCGTTGAGCTGCTCTCGTTCAAGTACTTGCGCGACGACGACCTCGTCGGCTATGAGGCGCACGACACGCGCACGAGCCTGACCATGGGCGGCGGCAACGTCGCCATCAACGCTGTCTGGAAGCTGGTTGTCCTACTCGCCTACACGGGGCTGTATGAGCTGACGCCGTTGCGGATGCCGGCTGAGGTGTGGTGGACCTACGTATTGCTCTTTTTCGCCGAGGATCTCGCCCACTACTGGTGGCATCGGGTCCACCACGAGGTGCGGGTCTTCTGGGCGAGTCACGTCGTCCACCACTCCTCCGAGCATTACAATCTTTCGACCGCACTGCGCCAGCCCTGGACACCGATGACGGCGCTGCCGTTCTGGGCGCCGCTGGCGCTACTCGGCTTCGCCCCCTGGATGATCTTTCTACAGATCGCTATCTCGCAGATCTACCAGTTCTGGACCCACACCGAGCGGGTGCGGAAGCTGCCGGGCTGGTTCGAGTTCTTCTTCAACACTCCCTCGCACCACCGCGTCCACCACGGCGCCAACGAGGTCTACCTCGACCGCAACTACGGCGGCATCCTGATCGTCTGGGACCGCATCTTCGGCACCTACCAGGACGAGACCGAGCGGGTTCGCTACGGGCTGACCAAGAACGTCCGCACTTTCCACCCGGCGCGGGTCGCTTTCCATGAGTTCGGAGCCCTTGCCCGTGACGTGCGTGCCGCGAGCAGCTGGCGCGACCGGTTCGGCTATGTCTTCCGCGGCCCTGGCTGGTCGCCCGACGGCAGTGGCGGCGGTACCCGCGGTTAGGTTGACGCGCTAACCGCAGTGAGCCGGACGGGATCTACCGAGACCGTTTTCTCGGCTCCCAGGCACGAGCCATCAGCACCAAGTGGGTCTTGAAGAAGGCGATAAAACTATCGACCATCACGTTATAGGCATCGTCGACCCTAGCCGATGGGGGCGAGTTCACCGTGGTCGTCGAGCCTCTGGTCTGGTCGGTCGAGCATTCAGTGCTCCAGTGTGGGGACTGGCGAGGCTGGTTTTTGAGTTTGCCCTCGGCATCGGCAAGCCTGAGGCTGATGAACAACCGCCATCCCGAGTGCGAAGGCCGGCCGTGACCAAGCGTGGCAGCGAAGCGTTCCTAACCAGTCTGAGGATGTCGCGGATTTCGTTGGATCGAGAAGATCCAGTTCTTAGCCAGCGAAGGGGTTGCGGATGCTGACCTCGCCCGAGCGCCTTCGTGATCTTGCGATGAAAATCGAGCGATTCCACGGTGTCACGTTGAACCAGGTGCTCGGAGAAATCGCCTACCTGCGCGACGCTGATGACGTTGTGATCGCTGGAGGGTCACTCGCCGACGGGCTCGGCAATGGCCTCAGCGACCTTGACCTAGTTGTCTCTGGGCCGGCTACGGTCGAGTCTTCACGAGTACCCCTCGAGCACTTCGTGGGATCGCTACGAGTCGACGTGTGGAAGTTGGCCCAAGGGTTGATCGAAGGTTTTTTCGAGCGCGCCGAAAGAGCACTCGCCAGCGAGGAAGAGCTGTTGGGCGACTTCGGTGACATCGACGACGAGGATGGCTTCAAGCTCCTACATAGGATTGCCTTTGGCGTTGTCGTCGATGGCAACGGGCTCAAATTCGAGAGAGAGGGGATGGATTGTCGAGAGGTGGCATCGGGCCTCGTTGTGCGGGATTACGCTGAGCGAATGCGCGCTTCGGCGCTGGTGGCTCAGTTGGCGTTGCGCACGAGCCGACCTATTGCCGCTGTTGTCAACGCCCGACTGGCAGTCGAGAATGCTCTCAACATCGCGGTCACGCAGCGCGGCTTTCCCTTCAGCGGCGCCAAGTGGTTGGGCGAGCGTCTCAATACCGATGTGCCTGAGCTCACCAGTCTGTACGAGCCCTTTCGTCAGCTGCCAGCAGATCCAGTTCGGGATGGCGCGGGGTTCGTTGAAACTGCGCTTCACGTCTGTGCAGAGATGTGGGGGCTCGAACTCGAGTTCGACACCCTCGCCGCGCTGGTCCGGTGGCACAGGACCGAGGACGTTCAGCTAGCGGAGGTGGGTGCTGACCGGTTGCTGTTGGCGCAGCGCTCTGGGGTGATCTGGGAGCTCGACGAGCGCGAGGCCAACGCATGGCGTCGACTGACGGCAACCGAAAGTGGAGAGCACGACGAGGGCTGGGGGCTCCGCGACTCTGACCCAGAGGGGCTGACATTGTGTGTGCGTTTGTACGAGCGCGGCATGTTGGGTCTCAGTTGGAGTGAAGGCGTGCCCATGGGAGTGTTCGATGCCGAGCGAAAGGCGGGGGAGTGAAAGCGATCGAGACCGATGCGCGCCGTTATGCATGGTGCAAAAGTCGCGCCCTCTGGATCATGGGGGTGTCGGCGCCTACTTTGCTCGAGGACGTTCACGGTGCACAGCAGGCCGGCCAGGCGGCTCTTCTTCGCTTCGCTGCGCGGATGATCGGCGATGGCTGTGCCGTTGCCCTCAACGTCGCGCTTAACTGTGACCGACCGATTCCGGATCCTGCCATGCGCTGCTCCTGGGCTTTGGAGGGACTACAAGGGCATGAGCTCCGGCAGCCCTGCTGGGAGCTGATCCGGGGTGTCGACGATGCTCCGGGAGAGGAGATCGTCGAGCGTTGCGAGAAGCTGATCGCGAAGGTCTGCGCCGTGGTCGGGGAGATGCCTAACCCCCTCGTTCCGGAGGGACACTACCCGGCGATCGCGTTGGCGCGCGACTGGATCAAGTTGATGAACCTGGTCGGTGAGGAGCCGCTAATGCCGTACGACACCCTGCCGGCGTGACGAGATGAGTGGTGACGGGACCAGGGGTCGAAGGCCTTCGAAATCCACTGCGGCAAGCACCACCACGCGACCGGTAGACCGCCGCCCCAAAGAGCGGCCCGGAATCTTGACATAAGCTACCCATCTCTTTGACGAAATGGTGAACACGCACCTCTGTCATCTGCTCCGGTGAGTGGACGTTTCAGAACACTCCCCCTCCATGGACGGGAGTATCGGAGGTTTCAACCCTCTCCCGTGCGCCACGCTTCAGGTCGTAATCTTAATCAGGCGGAGACCGACGTCGAGCGTCGACCTCTCGCGCAGATCTCCATGCAACTCGTCCCAGCGGCCGCTCTCCAGGTCGGCCCGCAACTGCGTGACGGTCTCCTGCTCCCGCTCATCGTCCAGTCGCGCGAACCCCGAGGTGGATGCGCGAACGTCGTCGTCGAGAATCAGCTCCGGTCGCGCCCACAGCGCGCCGAGAAAGAGGTCGGCGCAGTCGGCCGGCACCTCCATTACATCGACAGAGCCGCCGCCGAGCCATCCGAGGATGTCCTCGACAGGCGGAAACCGCTGCATGTCGTCGGCGAAGATCTCGGGTGCGTAGTCGCGCAGCCACCAGCCGAGTTCGCTGGGATCATACGTCATGATCACGACCTGGTTTCTCGCAACGCGCCGCATCTCCTCGACGCCGGCCTGCGGGCCCTCCCAGTGGTGAATCGAGAGGATTGTCATTGCCGCATCGGCGCAATCGTCGGGGAGCGGGATCTCCTCTGCACTAGCAACTATCGTCCTTCCGGTTCCCGGCGGGCGCTGGGCGATCATCTCGTGCGACGGCTCCACGGCAATGACTTCCATGCCGTCTGGCTCGTAGGAGCCGGTACCGGCTCCTACGTTGACGACACTTCGAGCAGATCGAAGCGCAGCGGAGATGTGTGCCGCGATGCGGGGGTCTGCCCGTCTCGTGCGCGCGTAACCGCGGCCGATTTTGTCATAGGCGGCTTCGTGCATCGCAACCGACCATATTGGAATTAGCGGCCTTTGCGAGATCCTGTGTAGGAATGCGACGTCAGGACGCAGCCATATTGACCGAATTTGGCCACTCGGCCGTAGCCTCTCCATGCCGTGAACCTGACCTAGCGTGGCGGTTGCTGACCTCACTTGAGCGTAAGCGCGAGCTGTATAGTGCGGACCCCTATTTTCGGGAGGCGGCCTGGGACGCTGCCGGAGTACTCGGCGACAGGTTCTACCCAATGCTCCACAGCACGGCGTTGCTCGTGGTCAAGCCGGAGGCTCTTGCTGCGCGGCGCCTCCGAAAGATCTTGAACTACCTCGAAGCGAATCATTTTCGGCTAGTCAGCTATCGCCTCCTCCGATTTTCCCGGCATGTGGTGAGGGAGCTCTGGCGTTACCAGTGGAACGCCGCCACGATCGAGAAGATGGACCTGGCCGACCGGACCCTCTGCAGCTTTTCGACCGGAATCCTCTTGGGGCTGCACGAGATGAGGTGGCCTCGGCAGGTGCCAGCAGCAGTGCGCCTGCAGTCGTTGAAGGGGGCAGCAGCGCTGGAGAAGCGCGATCCAGGCAGTATCCGCGCCGTGCTGGAGGCGCCGAACAGGATGATCAGCTTCGTTCATACCTCCGATGAGCCGGCCGACATCCTCCGCGAACTGGGAATCTTCCTCGATCGCCCTGAGCGCGCGCAATTCTTCGAGGGCCTCGGTGAAAAGCAGCCAACCGGAATTTCCGAAGAGAGAAGGC
>Ga0207652_10000936_pt1 | contig 27472 bp, 19 predicted proteins | sample KBSC63BmetaG_FD_184334 | JGI IMG/M metagenome (GOLD analysis project Ga0207652, IMG submission 184334) | Corn rhizosphere microbial communities from Kellogg Biological Station, Michigan, USA - KBS C6-3B metaG (SPAdes) (version 2) | ecosystem: Host-associated > Plants > Roots > Rhizosphere ...
AGCGCATGCGTGAGCTCATCTCGCTGCAGGCCATCGGCCTCAGCCCCATCGAGGCGGTGCGTTATTACCTCGCTCTGCGCATGGCGGAAAAAGGCCTCGTCTCCGCCCCCAATGCAGCGGTCGGAATGCCGTACAACATCGGCTCTGCCAACGGCTTCTACACCGTCGACGCCGGCGCCACCGGCGGACAGGAATCGAAATAAATGCCCGGCCTCGACTTCTACGACGCCGGCATTCTGCGCCAGCTAGCCACCAATCTTTTTTATGGCTGGGGCTATAACTTCTACCGTCTCGAAAACCAGCTTCGCGCGGACGACCAACTCGTCCGCGCGAAAGCCGGCTGGCTGCTGGGCGTTGCAGGCGCAAGCGTGCAGGAAGCCGAAAGCAAGTACCGCCGCGAATTTCTGCCCGCGCCTTCGCGCGCCAAACCATTTCCCGACGCTGCGGCAGTCGCGGGCGCGCAACAGCTCGAACGTCTCGCGAAAAGTATGAGTGCGCTTGCCAACCGCCTCGCGGAGTTGCCGGTGCCGGAAAACGACCGCATCACGCAACGCTTCCGTAAAGAAGCACCAACACTTGCCGCCCTCATCATGCAGGACGAGCAACTGGTCGGCCAGTGCGAGCTTCTGCGTTCCACGCTCGAACACCGTGATGGGCCGTGGATCCTTGAAAAACTCCCGCAGATTCAAGGCGGCCTCGAAGCGATCGAGTCGACGCTCCTGCGCCGACAGGCGATTCTCCTTGGTACAAAGCCGTAGTGTGGTGAGTCAGCAATTCGTTTCATAACTTCAGGGCTGAAAGCCCGGCCTATACCAGCCTGGGGTGAAACCCCAGGTGCAACGCAAAACAAATCAAAGCGCTGAAGGCGCGACCAATATCCCAGCCTTGGTCCAACGAGGTAGCTACGGACTTAGGACATCTTTCGATCTGCTGATGTAGTTGCAGATCAGGCATCTATAGGTCGCGCTTTCAGCGCTTGGAACCCTTCTCTTTTATCAACATGGGGTTGGGCTTTGCCGGGGACTAGGGCTTCGCCACGGAGACTAGAAGGTCGCCACGGAGAGTCCAAACGGCATCCGGCCCGAAGCAAGAAAACCGCTTCCTGTTATCTTGTCTTCCAAGACAAAAAAATAAGAGGTGCGGATGCAAGCGAAGCGCAGCAGTGCAACATCGATGATCGTTCTGGCCCTGACCTGCCTCCCCGCCATGGCACAAACCGCGGTCACCTACCAGAAGCCGCCCGCCGCCATCGAACGCCTGCTCAACGCTCCGCCTACACCCATCGCGCGCATTTCGCCCGACCGTTCCACTCTGCTCATCGAGCAGTCCGCGACCTTCCCCACCATAGCCGACGTCGCGGCACCGCGCTACCGCCTTGCCGGCCTGCGTTTCAATCCCGCCACCAACGGCCCCAGCCGAGGGCAATACTCCGTCAGTCTCGCGCTGCAGCCGGTGAAGGGCGGCGCGGCTGTCCCCGTCACCGGTGTCCCGGCCAAACTGAAGGCGTCGGACGTCACATGGTCGCCCGACAGCCGCCACCTCGCCTTTGTCCAGCGCAACGACAAGACCGCCACAACCACCGCGGGCCTCCAGCTTTGGATCGTGGATGTAGCCACCCACGCCGCCCACCCCATCGCCGGTCTGCGCCTGAATGCGGTGCTGGGCCGCACGCCCTGCGAATGGATGCCCGACAGCACCGCGCTGCTCTGCAAGATCGTTCCCGCCAGCCGCGGCCCCGCGCCCAAAGTCAGCGACACACCCACGGGCCCGCATGTTTCGGAGAACCTCGGCAAGGTAACTCCTGCCCCAACGTACGAGGACATGCTCCAGACCCCTGACGATGAAAACATCTTCGAGTTCTATGCCACCTCTCAGCTCGCCGTCGTGCCGCTGACCGGCGTCGCACACCCGCTGCCCGTAAAAGGTCTTCTGGATCGCCTCTCCCCATCGCCCGACGGCCATTACGCCCTGGTCTCCGCGTTGCATCGCCCGTTCAGCTACACCGTGCCCTCCGAACGCTTCCCCACCGTCACCGAGATCGTCACCCTCAAGACCGGCACCGCCAAAACGATGCTCGACCGCCCGGTCGTCGACAACCTCCCCATCTCCCGCGACGCCGTCGCGCCCGGGCCACGCAGCTATGAGTGGCGTGCCGACGCACCTGCCACTCTCGTCTGGCTAGAGGCAGCCGAGGGCGGAACAGCCAAACTCAAAGGCACCGTCGCCGACCGCGTGCTGACGCTTCCCGCACCTTTCACCGCTGAGCCTGCGACCCTGCTTGAACTCCCCATGCACATGGGAGGCCGTGGCGGCATCCGCTGGGGAAACGCTCACCTCGCCATCGTTTCGGTTTCGCGCTTCTCCGACCGCCGCACAATGTTGTTGGCCTTCGATCCCTCTTCCGCTCCGGCGAAGACCACAGTTCTCTATCAGGGCTCCTCGCAGGACCGCTACCACTCTCCCGGCGAACCAGTGGAAACTTTGATCGGCGGCAAACGGGTGCTGGCGCTAACGCCTGACGGCTCGGGGATCTACTTCTTCTCGCCCGGCGCATCGCGCGCAGGCGACAAGCCGTTCGTTGCGACCATGCCCGTCACTGGTGGCGAAGAAAAAATTCTCTGGCGCTCCGCTGATCCCTATTACGCCGATCCCGTCGCCCTGCTTGACGGCGGAAAGGTCCTCATCCGCAGCGAGTCGCAGACCGAGTCTCCCAACTACTTCACCGCGTCGCTCACCGGAAGCGCAGCGCCTATGCAGATGACGCAGTTTGCTTCACCCTACAAAGACATCGCTCTTCCGTCCAAACAGGTTCTGCACTACAAGCGCGCCGACGGGCTCGACCTGACCGCCACCCTTTGGCTGCCCGCCGGCTATGACAAATCCAAGGGCCCGCTGCCCACGTTGATGGAAGCCTACCCGGCCGAGTTCAAGGACCGCGCCGCTGCGAGCCAGGTCACCGGATCGCCCAACCGCTTTCCGCGCATCTCCTGGGCCTCGCCAGTCTTTTTCACGCAGACCGGCTACGCTGTCCTCGAAAACGCCGCCATTCCCATCATCGGCGAAGGCACGCAGGAGCCGAACGACACCTACAACGAGCAGCTCGTCGCGGGCGCCAAAGCCGCTGTGGATGAAGGCGTAAAGCTCGGCGTCGTCGATCCCAAACGTGTCGCCGTTATGGGTCACAGCTACGGCGCCTTCATGACCGCCAACCTGCTCGCCCACTCCACACTTTTCCGCGCTGGCATCGCGCGTTCCGGAGCCTACAACCGCACGCTGACTCCATATGGCTTCCAGAACGAGGAACGCACCTACTGGCAGGCACCCAACGTCTACCACGACATGTCGCCCTTCAGCTTTGCCGACAAGATCAAATCGCCGATCCTGTTGATCCACGGCGAAGCCGACGACAATACCGGCACCTATCCCATCCAGAGCGAGCGTTTCTACGCCGCCCTCAAGGGCCAGGGAGCTACTGTCCGCCTCGTATTCCTTCCGCTCGAAGCCCACAGCTACGAAGCCCGCGAAAGCCTGGAGCACATGCTCTGGGAGATGGACCGGTGGATGGATACGTATGTGAAGCCGGAGGTTTCGCCCGTCCGGTAGGTTATGGGAGCGAGTCCACTCGCGCCGTCACAAAGATGCGCAGGTCTTCTACGATCCGTCGGTACTGTTGCCGTTCAGCTTCGCTCAACAGGATGCCGCTGTCGTAGCGTACTGTTACACCAAACTTCGTGAATACATCGAGTGGAACGCTGAAGGCAGTGCTTCACCAATATCCTCCAGTTGATCGATCAACAATTGCAGGTCGTGTGTAAAGGAAACATCTCTCCGTGCGCCGCGATGAGAGCTTTTAGCAATTTCTCGATCGCCTGCTGCGTATGAAATTCAAAGATGGCATCCCGAACGGCCAGCGTAAGGGTATGTTCGTCCTCAGCAGACTTTGCGAACAACATCTGGACCTGCAGGTTCCCCGCCGCGCTCATAAAGCCGAACCCCTTCCTCATCGATGTACCGATGCACACTATTGAGCCAGGGCCGAAAGCGGTCGTAACGTTCTTTCGCGATAGGAAGTAGATCAACCGGCATCCGCAGGCCTTTAAAGATTCCCGCCGGAACAACATTGAACGCGTCCGATTCCGGGACGTCGAGAATGACGGCGAGATCAAGGTCGCTGTCGGGCCGGTGCTGGCCCCGCGCGCGAGAACCGAAGGCAATAATAGCCAACGGATCGACGGCCTCGACCAGTCGACGCACAGCTTCCCGCACCTTCTGTTCGGTTACGAACCATTCGGATTGGACCAGAACACTCATTTTGCTCGCCCGATTACAGCGCTGTCGATAGCTTATATGAGAGATATCAGAGCCCGGCTCCCTTTCTCTCGAAACTCCGAACTGGACAAATCATCCAACGACAATGCATCCCCACGAGCGCCAACTTGTCCTGGACGAACTCACGACCAGCGAAGCCCGTCTGCTCGCCCTCGTCGCCGGCCTCACCCCGCCACAATGGCACTTCCGCGAAGCCCCCGACCGCTGGTCCATCGCTGAAATCCTTGAACACGTCGTTGTCTTTGAGAACTTCCTCAAGGGCGTCATCGTAAAGACCCTGACCGAAGACCCGCAACCTGAAAAAAAGCCATTCGCCCCAGCAAAGGAACATCACGTTTTCGAGATCGCAACCAACCGCACTACAAAATTCAACGCCCGCGAAGTCACCCGTCCAACCGGCCGGTTCCCCAACCCAGCCGAAACAGTCGCCGAGTTCCGCAAGACGCGCGCGGAAACCATCGTCTTCGTCCAGCAAGTTGACGGCGACCTCCGCAGCCACTTCTTCGCTCATGTCGCGCTCGGCGACCTCGACTGCTATCAATGGCTGGTCGTCCTGGCCCAGCACGGTTCCCGCCACGCACTGCAGATCGAACAAGTCAAAGCCGACCCGGTCTATCCGGCTTCTTAGCAGTCGCTTGCCGCTTGCTTTCCCGCGACTTTCCACTGTATGCTCTTTAAAGCAGACGAATTTGTTCTGCCGCATGGGGCCGCCTTTTTCGGGACCTGCAAGTAGCCGTGATCGCACCGGCAAGTCGGCGGAAGAGAGGAGTGGGCGAGAGCCCACTTTTTGTTTGCTCAAAAATAAGGACCGTTTTCAGCCGATCGAGACCGCTCCAGCCTCAACTATGGCCCTGCAACTGGACACAATCCGCGCAACCGCCGACCGCGTCGCCGCCTCCCACGGCCTCGACCTCGTTGACCTCGAATTCACGGGCGGCTCCAAACACCGCACCCTCCGTGTGTTCCTCGAAAAGGACGCCGCCTACCGCGCCAAACTCGCCGAAGCCGCCGCCACCGACGCCGAGCTCGACATCCCCAAGGGCGTCCCGGTCGAGTTGCTCTCCGGCGTTACGCACGAAGATTGCGCCAGCTTTGCCACCGACTTCGGCACCGTCCTCGACGTCGAAGACCTCATCCCCGGCGCCGAGTACACCCTCGAAGTCTCCTCACCCGGCCTGGAGCGCAAACTCCTGAAACCCGCCGACTACGAGCGTTTCCGCGGCAGCCTCATCAAGCTCCAGACATTTACCCCCGTCGAAGCGAACCGCCATTTCACCGGCCGCTTGACCAGCTTCGACGGCACGACCCTTACCCTCGACCTTTCCGCCGTCAAGCAAAAGGGCAAGTCGAAGAAAACCATCACCACCCAGACCGTCGAGATTCCCTTCAGCAACATCGAGAAGGCCAACCTCGTCGCAGAAATATAAGAGTTCTTCGTTGTTCGTTCTGAGTTGTTAGAAAAAAGCGTCCTTACTCACAACTGACAACTCAGAACTCAACACTGACAATCAGCACGCGCACCACCGCACCACGAGAAACGAGAAAACACCCATGGCAAGTGCACTCCATCAGTCCATCGAGATGTTGAGCCGCGAAAAAGGCATCGAAGCCGCTGTCGTCATCACCGCGGTCGAAGACGCTATCGCGCTCGCCACCCGCAAGTACTACAAGACGCAGGAAAACATGCGCGCCGAGCTTGACCCCGAAACCGGCGAACTCCGCGCCTATGTCTACAAGACCGTCGTCGAACTCCCCGAGCAGATCGACGATGAGACCAACCAGCTCACCCTCGAGCAGGCCCGCGAACTCGCGCCCGAAGTCGAAGTCGGCGGCGAGCTCCGCTTCTACAAGGACACCGCCCCCCTCGGCCGCATCGCCGCGCAGATGGCCAAGCAGGTCATCTTCCAGAAGGTCCGCGAAGCCGAGCGTGACACCGTGTTCCAGGAGTACGGCGGCCGCGTCAATGAAATCCTGACCGCCACCGTCAAGCGCCTCGAACCGATGGACGTCATCTTCGACCTCGGCAAAGCAGAAGCCCGCATGCCCAAGCGCGAGCAGTCTCGCCTGGAGCAGTTCGCCGTCGGCGAGCGTGTTCGCGTCGTCCTGCTGCGCGTAGACCGCGCCGCCAAAGGCCCGCAGGTCATTGTTAGCCGAGCAGCACCCGCACTGGTACAGAGCCTGTTCCAGTCAGAAGTCCCGGAAATTTACGACGGCACCGTCGCCATCCGCGCCATCGCCCGCGAGGCCGGTGAGCGCACCAAAATAGCCGTTGTCTCCCGCGATAAGGACGTCGACCCGGTCGGCGCGTGCGTCGGCATGAAGGGCATGCGTGTGCAGTCCATCATTCGCGAGCTGCGCGGCGAAAAGATCGACATCATCGAGTTCTCGGAAGAGATCACGACCTTCGCCGAGAAGGCCCTGCAGCCCGCCAAGGTCTCGCGCGTCTCGATCACCGACCTTGCCGAAAAGCAGATTGAAGTCATCGTCGACGACACGCAGCTTTCGCTCGCCATTGGCAAGAAGGGCCAGAACGTCCGTCTCGCCGCCAAGCTGCTGCAATGGAAGATCGACATCAAGAGCGAGGAAGAGAAGCGCCAGGAAGTCGAGCAGCAGATGCAGGCCATGGGCGGCGGTCCTACGACGCCGATCGAACAGGTCACCGAGCTCGGTGAAGCCGTCATGGAGAAGCTCATCGCCGCCGGCATTACCACGGTGGAAGCACTCGCCGATATGACTGCCGAAGAGTTGCAGGAAGTCCCCGGCATCGGGGAAAAGACCATCGACAAGATCTCCGTCGCCGTCCGCCACTACTTCGGACAGTACGAAGAAGGCGAAGAGCGTCCCGCACCGAAAGAACCCGTAGCAGTTGGACCCACATCTGAAGAGTTGGCGGCAATCGCCGACGAGGAGAGTTCCATGGCAAAGACACCTGAAGAGATTCTGGCCGCTGAAGCAGCGGAAGGCGGCGAAGCCGAAGAAATCGACGACTTCTCCACCGAAGACATCGCGGACCTCGAAGACAAGATCTCCGCATCCGACGCGAACGACGATGCCGACGCCCGCGAAGAAGGCATCGAGCTCGACAACGACACCATCGATACCCTCGTGGCCGAAAGCCAGGAGATATCGGACGAAACAATCGACAGCGATGGGCACGACCGTGGTTAGCCACGGATCGTGTCAACATTTGCTTAAACTTGCCGTTTTTGACCGTAAACGGCAAGTTTCAGGCGATACTGGAAGTTCAACACATTCCTACTTCGACGGAGCTGCTATGACCAGCTAAGTAACGCGAGTGGAGCAAAACAGGCCGGCCAAAACGCCAACGCCTAAAAAAGGGATAGATGAGCAAAGTTCGAATCAACGATCTTGCACGAGAATTGGAAGTCAAGAGCAAACCCATTCTGGATGCTCTTAAAGCGGTCGGCGTCACCGAACCCAAGACGCACTCCAGCTCCATCGAAGAAGATGAAGCCGAGAAAGTCCGCGCCTATTTCGCCCGCGGCACGCGCTCCGCTGCGCCTACGCGGCCCGTTCCCGAGGCCAGGCCGGCCTTCAACCTCGCCAATGTTTCCAAGCCCGGCGACGCGATGAAGGCCATCCTCGAGCGCAAGCAAGCCGAGCAGGCAGCCAAATATTCACCGCATCCGGTGCAGCGTCCAGCCGTCGTCGCTCCTCCGGTGACCGTTGTCGCCGCGCCTGCGCGCCCGGCGGTCGCTGCCACCCCCGTCGCCAGCGCACCTGCTGTCGTCCGGCCGACCCCAGCCACACCGGCGCAGCAGCCGGAAGCTCCCGCGCCGCGCCGCATCGTTCCTCTGCCGCGCCCTCAGGGCCACGTTACGGTGGCCCCACCCCGGCCCGCCGTGGTTGCAAGGCCTCCCGTCGTCGTGGCCCCTCCGCCGGCCATTGCCAGCGCCGCTCCGACCGCGCCTGTCGCCATCAAGGCGGCCGATGTTCCGGTGCATGTTCCATTGCACGCGCCAACTCATCCTCCGGCGCACCCGCCTGTTGCCGCCGCACCTCCGCCGCCCGCGCCCGTCGCTGCTCCTCCTCCGCCGCCCGAGCCTGTGGCCGCCGCGCCTGTGGCTGAAGTTGCCGCCGCCGCACCAGTAGTGCCCACCGGACCGCCCGCTCCTGCGCCGCGTCGCGTGGTGATGCCGCAGACCGGCCCTCGGCCCACCTATCTCGCGCCTCCGCCGCCCCCTGGCGGTCCACCGCGTCGTCCCATCTTCGAACGCCCGCGTCCAGGCCAGGGTGGCCCCGGCGGCGGTCGCCCCGGATTCTCCGGCGGTCCGTCCGCAGGCGGTCCCGGTGCACCTGGCGCTCGTCGCCCGATGCACCCCACCCGCACCTTCCCCGGTGGTCCTGGTGGCGCGCCCGGAGCGCCCGGTTCCCGTCCGGGCTTCGCTCCCGGCGGTAGGCCCGGCTTCCCGCCTCGTCCCGGCTTCGGGCCCCGTCCCGGTGGCCCCGGTGCAGGCCCGGTAGAAGGCGGAGCACCGCCCTCGGCGCCACGCCCGGTACGTCCCGGCCAGCGCCGCGGCAACCAGCGCTACGAGAAGACCAAAGAAGGCCCGATGAAGGGCTTCGCTCCACCATCTCGTTTTGGTGGCGCGCAGATCCCCCAGGAGCCCCTCCCGATCACCCGCTCCATCACGGTGACCGAAGGTATCTCTGTAAAGGACCTCGCCGAAAAGCTCGAAATCCGCGGCAAGGACCTCATCGCCACCCTGCTGATGAAGGGCGTGTTCGTCACTGTCAACCAGACGCTCGACGGTGAGCTGGTCAAGGAAGTCTCCCGCCAGTTCGGTGCCGACGCCCAGGTGATTTCGGTCGAAGAGCAGCTTGAGAACGAGGCTATCGAAGGCTTCCTCGAAGACACGTCCAACATGATCGAAATCGTCCGTGCTCCGGTCGTCACGATCATGGGCCACGTCGATCACGGTAAAACTTCGCTGCTCGACGCCATCCGCTCGACCGACGTCGCCGGTGGCGAAGCCGGCGGCATCACGCAGCACATCGGCGCCTATAAGGTCCACGTCACGAAGCCCGATTCCCCGGCGTTCGGCCGCGAAATCGTCTTCCTCGATACACCGGGCCACGAAGCGTTTACACGTATGCGTGCTCGCGGAGCCAAGGTCACCGATATCGTCGTTATCGTCGTCGCAGCCGACGACGGTGTGATGCCTCAGACCATCGAAGCCATCGACCATGCTCGCGCCGCCAAGGTGCCGATCATCGTCGCGGTCAACAAGATCGACAAGCCCGACGCCAACCCCGACAAGGTCATGCAGCAGCTCGCCTCGCGCGGCGTGCAGGCCACATCGATGGGCGGCGACACCGAGTTCGTCATGGTCTCGGCCAAGAAACGCACGAACCTCGACGGCCTCGAAGAAATGATCTGCTACGTCGCCGACACCAACGAGCAGAAGGCGCAGCCTGAGCGTCCCGCTGTCGGCACCGTCATCGAAGCCAAGCTCGATCGCGGCCGTGGCGCCGTCGCTTCGATCCTGGTCCAGAACGGCACACTGCGCGCTGGAGACAGCTACGTCGTCGGCAACACGTTCGGCAAGGTGCGCGCGATGTTCAACGATCGCGGCGTTGAGATCAAGGAAGCCGGCCCCTCTACACCGGTCGAAATCCTCGGTCTCGAATCCATGCCCGATGCCGGCGACACGTTCCTCGTCATGGCGGACCGCGACAAGGCCAAGGGCATTGCGCAGTACCGCAAGATGAAGGAGCGCGAAGCCCAGCTCGCCAAAACCTCGCGCGTTTCGCTCGAAGGTCTCGCCGAACAGATCAAGCAGGCTGGCGTCAAGGACCTCAACATCATCCTCAAGGGCGACGTGCAGGGTTCGGTCGAAGTGCTGGCCGATTCGCTGCAGCGCATGTCGACCGAGAAGGTCCGCGTCAAGGTGCTCCACTCGGGCGTCGGAGCCATCACGGAATCCGACATCCTGCTGGCCTCTGCTTCGAATGCTGTGGTCATCGGCTTCAACGTCCGTCCGGAACGCAAGGCCCAGGACCTTGCCGCCCGCGAGAACGTCGACGTCCGTATGCACTCCATCATTTACGAGCTTCAGGACGAGATGGAGAAGGCGATGTACGGCCTCCTCGATCCGGTCTACAAGGAGAACTACGCAGGCCGCGCCGAAGTGCTTCAGGTCTTCAAGATCACGAAGGTCGGCCAGATCGCCGGCTGCCGTGTCACCGACGGCCTCATCCGCCGCGACGCACAGGTACGTGTGCTGCGCGACGGCGTGGAAGTCTGGAAGGGCAAGATCGCTTCGCTCAAGCGCGTCAAGGACGATGTTGCTGAAGTCCGTTCGGGCGTCGAGTGCGGTATCGACCTTGCCGGCTTCAAGGACATCAAGGCCGGCGACATCATCGAAACCTTCACGACCGAGAAGCTGGCCGCCGAACTTGGCGCCAACTCCGCCGAAGTCAAGAAGGCCCAGATGGCCGAGCTCGCCAAAGCCAAGCAGATCGAAAACGAAGTGGCCGCAGCGGAGAAAGATGCCGCAGGCGACTCCGCCAACGCCTAACCTCAAACCAACGCACCAAGCGAAGGCCGCGAGCAATCGCGGCCTTCGTCTTTGCACTTGTCTTTCTGGGAGTCATTCCTGCAGGGAACCTGCTGTCCGTTCACGCAACAACAAATTACGCCACAGCCACCGCTTGCTACACATCATTGAGATCGGTCCTTCTGGCGGAACTCCTACAGGCATAGATATAAACAACGATCTAGCAGGATCCCGTTTGTACGAGGCTTAGCCCCGCGCCCTGTGATACCTTACCTTACGTCCCCCCACCAGATCCGCGTTATGACCACGTCTTTTCATTCACCTTAGTCAGAAATAGCGAGTTCCATCAAAATGGCCGAGTCTTTTGCGTTTGATGTGTTTTTGAGTCACAACTCGAAGGATAAGCCGCAAGTCCGTCTGCTCGCGGATCGGCTTAAGTCAGCAGGGCTACGCGTCTGGTTTGATGAATGGAATATCCGTAGCGGCGACATCATCGCACTGAAAGTGGATGAGGGACTGGACCAGTCCCGTGTGCTCGTTCTCTGCATTTCTGCCAACGCGCTCGCCTCCGGCTGGGTGGCCTTGGAGAGAAGCACCGCGGTCCACCGCGACCCTTCGAACGCGGGTCGCCGTTTCATACCACTCCTGCTGAATAATTGTGAACTGCCAGGTACCCTACGGCGGTATAAGTATGTCGATTTTCAGGATGAAGCAGACGCGGCATTCGAAGAGTTAGTGACTGCCTGCCGCCCAGCGGTGGACGACATTTCGGAAGCATTTGCACCACACAGGAGAAATCCTCACCAAAGCCAACCGATCTTGCCAAGTAATTCAAAAGTAACGAACCTAAAACCGCTTGATGTTCCTAAAAACCCGATATTTGTCCTGAGGGGACACACCGACGCTATACCCAGTATTGCAATCACTCCAGATGGAAAGACAATCATTTCCGCATCATGGGACAAAACTCTGAGGGTTTGGGATCTCGAAACAAAGAGGTGTCGGTATGTGCTCAGGGGACATTCAGATGACGTTCGCGGAGTGGTCATTACCCCGGACAACCGATACGCCATCTCCTGTTCTGCAGACCGCACGATGAAGGTCTGGTCCCTTGAAAAGGGTGGTTGCATTGCGACCCTCGACGGTGTTGATGACGATTGCTGGCGCTTGGCTGTTTCGGCCGATGGAGGAACAGTGATCGCGCCATCAGCACAAGATAATGCACACGTTTGGGACTTCCGAACAAAACGGGTTGTTCAGACCCTTGTTGGGCATGCTGGGAGTATTTATGGCGCGGCGATCTCAAGCGACGGTAAGACGGTCGTAACGGGCTCCAATGACAAGACTCTCAAGATTTGGGATACAAGCTCCGGCAAATGCCGTGCGACACTAACCGGACATTCGAAAGCAGTTAACGGCGTCGCAATCGGCCCAGACGATCACAGTATTGTTTCTGTATCGAGCGACAAGACAATCAAGACGTGGGATATCAGGACCGGACGATGTATCTCAACGATCGAAGGGCATGGGAACCAAATCATCGACATCGCCCTAACGAGTGACGGTGGAATCGCCGTTTCGGCTTCCATTGACGAGACTGTCAGAATTTGGGATCTCGCGACCGGCCAATGCAATGAGATCTGCCATCACCCCAATAGAGTGTCCTCGATTGCAATTTCGCCGGACAACAAAATAATTGTCTCTGGTTCAAATGATGGAATTATCAGGGTTTGGGATCTTGCGCTCGCGACATTAGCTGTAAGTGATGCTCGTCGCTATGTAAATGCCAAGGTCGTCTTGCTCGGCGAGGGAACCGTAGGCAAAACTTCGCTTGCGCATCGCTTGATGGAAGACGAATACGTCGTTCGCGATCGCTCACATGGCATGAAGGTGTGGCGGCTGGATTTGCCGCTTCCGCCAAACAATTCCATGGAACGCGAAGCCCTGCTTTGGGACCTTGCCGGGCAGGAGGACTATCGCCTGATTCATCGGCTCTTCCTGAACGAGACTGCCTTGGCGCTGCTTTTGGTAAATCCACAAAAGAACGACCCGTTCGCCGAGGTGGGCGACTGGCTCAAGACGCTGAAGACCGCTGTTGAACAGAATGGGACGACGGATATATCGAAGGTCCTAATCTTCTCGCAGATCGACGTCGGTGGCATGAAGCTCGGCAACGCCAAGATCGAACGCTTCCTCGAACAGTACGGGTTTTCCGGTTGGCTACCGACCAGCGCCAAAACTGGCGAGAACTGCTCCGATAAAGAAAACGCTGGCAAGTCCTCGAAACTGAAACAGCTGATTGCGGAAAGCATTCAGTGGAACAATTTGCCGTGGACGAGCACGCCGCGTCTTTTGGCCGAGTTGAAAAACTGCATGGTGTCCATGCGCGATAAGCAGGACATCCGGCTACTGCGCTTCAGGGAACTCGCGCAACGCCTGGAACAGGCACTCCCAGATGAAAACTTCAGCGAATCCGATGTGCGCACTGCTGTGACTTTGCTGGCAAATCATGGCTTGGCACGCACTCTGAAGTTCGGAGACCTGGTACTTCTGCAACCTGAACTGCTCAATGGTTATGGCGCGGCTATCATTCGTGCTGCCCGTGCGCACACAGATGAGCTCGGCACCGTCCTAGAGTCGGAAATCTACCGCCCGGAGTTCGACTTCACTGGAGTTGACCGGCTGAAACATCGGCCTGACGAAGAGTTGCTGCTGCGGGCTCTCGTACAAATCTTCCTGGATCATTCGCTCTGCATCGAGGAGGAGACGGCCAGCGGTCGACATCTAGTCTTCCCTTCGCAGTACCGACGGGACAAAGATCTACCGCGCACCCCCGATATCCTTGTCTCGTATAGCTTTAGCGGTGAATGGCAGACAGTCTGGACCACACTGATTGTGCGGCTTTGGTACAGTCAGGAATTTAAACATCGGGAGCTCTGGCGCAATGCTGCGGAGTTTGCTTCACCAAAGGATTTTGCGCTCGGACTGAAGATTGATCAGAAACAAGGTGAAGGCAATGCGACGATCAGCTTGTACTTTGATGTGGAAGTTCCGGACGACCTGAAGGCGATCTTCATCGAGTACGTACATCGGCACCTCGCCAAATATGGCTGTGAAGTAACGCGTATCCGCCGGTATGTTTGTTTGCATTGCGGCAAGGCAGTTAAAGATCTGGACGCAGTGCAGAAGCGACTGGCGGACAAGAAAACGTTCATTTATTGCCAGGATTGCGACGAGAAAGTGGAACTCCTCGACTTTCTCGAGCAACGGCTGAAAAGCGATCCTGTGGCACGCAAGATTCTGGCCATGGAAGCAATCACGACACGCGAACTTGATACCCAAGCCCTTGAACAAATTCTCATCGGCCACATGATGGCCATCGCCGGCGAGGCAAACCAGATTTTTCGCCCCGTGACGATGTTCGACCATGGTATTGATGGCGAGGTGGAGTTCAAAGACGACGATGGCCGGGCTAGCGGAAAGAAAATCTATATCCAACTAAAAAGCGGCAACTCCTATCTACGCACCCGCAAAAGCGACAGTCGTGAGATCTTCGACGTGAGCAACGAGCATCACCTTAATTACTGGGTCAATCAGCCAGTGGATGTCTATCTCGTCATTCGCCAAACCGATGAAGTGTCCCGCGAACAAGTTATCCGATGGATGAATGTGACCCGTTTTCTAGAGACCCGTTCGGATAAGACCAGCCGCCAGATCATCTTCGACGGAGAGAAACTCGATATGGATGCGATGTGGAGAGTGCGCGATCATTTTTTTCCGCCAAGCAGACGCAAGCACAGATGAGGGCACATCACCACACCCGAACCCTCAGACGCTTTGGTCGGGAGAGATATGCTCAGGTTCGCCAGAGCCGTGCACCATTACTTACTGCCGCCTGCCCGCGACATCATCCAAACATTCTCCCGCCCATCGACCAGCCCGAAAACGATCCGCCCGTTCGCTGCCGCCCAGCCCTCGTGGTCGTACGACGGTCGACCATGAAAATGTTGCACAGCAAACGGCTCCCCCACCGGCCGCCGCGAGGTTCTGTCGATCCGTTGCGCGTAGAGGCATTTGTGCCCATCCCTCGCCGACGTAAAGTAAAGAAGTTTTCCATCCGGCGACCAGGCCCCCCTGTCTTCCGGGCCTTCGTCGGAAATCTTGATCCAGGCGCTCTCCGCCACCGGGTGCGTACCATCCAGCGGGGCAATTACGATCATCGCCTTGTTGGGCTTCACTCGTGCCGTAAAGCTGATCCAACGTCCATCCGGAGAAACCCTCCCCAGCACCAGGTTGTACGTCTTGTGACTCACCAGTGGCGTCTGTTCCTGCGTCTCCACATCCACGAGGTCGATATGGAGCGGTTTCCCGCCGAAGACCACGACCTTCTTTCCATCCGGCGTCCAGCTCGTCGCTCGCAGGCAGTCCACGCATATTTTCCGGGGCGCCTCGTCCCGGCTCCACAGATAGAGAGACCGCCGGCCACTCTTCTCGAAGACGGAATAAGCAATCCGCGCCCCCGTCGCATCCGGAAGCGAGAACCGCTGCCCTTCCGGCGAAGGAGCCAGACGCGTTTCCTTCCCGGTTGCCAGATCCCGGACCCAGATATTCAGCACCCCCGAGCGCACCGTGCTGAAGGCCAGAAACCGTCCGTCGGCGGAGAGAGACGGTTCCCGGTCAGTCGTTCCGCTGGTAAGGAGTTCCGGCCCTCCGTCCGTGCGGCCTGAGTTCAAATCCGCCTTCACAGACCAGATTGCCCCGCGGCCCTCGCCGCTCGTGAAGGCGATGGCATCCCGCGCGGCGCAGGACGCCTGAAACTCATCGCCGGCCCCGGCGGTCAGTCGACGGAACGTCCCCATCACTTGATTGGTGCGCGTAGAAAGCGGCACCTCCCAAAGGCTGAGCGTATCCCCGGTCCGGGCCGAAAAAACCACGCTGTTTTCCGCGGCCAGCCAGCAGCCCGGAATCGGCACCTGGGGAAACGTAGACGTAGGCGACGTCAGCGTTCCCTGCGATCGCAGATCTCCTCGCATCAGCGCTGCGTACATTCCCGTACGGACCGCATCATCCCCATGCGTGGCGACCACCCACCAATCGATCGCGGTTGGGTCAGCAGGCCTGTCTGCCGTATAGCCGTTCAACAGAACGTGCTTTCCGTCCGGGGCCCAGATGGGAAAACGGGCATTGGTAAATTTCGCCCCCACCCGTCGCGGCGCACCGCCAGCTACCGGAACTACCCACACCTCTCCACCGCCCGGAACAGTGGAGACCACATTGGGGTCACCCTCCCAGTACACCACCTCAGACCCATCCGGCGAGTAGCGCGGATTCAGCCCGTGCTTCACCAGCAGCCGAGCCTCACCTCCGAACGCCCCAATCTCGTAGATCCCACCGCCATCCCTGGTGGAATCGAACACGATCCTGCTTCCGTCAGGGGAGAAGTCCGGATCGGAATTATTGACGCCGTCTGTCGTCAATTGGATTGGCTGTCCACCACCCACCTGCGTGACGTATAACTCCATCTCCCCCGCATGGGCGCGGTCCGACGAGTAAGCCGCGAGCTTCCCATCCCGCGACAACGCCCCCGAGTTCGTCATCCCCTTGTCCGCCGTCAGCCGGGTCAGCTTCCACTCGACCGGCGTCCCAGCGGAGTTCTGCGACAGGCGCCATCCCGCGACCGCTAACACGATGCAAACCGCCGCGCCGACCCACCACCACCAGACTCGCGGAGCTCGCCTGACCGGCGTCTCCGCAGGCATCAGCGGCTCGATCTGCACCTGCGGCTCCGCGACCGCAACCGAAACAACCTCCCCAGCCTTCAGCGTTCCGATAAAGCGGTAACCGCGGCCGGGATAGGTTTCGATGTACTGCGGGTTTTCCGCCGCATCGCCCAGGGCCCGCCGCAACTTGTTTACCGCTGCGTTCAGACCATGCTCGAAGTCGACAAAAGTCTCGCCGGTCCAAACTTCGGCACGCAACTCTTCCCGCGTCACCAGTTCACCTGACCGAGATACCAGCGCCAGTAGTATCCGAAACGGCTGCCCGGCCAGCCGCAACCGGATTCCCTCCCGCCGCAACTCGCCCAGAGCCGTGTCGACCTCGAACGGCCCAAACGAAAATCGCGCCGGAGCTTTGGGCTGAGTCCTCATCGTGGGTAGGGTCGGTCGTGGGTCCGCGGCAGGAACTCCCTCATAAGGCTTTGTTTTCTGTTGCTTACCTGATGAGGTCAATCCTACCTTGAAATTACCTTCCGTGGATTGAAGACTGCGCACCTGATCGCTACTGTTCGCTTATTCCTGTGGTGAAGAGCCCAGTATAGTCCTGCCTTTGCGGGCGAAGCACCAGAGAGAGCACACCGGCCCCAGATTTTTCCATGGCTATTCATTCCACACGATGGCCACGTCAAGCGATTCACTCACCAGAAAGCGAGGGATGCAACATGGCAATCGACGTCCTCTTAGGAACTCCAGATCATCCGGACTTTGCGGTTTTACAGGCACCTGTCGTGAAGATTGAGGGACGAGATTTTATCCTCGATTCACCCGAACGCCGTAAGAGCCCCACACCGACGTTTCGACGCGCACTCACTCATGACCAGGGTGACGGACTCACCATCAACTTCGCCAACGATTATCCGGGCGGCATCACGCTGAACAGCGTGACCAGCATCACGCCACATACGGCTCCCGGTCCGGTTCCGCTACCCAACGCCATAGGAACCCTGGTTGTTCACGGAGATATCTCGTATGAAGTTGCCGGGATAAAACTCAAAGGCGGCGCAACAAAGATCACGGTTTCCCTTGCCACGCAGATTGCCAGCCTTCAGGACCAAATATCGAAACTTGCTGACAGAGTCGCGAAGTTACACGGTTGAACTTCGACTTTCCCGTAACGCAGCCTTGTCCAAAAGGAGATATGTCATGTCACTTGGTCTTCGTTCCTTTCTTCCACCCGGTACCAACTCGCTTAGCGGTTTGGCATCGGTCACAAAAGTCGCCGACGCAAGCTGTCGCCGGCAGGTGGCCAGGATCGTCATCGATCGCCATCATGAGCGGTTGGGTGGATTGAGGGGTCGCATCGGCCTTTCCATGGGCCCCCTTCAGTCCGTCGGTGACGGCGGCTTTACCAAGCCGTATTCGGGGGGCAAGATCGACCTGCTCGACTTCCAGACCGGCCCCCAGGGTGTGGAAGAGTTCAGGGCAGAAGTAAAGTTTGTGGGTTACCGCGTAGTCGATACGAATGACGCCAGTGCCGATGAGCCGTATTTCATCATCGGCGTCACCGGGGCCAATGCGGACACCAACGTCAGCATGCGCACCGACGTCGTTGAAGGACAGCAAATCAAAGCACACAACAACGTCGTTCTACATCAGATGATTGCTCATGACGCTAAACCTCCGTTTGTCTTATCGGTGACGGGCATGGACCACGACAGTGGGGATCCAGACGAGGCTGCCGCTAAAGTAACAAAATCGTTGAACGACTTCTCGGCCAAGCTAACCCTTGCCCTTCCTCTGCTCGGCGTCGATCCGGCCATTGGAGCTTATGTTCAGTCGTTTCTCAATCTCTTCGGGGGCACTGCCGGCGATATTATTTCGAAACTACTTGGCATGGGAGACGACCGAATCGGCGATAACGCGCTCCAATTTTTCGATTACGACAAGGCGCTGGCTGACTGGCGAACTCCCAAGGCTCTCGTCCATGCCGACTTCGATCAACCGCATAACGTTGAACTCAGTTTGAATAATGGCGAGGGCGGTGGTTATATCGCATTCTTCAACGTGCAGCTTTTCAAAGTGTCGAGAATTTTGGTTCCAGAGCCATAGCTTTACTCGATTCGTCCAGTATTTCCTTTTTGAGACGTTGATATCTCCCTTCGGTACCCCGAAGAAAATACACAAATCGCTTCGCCGACGCGGTCTACGCCCCTCGAACTGCAAACGCTTTCACCCACTTCAACCGGTTCCAGCGAAGAAAGGTCAACTCATGCGTCTGAAATTTGCACTCCTTGCCCTGCTGTCCACCATCGCGTCCCCGCTCGCCGCCCGCGCTGACACCGTCGACTTCACCATGACCATGACAGCTTCCGGCTATGTCAACGGGATCGCCTACAACAATCAGCCCTTCACCATCGCCGCGATGTACGACACGGCCGACGTACAGGTGAATTTCCAAGGGGTCCACGTCATCTTCACGACCTTCCATTTCACGATCCCCAGCCTGGCAGCCCAGCCTCTCGTAGGCACAGGCCTCTTCCAGTACATCGCCTGCTACAGCGTGGCATGCGGCGTGGGCAGCCAGGCTCACAAGGATCTCCTCGATAGCGTAAACCCCGTCGGCTTCATGAACTATGACCTCGTGACACCGCTGAGGCCTATCATAGGGTCCGGCCATAGCCTGCCATCCAACCATCCCCATCATTCCGGGTTCGAAATCGATACCGACGCCGGTCTGCTTGAACTCGACCAGACTTCACTCGTCCTCACCACCTTCATCTTCCATTCCGCAGTTCCGCCCCCGGGACCACCTGTAGACCCGCCGGCAGTCACGCCCGAGCCCTCGTCTCTCGTACTCCTCGGCAGCGGCATGCTGAGTTTCGGGACCGCAATCCTCCGCAAACGCACAGCTTCAAAAGGAGCCTCCCAATGGGTAAGATAGTCAAACTCACTGCAATATTTGGCGCTATCGTTCTCGCTTTATGCCTCACCCCCAACGCCGCCGCACAGGGCAGTTGCAATGCAGGGAACCTTCCCGCGGGAAGTTACCGCCAGACCTGCACGCTGTGCAACGTGACCGGCGGCAACCTCACCGCTTCCTGCAAAAAGATCAAAGCGTCCTACAACAGTGAGAACACCTCGACCCTTTTTGGCTTTGCCGCCTGCCGGTCGGGCATCGAGAACCTGGACGGCTTCCTCACCTGCGCCAAGGGCGACGCTCCTCTCCCCGGTGGCTCGTACGGCGGCAGTTGCCGTGACCTGAATGTCGAAAAAAATATGCTCTACGCCACCTGTCGCAACGTTAACGGCGATTGGAAACCCACGAACCTTTCCCTGAACCACTGCAACTATCAGGTCTATAACATCGACGGTGCGCTCGCGTGCACCCTGCCGTATGGTACCTATCAGCGCACCTGTCAGAACGCCCGTGTCGTCAACAACCAGTTGTACGCCCAGTGCAAATCAAGCTCCGGTTCCTGGATCAACTCGAGCACACCAGTTGCCTGCAACCGTGACCTCACCAACGACGACGGCCACTTGAAATGTCTTTGAGTTTCTGCACGCCTTCCCGGAGGAGAGCTCATGTTCTGCCGGGTCGCTTTCTCCAGTAATGCTTTCGAGCGTCTCATCCGATACCGGACCGCCGACTCCTTCCGTCAGTTCCGTGCCGGGCGGCCCGCTCGAAACCGACCGGAGCGGGGCTCTCCTTCACGCTCGGCGGCATCGGCTTTGTCTGCTGGAACACCAAAGGGATAGCCAGAGACTGGTTATCCCTTACTTCCCCCAGGTCGCCAATGCGGCAATAGTTCATGACGGGGCGCCACTGACCTCTTTCCTTGCTACAACATGCGTTCGTCTTGAGCGAACCTCCTGTTGTTGTGAATCGGGTTAAAGCTTGCAGGCGCTGTCTCCCCGCGGATATCTACTACTCCGAGTCGCCATACCATCTACCGAAAATTGGCTGTAGTGGCCGATTATTTTTTGGAACGAAGCTCAGGTTTATTCCGGCACAAGAGCGATGGCTGTGGCCCGATGAGTAAGCACAACGCATAAACCTAAGCCAATCAACAACAAGGCACGGAGCCGACGCTTCCGGCCATCGTTATCCACACGAATACGTTGCGGAATTGTGAATACTATGTAATCTTTTCTTATCGCGTAGCGATGTTTTTCCGCAACTATTTCGACGCTTAGACGTCTTCATGTGAAATAGTTTCGCCGCCGCCTCATCGATCCAGCATGAGGCGAGATTTTCCGCCGAGGAGTTTGCGGCTTATGAAGCGTGTCGGGGCCCCCTCTTTTTCAATTTTCGTTATTTTCTGCCTGCTGGCAATAACAGAGCGCCGGGCTTACGGCTTTTCTGGCTATATCGATCCCGGGTCCGGCTTGCTCGCGCTGCAATGCATTTCGTCCGTAGTCTTAGCAACCGGATATTATTTGCGCCGCCAGATTCGGTCGCTGTTTGGTCGAAAGGATAGGTCTGTGTCCAAAACCGCGTCGATGGCGGAGGGCCCACGCGACGCCTCGTGACATCATCCTATCCCGCACCAACTTTTCGTGATCCAGACGGATCGCTTGTCCTTGAAGATGATCGCGCTGTTCGCACCATACGCGATTCCGCCAGATTGTCGGTACTTCGTTTTCTCGAGTCACCGTTTTACCGGCGCATTCAGGAACGCGGAGACGTTGTCGCTACAGCTATTGACGATTCGCCTACAGGCTTGTTCCTGCATCACCCCCGAATCCCCATACCCACCTATCCCTGGGAATGGACGCCCTCACAGTGGGTTGCGGCTGCTGAACTTACACTGAATCTCTGCCAGGAGGCTCTGAACGAGGGCTGGATACTCAAAGATGCGACACCGCTGAATGTTCTCTTTGAAGGTCCGCGACCGGTGTTCGTCGACGTACTCTCCTTCGACGAGCGCGACCCCGCAACGTCCATCTGGCTGGCCTACGGGCAATACGTTCGTACGTTCCTGCTGCCTTTGCTGATGAATCGGCTACTGCACTGGCCGTTGGCCCTCAGCCTTTTTCGACGCGACGGTTATGAACCGGCAGAGCTCTTCGCCGCACTCGGATGGCGACAGCGCTTCTCTCGCAATGCTTTCTGGCCTATAACGTTACCCGCGTGGCTGGAGAGGTCAAAGGGGGAGTCCACCGGAACTTCCCCCAAAGCACTGCAGCGCGCCACCAATCCCGAACTGGCATTGCACATACTCGAATCCACACTCAAAAAGTTGCGCCGGCAAACCCGCCGCGCCATATCCAGCTTGAAGAGTTCGGACTGGAGCGAATATCCAGCGCAGCTTAGTCACTACACCGCAGAGCAAGCCCGGAATAAAAAGGAATGGGTACGAGACATAGTCGAAAACCTGCGCCCCGCGCGTACTTTGGATATAGGTGCCAATATCGGAGAATACAGCGCTCTCGTCGCCGAGACAGGGGCAGAAGTCGTTGCACTGGAGCGGGATGCGGCGTCCGCCGACAAAATTTTCCGTATGAGTCAGGACCGCAAACTACCCATCCAGACCATTCACGCGGACCTCGCGCGTCCCACTCCAGCGGTCGGCTGGGACAACAACGAGTCCAGTGCATTACTCTCCCGGCTGGAAGGCCAGTTCGATCTCGTACTCATGCTCGCCGTGGTCCACCACCTTCTGCTATTGGAGCAGATCCCTCTGCGTGCCATCGCTGCATTATGCCACCGCCTTACCTGCCGGCACCTGCTGCTGGAGTGGGTTCCTGTTTCCGACCCCATGTTTCAGGAGCTGATGCGTGGAAGAGAAGCTCTGTACAGCTCTCTCCACGAAGACGATTTCCTCGCCGGCTGCAATGAATTCTTTACTCTTCTCCGCCGCCATACACTTGGCAACGGACGCATTCTTTTGCTCCTGGAAAAGAACTCTCTACAGGGCATTCCTTGCTGAAAAAATTCTGCCAATGTCTTGGCCTCTCTTCGCTCGTGCTTGTCACGAAGTACGTTGACCTGCTTGGCGGTGGCGATAACATTCGCCTGCACACGCCGTTCCCGCTGCGCAGCATCGTATTCGCGGAAATCGCCGACATCCTTGTGCTCGGTGCGGCCATTTTCATCGTTCTTGTCGCATTTCAGCGCACACAGTTTTACAAGTGGGTAAAGCTGCTCATCGTCATAGTTATTCCGCCATATTTGATTGGCCGCCCACAAGGCCTCTCTCTGTTTACACTGCGAGGCGTTCCTCTGCTTCTGCTGATGGCGCCCTGGGCGGCGTTCGTTCTCCTGGTTGTAGCGAGATGGCCTCGCTGGTACCGCAGGCTGCTCCGAGCCGGCGACATGGCGGGCGTCTTCGCCGCGGCCTTCGCCTTGCTTAGCATCGTCCAGCTACTGTGGATCGCGCATTGGAAACCGGCGACACAGCAGCGAACCGCCACCTGGACAACTTCGCCTCAACCGCCGCGCGATCATCCTCGTTTGATCTGGATTGTCTTCGATGAACTTTCATACGACCAGGTTTTCGAGCATCGCGACCAAGCTCTTTCGCTGCCAAACTTCGATGCTCTCCGCAATCAAAGCACGGTCTTCACCAATGTGCAGCCGGTAGCCTACAAAACAGTGAAGGCCATCCCCTCATTGCTCATTGGTCAACCTGTAGATGACGTCCGCTACCGGTTCGACAACACATTCCTGGTCCACTACACCAACCAGCGCGGCTGGCACAAAGTGACCGGCGCCCAGACAGTTTTCCGCGACGCGCAACAGAATGGTTGGCGGACCGCGGTCGTCGGCTGGTACAACCCATACTGCGGCATCTACGGAGACGCGGTCGACCAGTGCTACTGGATGGCCCGGGAAACTCTGGTCGGCATCATGGACCAGGAATATACGTTCTGGCGCAACGTATCCACGCCGTTCTCGCACGGAATTCGTAAGATCGAGGGTGCCACATACGACATGCACGACACCTGCGACGACAATGTCCGCTACCACCGCGACGTGAACATCGACCTCCGACAACATGCCATGCAATTGCTGCAAACCGACCAGGCCGACTTCGTCTTTCTCCACCTGCCCGTACCGCACGCTGCGAACATCTGGGACCGCAGCAAGCACCAATACATAGATACCTGCGGCCGTTCGTACCTCGACAACCTCGCACTGGCTGATCTGACGCTCGGCAATTTGATGCAGATCCTTGAAGCTTCTTCGCGCTGGAAAGACACCACACTCATCGTCGAGGGAGACCACGGCTGGCGCGTCGACTGGTGGAGTTCGCAGCCGGCCTGGACCGCCGAAGATCAAGCGGCCTCCCGCGGCGTGTTCGACCCGCGCCCAGCCCTCCTGGTGCATCAGGCAGGCCAGACCCAACCTCAAACCAACGCAACTGCCTGGCCCCTGGTCCACATCCACGACGTCGTGGAACAAGTGGTGAAGGGACAGCCCGTGAGTTTCTAGAGCCGCACGCGATTCGCACCCAGCGTACGATAGAGCTACCGATGGCAATCAACCCAGCCAGACGCGATTGCCTCACCTGCGTTGTACGTGGTCCCGACTGCTTCTGTCATCTTCCCGTCGCAGCGCTTACCGAGCTTCAGGCCATCGGCCGCCCTTTGCGATTGCACAAAGGCGAGCGGTTCCTGGTCGAAGAAGGGCCTTCCGACCAGGTCTACCTCGTCTGCCAGGGCCAGGTTAAAGTGATGGCCTCATCTGCGGATGGACACCTGCTCATCCTTCGTATCGCACGTCCTGGAGACGTTCTCGGCCTTGCCGCCGCGCTCCATGGATCAAGACACAAGGTCTCAGCGGAGGCCCTTGAAACATGCGAAGTAAAGTCCATCGCTCGGGATGAATTCCTGAGCTTCGCCGACCGGTTCCGCGATGTCGGCCGCAATACCGCACTTGCCGCCGCGACAGAATACGAAGGCGCCGTTATCAGCGCGCGGCGTCTGGCACTCTCCGGCTCGGCCGCCGGCAAGCTCGCCAGCCTCCTTTTCGATTTCGCCCGCATGAACGCCGGCGATGACGTCACCGCCGAATTCTCCATGCCACTTACCCACGAAGAACTCGGCAGCATGGCCGGTCTCTCCCGCGAAACCGTCACCCGCCTGCTTGCGAAGTTTCGCCGCGATGGTCTGGTTGCTCACGGCAGAGGCCGTATGACGTTGCAGCAGCCCTCAAAACTCGAAGCCTTCTTCAAATAATCCCAGCAGCAAAAGTCAGACCAGGTCCGGTGCGGGGATCGAGCCGTAGTCGTACGCTTCACCCGTCACAACCGGCACAGTGACAAAATTCTCCGTCGGCGGCGGCGACGTGGTCTGCCATTCCAGGCCATACGCTCCCCAGGGGTTGTCGCCTGCTCTCCGTCCATTGACCAGCGACCACCCCAGGTACACAACGGTCAGCAGATAGCCAAAGCCCATCACCGTCGCCCCGGCGGTTGAGAACACATTCAACACCTGCATCTCCGGCGGATACATCGCATAGCGTCGCGGCATGCCCATGTAACCCAGAATGAACTGCGGCCCAAAGGTGAAGAAGAAGCCAATAAAGATAATCACCGCCGCGACCTTGGCAGGCAGCTCCGGATACATGCGCCCGGTAATCTTCGGCCACCAGAAGTGCAGTCCACCCAGGTAACCCATAATCACCGAACCCACCATGACGAAATGAAAGTGGGCCACTACAAAATAGGTTTCCGTAAGCTGCACATCCATGCCCAGCGTTCCCAGGAACACGCCCGTGCATCCGCCAATGACAAACAGTCCGAGGAAGCAGAGCGCGTAAATCATCGGCGCGTCAAACGTAATCGAGCCCTTATGCAACGTCGCCGTCCAATTGAAAACTTTGATCGCAGAGGGTACCGCCACCAGCATCGTCAACAGGGAAAACACCAGCGCCGAATATTGGCTGACACCCATGATGAACATGTGGTGCTCCCACACAAAGAACCCAAACACCGCAATTGCAACCGAAGAAAACGCCACAGCCGTATATCCGAAAATGCGTTTGCGGGTGAAGCAGGCAATGATCTCCGAAATGACACCCATCGAAGGCAGCAACATCACATACACCGCAGGATGGGAATAGAACCAGAACAGATGCTGAAACAGCAGCGGGTCGCCGCCCTTCGCCGGGTCGAAGATGCCGATGCCCACCAGCCGTTCCAGCGCCACCAGCACAATCGAAATCGCCACCACCGGCGTTGCCAGCACCATGATGATGGAAGCCGCATAGTGCGCCCAGACAAACAGCGGTAACCGAAACCACGTCAACCCCGGCGCTCTCATGCGGTGGATCGTCACAATGAAGTTCAGGCCGGTAAAGATCGAAGAGAAGCCCGCCACAAACGCCGCCAGCCCCGCCGAAATTACATTCGTATTCACGAACCGCGTGCTCAACGGCGCGGTGAACGTCCAGCCTGTGTCTACGCCGCCGGCGATCACCGTGTACAGCAGCAACAGCCCAGCGACTACAAAGCAGTACCAGCTCAACAGATTGATCCGCGGAAACGCCAGGTCGCGCGCTCCCAGCATCAGCGGAATCAGAAAATTTCCGAGCACCGCCGGCACGGCCGGGATCAGCACGAAGAAGATCATCACGATACCGTGCATGGTGAACACCTTGTTATAGGTGTCCATCGCCATCAGGTCGGCGTTCGGTGTCAGCAGCTCCAGCCGCAGCGCAAACGCCAGCAATCCACCCACGACGAAGAAGAACGTCACACCGATCAGATAGAGCATCGCAATGCGTTTATGGTCGGCCGTCAACAGCCAGCTCTTCAAACCATGTTCGTTGGTCAGATAATTCCGCTGCGAGGCCACCTCGGGTATCGCGACTGCCGTCGCCACGGGAGTCATGCTGCACACTCTTTTCCGCTGAACCCGGCACTCTTCTTTTCTCGCTCAACCACCATGGCGGAAGCGTGGTCACGGTCGTTACCTGACGAGAGGGCCTCAGCTCTTTGCCCCGGCTGTTCCTTCCGACGCTTGGGGCAATCCGGGCATTTTCCTGAACAGCTTTTCGGTTGAAGTATCCGCAACAGCATGGGCTCGTTTCTCCTCATCCCAAGCATCCCTCTTGTTCCATGCTCCTCGCTGTGACCACGGTCACAATCATCGTCATAAAAGTGTGAGCGACGGAATGAAGCCATCGTCCGATAAACACGGACGGCCGCAAATAATCGTCTTGGATTTCGCTTTACCTCATGCAGCCACTCCCCGGGCAGTCGGGGCCAAATTCGCACGACCGAAAGAGAGCCTCATGGACTTCATCGCCTGGCACGATAAAAACAGTGCCGACCACAAAACCAAGACGGACACCAACGCCGCCCTCGGCTATCGCTTCCTTTCTCTCAGCATCTACAACACCACGCAGAACCCGCTCTACGCCGCCGTGATGGTGAAGCGGCCCAACATCGTCGCGCAGCATGAGTTCCCCGGCCAGACCCTCGCCCAGTTCAACCAGACCAAGCAAGCCCAGGCTCAACTCGGATTCGGCCCCACCATCATCTCTGCAACCGGCCCCTCTAATGCTCCTCTGTTCGCCTCGGTCTTCGAGCCGGCCAGCAACCTTCCGTTCTCCGACCCCGCCATGACCGCCGCCGACTTCGCCTCCAGAAACGCGAGCGCAGCGCCAGCATCGATCCTCACCTGGGCCGCCGTCTACGGCGACCCAGGCAACGAACGCTTCGCTGGCATCTGGCACCTCAACCCCTCGAAGACCATCTGGAACGCCGACGGCATCAATGAAACCCTCGCCGTCTCGCAACAGCGCTTCAACGCCCAGACGTCGTCCTTCGCCCGCCTCCGCTTCATGACTTCCTCGCGCGGCCAACGCTTCCTCAGCATCTACTCCGACGACCAGATCGGCCCCTGGCTTGCGGAAGGCAATCTCACCAGCGCCGGCTACCAGACGGCCTTCAACAC
>Ga0207652_10000938_pt1 | contig 27447 bp, 21 predicted proteins | sample KBSC63BmetaG_FD_184334 | JGI IMG/M metagenome (GOLD analysis project Ga0207652, IMG submission 184334) | Corn rhizosphere microbial communities from Kellogg Biological Station, Michigan, USA - KBS C6-3B metaG (SPAdes) (version 2) | ecosystem: Host-associated > Plants > Roots > Rhizosphere ...
TCCTGGCTGATCTTCGCGCCGCTGCTGGGCCTGCCGCTGCTGTGGCTGTGGCCGCGGGGCCGCGAGGAGGGCCTGCGCTGGCTGGCGCTGGCCATCACCCTGGTGCCGCTGGCGCTGGCGGCCAAGCTGCTGAACGAGTTCGACCCCGGCTTCACGCGCATCCAGGGGAACTTCGGCTACCAGTTCGTGCAGCACCTGGTCTGGATCCGCGCCTTCAACGTCGAGTACCACGTCGGCGTCGACGGCCTGTCGATCGGCCTGGTGGCGCTGACGGCGCTCATCAGCGTGATCGCGGTGGTGGCGTCGTGGTCCATCCCGGTGGCGCGCAACCTGCGCGGCTACTTCGCGATGATGCTGCTGCTGGAGACGGGCATGCTGGGCGTCTTCGTGGCGCTGGATCTTTTTCTCTTCTACGTGTTCTGGGAGCTGGTGCTGGTGCCGATGTTCTTCCTCATCGGCCTGTGGGGGGGGCCGCGCAAGGAGTACGCGGCCCTGAAGTTCTTCCTGTACACGTTGCTCGGCAGCGTGCTGATCCTGCTGGCCGTCATCGCGCTGTACTACGCGTCGGGCGCGACCACGCTGGTGGACGGCACGCCCGCCGCCCACACGCTGGACCTTCCCCGCCTCGTGTACGCCAACGACTTCGCGAAGCACCCGGCGCTGTTGGGCTTCAAGTTCGCCCACCTGATCTGGGTGCTGCTGTTCATCGGCTTCGCCATCAAGGTGCCGGTCGTTCCGTTGCACACCTGGCTGCCCGACGCCCACGTCGAGGCGCCCACGGCGGTGTCGGTCATCCTGGCCAGCATCCTGCTGAAGATGGGCACGTACGGCATGCTGCGCATCGGCTGGAGCATCCTGCCCGAGGCCACGCGCTGGGCCGCGCCCGCGGTGGCGGTGCTGGGCGCCATCAGCGTCGTGTACGGCGCCTTGTGCGCGCTGGGGCAGACGGACCTGAAGCGGCTGGTGGCGTACTCGTCGATCAGCCACCTGGGCTACTGCTTGCTGGGGATGGCGGCCCTGACGCCGATCGCGGTGGGTGGCGCCGTCTATCAGATGATCAGCCACGGCGTGGTCAGCGCGATGCTGTTCCTGCTGGTGGGCGTGATCTACGACCGCACGCACGAGCGGGGGCTGGACGTGTTCGGGGGCGTGGCGACCGTGATGCCGCGCTACGCGATCATGTTCGCGCTGGCCTTTCTGGCCTCGCTGGGCCTGCCGGGGCTGTCCGGCTTCATCGGCGAGCTGATGGCGCTGCTGGGCAGCTTCGGAAAGTTCCGGGCCTCCACCATCGTGGCCGCGCTGGGCCTGGTGCTGGGCGCGGCGTACAACCTGGCTGCCATCCGCCGCGTCCAGCTGGGCGCGCTGCCCGATCGCTGGAAGGCGGTGCTGACGGGCCGCGACCTGACGGCGCGCGAGTGGGTGTCGCTGTTGCCGCTGGCCGCGCTGACGATCGCGCTCGGCCTGTATCCCTCGCCCCTGCTGGACGCCGCGGGCGTTGGTGTGGCGGATCTGCTGAGGATGATGGGCCTGCCCTCGACGGGCCTGGGCGGCGGGCTGTAGGCGGGCACATGCTCGGCAACGCCGCCAGCCTGCGTCCGTTTGCGTTCGAGCTGGTGCTCGCGGCCGGCATCTTCCTGGTGCTGGGCGTGGGCCTGCTGGCGCGCGCCGGGTCGCGGTACGTATCGCTGGGGCTGACCGCGGCCTCGCTGGTGGGCGCCACGGCGGCTCTGTTCGCCACCGCCACGCCGGCGGCGCGCGGCCTGTTCGGCGGGCTGCTGGCGCGCGACGCCTTCGGGGACTTCTTCAAGTTGCTGGCCGCCGCCGCGGGCGTGCTCGTGGCGCTGGCCTCGATCGCCTCCCAGGAGGCGCTGGACCATCGCGACGGCGATCGCGACGCCGCCGAGTTCGGCGCGCTGCTGCTGGCGGTGGTGATGGGCGCCGGGCTGATGGCCTCGGCCACCGATCTGTTGACGGTCACCCTGTCGATCGAGCTGGTGTCGATCCTGTCGTACGTGCTGGCGGCGTTCTCGCGGCGGACCAGCCGCTCGGCGGAGTCCGGGCTGAAGTACGTCATCTACGGCGGCGTGGCCACCGGGACCATGCTGTACGGCTTCTCGCTGCTGTACGGGCTGGCGGGTTCGACGGACCTGGCCGCGGCGGGGATGGCGGCGGCGCGCGCGCCCGTGATGGTGGGCGGCACGGCGCTCGCGCTGGTGATGGCGGGCTTTGGTTTCAAGCTGGCCATCGTTCCGTTCCACACCTGGTGCCCCGACGTCTACGAAGGCGCACCCACGCCCATCGCGGCCTTCTTCTCCATCGTGCCGAAGGCGGCGGGATTCGCGCTGGCCTATCGGTTTTTCCTGGGTGCCGGCTTCCAGGGGGCGACGGACGCGCCCACCCCCGCGACGGTGGCGCTGGCGGCGCTGGCCGTGGTCACCATGACGTTCGGGAACCTGGCCGCGCTGGCGCAGCAGAACATCAAGCGGCTGCTGGCCTACTCGTCGATCGCTCACGCTGGAAACCTGTTGCTGGCGTTCGTCGCGACCCCCCAGGCGGGCCTGCCGGCGCTGCTGACCTACCTGGGCATCTACCTGTTCATGAACCTGGCCGCTTTCCTGGCCGTGGTGGCGCTGGTGCGCGAAGGCGTGGGCGAGACGATGGACGACTTCGCCGGCCTGGGCCGCCGCGCGCCAGTCCCGGCGCTGTGCCTGACCATCGCGCTGATCTCGCTGGCCGGCCTGCCGCCGCTGGCCGGCTTTCCGGCGAAGTACGCGGTGATCGCCGCCGTGGTGGCGCGCGGCGCGGACGGGGGCGGCGCGCTGTTCTTCGCGCTGGCGCTGGTGGCGGTGCTGAACACCGTCATCTCGCTGGCGTACTACGCGCGCGTGGCCCGGGTGATGTACTTCGGCGACGGTCACCCGCACGCCCACACCGTCCGCCTGGCGCCGCTGCACACGGTGCTGTTGCTGCTGACCACCATCCCCACCGTGTTGCTGGGCGTGTACCTCGATCCGCTGTCATGGCTGGTGACCCGGTCGTCCCAGCTGTTGACCCCCTGATGATGGCGCCATCATGACGTTCACCGGGACGGCCCCTTGCGCGGCCGGACCCGATGCCCTAAGAACGGTGCCGCGCGGGCTCGTAGCTCAGTTGGATAGAGTGTCGCCCTCCGAAGGCGAAGGTCGCTGGTTCGAATCCAGTCGAGCCCACCAGATCGCCCCGCGCGGAGTGACGGTCGCTCCGCGCGGGCCGCTCCGACGCGCCGCGGGCGCTTCTCGCGTGGATGGCGGGGACGTTTTTTGTTGACGCCGCGCCCGACGTGGGCCGGAATTCGTGGATGCGGACGTCACGGACGGGCTTGCCTCGACTGCTGCCAGTGGCGCTGCTGGTGCTGGCCGCGTGCACCACGAACCGGCGCACCGACATGGACGCGTCGTCGGCCGACGTCGCCCTGGACACCGCCGCGGTGGACGTGGGGGACAACGACGCTACCGGGACGAACTGTCAGGCCATCCGCTTTTGCATCTTCGGCGGCCAGTCGCTGGACGTCTGCGTGGCGCGCGGCACGCTGGCGGCGCAGGACACGTTCAACAAGCTGCTGACCTGTCTCAGGCGGCAGCCGATGCCCGCCTGCACCGGAACCGACACGTCCTGCACCTGCCCCGAGGAGTGCTACGCCGACGGGCTGTGCCTGGACGAGACGGCCGCCTGCCTGGATAGCTCCGGCGCGACGGCGGACGGCGTTTGCGATCAGTATTGCGGCGGCTGAGGCGACGCCCCCCGCGCCTCGCCGCGGGTGAGCGGAGTCAGCGGGCCGGCCGTGGGATCAGCAGCGCGGCCCGCCGCCCGCTGGCGGCGATCGCCAGCGCGACGACCGCCACCAGCGCCACCAGCGCGATGGTCAGTGAATCGGGCGCGCTGACCGGCTGTCCCCGCAGCGCTTGCGCCAGGGCCACCGCCGTCAGCCCCAGCCACCCCACGCCGAACGCGATCACCGGCCGCGCACCCGCCCCCTCCTGCCCCTGGCTCCGCCGGCGCCGTTCGATGAACCACGCGGCGAGCGGCAGCGCCTGCAGCGCGTGCAGCCCCAGAAAGTGCGGCACGCGCAGATCGCCGCCGGTGGCGCTCCAGCCGGTGACGGGCAGGCCCGGGCCGTCATCGGGCGCCCCCACCGCGTGCGCGCCCGCCACCGGGGGGCGGCGATGCGCCTGCGACGCCGCGCGCTGCGCGGGTGTCGGCGCCGCCATCAGGAACCCGAACGAGCCGCCGAACAACGTCCCCACCAGCGCGAAGCGTACCGTCCAGGCCCGTAGCGGCGAGGCGAACGGCGTCCGGAACGATCGGATCGCCAGGTACAGCTCCGCCAGCCACAGCCGGCTGATGGCGATACCCATGATCGCGAACAGCGCGCCATCGAGCGGCGTGCTCTGGTTGAAGTGGCTGGCCACGCCCCGGGCCGCCTGCACACTGATGATCACCAGCTCCAGCGCGGCCACGGCCGCGATGACCGTCCCCGCGCGATTCACCCGCCGCCGCCGGTGGTCCCCGGACAGCTGCGCCACGATCCACGCGATGGCCGGCGCGGTGATGCCGACCGACAGCGCGAACTTCGCCGGCTTCACCCACACCGGCACGCCGGCGACCAGCCGGGCGTCGAACAGGCCCCAGGCCAGCCAAACCAGCAGCAGCCCCAGCGAGCCCACCGTCAGCAGCGCCAGCGGCCGATGCACCTCGGCGCCCCGCCGCCACAGTCGCCGGGCGGCCTCGCCTAGCGCCGCGCGCTCTGCAGCCCTGCCGATCAAGTAGGCGCCCAGGCCCAGCGGCGCGAACAGCAGCGTCGCCAGCAAGATGGGCCGCAGCCACCAGCCGGACCAGCCGCGCCCGGCGGCGTCCAGCAGGATCCACCGCCCCGCGAACAGGTCCAGGGCCAGGAAGTGTATCCAGGCGATGGTCGCGCCACGCGGCGTGCCCAGCAGCGCGGCGATGTCGGGCAGCTGCGGTCGCGCCACCACCGGCAACAGGCGCGCCAGCTGCGGCAACACCAGCGCCGCGTAGAGGGCGATGGCGCCCGCCACCACGGCAGGGCTGCCCACGATCCGCGCCGTCCAGCGCCAGCGCGGCGCCACCAGCATCAGCAGCCAGAAAGGCATCACCACCAGCGACCCGATCGAGAAAACAAACGAAGCCACGTCGTCCATGTCCACCCTCCGTTCAGTCGAGAATGATGACACCGTAAACATTCATGTTGTCGCTGTCAACATAAATTGTTGACGCCGTCAACAACGTGCTACAGATCAGGCGATGACGATCAGGGTGCCGCGCAAGAAGGCCGATGCCTACCAGCACGGAGATCTGCGCCGCGCGCTGGTGCAGGCAGGGTTGAAGATGCTGGCCGAGGGCGGTGTGGACGGGCTGAGCCTGCGCGGCGCGGCCGAGCTGGCCGGCGTCAGCCACGCCGCGCCCTACCGCCACTTCCGCGACAAGGAGCAGCTGGTGTCCGCGGTCGCGGAAGAAGGCTTCCGCATGCTCACCAGCCGCATGCGCGACGAGATCGCGGCCCGCGGCGGCGATGTGCTGTCACGCCTGCGCGCGGCGGCCGAGGGCTACGTCGCCTTCGCGGTCGCCCAGCCGGCCACGTTCCGCACCATCTTCGGCGGCGCTGTGTGCGGCGAGGACCAGCCGCCGCCCCCGGGCCTGAAGGAAGCGGGCGAGGAGGCCTATCACGTCCTGCGCGATCTGATCGTCGAGGGGATCGAGCGGAGCCGCCTGCGCGCGGAGGAGCCGGACCGGCTGGCGCTGGCCGCCTGGTCGATGGTGCACGGCCTCAGCATGCTGATCATCGAAGGCCAGGTCCCCGGCGTACGAGGAAACGCAGCGCAGCGCCGCGCGGTGACCGACGTGGTGGTCCACCTGCTCGAGACGGGGATCCGCCCCCTCAGTTGATGTTGCGATTCAGCGTCTCCGCGATGACGTTGGCCAGGGAATCGATGTCGTAGGGCTTCGACAGCCAGGCCAGGCCGCTCCTGATGGCGTTGTCGGTCCGCTCGTTGGGGGCGTGGCCGCTCACGATGATCGCCTTCTGCTTCGGCACCAGCGCCTGCAGCTGCTCGACCACCTGCAGCCCGTCCAGCGCCTCGCCCAGCAGCATGTCGACCAGCACCAGGTCGAACGGCTTGTCCCCCTTCGCCGCCGCTTCCTTGAACAGCTCGCAGGCGCGGCCGCCGCTGGACGACGTCTCGACCGCGTAGCCCAGGTGGCTCAGCACGCGCCGGTAGGTCCGCAGCTGGGCCTCGTCGTCGTCGATCACCAGCAGGCGCGCGTGTCCCCGCGGCGCCGGCGCCTTCGCGTCGGCGCGCGGCAAGGCGGCGCCGGCCGGCAAGTAGATCGTGAACGTCGTCCCCACGCCCACGCGGCTGGCCACGTCGATGTAGCCTTCGTGCTCCTTCACCACGCCCATCACGATGGCCAGTCCCAGGCCCGTGCCCGAGTCCTCGCCCGACCGCTTGCTGGTGAAGAAGGGCTCGAACACCCGGTCCATGTCCTCGGACGGGATGCCGCAGCCGGTGTCCGAGATGGTGAGGACGATGTACTCGCCGGCCGGTATGGTCTCGAACCCCGCGCGCGCGCTGGCCAGCTGCGCGCGTGACGTCGCCACCCTGACCTGGCCGTGACCATCCACGGCCTCCAGGGCGTTGCGCAGCAGGTTCGACACCGCGCGCGCCAGCTGCGATTCGGCGCCGTTCAGGGGCAGCGGCTCGGCCGCCAGCTCCAGGCGCAGCTCGATCTTCGCGTCGTTGCCGGCCGCCCACGGCGAGGCGAGCAGGCACGACTTCACCAGCCGGTTCAGGTCCAGCGCCGCCTTGGCGCGCCGCCCCTGCCGCCCCAGCGTCAGCAGATCCTTGATCGTCTGCGCGGCGCGCTGGGCCGCCGTCTTGATGCTGTCGACGTCCTCGCGCAGGCCGTCGAGGGCGTCCGGATCGGCCACCAGCCGCCCCAGCTGGGCCATGATGATGTCGGGGACGGCCAGCATGGGCCCGAGCGCGTTGTTCAGATCGTGCGCCACGCCGCCGGCCAGCACGCTCAGCGCCTCGAACCGCTTGGCCGCGGACAGGCGATCCTGGACGCTGCGCTCGTGCAGCATCGTCTTGCGCAGCACCTCCTGGTGCAGGCGAATGTTGCGCAGCACGACCGCGATCTGGTTGCGGAAGGCGATGTAGGGGTTGTTGCCATCGCTGTGATCGAACGCGATCACGCCCAGCAGCTCCTGCTCGTGCACCAGCGGGAACACCAGGAACGTGCTCTGACGTTCCAGCTGCCGCACGTCGGGCGGCAACAGCATCCCGGCGGGGAACCTGATGCGACGCGAGCCGCGCGACACGCCGTCGATCATGTAGACCAGGGACTCGAGCTCGTTCCCCGACCCTTCGCCCACGCACGACAGCAGCGCCGTCTTCACCCCGGCCGCCGGCAGCGCCCGCATCAGCGAGTCGCGCAGCGACGCCAGGTCGAACGCCGTCGAAGCTTGCTCGCCGCTCTCGTCCAGATCCAGGCGGTGCTGCACCTGCGCGGCCGTGTTCGTCGTCGCCACCAGGCTGAGCGCGTCGTAGAACGCGCGCTCCAGCCGCACGTCCACGTCGCCGGTCAGATCGTTGCGCAGCAGGTTGATCGCCCCCAGCAGCGAGCGTCGCCGCTCCCCGTCGTCATGCCCGTTCGCCAGCAGCGTGCCCACCGCCGTCTGAAAGGCGTCCTTCTCGCCGGCGATCTCGGCGCCCAGCCCATCGCTCAGCGTGCTGGCGGCGTCCGCGCTGTCGTCGATCCCACTTTGCAGGATGTCCGCCAGCAGGGGGCGCAGCGAGCGGACCCGCGTGGTCAGCCCTTGCACGTCCCGGCCCGGGCGGCTGCCGGTGGGCGAGGCGCCTTCGCGATGGCCGCAGCCGCACGACTGTCGTCGCACGAAGTGCGACGGGATCTCGGTCAGCGGCGCGACGGGGCGGCCCAGGATCTGATCCTCGATGCAGGCGACGGCCAGATCGGCGAAGCGATCGAACGGCTGCGCGATCGTCGTCAGCGGCGGATTCCCCAGCCGCGCCAGCGTCAGATCGTCGAAGCCGGTGACGGGGATGTCGCGCGGGACGCGCATGCCGCGCTGGCGTAGCGCCTGGATGGCGCCGATGGCCATGCTGTCGTTCGCGGCCACGACGGCGTCGAACGGCACGCCCCGATCCAGGATCTGATCCATCGCCAGACGACCCAGCGCCGGCAGAAATTGTCCGCTGGCCACGCGCGACGGATCGAAGGGCAGGCCGTGGCGCTCCAGCACCGCGCGGTACGCCGCGAACCGGGCGTCCGCCTCCGGGTTGTGGGGCGTGCCGGCCAGAAAAGCCGGCTGCCGGCAACCGTGCTCGCGCACCAGGTGCTCGACCGCGGCATCCATCCCCGCCGTGTTGTCCAGCACCAGGCTGGGCACGCCGGGGATGGCGGTGCCCACGCTGCACAGGTGCGCGCCCTGGTACTTCTGAACCAACCGCTCGACCCCTTGTGCGCCGCAGAACGTGGACAGCAGCGCCGAGGCCACGATGAAGCCGTCGAAGTGGTCCGGCCGGAGCACCCGGAAGATGACGTTGTCGGCCGACGAGAGCACGGTCGGCTCGTCCAGCGCCCCGCCGTAGACCAAGACCAGGTTGTGTCCGCTGGCCCGGCAGCGCCGGTAAAGCGCGTCGCGCAGCTGCCCTTCATAGCCCCGCCCGAAGAAATTCAGGTGGTCCAGCAAGACGGCTATGTTGAGACGTCTCGGGCAGGGGTTATCGCCAGACACGGTCACAATCACTCCAGGTTGGGGCACCGCTGTGGACAGAAGCGCGGTAGTTCTGGAAAATCGGCGCTTTGGCGGTTCTCTTGAACCTCCGTCGCTGTCGCGCTTGACAAGAGCGACCGTCTCCCTAAACTACCGCGCTTCGCCTGGAGGGCACCCGTTCCATGTACGCCGTCATTCAAACTGGTGGAAAGCAATATCGCGTCGAGCAGGGCGAGACCCTGCGGGTCGAAAAGCTCGAGGGTGACTCGGGCACGAAGTTCACGTTCGACACCCTGTTGTTCGCCGACGACGGTGGCAACGTGCGCATCGGACAGCCGAGGGTCGCCGGGGTCTCGGTCGATGCCGAGATCGTCGAGCAGGGCCGCGGCAAGAAGATCACCATCTTCAAGTACAAGCGCCGCAAGGCGTACCGCCGCAAGGCCGGTCATCGCCAGCCGTTCACCGCGCTGAAGATCACCGCGATCAACGCCGCCTAAGCGAGGAATCCCGTGGCACACAAAAAAGGTCAAGGTAGCTCCAAGAACGGCCGCGACTCGCAGGCACAACGCCGTGGCATCAAGCGCCACGCCGGCGAGCACGTGCTGGCCGGAAACATCCTGGTTCGCCAGGTCGGGACGGTGGTTCACGCCGGTCCCCACGTCGGCATGGGCCGCGACTTCACCCTGTTCGCGCTGAAGACGGGCACCGTGAAGTACTACCGGTCGGGCGCCAAGAGCCTGGTCAGCATCGTACCCCAGGCCGTTCCGGCCGCCGCCTAGCGGCCCGCCCCACGGGGCTGGCTTTCGGGCGACCTTCGGTTTCCAGCTTCAGGCCGCGCCCATCATGCAATTCGTCGATCAGGCGCGGATTTACGTCAAGGGAGGCAACGGTGGCAATGGCGCCGTTGCCTTTCGTCGTGAGAAGTTCGTCCCCAAGGGCGGCCCTTCGGGCGGTGACGGGGGCGACGGTGCCAGCGTCGTGCTGCGCGTCGACCAGGGAATGTCCACCCTGCTCGACTTCCGGTACAAGAAGGAATACGCGGCCCCGGCGGGTGAAAACGGTGCCAACAAGGACCGTTACGGGCGCGGTGGCCAGGATCTGATCCTGCGCGTGCCCCCGGGCACCCAGGTGTACGACGACGATACGAACACCCTGCTGGCCGACCTGCGCGCGCCCGACGAGACGTTCGTGGCGGCCCGGGGGGGCAAGGGCGGGCGGGGGAACATCCACTTCGCCAGCTCGACCGACCGCGCCCCCCGCAAGTCCGAGCCCGGGCTGCCCGGCGAGGAGAAGAACCTTCGCCTGGACCTGAAGCTGCTGGCGGACGTGGGCCTGCTGGGCTTCCCGAACGTGGGCAAGTCCTCCCTGATCTCGCGCATTTCGGCGGCGCGCCCCAAGATCGCGGACTATCCGTTCACCACGCTGGTCCCCAACCTGGGGATGGTTCAGCTTTCGGGCAAAGCGCATCGTTCAGACGATCGATCGTTCGTGGTGGCGGACATCCCCGGCCTGATCGAGGGGGCCCACTCCGGCACGGGTCTGGGCGACCGCTTCCTGCGCCACCTCGAGCGGACGCGGGTGCTGATCCATCTGCTGGAGGTCAGCACCACCCCCGGCCGGACGCCCCTGCGCGACTACGAGACGCTGAACCGCGAGCTGGCGCTTTACGACCCCGAGCTGGCGGCGCGCCCCCAGATCGTGGTGCTGAACAAGATGGATCTCCCCGAGGTCGAGCGCCGGTTCAAGACGCTGGCGGCGCCGTTCAAGCGGCGGGGCATCACCCTGCTGGGGATCAGCGCCGCCACCGGAGCCGGCCTGAACAAGATGCTGGAGGCGGCCTGGACCGAGATCGCCCGCGCCCGCACGGCCGAACAGCCCCAGAAAAAAGCCCCGTCAGAGGTCTGACGGAGCCCCGCCGGCAGGGCCGGGCAGGGGCCGCAAAGCCGGGCGGCGGCGCCGATCGCGCGGCGGGTCGACGCGCCGCGGACGCCTCCTGCAACCGGGCGACTAGCAAAAAGCTCTGTCCTGCACGGTGTTTGCGTCGGTGAGCAAGTTTGACCGACACTATGCGTCCTGATATACAGGGCGTCCTCGGACCTGTGCCCGCGGTGTTTGCGGCGCCTCCATTCAGACGGAGCCAGAACGATGACTGTAGACCGATATCCGAACACGCGTGGTCCCTCCCGCGGTCATGCTCGAGGACCTGGCACCGTCATTTTTCTGTCGCTCCTCGCGACATGCGCGACATCGGTGGTGTTCCCGATGGCCGGCGTCGCTCACGCGCAGGCGCCTGTGGCCGCGCAGCCTGCCGCCAATGCCGCCCCCGCTCCGGCGGTCGCCGCCGCTCCGGCCACACCGGCGGCTAGCGCGGCTGCTCCCGCCGGCGCGCCGGCCGCGGCCCCCAGCGACGCGGGTCCCGCCGCGCCGGGCGCGCCCGTCGCCGGCGCCGACGCGGCCAACTCGGTGCGCCTGCGGGCGCTCGAGAAGAACGTCAACGAGCTGAAAGAGCAGATCTTCCGCACCAAGGCCCGCCTGAACCTGCTGAAGGAGACCGTCCTCGGCGGCACGCTGGGCGCCTCCCGCGCCATCATCCGCCACAAGAACGAGATGGGCACCTCGTACAGCCTGATCAAGGCGGTGTACGCGCTGGACGGCGTCCAGATCTTCTCCAAGGCCGACGACACGGGCCGGCTGGCCGAGATGAAGGAATTCGACGTCTACAACGGCGCCATCCAGCCCGGCTCGCATACGTTGTCGGTGGTGATGTTCTATCAGGGCAACGGCTTCGGCGTGTTCAGCTACCTGAAGGGCTACAAGATGACGGTCCGCTCGAGCCACACCTTCGTCGCGGGCGAGGCCAAGGCCACCGCCATCACGGTGGTCGGGTACGAGAAGGGCAACATGACCACCAACCTGGAAGACCGGCCGGCGGTCGACTTCCGCGTGAACGTGGTCGCCACGGACAACGCGCCTGCCGCAGCCGCCAGCAACACGACCGCGCCGGCGGCGCCCGCGCAGAAGTAGCCTGGAGGCGCGCGCATCCAGAAGGCCACGAAAAGGGGCGGATGACACTTCGGACCGGCATCATCGTAGGGATCTCGTTCGGGGCCTTGGCCCTAGCCGGTGGCCGCGCGCGCGCCGACGAGGTCGACGACTACAACCGCAAGCTCATCGACCTGGACCAGCGGGTGCGGGAGATGCTGGCCGAGTTCAAGGACAACGCGCCGCCGCCGCCCGACGTGGCCGACCGGCGCGTCCTGGACGCGCAGGTGCTGTTCAACCTGAAGAACTACGAAGAGGCGGCCACCATCCTGCTGGACGTCGTCGAGAAGTATCCGAACTCGCGCGCCTTCGACGACGCCGTGTTCCTGCTGGGCGAGTCGCTGTTCCAGGCGCGGGACTACTACCCCTCCCGCCAGTACTTCACGCTGGCCATCAAGAAGCAGACGAACTCGAAATCGGAGCAGCTGGCCCTGCAGCGGCTGATCGAGATCGCGCTGCGCACCGGAGACTACGAAGAGGTCGACGTCTACTTGCAGCGTCTGGCCGGCGTCCCCGTCGCGCAACTGGAGCCGGGCGTCCCGTACGTGCGGGGCAAGTACCTGTACTTCCGCGGCAAGCTGCCGGAGGCCGCCGAGAGCTTCAACGCCATCCCCCAGTCGAATCCGTATTACTTCCAGGCGCGCTACTTCCTGGGCACCATCGCCGTCCGTAACGGTGATCTGGCCGGCGCGTCGGTGATCTACGACTCGATCCTGAAGCTGCAGCCGCCGGACGATTCGGCCAAGGACATCCAGGAATTGGCCCGCCTGGCGCTGGGCCGCCTGCTGTACGAGCGCGATCAGTTCGACCGCGCCATCGACTCTTACGAGTCGATCGCCCATACGTCCCGCCACTTCGCCGAGGCCAAGTACGAGGAGGCCTGGACGTACATCAAGGCCAAGAAGTGGAAGGAAGCCTGGGAGGCGATCGACCTGCTGATCCTCGACGCGCCGGACGATCCGCAGGCGCCCGAGATGCGGCTGCTGATGGGCAACCTGCAGCTGCGCATGAGCAACTTCTATCTGGCCAGCGACTCGTTCTCGAAGACGCGAGACGAGTTCGAGCCGATTCACCGCCAGCTGCAGGCCGAGATCGTGCGCGCCCAGCAGGATCCGGCGTACTTCGAGAACCTGGTGGGCAAGAACCTGGACAAGTTCGACGTCTCCTCGTTCATCCCCCCGCAGGCCGCCAAGTGGGTGAAGGCGGATCCGGACGTGGCCCGGCTGCTGTCCCTGACCAACGACGTGGGTGACATCGAGCGCGCGCTGAAGGACAGCGAGCAGATCCTGGTGAAGCTGGAGCGGGCCATGCAGACCTCGGGGCGCGCCGGCATCTTCCCCGACCTGGCCGCCGACCGCACCAAGTCGGTCGAGATCATGAACCAGATGGTCGATACCCGGCAGCACTTCGTGCGCGCCGTCCGGCAGATCCTGGAGCCGTCGCTGCACGGCGACGAGAAGGCCGAGCTGGACCACATCAACGCCGAGCGCGACGGGCTGGAGCGCCAGCTGAAGTCGCTGCCCCAGACCCGCGAGGCCATAAAAGAGCGCGACCGCGAGGTTCACGGCCAGTACGAGGCGCTGGACGCCCAGGGCTCCGAGCTGAACGTCCAGATCCAGAGTCTGGAGGCGCAGCTGGTCGCCATCGAGCAGTTCTACCGGACGTCGCAGGCGGAGCAGAAGATTCGCCCCGAGGACATCCAGGGCCCCGTGAAGGATCTGCGCGCCGCCATCGAAGAATTGCACACCCAGCACGACAAGCTGCGCGACGAGATCGCCGAGGCGAACCGCGAGTCGTCGACGGCCGGCGCGGCGGGCGAGGAAGAACGGCGCATGACGGGCCGCCTGGAGGATCTGCTGAAGAAGGAGCAGGCCATCCAGGCCCGGGCCAAGGTGCGGCTGCCCTCCGACAAGCAGGTGCAGGTCGACCGCATGAGCGGCGTGCTGGCGCGGGCCGACGTGATCGACAAGAACCTGGCCGAGTTCGACAAGCGCGTCGACGCCCAGGCCGACGCCCGGCTGGACAAGGTGCGCGGCTACATCGCCACCGAGAAGGAAGAGCTGCACCAGGCCACGGCCAAGCTGGGCACGGTGCTGGGTGAATCGCAGTCGCTCGGGGGAGGGCTGGCGCAGGCCATGTTCACGAAGGTCGCCGATCGCTTCTACGACCTGGTGGTGCGCTCCGACGTCGGCATCATCGACGTGGCCTGGGGCCTGAAGGACGAGAAGACCCAGCAGGTCACCAAGCTGACGACGCAGAAGAACCTCGAGATGAAGACGCTCGACGAGGACTTCAAGAAGCTGCTGGAGGAAGAAAAGTGATCGCCGGTCGGTCGCGCCGCCTCCGCTGGGGGATCGGCGTGCTGGCGCTGGGCGCGAGCGCGGTGGCCGGGCTGCGCGGCGCGCCCGCGGTGGCCGCGGCGCCGCCCAGCACCGAGTCCGTCGACCCGCGCACGGTCGACGAGCTGATGCACGACTTCGACCGGTTCTCGGAGGCGGTGCAGGAGTTCCGCGGCACGGCCCGCCTGATCATCAAGCGCGCCTACGCCGAGAAGCAGAAGGCCCTGAACGACAAGTACGAGCCGCAGATCGAGGCCAACGAGAAGGAGGCCAAGGATCGGCGCCGCGACGCCATCGCGATGTTCGAGGCCTTCCTGCAGAAGTACCCGAACGACAAGCGCTGGACGCCGGACGCCATGTTCCGGCTGGCCGAGCTGTACTACGAGAAGTCGGCGGAGGATTTTCTGGAAGCCGACGAGGCCTACAAGAAGGCCCTGGACAGCGCCACCCCGCCCGCCGGGCAGCCGCCCAAGGTCGACTACACGCCGACCATCACCATCTACAAGCGGCTGCTGACCGAGTTTCCGAACTATCGCTTCCTCGACGCCACCTACTATCTGCTGGGCTTCTGCCTGGGTGAGATGGGCGAGGAGGCGCAGGCCAAGCAGGCGCTGCTGGCGCTGACCTGCTCGAACCAGTACAAGCCGCTGGATCCGCCGGCCCCGCCGCCCCCGGGCGACGACCCGTACAAGGACTGCACGCCGGTGCGCAAGGACTCGAAGTTCCTGCCCGAGGCGTGGACGCGCGTCGGCGAGTTCCACTTCGAGGCGGCCAACGAGCTGCGGCTGGCCATCGCCGCCTTCCGCAAGGTGCTGGACTTCAAGGATTCGCCCTACTACGACCGGGGCCTCTACAAGCTGGCCTGGTCTTATTACCGGGACAACAACTTCCCCGAGGCGATCCGCCAGTTCGACAACCTGGTCAAGTACGCCGATTCGCGCAAGGCCGCCGGGCAGAAGGTGGGTCAGGATCTGCGGCCCGAGGCCATCCAGTACCTGGGCGTCAGCTTCGCCGAGACCGACTGGAACGGCGACGCCATCCCGGACGCGCAGACCAGCCTGGAGCGCATCAACGACTTCTACAAGGGCCGCGAGGACGAGCCGCACGTACGCGAGGTGTACCAGCGGCTGGGCGACATCCTGTTCGACTCGACGAAGTACCCCGACGCCATCGCCGTCTACAAGGCGCTGCTGGAGCGCTGGCCGTCGTACACGGACGCGCCGCGCGTGCAGGAGAAGATCGTCCGCAGCTACGAGCGCGATCGCAACCTGATCGCGGCGGCCAAGGAGCGCGAGGCGCTGGGCCGCAACTACACCAAGGGCACCGCCTGGTACGAGAAGAACAAGGACAACCCCGAGGCCCTGGCGGTGGCCCGCGAGCTGGCCGAGGACGCCCTGCTGACGGCGGCCACGAACGTTCACGCGGCGGCCCAGGCCTGCAAGGCCAAGTGGCAAGAGAACCCGCGCGACATCGCCAAGCTGGACGAGTGCAAGGCGCTGTACCGCACCGCCGCCGAGCTGTACGAGAAGTACCTGGCCGCCTACCCGAACTCCAAGCGGTTCTACGAGTTCTCGGCGTTCTACGCCGACGCGCTCTACTACTCGGGCCAGCTGCCCCAGGCCATCGCCGCGTATCAGACCGTGCGCGATTCGCAGATGGACAACCGCTACCAGGAAGACTCGGCCTTCCGGATGATCAAGGCCTACGAAGAGATCATCGACCAGATGAAGAAGGAGGGGAAGATCCAGGATCCTCCCATCCCGGACGAGAAGAACACCAAGGCGCCTGTGTCGCCCATCGCGATGCCTGAGATCTACCTGAAGTACACGGACGCCATCGACTGGTACGTCCAGAACATCAAGAACGACCGCATCCCCGATCTGCGCTACGCCGCCGCGGTCATCCAGCTGCGGTATCACAACTGGCCCGAGGCCCGGAAGCGCCTGGGCGCCATCACCCAGGATTACTGCAGCAGCAAGCCCGACATCGGCTTCAAGGCCTACGACGCCATCCTGCAGACCTACTTCATCGACTACACGATCGAGGACGAAGAGGCGAAGGACTGCGCGCTGGGCCAGTTGCTGACGGTGGCCGATCAGTTCTCCGCCTCGTCCTGTGGCAAGTCGCCCGGTGCGGCTGCCTACCTGCAGCGCATCGCCCAGATCAAGGCGTCGGTGAAGACCACCATCATCACCAAGCGCTTGCAGCTGTCGATGGAGAACGAAGAGAAGGGGACGAGCAAAGAGCTGATCATGTGCCGCTCGGGCCAGGGCGGCATCGCCATCGTCTCGGGCGTGGCCGGGCCGTCCGCCACCGCCCAGAACGGCCAGCAGGGCGGGCAGAACAACGGGGCCGCCGGCACCAAGCAGCCGCCCAAGATCTCGACCGAGCTGGACGTGGGCCTGGCGCTGGACCTGATCGACGTCGTCAACTCGAACCCGAAGGATCCGGGCGCGCCCACGGCGCTGAACAACGCCTGCGTCATCTACGAGAAGCTGTTCCAGTACGGCCAGGCCACGAAGTGCTACGAGCGTCTGTACAACGACTACCCGGATTCGGAGTGGGGCAAGGAGGCGCTGTGGAACGCATCGCGCAACCACTACCGCTTCTTCGAGTTCGACCAGGCGGTGCAGGGCTACCTGCAAATCGCCGAGAACCCGAAGTTCGCCCAGTCCGAGCACCGGCGCGAGGCGCTGGGCCTGGCGGCCTCGCTGCTGGACAACGACCAGCAGTATCCGAAGGCGGCCGAGCTGTACAAGCGCTACTCGGACGCCATCACCGACAAGCCGGCCGACGCCGCGCAGGCCTACTTCTTCGCCTGCAACGCGTACGAGAAGGCGAAGGACACCGCCCGCCAGTCGACCTGCCTGCGCGAGTTCATCAAGAAGTTCGACAAGCAGCCGGCCGCCGGTGAGTACGTCGTTCAGGCCTACATGAAGCAGGCCGTGATCGCCGAGAAGACCGCCAAGGATCGGAAGCAGGTCGAGGCCGCCTACAAGAAGGTTCGCGACGAGTTCGTCAGCCGCAACCTGCCCCCGGCCACGCCGGCCGCCGGCTTCGCCGCCAAGGCCGACTTCCTGATCGTCGAGGAGAAGTTCAAAGCCTTCCAGAAGAAGGAGCTGCACTTCGGCAGCAAGCCGGACCAGGTGAAGAAGACGTTCGACACCTTCGCCGCCGAGGCCAAGGCGCTGAACGACGACTACCAGAAGGTCTGGAACTACAAGGACGCCACCTGGACGCTGGCGGCGTTCCTGCGCACCGGCGACGTGTACTACGAGTTCGCACAGAAGCTGCTGAAGGCGGCGGACAACCCGCCCCCCGAGCTGAAAAAGCTTTCCAAGCAGGCCTGCAAGGCGAATCCTGACGACTGCGGCATGGTCGAGAGCCAGTACAAGGACGCCATCCTGCAGTTCGTCACCCCGGTCGAGGACGAGGCGAAGAAGCGCTGGAAGGACACCCTGTCGCGCGCGTCCCAGATGGGCGTGACGAACGAGTACGTGAAGAAGGCCCGCGAGAACCTGTCCAAGTACCTGCCGGACGAGTTCCCCTTCATCAAGGACGAGCGCGTCGGACTGGAGGCGCCGTGATGGGCACCGTCATCCGGAAGCTGCCTGCGATGTGCGGCCTGCTCCTGGCCGGTGTGCTGGCGGTCCCGGCTGTCGCGCCGCGCATCGCCCTGGCGCAACCGGCCACCGACGCGCCCGCGCCGCCCCGCAAGAAGCGCCAGCCGCCCCCGGCCGTCATCCCCACCGAGGAGACGAAGGCCGCCGAGCAGGCCTACCGCGCCGGCCGTTACGACGCCGCGGTCACGGCCGCCAAGTCCGCCCTGAACAAGAACGAGCGCTACACGCCCGCCATGCTGATCATGGCCAAGGCGTACTACAAGCTCGGCAAGTACGAGTGGATGAAGAAGCTGTGGGAGATGATGCAGGCCAACGGCGCGTCGGACGCCGAGCGCTGCGACGTCTACCAGATGCTGGCTTTCCTCGAGATCGACCAGAAGAACACCCCGGGTGCCATCGAGCTGCTGAAGAAGGCGGCCGAGGCCGGCCCGGACAACGCCGTGGTGTGGAACAACCTGGGCGCCCAGTACCTGATCGCCAAGAACTTCCGCGACGCAACCCCGGCCCTGGAGAAGGCGACGCAACTGCAGCCCGGGTTCGCCAAGGCCTACCTGAACCTGGGCAGCGCCTATCGCGGCGACAAGCAGTACGACAAAGCGGAGGCCGCCTACAAGCGGGCCCTTCAGATTTTTCCTAACTACGCCGACGCAGTGTTCAACCTTGGAATCCTGTACCTGGACGCCGACAAGATGCCGACCGGTGACACCATCGCCAAGCTGAACACGGCGATCTCGTATCTGCAGAAGTACAAGCAGATGATGGGCGCCACCATGCCGGCCGGCGACCCGGCCGACAGTTACATCGCCGAGGCGCAGGACAAGATCGTCAAGGAGCAGAAGCGCCTGGAACGCCAGAAGAAGGCGGAAGAACGCGAGCGCCAGCGGGCGGCCCAGAAGGCCGCCGCCGGTGCGGGCGGCGCGGGTGGGACGGCCAAGCCGGCGGCCCCGGGGGACGGCGCCGCGCCGCCGGCGCCCAAGCAGGGAAAGTGAGGGCACCTCGATGACGAACCCGGCGCGACAGAAGATCGTGGCGATAGGCGCGTTGCTGCTGGGGACCGCCCCGGCCTGGGCTCAGCCGGTCAAGGCGGCCGGTACCCGTTCCACTGCCCCGGTCGTTCAGGCGGCCGGCGCCGGCGGCGCGGGGGGCAACGCCAACGACGCGCCGAAGGTGAAGGTCGAGCGCGGCGCGGGCGGCAAGAAGATCTACCGGATCACCGAGGACATCCGGATCGAGGGCAAGATCCAGAAGCCCGAGGCCTTCTTTTTCTACCAGAAGTCCAGCATCAACTACGATTGGCAGGAGCTGAAGCAGGACTTCCTGCCGCGCATCCTCGACAGCGTCAACGGCGCTCCTTTTTAAGTCCCTACCGCGAGGTAAGACATGGCCACTCAGCTAGCAGCCCAAGGCTCGGCCCCGAACGTCGCGGGGGCGAAGCCCAAGATCCTGCGCATCGGCATCATCCAGGGTGGCCGCATCGTCGAGGAGCGGCTGGTTCGCAAGCGCGAGAACATCACCATCGGGCAGTCGGCGAAGAACATGTTCGTCGTTCCGTCCGACGTGCTGCCGCGCCAGTGGCTGCTGTTCGAGGTGACGGGCAACCGCTACGTCGCCCACTTCTCGGAGGGGATGGACGCCCGCATCGCCGTGGGCAGCGAGATCATCTCGCTGGCGCAGCTGCGCCAGTCCGGAAAGATCCAGCGCAAGGGTCAAAGCTACGTGCTGCCGCTCGACGAGCGGTCGCGCGGCAAGATCGTGCTCGGCGACATGACGATCCTGTTTCAGTTCGTCACGCCGCCACCGCCCCAGCCGCGGCCGCAGCTGCCGGCGTCGGTGCGCGGCTCGCTGACCAGCGGCGTGGACTGGTTCTTCGCCACCATCGCGGGCATCTCGTTCCTGATGCACCTGCTGCTGGTGATCTACCTGCGCAACGTCGATTGGCCGCGCAAGCCTGACATCGAAGAGATCCCCGACCGCTTCGTGAAGATGGTGGCTCAGCCCAAGAAGGAAGAGCCGAAGAAGGAAGAGAAGAAGGTCGAAGAGAAGGCCGAGGAAAAGAAGGAAGAGAAGGCCGAGAAGAAGCCGGAGGCCAAGAAGGCCGCCCCGCCGAAGCGGGAGCTGACCGAGGCCGAGAAGCAGAAGCTGGCCGAGGAGCGGGCGCGCGCCGACGCCGAGCGCCGGGCCCGTCTGGCCGAGCAGGTGCGTTCGACCGGCCTGTTGAAGCTGCTGGGCGCGAAGGCGGACGGCGGTGGTTCGCTGGCCGACGTGCTGGGCAAGGGCGACGTCGATCGCGATCAGGAGAAGGCCTTCCAGAACATCGGCGGCGTGGGCGTGGCCAGCAGTGACGCCGCCCTGCGTGGCATCAAGAGCGGCGGCAGCGGCTCGGGCCGCGTCGCCAGCGTGGGCGGCCTGCGCGGTGGAGGTTCGATCGCCGGCGGCGAGACCGGCGTCGTCTCGGGCGAAAAGAGGGTCTCGGGCGTCGTGAAGAGCGAGGCCCCCGCCGTCGACGGCGAGCTGGATCCCAGCATCGTCTCGAAGGAAGTGCGCAGCCGCCTGGGCGCCATCAAGGCCTGCTACGAGCGCGCGCTGAAGCGGAACCCCAGCCTCAGCGGCAAGGTGGTGGTGCACTGGACCATCACCGCCGCCGGCACCGTGTCCGGCATCGACGTCGAGAACGACACGCTGGGCGACAGCGAGGTCGCGAGCTGCATCAAGTCGCTGGTGGCGCGCTGGCGCTTCCCCGCCCCCGCGGGCGGCTCGGTCGAGGTGTCGTTCCCGTTCGTGTTCCAGGCCTCGCAGTAGGAGGTCGCCCGGTGACCGCCGCCTCGCGGACGCTGTGGTTGTCGCGGCTGTTCTACGCGGCTGACGTCGGCGTCGGGCTGCTCCGGCGCGCCCACTGCCCCTCGTGCGGCTCGCGCGATCGGGCCGCCCTGCGCTCACCGGGGGGCTGGTGGTCCCTTCCGTTCGAATGCCGCGCCTGCGGCCTCTACTTCCGCCCGACCGGCTTGCTGGGGGGAGCCGTGGCCGAGTTCTATTACTCCCACCTCTACGAAGCCGGGCTGGCCACCAGCGCCGAGGCGTCACGCGATGGGGCCCTGCGGGAGGAGCTGATCGCAAGCGAGGGCAAGGATCGAAACGCCCTGGTCGCGGAGCTGTTTGGCGCTCCGCCGCAGGGGCAGATCGGCGTCTTCGGTTGCTCGTGGGGGTACGAGGTGCTGGCCCTACGAAACGCCGGCTACGACGCCTTCGGCATCGAGCTGAGCGACCAGCGCCGCGAATGGGGCACCACCCGTCTGGGCCTACCCCTCTATGCCTCGGTCGCCGCCGCCGCCGCCGCGGGGCGGACGCCCGCGCTGGTGCTGTCCTCCCACGTGCTGGAGCACATCCCCCGGCTGCAGCAGGTCCTGGACGACTTCCATCGCACGCTGCGCCCCCGCCGCTACATCCACATCACCCCGTTCGTGGAGGACTACCGTTCGAACGCATCGCGCCGCCCCATCATCGGGCGCGAGCACCCGCTGGGCGTCACCACGCGGTTCTGGCGCGGCTGGGCCCAGCGCCAGGGCCTGCACTTCCGTTCCGAGATCGGGGGGCGGCTGCCCGGCACCGTCGACTCCGAACTGGTCGCCGTCCTCAGCGCGGCGTGATCGCCCGCCCCGAGCCCGCACTAGTGGTGGGGCGCCCGTTCTGATAGTGATGCCACCTCACGCGAGGTATCAGATGGCCACCCGACTCCTGTCTCACATCAAGCAAGCGGCGCTCTCGCGCTACGGAAACGTCTCCGGACCGCGCACCATCCTGTTCGGCCTGAATCGTGGCGTGCGGATGAACATCGACCTGGCCTCCGAGACGCAGACCTACCTCGGTCTCGCCGAGCGGGAACTGGCTCCCTACTTCGACCGGTGTACGCGCGACATACAGACCGCCATCGATGTCGGCGGGTCAGTGGGGCTGTACGCGCTGTTCTTCCTGAAGAAGACCCCCGCCAAGCGGGTGATCTGCTTCGAGCCTGACCAGAGCTGCTTCCGGCTGATCGAGGGGAACCTGGAACTGAACGGCCTGCGGGGAGACCCCAGGCTCGAGCTCAACCACAAGTTCGTCGGTTCCAAGGACGACGCCGAGTTCGTGTCGCTGGACAGCATCGCCGATGGCGTCCAGGGACCGTGCCTGGTGAAGGTCGACGTCGAAGAGGCGGAGGTCGACGTCCTGCACGGGGCGGGCAAGCTGCTGGCCCGCCGAGACGTCCGCTGGATCATCGAGACGCACACGGCGCCCATCGAGAAGGAGTGCCTGGCGATCTTCCGGGCGGCCGGCCGGAATCCCCAGATCGTGGACAAGGCCTGGTGGCGGATCGTGCTGCCCGAACTGCGACCCACCCCCCACAACCGCTGGATGGTGGTGGAGTAGCCGGATCGCCCGTGATCCGGGTTACCGGATGCCCCCATTGGAACGGGCCGTCAGATAGTTGTCAGATTGCGGCGGTCCGTCAATTGGTTGACACGGACTTTTCAAGTGCCTAAGCTACCCGCGTCGCTGGAGCTTGTCGGCCAGGGGCTATCTGCTGGGACGGAAAGGACAAACGGTGAAACAGTTTCAAAAATTCGTCACGGGGGCCGTCCTCCTGTCCAGCACTGCGTTCGGCATCTCGGGCTTCGCCCAACCGGCGCCTGGGCCGGCAGCCGCGCCCGCCGCGCCTTCCACTGACATTTCTGTGGGACAAACGCCGACCTTGTCGGTTCCGGAGATGACGAACCAGGCCCACGAGTACCAACAGGGCATGAATCAGGTGCTCACCCGGATCCACGTGCTGGAAGAGATGGCCCGCAAGCAGAAGGACATCATCAAGCTGAACTGCGTCATGGACAAGGAAGTCCAGGCGAAGGTGAACGTGGGCATCGCGGAGCAGGCCCTCACCGCCCTACAGGAGAACGTAGCCCGGGCCGATGAGGGGGGGCGAACGCATGAGTTCACCCGGCTCACGATCATCAACCAGAAGGTCATGGTGTTGGGCGCCGAGGCGGAAAACTGCATTGGCGAGGATCTGAGCTTCGTCGGGGCGACTCGAGTTGATCTCGACATCGACCCGAACATTCCGCGGGACGACCCTACGCAGCCGGGGGTACCGACGACCCCGATCGATCGCCCGCCCGCTGCTAGCACCTACATGTGAATGTAGCCCTTTCTCCCGCCGAGCCGTCCCCATCCGAGCCGACCGCACATGACCAATCGATACCTGCCGGTATGCGCCGCTGCTGCCTTGCTTCTTTGCGCGCGCGCCGGGTACGGGCAAAACTCCAATGGCCCGGTGACGGGTGGGGCGCCCAGCGCGGCGACCGCCATCGTATCGCCGGGCAACGGCCTGCAAGTGAGCGACGGCGCGACCTTGCATGCGGGCGTGACGGTGGAAGGCGGCTACGACAGCAACGTCTTCTATACGAACACCGCCGTCAAGGGTTCGGCGATCCTCCGGGTCAACCCCTTCCTCGATCTGAATAACACCGCGCGCAACGGCGAGGTTCCGGCCGGGCTGTTCTTCGATATGCGCGCCTCGCTCGGCTATCGCGAGTATCTGAACAGCGATCCCAACATCACCCGGCTGCGGGCCTTCACGCCCTCGGCGGGCGTGATCCTCGAGCACAACTCGAACGGCGCGCTGGTGCTGGGCTTCTCGGACAACTACTCACGCCTGCAGGACGCCCCGTACACCGAGGTGGGGCCCAACAGCGAAATCATCATCCGTGACAACAATTTGGCCATCGCGCAGCTGCGCTGGTCGCCCGGTGGCGGCCGGTTGCAGGGACTGCTGAGGTTCAGCAATACGATCGACTGGTTCGAGACCTCCCTGCTCAAGCCGGCCGATTCGATGACCAACGAAGCCATGATCGACCTGAGCTGGCGCTGGTTGCCGAAGACCGCGCTGTACCTCCAGGTCCGGCAAGGCTACGTCAGTTACCTGAATGACGACAACGCTTCAGGCCTGGTCGTGTCCGAAAACGGGGTGAGCAACGGCAAGTATTCGTCCTATCCGCTGCGCGCCGTGGTCGGTATCCGCGGTCTGATCACGGAGAAGACGTCGGTCGCGGTGGCCCTCGGCTACCAGAACGCCTTCTACTCCAACGGCCCCAGCACCAGCGGCTTCCTGGGCTCGACGACCGCCATGGCCGAGTTGGTCGTGCTGCCCCTGTTCTCGACGAAGCTCACCTTCGGCGCCCACCACGACTTCCAGAACTCCGTCATCGGCAACTTCTTCTATGACGACGGCGCCTATGCCTTGCTGAGCCATCAGTCGATCGGTCGGGTGGTCGCTCAGCTGTCGGGGTCTTATGACCACAGGCGGTTCTACGGTCTGCCAATCGGCGAGGTCGATCCGCGCATCGACGATTACGTGCAGGCCATCGCCATGGCGGACTACTTCCTGCGATCGTGGGCGTTCGCCGGGCTGTCGTATACCCTCACGCACAACAGCAGCAACGATCTGAATCCCGGAGCTGCTTCCGGCGCGAACTACACGAAGCACCAGATCTTTGCTCGCCTCGGCGTGACATACTAAGACCCTCGTGATGTCCGGCCCTGGCAGAGTCGCACGCGCACTGGCGTGCGGAATGGGATTGATCGGGATTGCCGCCGCCGGGTGCGCGCACAACCGCCAGATGGCCGAGCCGCCGTCAGCCCTGGAGCCGGAGCATGCGCTGGCGGACGATCAGGTTGGCATCGACGACATGTTCGACGTCCGCGTCTATGGCGAGCCAGATCTGTCGGGGTCCTATCGGGTGGCCACGGACGGAACGATCGACTTCCCGCTGGCCGGGCGCATCCCGGTGCTGGGACTACGGACGGGCGAGATCCAGGCGCGCCTTCGGGACCGTCTGAAGCAGGGCTATCTGAAGGATCCGCAGATCACCGTGCTGATGAAGGAATGGAACAGCCGGAAGATCTCGGTGCTGGGGCAGGTGCAGCACCCGGGCTCGGTGGCCTACCATCCGCACATGACGATCGTCGACGCGATCGCGCTCGCGGGAGGCTTCACCGGGATCGCGGCCAAGAACTCGGTCAGCTTGCGCCGTGAAGCCGCCGGAAAGGTCGAGAGCCACATCTACCGTGTGGCCGACATCACCGAGGGGCGTTCGGCGAACGTGCTGGTCCTTCCCGGCGACGTGTTGGTCGTCGAAGAACGGATGTTTTAAGCTGCTCCCCCGCCTGCCGGGGGCGGACAGTTCCCCGTCAGGGGATGGCCTACCGGATGCCGATGAACATTTCAGCAGCGTTCGTCGAGCGGGGGCAAAGGTGGCGGACGCGTGTGGAGAAAGGGCTATCGGCGCTCCAGCACCGCTTTCAGTCGCTGACGGTCCGCCTGGTGCGCGACGTCGACTTCCAGCTCCCCATGGCGGCCCACCGCCGCTTCTGGAGCGGCCCCTGTAGGGATTCCGACCTGATCGAGTTTTTGGCGCGCGAGCTGGCGGACGGTGGTTTGTTCCTGGACGTGGGTGGCAACGTCGGCGTGTACAGCGCTGCGTTGTGGAAGCTGCGCGGGAACATACGCGGCGTCGCCTTCGAGCCGATCCCCAGCACCCAGACGCTGTTGCAGGCGACCTTCGATCTGAATGGGGTCCCCTTCGCCGTCGAGAAGGCCGCTGTCTCCGAGAGCCGCGGCACGCTGCAGCTGACGAACTACGCCTTCGGCCAGAACAACTTCTGGATCACCGAGGACGACGGACGCCATCCCACGATCCAGGTCGACACCATCTCGCTGGACGAGTGGTGCGGGGACGATCCCCAGCGGGCGCCCGGCGCGATCAAGATCGACGTCGAAGGTCACGAGCTGTCGGTTCTGCGCGGCGCGCGGCACGTCCTGCGCACCCACCGGCCGGCGATGGTGATGGAATGCCATGCCCAGGCGTGGGACGAGCTGGGTGTTTCGCGGCACGAGCTGGAAGCTGAAATCAACGCCATCGGGTATAAGCGGGTATGCGATCGCGCGGGACGCCCGGTCGATTTCCACGGCGCCAGGACCACATTCCATCTGCTCGGATTGCCCTGAAGCCCGGGCAGTCCGTCGCGGTGCCGGAGGCCGCGATGAGGCCGGTGCCACGCGCATGACCACGCCCGCGCAGTACCGCAGCGAGCTGTCGTTTCGCAACCGGCTGGGCCGCGCCTGCTGGGGCATCGTATGGGGTCTGTTTTGCCGGCTGAGCCCCCGGCCGCTGCACGGATGGCGGCGCATGTGGTTGCGCCTGTTCGGAGCCCGGGTGCACGCGACGGCCTCGATCTATCCCAGCGCGCGGGTGTGGGCGCCCTGGAACCTGGAGATGGGCGCCCGCAGCGCGCTGGGTGACGCGGTCGACTGTTACGACGTGGATCGGATCATCATCGAAGAAGACGCGATCGTCAGCCAGTACGCGTTCCTGTGCACGGCCAGCCACGACATCGCCGATCCGGGCCGGAGGCTGACCACCGCCCCCATCCGCCTGGGCCGTCATAGCTGGATCTGCGCGGGCGCCTTCGTGCACCCGGGCGTGACGGTGGGCGAGGGGGCGGTCGCCGGGGCGCGCGCGGTGATCACGCGCGACGTGGCTCCCTGGACGGTGGTGGCCGGAAACCCCGCCAAGCTCGTGAAACAGCGCGCGTGGCACGCCGCAGACGGCAGTGCGTGAGTCACTCCGTCGATCTCTGGTCCTCGGTCGAGCTGGGTGCCTTTCTGCGCGGCCTGGTGCGCGGACTCGGTGACGCTGGCTTCCAGGCGCGACACCGCTTCGCCGTCACCGAAGAGCGCTATCGCGCGGCGAAAGGGAGATGGGGACGGGCGCGCGTGCGCTGGAGCTCGTACGTGTCTTACCCGTGGCATCTGCGGCGGCAGCTGCGCGGCGAGAAGGCCCCGGACGCGGTCGTGGTCTGCACGAACACCTTCTACGCCCCTGCCATCGCCATGCAGGCGGCCGGGGGGCGCGCCCCTGTCATCAACTGGGTCTTCGATCTGTTCCCCGACGTGCTCGTCGCGGGGGGCAAGGTCGCCGCTGGCGGCCTGGTGGAGAGCCGGCTGGGCGACCTGACGCGCGCCACGTTCCGCCGGGCCGCGGCGAACGTCTTCCTGGGGGATCGCCTGCGCCGGTACGCCGAGGATCGATACGGCCCCATCCCCCGCAGCCACGTGATTCCGGTCGGGGCCGACGAGGATGGGTTTGGCTCCGCCTTCCCAGGCGCGCGCGCCGCTGGCGAGCCGCTGTCGGTCCTCTATTGCGGCAACCTTGGTCGCATGCACGACACGGCGACGATCGCCTCGGTGCTGCAGCAACCGGGCGCGGGGTCGTGGCGGGTCGACTTTCGCGGTCATGGCGCCGGCTTTCGCGAACTGGCGGCATCCCCGGTCGACGGGCGGGCGACCTTCGGGGGCACGCTGCCCGATCAGGCGTGGGTGCGGGCCATGCGCGCCGCGGACGTGGCGCTCGTGACCATGAAACCCGGCGCGGAAGGTCTGGTCATGCCCAGCAAGACCTACAGCGCCATGATGGCAGGTCAGGCCATCCTGGCGGTATGCCCGCTGGAGTCGGACCTGGCGGACACCGTCCGGCAAGACGATGCGGGGTGGGTGGTGGCGCCCGGCGATGCCGATGGACTGCGGGCGATCCTGGCGGCGGCCGCCGCCGATCCGGCGCAG